>Ga0187853_10001986_pt1 | contig 17651 bp, 11 predicted proteins | sample June2016WEW_6_10_2_FD_132417 | JGI IMG/M metagenome (GOLD analysis project Ga0187853, IMG submission 132417) | Peatland microbial communities from SPRUCE experiment site at the Marcell Experimental Forest, Minnesota, USA - June2016WEW_6_100 | ecosystem: Environmental > Terrestrial > Soil >... | reverse complement strand
CGTGCTGGCGGCAGTCTCGCTGGCCTGCCACATACTGGCGCACTGGGGGGCGGCCCGGCTGGTCGGGGAAAAGCTGCCGGCGCACCTGACCCTGCTGATCTTCGGGGAGGCTGCCCAGTGCTGGCCAACCGCCGCTGCCGGCGCTCAGGAGCTCCTGATCGCGGTTGCCGGGCCGCTGGTCAATCTCGTGCTGGCCGGCCTGGCATACCTGGTCTGGGCCAACGTGACCAACGAGGCCGTCAGCCTGATCGCGCTTTTCCTGTGTGGTTTCAACCTGTGGTTATTCGTCATCAATTTGATCCCGGTTTTTCCCTTCGATGGCGGGCGCATTTTCAGGTTGAGCCTGCGCGGCTTGATCTCTGGCGCGACCACCCACCGCTTCCGGCTGGTTGGCCTGGTCTTGGCGGTCCTCCTGACCGGCTGGGGCGTTTTCCTGATCCTGCAACATTCGCGCTTCAGTTGGGAGACTGGCCTGATCACCGGCCTGTTCGTGCTCCTGATCCTGGATGGCCTGCGCTTTCGCCCGGCCGAGGAAGAGCCCTCCGGGCCGGACGCGCCGGAACGAAGAGCGAAATATCGATTCATCCGCAGCCTGGGAGCCGGGCTGCTGTGCCTGGCGATGCTGGCAGCCGCCTCCGCCCTGGCATTGACCGACAACGGCCTGGATGCCCCCGGGGTGGCCCTCTCGGTCGGGCCGATGATCAAGCTGCCCGCCCAATACCAGCACGCCTTCAAGGGCCAGTTCTACCTGGTCACGGTCATCTCCCAGGCTCCCATCACCGCTGGGGAGTGGCTGGCTGGCAAGGTCAGCCCGGCGCTCCAGATCGTGCCACCCGAGCAGGTCACCCCAAAAAACACCACCCCCCAACAGCAGGCCAAACAGGACTACCAAATGCTGGATAGCTCCGAGACTACCGCCATCGCGGTCGGCCTTAACCTGGCCGGTTACACCACTGCCCTGGTTGGGAAAGGCGTGCAGGTGGATGCCATTTTGCCGGGCAGTCACGCCAATGGCCTGCTGCACAGCGGGGATATCATCGTCGGCCTGAATGGCAGCCCAATCCAGACCACCGATGACCTGATCAACGGGATCAAGGCGCTGACTTCCCTGGCGCCGGTGCACCTGCTGGTCAAACGGGCCGGGGGGGAGATCAGCCTGGATATCCCCTTGATGCCTCCGGCGGCTGCCGGCGGCAAGCCCATGCTGGGCATCCAGATCGAAACCGCCGGTTTTAACTACAACCCGCCTTTCCCGGTCTCGATCGAGACCAATAAGATCAGCGGCGGGCCTTCGGCTGGCCTGATCTTCACCCTGACCGTCTATAACTCGCTCATTTCCCAGGATCTGACCGGCGGGCGGCGCATCGCAGGGACAGGTACGATCAACCTGGACGGCAGCGTGGGTCCCATCGGCGGGGTCAAGCAGAAGATCTTCGCTGCTGAGGCGGTCGGAGCCACGTATTTCCTCTGCCCGGTGGATAATTATGCTGATGCGGTCTCGGTCGCAAAGACCATCAAGGTGGTCAAGATCGCCACGGTCCAGCAAGCCGTTGATTTTCTGCGCAGCTTACCCCCGCAATAATGTTGGATTTAAGGGACTTTTATCAGCGGAGTCCGAAATCTCCAGACTTCGGACTCTGATGGTTATTTTCCTGCCCGGTCTAAAACGTGCGCGTCCAGGTTTTCGGCCAGCGTTCCACCACAACTTTCTTTTGCGTGAAGAATTCCACGGCATCCATTCCCTGGCCGTGCAGGTCGCCGAAGAAGCTATCCTTCCAACCGCTGAAGGGAAAGAATGCCAGCGGCGCGGCCACACCGATGTTGATGCCGATGTTGCCGGCCTCGACTTCATAGCGGAATTTGCGCGCTGCCGAACCGGTGGAAGTGAACAGGCTGGCCTGGTTGCCGTAGCTGCTGCGGTTGACCAGGGCAATCGCCTCATCCAGGCTCTGGACGTGCATGACACCCAGCACCGGGCCGAAAACCTCGGTGCGGGCGATCTCGCTGCCGGGCTGTACATCCATAAGAATGGTCGGGCGGACGAAGCTGCCTTTTTCATACCCGGGGATGATGGTCCGGCGCCCGTCCACGGGCAGGCTGGCGCCTTCGGAAACCCCGACGCCAATCAGCTCTTCAATGCGTTTCCGGCTGGCCGGGTTGATGACTGGCCCCATCTGAACATCCTTGTCCAGGCCATAACCGACCTTCCGGTCCGCGGCCGCATCGCAGATGCCCTCCACGAACGGATCACGCGCCTCGCCGACCGCTACCGCCAGCGAGGTAGCCAGGCAGCGCTGCCCGGCGCAGCCGAAGGCCGAGTCGGCCGTGATCTTGACCGCCATTTCCACGTCGGCGTCCGGCAGGATGACCACCGGATTCTTGGCCCCGCCCTGGGCCTGGACGCGTTTCCCGGCCTCGGCGGCGCGCCGGTAGATATATCTGGCCGTGGCAGTTGCGCCGACGAACGTTACCGCCCGGATGCCCGGGTGATCGAGGATGCCATCCACGGCTGCCTTAGCGCCATTGACCAGGTTAACCACGCCCTTCGGCAGCCTAAGCTGTTCCAGCAGCTGGAAGGTTAGCTGCATGGTCAGGGGTACCTTCTCGGATGGTTTGATCAGGTAGGTGTTGCCGCAGGCCAGGGCGTAGGGCAGATACCAGAAGGGGACCATGCCGGGGAAGTTGAAGGGCGCGATGCTGGCGCAGACACCCACCGGCTGGCGCAGCATGATCTCGTCCATGCCCGGGGCGATGTCTTCGACGATCCCGCCTTTGGACAGCATCGGGATTCCGCAGGCCACTTCGACATTCTCGATGGCCCGCCGCATCTCGCCCGTGGCTTCTTCGAGCGTTTTACCGCACTCCCGCGTGATCGTGCGCCCGAGCTCATCCAGGTTTGCTTCCAGCAGGGCCTTGAGTTTGAACAGGTATTGGATGCGCTCCTGGGCAGGGGTCCGCCGCCAGGCCGGCAGGGCCTCGGATGCAGCCCGGGCGGCTGCTGCCACCTCGGAGTTGCCGCACAAGGGTGTGCGTGCCAGCAGTTCGCCCGTGGCCGGGTTGACCACGTCGAAAAATTCCGTCCCCTGCGGTTCGACCCAATCCCCGCCGATATAGTTTAAAATTTTCTGCATGGTTGCCTCCCGGATAGAGAATAATATTTCCCAAAAACAAGATGCTGTACAAGCTGTTCCAGAGACCAATCCTCCGCTGCCATTTTTTGGGCGAGGATCGCTTTTCCACGATTGATCCTGCGTGTCCCATCCTCCAAGCTTACTCCATGATTCCCCTTCTTGTCCATTCCCAAGGGCGGAATGCGGGTTATAGGGGACTGCCTGGCACCTGGGGAGTGACGGGCAGTTGGATTATGGTGGATGGGATGTGGGGCTGACCAAAAAGGATTCAAAATAAACGGAGACCGCCGAGCGGCGGTCTCAGATATTCTTTGTGCGTCAGAGGGGGAGGCAGAATGGCATTCCGCTCCAACTTTGGCGGGATGCAATCCCGCCCTACAGTTGATTTTGGTGGATCTTTTCCCAGGGGTCCTTGAGGAAGTTGCCCAGGATATGATCGGCTTCGCCCTGGGCCGGCAGGACATCGCCATCGGGTTCGACGTACAGCCAGGCTTTGCCGGCGCCGGAGGCAACCTGGTCTGCGACGGTCTCGTGGGCCACCGGGTTTTCGGCGGAATACGGCACTGGCAGGTCCCAGCGCAGGGTCATGCCCAGTCCAGCCACCTGGCCGGGCAGCTTATGCATCAGCTCATGCACGGAGGCGTCGGAGGCGCTCAGCGAGAGGCTCTTCACGCCCAGCTTCGCCAGCCTTTGCAGGATCTCGCCGGCCTGCCCGGCATTCTGAGGGGTAACGGTCAGGTGAACGGTGGTGTACAGGTCTTCCGGCATAAGGGCTGCCAGGGCGTCCCAGGAGGCCGGGAGGTCGGGCTGCAGGATGAAGAGCAGGTGGTCGAGCCCGGTCTGGAGCAGGGTATGCCGGTAGGGCAGGTCGGACAGCTTCAGCCCGTCGGAGAGCAGGCTGGTGACAAGCCCGATCTTACGGGCAAGGGCGATCAGGGTGGGCAGATCGTCGCGCAGGGTCGCTTCCCCGCCGGTGAAAGCGACATGCGGGATGCCGGCGGCCCAGGCCTTGTCCAGGATGGTATGCCATTCGGAGGTGGTCAGCTCGCGCTCGACGCGTTTGGTGGGAGCATATTCCGCCTGGGTGCCCGGAGGCAGACGGTAGGTGAGAGCGCAGTCGAGCCGCAGCGGGGCGGAAAGTGGCTGCGAGTGCGGGGCGACCCGGTCGAAGTCCATGTAGTCGGAGGGGTCCAGGTCGGGCCGGGTGATCATGGTCTGCAGGCTGTCACGGAAGTCGATGTAATCCTTCTGCGCGGTGGCCCGGCTGGTGCGATAGCGACGGGCGATGTCGCGGGCGGCCTTTTCGGGCGGGCTGCCTTTTACCATGTGGTAGGCAAATTCGGCGGCGGTGGGGTTGAGATGCAGCACATTGGTGGCGTTGACGATCAGGACGCCGCTGCCGTCCGGCTCGAGGCGCAGGTGCAGGCGGCAGGGGGGTTCGCCGGGAGCGGACTGGAAGTGGTGGGTTTCGGCCGTGAGCGGATGGACATGGTGGAACTGTTCCTGGATGAATTCACCGAGGGATGTCATGGCTACTCCTTTCTATCTACCGCCACCGGCGCAGGCACAGGCACAACCGGCGCAGGCACAGGCGCAATGACTGCCGCCGCCGGAGGAATGGCCTCCGCCGCCGGAGGAGATGGGGGCCGGGTTGGTTCTGCTGGAAACACCGCTGGTGAAGGTCTTGACGTCACCCAGCATCTTGCCGGAAAAGCTCTGCACGCCGGTGACCACGGAAGCAGCCAGGGCGGCACCGGGCAGCGTGCCACGCCCAACACCGGGCTGCGAACCAGCCGGAGCGGCAGTGGGGTGGAAGCCCGGGTCATAGCGCCCCCACCATACCGGTACGAAGAACATGCCGGTGAAGACGCTGTGCGTGGTCTGTTCGTAATTCTTGTCGAGCATGGTCCATTCCAGGGTCTGGTCGTAGGCCTGGCTCTTGAGCTCGGGCGTGCCGGCTTTTCTGATCTCTTCCCAGGCGCGCTCCATGATGCCCTTGTAATATTCGATGGTCTCCTTGCGGCTGAAACCCTTCATTTTCTCGGAGACGCTCTTGACCAGGTTGATGGTCATATCCTCCAGGGCATTGCGGTGGTTGGTCTGGCTGGGATCGGCAAAGGCCGCCAGGAAGGCTTTTTCATAATCGTTCAGTTCGGCCGGCAGGGGACTGGCAAGCGCCAGATTCAGGGGGTCTTTGCTGGTGACCGTGGCAGCGTTCTTCTTGACCACCCCGAACAAGATCATGGTCATGACCTTGTCGAGCGGCTCTTCCATCAGGATGGCGGCCTCCACGGCGGTCAGGCCGCGCTTGATGCCGTGGCCTTCGATGGAAATCTTGGGCGGCAGGTATTCGAGTTTGCGACGTTTGGCATTGATCGCGGCAATGATCACAAAGAGCAGGATCACCGCCCACGGCACCACATTGCAAAAGATGGCCCAAAAGGCGCCGTTGCCGACCAACTTGCCGAACCAATCGCTGATCCCGCTGAAATCGATCGCCGGCGGTACGACGATGGCACCCGCCGGTACATACTTATTCGGGAAGGAGGCGCCGAAGAGATACTGGGCCGACCCGCTGGCGCCGGTGCTGTGCCAGGTATAGGTGACGTTGCCCTGGGCATCCTGGCCGATGGCGGGCGCGGCATCGCCGGGCCAGTTACTGGAAGGCGTGTGATAGCGCGCTTCGCCAGGCTGGACGCCGGGCGGGAGGTGGAAGACCACCGTCAGATCGGTGCTGCCATGCACGAACTTCGCGTTGAAATACGTGGGGGCAAAAACGGCGCTGGCGTCAGTGGTTGGATTGGTGGTGTCCTTGTACAGGACATTCGTGATCGTCCCGACCGTCACATGGATGGAGCCGCTCTCGGCGGCATAGATGGGCAGGCTCATCTGGACGGCAAAGCCCGAGCCGCTGCCTTGATAATTGGAGGTGGAGACGGGCACCTTGAACTCGGTCATCATGTCGGCGGTCACGAAGGCATGCACCGTGGTCATGTCGAAATGGCTGTTGGGCATGCCCATATCGACGTAGTCGATCATGGCCGCGCCCGGGCTGTTGGAAAAGGCCATGACGTAGTCGAGCGACTCGCTGCCGTCGGCATTCCAGGTGACCTGGACCACTTCCTTGTCCAGGCTGAAGGAATAATTCGATTGGGCGGCTGAACGCATGGGGGCGGCTAAAGCCATACCCAGGAGCAGGAATACACTGATCAGGCGAAATTTCATGGGGCCTCCTTTTCCGAAAAAAAGACAAAAAGTAATTGTTTATTAATCTGCCCTGCTTACATATATTATCGGTGGGAGCGTTTATTTATTATCGAAATTTCACGTCGAAATATATTTTCCATCATTTTCACCCAAACTGGGTGAAAATGATGGCTGAACCTTTAAAGTTTAGCATTGTTTTGCCATTCTGCATATATTTTCAGTAGTAGGTCCAGCTTTTTCATGTGTGTTTTGATTTTTTGATGAAGAATCCGGGTATTTCATATCCATCCGAAAATTCGCATACTCTCTGTTGTATATAATACAACCATATTGTATAATAATCAACGATGGCAGAGATCCAATCGCTCGCGCGCGGGCTGAAGATCCTGGATATCCTGGGGCAGGCGCAGGATGGCGCCAGCATCACCGAGCTGGCCGAAGCCTTGGGCGTCGACAAGGCCAGCGCCTCCCGTCTGGTGGCAACCCTGGTAAATTACGGGTATGCCGAAAAAGATCAGCAAACCCGCCGTTTCCATCTCGGTCCACAAGTGGTGCCGCTCAGTCGCAGCGTGCTGGCACGCCTGTCCATGCGGGAGGCAGCCAAACCGTTCCTGCGCGAGTTGATGGAGCGCACCGGCGAGTGCGCCCATCTGGCTGTACCGGCGCAGGGCAAGGTTCTGTACATCGACCAGGTTGAGTCACCGGCCACCCTGCGGGTCAATGCCCAGGTGGGGACGATGAATCCGCTCCACTGCACCGCCCTCGGCAAGGTCCTGCTGGCCTTCGGTGACCTGGAACTGCCTGCCACGCTCGAATCCTTCACTCCCCAGACCCTGACAGATCCGGACCGGTTACGCAAAAACCTGGAGCAGGTCTGCGCGCAAGGCTACGCGGTCGACGACGAGGAGTTCGACCCGGGTGTGCGCTGCATTGCCGTGCCGGTCTTTGATTTCCGCGGTAAACCTGCCGGTTCGATCGGCATTTCAGGCCCGGCCACGCGTGTAACCTCTGAGCGGTTGCCCGAACTGGCGGCCATTGTGATCGAGATTGGGAAGGCGCTTTCGGAGCGCATGTCCTTTACCCGCGCTGAGTCGCCTGCGAAATGAATCGCAGGCGTTTTTGTTGGCAAATTTGAGGCCTATATGAATGCAACTCCCCACCCCTCCCAGGCAGAATTGACCCGCCAGCGCGGGCAGCACGCCGCTGCGTTTGCCCGGAACAGGCTGCCCGATCGGGTCGATCTGAGCCTCTCCGAAGCGCTGGTGCTGGGTCTGCTGCGGCAGGAAGTGCGCACCTTCTTCACCGTGTTTGGACATGGCTCGACCGAGGTCGGCGAGGTGCTGCGCATCTACCAGGAAGCCGGGCTGGTCAGGGTTTACGGGCTGCGCAGCGAGATCGAAGCCTCGCATGCCGCAACTGCCTTGCGCTGGGTCACCGGCGAAAAGGCTGCCGTGGTCACTTCGATTGGCCCGGGTGCGCTGCAAGCAATGGCCGCCTCGCTGGTGCCGGCTTCGGACGGCATCGGCGTCTGGTATTTATGTGGCGACGAGACCAGCGAGGATGAGGGCTTCAACCTGCAGCAGGTGCCCAAAAATGAGCAGGGATTGTTCCTGCAACTGGCTGCCTGTCTGGGCCATGCCTATTCATTGCATACCCCGCTGGCGCTGCCGACCGCCCTGCAGCGCGGCGCCGCGACTGTGGACCATCCCACCCGGCCCGGCCCGTTCACCTTGTTGATGCCGATGAACACCCAGGCCGCCTGGCTACCGGGCTTCAACCTGGATGAGTTGCCGGAAGCCTGCCATATCTCCCTGGGCGCGGCTGAAGCGGATTATGGCCTGGCCGCGCAATGGATACGGGAGGCACAGCGGATCGTTGTCAAAGTCGGGGGCGGTGGGCGGAATGCCGGACCCGAGCTGGTCAGCCTGCTCGAGCGCTCCGGCGGGGTGCTGGTGCATACACCCATCGCGACCGGCTGTGTTCCCTATAGCCATCCACAGAACATGAGCGTGGGTGGTTCGAAGGGCTCCCTGCCCGGCAATTACGCCATGGAAAACGCCGACCTGCTGATCGCAATCGGGACGCGCGCCGTGTGCCAGTCGGACTGCTCGCGCACCGGCTATCCCAATGTACAGCGGGTCATCAATCTCAATGCCGACCTGGAGGATGCCACGCATTATCACCACACCCTGCCGCTGATCGGGGATGTGCGCCGGACGCTGGTGAAATTGAACCAGGCCCTTGAGGCGGGCGGCGGCGATAAAGACGAATGGCTGCGGGACTGTGCCGCGCAGAAGATTGCCTGGCAAAAGTTCAAGGCGGAACGTGCACTTCATCCCATTCTGGAGGATGCGTATTGGGGCGCAGCCGTGCTGACCCAGCCGGCCGCCATCCAGATTGCGACAGCCTGGGCAAAAAAACAGGGCGCGGTCTGTTTCTTTGATGCCGGGGATGTGCAGGCCAACGGCTTCCAGATCGTCGAGGATGACCATCTCGGCCAGACTTTCACCGAGACGGGCGCCTCGTACATGGGTTTTGCCGTCTCAGCCCTTCTGGCGACAGGTGTGGCCTCCAAACCCTTCCGAGGCCTGGCGCTGACCGGCGACGGTTCCTTCACCATGAACCCGCAGATCCTGATCGACGGCAGCCAGCATGGGGCACGCGGCTGCATCCTGCTGCTGGACAACGGGCGCATGGGCGCGATTGCCGGCCTGCAGGAAGCCCAGTATGGCGTCGGATTCGCAACCTGGAACACCCTACGGGTGGACTACCTGCGCTGGGCCAGCGCCGTCCCCGGCCTGCTGGCGCTGGACGGCGGGCGTACGCCGGAGGCACTCCAGGCTGCGTTGGAGCAGGCCGGGAGCCATGCCGGGCTGGCGCTCATCCACGTGCCGGTCTATTACGGACCCGATCCGTTGGGTGGGATGGGTGTCTACGGGCGCTGGAATGTGGGCAACTGGTGCGCGGATGTGCAGAAATTGCGCCATGAGATTGGGCTGTAAAAAAACAAAATGCAAAAAACAAAAGAGGTGGTATGCGCTCTTTGACTCCTGAAAAGATAGCCGAACTGGAAGAGCTTGCCCGCCAGCTGCGCGTGGATAGCCTGCGACTGATCGCCCGGCGCGGGGCAGGGCATCCGGGCGGAGCGCTCTCGGCGGCGGAGATCATTACCGTTCTGTATTTCCATAGTCTTCATATCGACCCGGGCCGGCCGGATTGGGAAGGGCGCGACCGCTTCATCCTGAGCAAGGGGCATGCCTCGGCGGTGCTTTATTCTGCGTTGACCCGGCGCGGTTTCTTCCCAGCTTCCGAACTGGACCGCTGGGGCGAGCTGGATTGCCCGCACCAGGGGCACCCGGACCGCCTTAAGACTCCCGGAGTTGACATGACCAGCGGCCTGCTGGGTCACGGCGTGGCAGTTGGAGTCGGGCTGGCTCTGGCTGCCCGCCTGAAGAAACAGAGCTGGCGCACATATATTCTATTGGGCGATGGTGAGTGCCAGGGCGGGATTGTCTGGGAGGGGGCAGTGACTGCTGCCAAGTACCACCTCTCCAACCTGACGGCCATCCTGGATAATAACGATGTGCAACTGGATGGCCCGGTTCATGAAGTCATGCCGCTTGAACCACTTTCCGACAAATGGAAGGCCTGCAATTGGCATGTCCTCGAAATTAACGGTCATTCGATTCGTGAAGTGGCGGAGGCGCTGGAAATGGCCGGAGAAATCCACGACCGGCCAACAATCATCATCGCCCGCACCACCAAAGGCAAAGGGGTCTCGTTCATGGAAAATCAATCCTACTGGCACGGCAATGCACCGGATGCCGGGCAACTTAACCGGGCCTTGGCGGAACTGGGGGAGGGCTCGAATGGCTGAACTTTCGATGCGGGAGGCCTACGGGCGGGCGCTGGCTGAGTATGGCATGCAGCACCCGGATGTGGTGGCCCTGGATGTGGATACCTCCGTTTCCACCCTCTCCAGCTTTTTCGCGGCGCGTTTCCCTGAGCGATTCTTCAACATTGGCATCGCCGAGCCCTGCATGGTGGATGTGGCCGCCGGCCTGGCTCTGGGCGGATTTGTCCCATTCATTAATGGTTTTGCATCATTGTTATCCCTGCGGGCACTGGAACAGATCCGCACCTGCGTCTGCCAAGCCTGCACCAATGTGAAGATCGCTGCCAGCTATGCCGGTATCTCGGATTTCAAGGATGGCGCCTCGCATTACTCGATCACCGACCTGGCCAACCTGCGGGCCCTGCCGGGCATGACCGTCATCGTCCCAGCGGACGCGGCCGAAGCGGCTGCCTGGGTGCCGATTGTGGCGGAGTTCGACGGGCCGGTCTACCTGCGCATCAGCCGGGCGGGTGCGCTGCCGGTCTTCCAGGCAGGGACGAAACTGGAAATTGGCAAAGGGCTGACCCTGCGAGGCGGGCGGGACCTGACGCTGGTTGCAACCGGCACGATGGTCGGGCGCTGCGCCCGGGCGGCTGTAGAGCTGGCGCAGCAGGGCATTCAGGCGCGCTTGCTGGAGGTGCACACGCTCAAGCCGCTCGATCGTGACCTGCTGCTCCAGGCCGCCCGGGAGACCGGGGGACTTGTCACCGCCGAGGAGCACTCGGTTATCGGTGGTCTGGGCAGCGCAGTGGCAGAAACGTTGGCTGAAGCGTATCCTGTCCCCTTGGAGCGGGTTGGTATCCTTGACAGGTTTTGCCCGACCGGGCGTGACTTGGATATCCTGATGGATGCCTGTGGTTTGTCGGTGGCGGAGATCGTTGCGGCTGCGCAGCGCGTTCTGAAACGGGTCAGAACGTAGCAACGACTTAAGTCGTTACTACGTTCTATTACGTTTTGTAAGGAGAATTCATGAGAATTGCCGTCATCAATGAGATCAGCGCGGCGGACAAGAATGCCGACATCCTGAAAGGCCTCGAAGGCCGCGGTCACGAAATCCTCAACTTGGGCAATACGCTTGGCAGCGACACGCCCGGCCTGCTCTACATCCATACCGGCCTGATGTCAGCGTTGCTGCTGAACTTTAATCTGGTTGATTTTGTGATAGGCGGGTGCGGGACCGGGCTGGGTTATCTTAATTCGGTCATGCAGTATCCGGGTGTATTCTGCGGACACCTGCTCACACCGCTGGATGCCTTCCTGTTCGCGCGCATCAATGCCGGTAACTGCGTCTCGCTGGCATTGAACCAGGGCTATGGCTGGGCCGGGGAGGTCAACCTGCGTCTGATCTTCGATGCCCTGTTCACGCCCGAGGCCGGGGTTGGCTATCCCGCCCAGCGGGCGGAACCTCAGCGCCAGGCGCGCGCTCTGCTGATACAGGTTTCCAGCGCGACACACCGGCAGATGGCGGAGATCCTGCCAGACCTGCCAGAAGAAGTCGTTCGCCCGGCGCTGACCTTTCCGGCCTTCCGGCCTGTGCTGGAACAGGCTGCGCGGAAAGATGGCGGTCTCCGCTCTGTACTGAAAAAGATTTTGGAAAGATGACCAATAAGGGAAGACCTTAAGACTTGCCACAAAGTCGCCAAGCTGCAAAGGCCTTTTATTGTGTCCTGGTGACCTGGTGGTAGAGAACCAAATATCGCAGCAGATCAAAAGGAGAATGCAATGGCAGAAGAAAAGGGCAAGTTACCTACCCGCACCAAGGTTTTCTACGGTATCGGCGACCTGGGCAATGCCTTAGTCAACTCGGCAATCCAGTTCTTCCTGATGAAGTTCTTTACTGATGGCGCATTGATCCTGCCGGCATTAGCCGGCAACGCCCTGCTGATCGGTAAGATCTGGGATTCCATCAACGATCCGCTGTTTGGTTGGATCACCGACAAGGCCAAGTCTCCGCTTGGAAAACGCCGGGCCTTCATGATCTACGGTGCCATTCCCTTGGGGATCTCGGTTGCCCTGATATGGTTTGTCCCGCCAGGCATTGGCCAGGTGGTGACCTTTATCTGGATCGCCGTCACTTTCTCCCTCTTCAGTTCGCTATGGTCAATGACCAATGTCCCTTATTATGCTCTGACCTCCGAGCTGACCGACGATTACGATGAGCGCTCCAGCTTGACGACCGTCCGCATGGTCATGTCTGTTCCGGCTTTCCTGGTCGGCGCGGCGCTGACACCTGCCATTGTCGGCCTGTTCGCCGTGCAACGCACCGGCTGGGCATTTGTCGGCATCATTTACGGGGTCATCTGCGCGGCTGCGCTGCTCATTTCTTCGTCAGGTTTCCGGGAGCGGAAAATGCAGGCTGCCACCACTCGGGGGGAAGCCTCGCCGTTCAAATCGCTCGCCCTGGCGCTCAAGAACAGACCGTTCGTCTGGATTTGTGTGACCTATTTCGTCATTAATATCTCCTTCTCCTTGATCGAGATCCTGATGGCCTATTATGTCCAATACCAACTATTAATGACCTCCCAGATCTCGTTGGTGATGGGGCTGCTGCTGATCTGCGTCACCATTTCGCTGCCGTTCTGGCAGTGGCTGAGCCGCAAGATGGACAAGGGTCCGGCCTACGCCATCGGCATGGGTGTTGGAGCGCTGGCGGTGGTGATTACTTTCTTCATGCCGCACAGTTCCACACCTTTGATTTATTTGGTCTCTGTCCTGGCAGGCTTCGGGTTTGCCGCCAACTGGATTTTCCCCTGGGCAATGATTGCCGATGTGGCCGATTTTGACCGCCTGGAAACCGGCCAGCAGCGCAGTGGCATGTACTACGGTGTCTGGGGTCTGGCAACCAAGGTCTCACAAGCCCTGGCGCTGGCAGGTGTTGGCTGGATCCTGACCGGCTACGGCTATGTGGCCAACATCGAGCAGACCCCACATGCCTTGCTTGGCATCCGCCTGTTTTTTGGGATCGTACCGGCCATCCTGATTGCCATCGCTTTGCCGTTCCTGTTCTTATACCCAATCACTCGCAAGATCCATACCGAAGTGCGCCGGAAGTTGGAAGCCATGGATGCTGCCGCGGGTGCTGAAAAGCCGGCTTAATCCGCCTGATTTGTACAAGGAGAAATTGCCATGAACCAGATCCGTGTTGCGATTGTAGGCTGCGGCCGCATTTCCGGCTTGCATCAAATGGGCTACCAGGGGCGTGAGGATGCCCGGATTGTGGCAGTCTGCGACAGCAATAAATCAACAGCAAAAAGGAAGGCCAAAGAGTGGGGCGTGGAAAAGGTCTATACGGACTACCGCCAGCTACTGGAAGACAAGGAAATTGACCTGGTGGAGTTGCTCACCCCCCACCACCTGCATTGTTCGATGACCGTCCAGGCCTGTCAGGCCGGCAAGCATGTCTCGGTGCAGAAACCGATGGCATTATCAGCCGCCGAGGCGGATGAAATGATTGCGGCAGCCGGAAAAGCAGGGGTGACACTGCGTGTTTATGAAACCTTCGTGAACTATGCACCGGCCATGCGCGCCAGGGCGATGATCGATGCCGGTGAAATCGGGGATATCCGCGCCATCCGGCTGCATGTTTCCACCGGAACCGGGGATACCGCCTGGAAGGTGCCGCTCTCGGCCTGGCTGTGGCGCTTCAATGAAAAGCAATGCGGCGGCGGACCGATGGTATTCGACCACGGTTACCACCTGTTCTCGCTGGCCTATTACCTGGGCGGCCCGGTGGAGAAGGTGTATGCCTGGATCGACCAGTCGCCGGTGGCCGAGGCGGCCGGGATCGTCAAGATCGACACCCCGGCCATGATCATGTTCCAGTACCAATCCTCGCACCGCTATGGCGTGCTGGACATCGAACACACCCCCAAGATGCGCATCTATTCGGACTACTATGCCGATGATGACCGCATCGAGGTGATCGGTGACAAGGGCATCATTTTCATCAACCGTTACACGACCAAGACGGTTGACCTGCCCCCGTTGATGCTTTTCAAGGATGGCAAGACCACACCGGTGCCGGTCGAAGGCGTGGAGTGGCATGACAGTTTCATCGCCACCACGCAGGATTTCATCAAGAAGCTCAAAACCGGCGGCCAGCCGCGCCTGGACGGCCCGACCGGCAAGGCGGTACTCCAGTTCACCCTGGCGGCCCTGCAGTCGGCTGCCACCGGCAGGGAAGTCCGGCCGGTGGATGTTAAATAACCGGGTCATGCCATGGCACTGTTAAAATTCCCTCAAGGCTTTGTGTGGGGCGCGGTCACATCTGCCTACCAGATCGAGGGTGCCTGGAATGAGGATGGTAAAGGCCCATCCATCTGGGACGGCTTTGTCCATCAGCCCGGGAAGATCGAGCGTGGCGAGACCGCCGATGTGAGCGTGGACCACTACCACTGCTTCCCCGAAGACATTGCCCTGATGCAGGAACTTGGCCTGCAGGCGTATTGTTTTTCGGTCTCCTGGCCGCGCATCCTGCCGGAGGGAACTGGCAAAGTCAACCAGGCCGGGTTGGATTTCTACGACCGCCTGGTGGATGCCCTTTTGAAGGAAAACATCAGCCCCTACGTGATGCTCTATCACTGGGACCTGCCGCAGGCCCTGCAGGATAAAGGCGGCTGGAGCGAGCGATTTATCGTCGACGCCTACAGCGAATATGCCCGCATCCTTGCCAGGCGTCTGGGCGACCGCATCCCCACCTGGGTAACCCACAACGAGCCCATGGTCATTTCTCTGGCAGGGAATTTCCTGGGCGAGCAAGCCCCCGGCCTGCAGGACCCCTTTATCGCCCTGCGGGTGGCCCATAACCTACTGGTGGCGCACGGACAGGCGGTCCGGGCGCTGCGTGCCGAACTGCCGAAAACGGCCAAGATCGGTATCATCCTGAACATCACCCCCACCTATCCGGCCACCGATACGGAGGAAGACCGGCAGGCCGCCCGGCGCTATGATGGCATCGCCAACCGGCTGTTCCTCGATCCGCTCTTCCGGGGAGAATACCCGGCGGATATGCTTGAGCTGTTCGGGCCGATTTTCCCCGAAATACCGCCGGGCGATCTGCGAACCATCGCGGCCCCGCTGGATTTCGTTGGCCTGAACTACTACATGCGCGCGGTCATGCGCAACGACCCGGACACTCCGCTCCTGCAGGCCGCCCAGGTTTACCCACCCGAAAGCGAATACTCGCAGATGTGGGAGATCTACCCGCCCGGCATGTACGAGATGCTGACCCGCATCCAGGCGGACTATCATCCGAAGGAAGTCTATATTACCGAGAACGGTGTGTGCGTGACGGATGGGGTGGATTTCGACGGCCGGGTGCGCGACGAACGGCGCATTCGTTACCTGCGCGACCACCTGACACAGGTCCTGCGTGCCATCCAGGTGGGTGTGCCGCTCAAGGGCTATTTCCACTGGACCCTGATGGACAATTTCGAATGGTCGTTTGGTTACCGCATGCGTTTTGGGCTGGTTTACGTGGATTATGCCACCCAAAAACGCACCATCAAGGAATCCGGCCGCTGGTATGCCAATGTCATTCGCAACAATGGTTTCGGTCCGGAGGCATAATGCGAAAATTGGCTCTGCTGTTCGCGCTTGTCTGCATGTTCATTCCGGCCTTTTCCACCCGGGCCGCCGGCCTGCTTTTGAACATCTACTTTGCCGGCCCGGACGGAGGCGTACGCACCGCGCTCGGGTTGGATAAGAATGTGCATTTTACATCGGACCCTACCGTAGCGGATGTCTTCGTTTTAAACGGGCAGATCCCTGGCGCGGACGCACCCACCATACGGAGGCGTGTGCAAGGCGGCGCCGGATTGATCCTGATCCTCGGCCCGGACCTGAACGGGCAGGTAGTCGGTGAACTGCTTGGAGGACCGGTCAGCCTGGCGAAGAAAGACGATGCGCTTAGCCTGGCGGCGCTGGCGGGCAGCCAGGACAGTGTGGTCAAATCCGTCATCTGGGACAGCGCCCCGCAGGTGCGGGAGCGCTTCGTCCTGAGCGGCAGCGGATTGGCTCCCCTGGTGACCGGCTTCGGCGACAACTCACTTGTGCTGGGAACCCAAAAGATCGGGACAGGTCAGGCCTACGTTCTGACCGCCTTCCTGGACAGCAATACCAACACCGAATTACAACAGTGGCCGTATTTCAATTACCTGGTCTATCACCTGGCCGAACGCGCGGCCGGCCGTACGCCGTTACCCTTCGCCACTTATCCGGCCTCCCCGGTGCCCCACCAGATCGAGCAGACCGTGCTGGTAGCACTCATGTGCCTGGTCCTCGCAACTGCGTTCATAGCCTTTTGGCTGGTGCGCCGATACAGTCTGGCCCATCCGGAAGAACTGGATGCGATCGTGATCAACCGTGAGGAGTACGCTGCCAAGGAAGCATCCACTGCCTGGGAGCAGATCGGCTTCCACCGCCCGCTGGGTGGTTTCTTCGTGATGCTCTTCCTGGGCCTGCTGTTGTTCGTCCCCATCATCATTTACCAGAACCTGATCCTGCCGGTCTTCATCCTGCCTTCGGCGCAGGCGCTCGGCATGTGGGGCCGGGTGTTGCAGTTCTTCACCGTCATCTTTACCTTCTTTGAAATGGGCACCAGCACGGCTTTCATCAAATACCTGTCCGAATACCGCATCAATGACCCGCGCAAGGGCATCATGTTTGGGCAGGTCTTTGTCTGGTGGCAGGCGCTCTCGGGTGCTTTCCAGACCGCCCTGGTGGTCATCCTGGCCTGTACCGTTCTGCCTCGCACGGCTTATGCGATTTATGCCTGGAGCGTCATCATCCACATGTTCATCAACATCCCCGGCTTCTATCGCATCATGCGGCATGCCCTGACCGGGTTGCAGCGTTCGGACTACGCCCAGGTGATCGACCTGGGCTGGTCGCTGGTCTTTCAAATGTTTGCCCAGCCGGTCTTTGTCGGCATCATGTTGTTCTGGGGGAAAAGCCACCCAGCATTCGGGACAACCATGAGCGGGTTGATTGGCCTGGGCATTGCCGGATACGCCGTGGAGGTTATGTCTTTTGGTCTGGGTCTGTGGCTTTACAAGCGGCTGGGCTACAGCGCGCGCATCTATTTCCTGGCCCACTTTGATTGGGCCACGGTCTGGAAATCCTTCCGCTTTGGCGTCTTTGAAATGCTAGGTTCCGGCATCTGGGGCGTGGGCCAGTCGCTCGAGATCCTGATCACCCAGTCCAGGCTCATCAACTATGCCGAGGTCTGGGGCAACTGGGTCCTGGCGCAGAATTTTGTATATGGCTTCAATGCGATTGCCAGCCTGTATGAAGGTTTGATGCCGTCCATCTCGGAAGCGATTTCGCACGGGAAAAAGATACTTGGCCAGTATTACTCGGCCATAGCTTACAAGTGGGGCGGCATGTTGAGCGCCATGCTGGGATCGATGATGCTGGCG
>Ga0187853_10001979_pt1 | contig 17722 bp, 21 predicted proteins | sample June2016WEW_6_10_2_FD_132417 | JGI IMG/M metagenome (GOLD analysis project Ga0187853, IMG submission 132417) | Peatland microbial communities from SPRUCE experiment site at the Marcell Experimental Forest, Minnesota, USA - June2016WEW_6_100 | ecosystem: Environmental > Terrestrial > Soil >... | reverse complement strand
TGCGGTGCCTGCGGGAACAAAACAGCCGTCTGCGTAGAGGTTGCCGTAAAGGCGGGTTGGAGGGTGGGATATGGAAAAGCAGTCAGGGTCTGGGCGACGATGGTCTGGATGAGATCATTATACGGATTCGATTGGGTGGGTGGGCTTGCAGGGTAAACCAAGGTACAGGCCGATAGGATTAATAGCGTCAAGAGAACAAAAAGGGGGAGAAGGATGAAACGGTGCACGGGAATCTCCTTTCCACAGAATCAAGTACGCATTGGCGCAATTCTCACCTTATTTATATATTTGCCGTATGGAAATAAGTTCCCAAATTATGGTAAAACGCTAAAAATCGATCTCTTTGCCGGCGCGTTTTGAATGAAGCCTACAATTATCTGGATTGTTTATTGTGTTGTCCTCCTATTTTAGGACATCCTTGTCAGGTGGGGATGGCAGGCAGGTCACACTTTCGAAACACCCTTTGTTCAATCTGTAACCGGCAGCCATCACCCGGCCGGCAGGCGCTAGCTAAAGACCGTTCTCTGGACGGGGCGGCTGCGCAGGCTACCAATGAACATGATCATTTGTATCTGGGAATCGATGAGAAACAGGATTGTTTCTGTGATTGAGAGGCCTTGCTTTTGGCGATGATATATAATAATCTTATGCGCTGGTTTAAGAGTCTGACCCACAAAATTCCTCATTGGGGATTCACCGTGCTTGCTTTGCTTGACATTTTTTTGTTGTTGGCCCTGGGTCTGCCGCGCCTGGTCAATCTTGCCTTGCTGCTTTCCCAGACTGCTATTACCACTCCAGCCAGGGCCAGCTTCGCTCCCGTTTCCATTCCCACCCCGGCTCCAGCCTATCCACCGGCCTGTACTGCGCTGGGGCAGCATTGGACTTCACCGGTGGATGGCATGATATTATTATGCGTCCCAGCCGGGAACTTTCGTATGGGTTCATCCGTTGAAGACCCGCAGGCTGCTGCGAATGAAGAGCCACAGCTTACTGTTACTCTGGATGCATTCTGGATTGATAAAACAGACGTTACCAATGCCCAATATGCCTTTTGTGTAGCCTCCGGAGGCTGCCCCATTCCAATGTCTACAAAATCTTATCTGCGTGATTCTTATTTTGGCGATGCATCCTTCCAGAACTTTCCGGTGACCAATGTCAGCTGGCAGGAGGCGAGCCAGTATTGCGCCTGGGCATACCGCCGCTTGCCCAGCGAGGCGGAATGGGAAAAAGCTGCCCGGGGTACGGATGGACAGCTGTACCCATGGGGAAATTCTGCTCCGGATGATCGTCTCTTAAACTTCAATACTTCACTCGGTGATACCAGCGCGGTATGTCAATACCCGGATGGCAACAGCCCTTACGGCGCTTGCGATATGGCCGGGAATGTCTGGCAATGGGTTGGAGATTGGTACGATGGGAAGGATTATGCGGCCGCCTCTGCCGCCAATCCAAATGGGCCACTCACCGGCATTTACAAGGTTTTCCGCGGCAGCCAGTGGGGCAGCCCGGCCTGGGCTGTCCGCGTTGCGATCCGCCGCTGGAGACCGGCGAGCATGTGGAGTACCAACCTGGGTTTCCGCTGTGCTGCGCCAGCCCCTTAAGTAAGGTATTCCTCATGTACACTTTCTTCTCATCCTTATTCAAAGCGCTCATTTATCCTCTCGGCCTGGCTTGTTTAGGCTTGCTGCTTGCGCTCATTTTACAAAGTAAAAAACGCTGGCGTAATATTCTGACCGGAGTTGCCCTCGCAATCCTGTGGCTGGGCGGCAGTCGCTATGTGGCCATCCCTCTGGCATATTCGCTGGAATGGCAAAACTGGCCCATCATTAACGTTCCTGCCGTGGATACAGTGGTGGTATTGAGCGGCGGAACGGATGGCCCCACTTATCCTCGCCCAGCGGTCGAACAGGATCAGGCCGGCGCGCGCATCCTGTATGCGTACCGGCTATACCAGCAGGGTGTAGCGCCTTATCTCTTGCTAAGCGGCAGCCAGGCCAGCGCCCCGGGTACGCCCGAGAGCCTTTCTTCCGCACAAGGCATGGCTGACATTTTACAAACGATGGGCGTTCCAGGCCAGGCCATCTGGCAGGATAATGATTCGTTAAATACCTATCAAAGCGCAGTTAATTGCGCAAAAATTCTAAAACAAAAAGATGTACGCCAGGTTGTGCTGGTCACTTCTGCCATCCATATGCCGCGTGCCATCGGGGTTTTCAAGAAGCAAGGGGTGGATGTATTTCCCGCCCCGACCGATTTCGATATGCCCATTGACGCTTTAACCCAACTGACGCATGGCAGCCCGCTGGAGCAGATCGGCAACTTTTTTCCCAGTCTGGATTACCTGAATCTAACCACGGATGCCATAAAAGAATATCTGGGCATTGCGGTATACCGCTTATTGGGCTGGATATGAGCCAACTTGGTATTGGCCAGGTTCAGTAGGTCTCTAGGAGACTGGCACGGGATGTAAGTACCCCCTTTGATCAATAATTCATTTCTGTTTCATCTTGTTGTCATCTTGGCGTTATAGAATGTGATTGATAGCTGACAAGGGAATTGTTTTACAATGGCTGGAGAAGGAATATAGCCGTAAAAACAAAAACCAACCTGATTTATGAATTTGCAATTCTCAGCTCGTTTCTGGTTGCAAATCGTCCATTCCTGATGAGCATCTCTTTCCAAGAGATGTTCGCTGTTGTTGTAGGAATGGAGCTCTTTGTACTTGCAATCAGGAAAAATCATCGAATTTCAACCAATGGTTGGACCCATGAACTTCTACAAATGACACCGGCGGATTGCGGAGTTTACGTGTTTGCAGAAAGGTGGAAATGAACCTTCCAGAGGTAGACGAACCCCTGGGCCTTCCAGAAAGCAGGATACGGAATGCTCGCAACAATCTTCAACTCTCCCAGGAACAGTTGCTCGAGTATGCAGCCGCGCTGCAGGCCCGCAATGATGAATTGGAAGCCTATGCCCATACCGTTGCCCACAATCTCAAGAATCCGTTGGCTGTCCTGGTCATCACTTCAGACTTGATCACCGACATACCTGACCTGACGCGCAAAGAATTAAAGGAATATCTGGAGCAGATCAGGTCGGTTGCCTACGAGATGGACAGTATTATCAACAACTTATTGCTGCTCTCCCAGGTAAGCCGGGTGGATGCGCCGGCGGAACCCTTGGATATGATCCGTATCATAGCAAACATCCGGAAACGGCTGAACTACATGATCAAAGCCCGTCGAGCCAGGGTCAGCGTTCCGGAGATCTGGCCGACTGCAATCGGCTATGCCCCCTGGGTCGAAGAAGTGTGGGCCAATTATCTAAGCAACGCACTGAAATATGGTGGAGAACCGCCCATTATCGAGTTGGGCGCGATATCCCAATCGGATGGCATGGTCCGATTCTGGATACGTGATCATGGTCCTGGCATCCCGCCAGACGCCCAGAGACGCCTGTATACACCGTTCACCCAACTCGACCGAAATCATGAGGGAGGACACGGTTTGGGCCTGGCGATCGTGCTTAATATTGTCGAAAAGATGGGTGGTCAGGTGGGCATTGAGAGTGAATTGGGCCAGGGCAGTCTCTTTTTCTTCACCCTCCTGGCCAGCCCAATATCCCTTTGATAAGACATCCTCCAGGCGCGGCGTAAGCGCTATCTATTTAACAATGCTGCTTTTGGCATCGTCGATAGCCGCCACCATAATACCTATTCCAACAATCAGTCTACTTTAAGCCGGTAACCGACGCCGAGTTCGATCATCAGGTGTTTCGGACGAGCCGGATCGTTTTCCAGTTTATGGCGCAGGCGGGTCATGTAGACGTGGAGGTATTGGTCTTCATTTAGTGTTGCAAAACGAATGGGAAAGTGTGTTGGACCAATGCAGTATAAATTCATCCTTTCCAACTTTGAAATCCATGAAAGAAATTTATGCTTATAAGGAAACACTTACCGACTTAACAAATCAACTGCTATCAGCGTTGCCTGTTTCAGATCATCCCTGGAAAGGCGTTCCAAGTATCCTTTTAACTCATTGTCGGGTTGGTGGGTGAGATTTCTTACCAACCCCGCCAGCAATCTGGCACGGTCCCTTTCTTCGATGTGGGCATAGGTTTTATCGGTTATGGCAATATTTGCGTGCATCAAATTGCGAGAGAGTGCTTGATACTCAGCCATGCTCTGGCAATGGCTGAGCCCATAGGTCGCATAGCCATGTCTAAACTTGTGGGGTGATTTATAGGTTAATTCAGTGGTCTGGTACAGGAGACGGATTCTACGAATCAGAGCATGATTACGATTTAGACCAGGCTTTTGAGTAGATAGTTCTTGCTCACCCCAATGTTGATCAATCGGCGCATACCAGGGGTAGTCCGGCGGACAGTGAGTTCGCACATATCCATCCCAATCCTGTACAACCGCCAGCAGTTCCGGGATAGGGAGCAGGAAGGTGTTAGCTTTTTTCTGCTTCTTAGTGTGTACGCCCAACTGAGGCCATTGGTTAATGTATGGGTATTTTTCATCCAGATGGACGGCCTGGATTGGAAGAGTGGTAAAAGCATGCGCTCGTGCTCCACAAATAAATAGCATCGCTGCAGCTGCACGGTCGCGTCGCAGCGCTATGTTACCCTGATCGATAGGAGCAGTAGCCAATAAGACCGCTTCGTCGAGCGTTACATATTCGATTAGCGAGTTGTTTTGGTTTACTTCTGGTGGGGTAAGGTCATTGACCCAAAAGATTGGAAGTTTTTCAAATTCCTCGCTGTGATATAACTTTGCCCACCGAAAGAAAGCCCGGACTGTTTCGACGATTTTCTTCTGGCTTTCCAACGCCAAGGTTGGCTTAATACTGTCAATATATTTCATGAACGATGGGACAAGGGTGTTTGCTTTCGCAAATGGTGTTTCATTTGCCCATAGCAGCAGATGGTGAAGCCAGGACCAGTATCGGTCAACTGTTTCAGGCGACCTTCGTTTTTCTTCCTTCAGATGAGTCAGGTATTCTTTGACAAGAAAATAATTTTTGCGGTTGACCATATGCCTCCGATGAATCACATCATAAAACGGTTGTGACGGTTTTTTCAATGGACGTATTTGGAAGGCGGTCGCCTCGGTTAACGATGCCGGCGCAATCCGGGCAGATTCCACGGATGTTGACCAATTTTCCCTTGAGGGGAATTATCTTAGGATCGACTAGCTCAACAATCTTGTTACAACGCATACAATAACCCTGTGAGCAAGTCAGCTTTCGTTCTTGTTTGGGTTTTCGCTGGCCGGCCACCCATCGGGCAAATTCCTGGCCATTGATCCAGATCCCTTCCCCGTTGTTACGAATATACGGTGCGCCAATTTTCAGCCAATCTCGTAAGGTCCTGTCTGGGACTTTTAGTTCCATCGATAATTCGCTGATTTTATAGAGCATGGGGAGAAGACCTGGCGCTTTGACGATCACATAATGCGGGAGGTGCGTGCGTGATTTTTTCATTGTTACTCCTGTAGTTGCTCTCTTGTTGAAATCGAGTCAAGCTGTTAAATCTCTCGAAGGTTCATAAATTTAATATCAGGATAAACGGTTTGGCGTGGTAAAGCTACGGGAAATCCAAAAGAAAAAAAAGACTTTTCCAAACATTCCTTTATTTGGCACGAAAACCCTACCAAAGCACCTGCGCTGCAAAGCAAAAGCATGTAAATGCCAGGTACCTGTAGGGGGATAGATACTGATAGATATTATATACACATATCTAGACTTATCTAAATATTTTGTGTATAATAGAGGTATGCGAGTAAGTATCGGACAGGCTGCCAAAGAATTGGGTGTATCAAAAGAAACCCTGCGCCGCTGGGAAAGAGCCGGCAAGATCGAGGTGGAACGGACCCCAAAGGGACACCGGCGCTATGATCTTTCCAAACTGCATGGCATCGTAGCGCGCCCTGCACTCGCCGATCGCCTGACACTTGCGTATGCGCGTGTATCCAGTTACGACCAGAAAGAAGACCTGATCCGGCAGGTGGCGTTACTGGAATCGTATTGTGCGGCCAACGGCTGGACCTACGAAGTTATCCAGGATCTGGGATCAGGACTGAACTACAACAAGAAGGGTTTACGGGACCTGATCCAACGGATCTGCCTTGGGAAAGTGGGGCGGTTAGTGCTGACCCACAAGGACCGGCTGCTGCGTTTTGGTTCAGAACTGGTCTTTGCCCTGTGTGAAGCATACAACACCGAGGTTGTAATCATCAACCAGGGCGAGCAGCCGGTGAGTTTTGAAGAAGAACTGCCCCAGGATGTACTTGAGATCATCACCGTTTTCTCTGCCCGCCTGTATGGTAGTCGCAGCCACAAGAACCGCAAGCTGATCGAGACTCTGCGAGAGGCAGCCAAAGAGATATGAAGATCCTGCGGGCCTTCAAGACTGAGCTGGATCTGAACAATATCCAGAAAACAGCCTGCGCCCGTCATGCTGGGGCGGCGCGCTGGGCCTACAACTGGGGCTTGGCTCGCAAGCTGGAAGCCTATCAAAAGGGCGAAAAGGTACCAAGCGCGATCGACCTGCACCGGGAGCTGAATGTGCTGAAGCAGGGTGAGCTATCCTGGATGTACGCAGTGTCCAAGTGCGCCCCCCAGGAAGCGCTGCGCAACCTGGATCAGGCTTATGCTCACTTCTTCCGGCGGGTGAAGGAGAAGAAAGCCGGCAGGAAGATCCAGGCAGGATTTCCGAAGTTTTATCCCGAGGATTTGCAAATCCCGAGGAATGGAATAAAGCCTTGAATTGCGGGGGTTTTACAGCAAATTTGAACAAAATCCTCGGGATAATATTTCTATAGATATTAAGCCCATACATGCCATAATGGTCAACAGGGATTTCCCTAAAAACTATTTTGGAGGCAGAAAAGTATGGGTGAAATATCATTATCTGAGCTCATTGAGCAGACAAAAGAATCGATCCGTCCCTTTGAGTACAACCGGTCAACGATATATCGGTACCAAATGGCCTGGAGGGCATTAACCGATTATTTCATTGAACACGATCAGGTTGTGTTTTCAAAACAACTGGCCGAACAATTTGTCCTTGAGTCAAAGACAAAATTGGATACCAGGGCAATAAAAAAATGGCAATATAAGCTAAATCGCCTGACGGTTCTGATGTTAATCGAGTGTTATGAATATGGTCATGTCACATGGAAACACCATAGAGATGACAACCCGACCCGTTTACTCCAATCGGCTTACATTCTCTTGCATAAGGATTATCTCAACTGTCTCGAAAAAGAGGGAAAAGGTACCGGTACCATCCGAATCTATGAAATTGTTTCAAAGCAATTTTTAAAATACCTGGAACAAAAGAAATTCAAGGATATCTCTGAAGTCCAGTTAACAGATGTCAGTCTCTTTATTCCTTTTATTTCAAAACAGTACCAGCCAACCAGTATGAGAACAGTTTTATCAGCTCTGCGTTCTTTTCTCAGATTTGTCGAGACAAAGAACCTGACAGGATTTTATCTAAGCCGTGCCATACCCAGCAGTTCTGGAAGAAAAACCATTGTCGTACCAACGATCACATCCGAAGAGGAACAGAAACTTCTTGGTGCAGAGGATCGTACAACAGCCTCGGGGAAACGCAATTATGCGATGTTTTTACTTGCGCTAAGAACCGGCTTGAGGTCCATCGATATCGTCAACCTGAAAATGGGTGATATCCAGTGGAAAAGCAATACCATCGAGATCGTACAGGCAAAAACAGGGGTTCCTCTTGTTCTCCCCTTGTTGACCGATGTTGGAAATGCCATTGCGGATTACGTTCTGAGCGGAAGACCCGATTCGCAACAGCCCTATATCTTTTTGCATGCCCGGGCACCTTATCAAAAACTGTCAGGACGTTCTAATTGTTATGGGGTCAGTTGCAAGATGATGAAAGCAGCGGGTATACGGCAAGGCAAGCAGGACCGGAAGGGATTTCACTGTCTTCGCCATTCTTTGGCAGCACGCCTGCTTTCGGAAGAAACGCCGCTTCCAATCATTTCCAGCATCCTGGGGCATCGGGACAAGGATTCCACGAAGATCTATTTGTCGACAGACCTTATGCATCTGCGTGCCTGTGCACTGGGTCTAACGGGAATTGAAGTTACCAAGGATGAATTGCTATGAATACGCCTGTCCCCGGGAACTTCAAGCCCTATATTGAAGGTCTGATCGAACAGAAAAAATCGATCGGTTACCCCTACGATACTTCTGCTCAGGAATTAAAAGCATTTGGCGTTTTCTGCCTGGACAATTATCCGGATGAAACTGTTCTCACTAAAGAGATCGCCATGCATTGGGCAGAAAAGCGACAGAGTGAAAATGTGAATGGTCTTATGCGTCGAATTACTCCGATCCGGCAACTGGCAAAATACATGAACCGTCTTGGCATCGATGCATACATCATCCCACCGGGAATCCCTGGAAAGCAAACCCGGTATGTTCCTCATATCTTTACGGATCAGGAACTTCAGGCGTTTTTTACAGAAATCGATCGGTGCGCGGTTAACTCGTGTAGTCCTGCCAGACACCTCATCATTCCAGTATTTTTTCGGGTGCTGTATTGTTGCGGGTTACGGTCCTCAGAAGCCAGGTTGTTAAATGTTGAGGATGTTGACCTGGAAACCGGGAAGCTGATGATCCGACAGGCAAAGGGCAATAAAGACCGCAACGTGATGATGTCCGAAGAGGTATTAAATCTATGCCGCATTTACCATACAAAAGTCAGCCTTATTTTTCCTAACCGTATCGGATTCTTCCCTAATCAATGCGGCGAATTTTATAACGATAGCAGAATAGATTGCTGGTTCCATCTTTTCTGGAACAAAACAGGGATCACGAACAGCAGTAGCGGAAATACGCCGCGGGTGCACGATTTCCGACATACCTTCGCGGTTAAACGTTTAAACCTGTGGGTACAAGAAGGAAAAGATCTCAATGCCTATTTACCTTATCTCAGCATGTATCTTGGTCATGCTCACCTAACGGAAACTGATTACTATCTGCATTTTGTCCCAGAATTCTTTCCTGTGTTCAAGGAAAAAACACGGGAAAAATGTGCGAACTTGATCCCGGAGGTGAAATATGAAGCAGAATGACAGCTTTTTCAAGCACGTGAGAGGATTCCTGACCGTTTTTCTTCCCAAAAACAAATGCTACAGCAAGAATACGATTAAGGCTTATCGCGACACAATCAATCTCTTCCGAAAATTCCTGTGGGAGGAAAAGGCCATATCCTTTACCAATATAAGCTTTGACATGATCAATCATGATGTCATCTATGAATTCCTGGCATGGCTTCAAAACACCCGTGGCTGTGAAGCATCGACAAAGAACCATCGCCTGGCAGTATTGAAATCCTTTTTTCGTTACTGCGCAATCGAAGATCCCGCTCTGATGGCAATTTATCTGGACATCCATAATGCACGATCACAAAAGGTGACGAGGAAGCGAGTGGAATATATGTCCGAAACAGCATTGAAGATACTGCTTGAGCAGCCGGACCCTAATACTCAATGTGGCATGCGCAATAGATTCTTTATGATCCTTCTGTATGACACGGGTGCACGGATCCAGGAGATCCTGGATTTGAAGCTGAAGGACATCCACCTGAATGACCAGACCCCCTGTATTTATCTTACCGGAAAAGGGAATAAAACACGTGCCGTACCGTTGATGGATAAAACCATCGGGCATTTACATGAGTACATGAAAACATTTCACCCCGATGGCGATTTGAAAAACGATCAATATCTTTTTTATACTCAGATCAAAGGGCTGAAAAGCAAGATGTCTGATGATAATGTGTCTTATTTCTTGAAATGTTACGCAGAATCTGCCCATCAAGTGTGTTCGGAAGTACCGTTACGGATGCATGCTCATCTATTCAGGCATACCAGGGCAATGCATCTATACCAAGCGGGCATTCCCCTTTCCTACATCAAAGACTTCCTTGGCCATGTCAGCGTCAATACAACGGATATTTACGCATCCACAGATACATCCATGATGAGAGCTGCTTTGGAAAAAATTAACAAAGCGGATGATGAACAAGCTCCCAAAGAAGTGCCAGTGTGGCAGGATAATGAAGAAATGATATTAAAACTGTGCGGCCTGAGATGAGGACAAACCGATCCTAGAAATATTATCCCGAGGATTTTGTTCAAATTTGCTGTAAAACCCCCGCAATTCAAGGCTTTATTCCATTCCTCGGGATTTGCAAATCCTCGGGATAAAATTTCTTATCCCGAATTCGGGATAAGAAGTTCAAGTCGAAGAAGCACGGGCTGGGTGGATTCCGGCTGACGGGTGCCATTCATATCTTCGACAGGGCCATCCAACTGCCTCGGCTGGGGCGCTTGCGTCTGAAAGAGGGCGGTTATCTGCCGGTGGAGGGTGTTCACATCTTGAGCGCCACGGTAAGTGAACGCGCCGGAGCCTGGTTCGTTTCGGTCCAGGTCGAGATGGATATACCCGACCCGAAAGCTACCTATAAGCCGGTAGTGGGGGTGGATCTGGGGATCCTGGCATTGGCGACGTTCAGCGATGGGACCAGGATCGAGAACCCACATGCCCTCAAAAGAGACCTGGGCAAGATCAAGCGGTTGCAGCGGGTGGAAAAAGGGAAGTGCCAACCGGGAGAAAGCGGTCAGGCAACTGGCCAGGGCGCACCTGCGCGTCGCCAATGTTCGTAAGGATGCTCTGCAGCAGATTACCAGCCGGCTGACGACACTTGCACCTGCTGCAAGTGCAGGTGGAACCAAGTCAGCAGTGGTATTGGAAGATCTGAACGTGAGTGGGATGGTGAAGAACCATCATCTGGCGCAGGCGATCGTGGATGTGGGATTCTACGAATTCAGACGGCAGATGGACTACAAGGGCCAGTGGTATGGCTGTCAGGTCATCCTGGCTGATCAATTCTATCCATCTTCGAAGCGTTGTTCGCAGTGTGGGCACATCCAAGCAACGCTAGACATGGGCACCCGTGTTTACATCTGTGAACTCTGCGGCCTGATGATCGACCGCGACTTGAATGCCGCGCTTAATCTTGAACAGTTGACTACCGGGAGTTCCCCGGAAAGTTACGCCTGCCTGCGCCAGTACCGCAGGTACAGGTGCAGAGAGAGTGTGAGTCCTGGTTATCAGGCAGTTCTCGTCGAAGCAGGAACCGAACAGCAATCTACCTGTGAGTAGTTTTGTGTAGGTTTCGGAGAACGGGAATACCTTGATTTCGTGTTTCGTATCTTCGCTACTTTTGCTACGGCCTGCCTCCCGCTTTATGGGAGTTGTGTTTGACCCCCCTTTTTTATTAAGATAGGAATTTATATTTTTACCTCAGTTCTGTAAGGACTGATTCAGCTCTATTTCTCTTGTTTACTTGTTTTGGATATTTCTATTTCTTCTACTTTGATACCGGCGACATTAATTTCGAGAATCGCAATCGAACACACCACCGATCAATACACTATATGGTAAAGGAGGCGGAATCGCATCAAGATGTGCATAAAGGCTATAATATGCAAAAGTGTGGAACATGTCTAATTGCCCTTATTGCTCTTCGTCTACGAGACAATATAAGCACGGAAAAACACCCCAAGGATCTGTACGCTATCGCTGCTCAGCTTGTGGATTTACCTACACCGACGGTAAAATCGGCAAATTGGAATACAAGCAACAGGCGATCGTGCAATTTAGAGAAATCAGGAATATCAATGCGGTTTGTGATCAATTAAAAGTTTCCCGCAGAGATCTGATAGGTTGGTTGTATAAAGAGATAGGGGAAGATATCGTCCAATCGCTTTCTATTTCAAAAGATATAAACCAGGTAAGTCGAGAATCGGGAATTCCTGTTCGTACAATAAGAATTTGGTACAAACGAACATACGGGGACGTGTTCGGTTTCGTTGGTACATCCATTGTTCCTAATGAGGAGATTATTTGTCCCTACTGCAAGACTCAAGGCAAGCAACTACGGAAGGGGGTTACAAAAACAAGTTGGTCTTCTTGGCGGCCTTGATTCTGATGACCCTGGCCAGGCTAACGGCCTGCAGCGGCTAGCCCAGGGCGTTATTATTCAGGCGGCCAGAGATGCAAGGGACGGCAACCGAGAGGCGGCGGCCTGGCTGGCTGATCCTGAAACAGCGGACACGTGGCTATTTATAGCGGGCCTGGACCGGCGGGAAGTTATGCGCTGGGTGGCTGCTGGGTGCAAGCGGGGACTAAGGAAACGTAAACGCATAAGCGGTAAACAATGAACTTGCTTACAAGTTGAAAACAAGATGAACGGCCCGGGGAATTTTGGAAGTTTTGAAAGGCAGCCAGGCGGTGTAAAATGGTGAATAATAGCCGTTGATTTAGCTAAAAAAGGATAAATAAATGGGTGGCAGCAATTCCGGGCGGCCGGATTACAGCAATAAAAGGCAAGTAGAGGACTGTCTACGCTTGCCGGTGAAAGCGATAACACAATACCCCCCGGGCTTTGGGGGCTGGGTACAACGGGATACCGACCATTTTAGTCTGGCAATCTAAAGGGAATTTTTCCAGGCATGTGGAAGGCTTTGGTATACCAGATAATGTTTTGGAATTTTTACGATATTTTTGGTCTGCGAGGATGCATGATGCTGGCTCATTCTCAGCGTATTTATTGGTTGACGAGAATGATGGCCGAATCAGCCGGCAACGACTGGAGCGCAGGTTCTCTGACGCAATGCAGAATTGTGGATTGGAAACAATGGTAATGAATCAGTATTCTTCTTTTCACCTATTGCGGCACAGTTGTGCAAACAGGTGGTGGGCACTCGGCGTACCCTTGATCGATATTACGCGTAAGGTTGGCCATCATAGTGTTGATATGACTATAGAAAATTATTTACATGTCGGTCCACACCTGCAGAAAGAAGAATTAGATCATTATGGAAAAACAAAATCGATTAATTTATTAAGGAAAGATATTGCGGTTTTATTGGGAATCTCAGAACGACGTCTGGGAAGTTTGCTTAATACTCCGATGGGGGAAAATTTAAACACGCATATAGATTTACCAAAAGGGTTTTCAGTTTTAAGCGTTGTAAATTTATGTGCATACATCTACGATCATAAAGAGTAGAAGGTCATTTTCGCGTGCACGCGGGGATACCCCTATATTTTTTGTGCTATTCTATAGATGCAGGAGTAGCATATGAAAAATACCCAAAAATCAAAAGAGCCGACCTTAGGCGATCAACTCAAGGATCTGCTAAAACTAATGCGTAATGAGCCGAAAAAGTTTTTAAAACATAGGGCCTGTGAGTTACAAACCGTAAAAAATTACTGCCCAGATTTATTTATACCAAAATTAGTCCATGCAGAACATTCCTTGGAAAATACACGCTTGGCTATCCGTGGCTTGTTGGCCTCTTGCTATATAAATGCTCGCGAGAATGCCGAGTACGATCTGGAATTCGGGGTCTTGATCGCGTATCAAATGATTTTTGGTGATATTAGCACCAGTCGGTCATTCCCAACGTTAAAGACAATCTTGGTAATTTGCAGAAGAGACGATCAAGAAGACCATGAATGGACGGAATTTATAGAAGATTTACTGGATACTAGACGAGGCAGTAAAGAGGTCTACGAAACATGGGTGAAAGAGGATGTTAGAGGGAAATTATTCACTGCTGAATCAGATAGCAATAATCAGACACATAGGAACAATTTACAAAAAGTTCTTGAGAAACTAGCGAAGGAGATTGCCCAGAAAGCTCCCGAGGTGTTTGATGTATTTCATGAAAGCGCGATCGGCATCAGTATTTCAGGTCCAAATAAAGATGAATCGTTGCTGGATATTCTTCAGGAATATGCGATTTCCCAATGTGACAGCATGCCGATCAAGGATTTCATTAAGCGACACTATGGCACATCATTATTACAAGGGGAATTAACAAACAATATTATTACAAGCAGCGCGGACTCGTTGACAAACGAGACAACACTCTTGGTGGGATACCCGTGCAGTGGGCGGACAACATGCTTATGTCAAAAGGAATACGAAATTGTCCACATAAAAAATGATTCCGGACCCAGGCAGTGGGTTTTTCTGTGCGATGCATTTGATTACCTTCCTCTTGCCAGAAATCGACGTCCCATATACGAGTTAATCGGCCAGGAGCTTGCTCGATGGACTGGGAGCACAAATACTCCCGTGGGATTTCTTGAAAATCTGCGTTTAATTGATGAACAGGGCAGATTGTTGTTACTTATAGATCGCCTGGATTGCATGGCCGAGGTTGATCGGGCCGATATTGTGGAAATGTTGTATTCATCGCCTAATGTTATTTTGCCAGTTCTACCCTGGCAAGAGCAAGAAGTTTTTGATATTCGGCGAATTTTCTCAAAGCCTGATAGTGTTATTGTTAAGTGCGATCTGGAGGATCTAGAGCTGGATGACCAACAGGGGTTGCTGTCTGTTCTGGCGAACAAGATCGGGGATATTGATATGGCTTTGGCATCCCGTATGTTGCATGAGTTGCCAGACCTTGCTCGTTTACCTTTGGGTGTTCTTGCAATCTATGATCAGGTGCGCTTGAACAAAACCAGCAGTAGTAAAATTTTAAAAAGTGTGCTCAATGAGTGGTTTATACGCGCTGGCATAGGTGAACCTAATTGGAAAAATAGAAAGGAGTTAGGTGATCCGTTCGATGATGTAATGCTTGTTTTTGGTAGGATAAGTAGTGGTTTATACACCAGCCGCAATTCTAACGACCCAAATTACCCGGAAAAGGATTACATGTGGATAGATCTCGGATGGTGTGAAGGCGTGGAGAATTTCAGTCTTGATAGTGTCATGAAGTCGCGTTTGTTTGAACCTGGCAAGGATATTAATGGGCAGGATGCTATACGTTTAGTCAATCGGGACATCGGCATGTTTTTAGCAGCATATAAAAGCCTTTTGGGCTATCCACAACGATCAATTAATAAATTGCCTGTTCAAATGAAAAACGGATCAAGTTTGAAGGATAAATTTTATTATTTCTTAGACGGCTTGTGGGGAGAAGATGATTAACGGAGATGTTTGGGTCACTCCGGTAAAAGGTTATTAATCTTATCGAGGAAATTATGTGGTCGTATTGTTTTCCCATTGAAATCAGATAGTTCATTTGAAATCGAAGGTTGAATTTTTTCGACGAAATTCAAAGCTGTTCTGGACATTCCATTTTTGGGTTTGAACGATCTGTGTAAGGAATCTGCAAAAGTTGGATGGGGGAATGCATACTGTTTCTGCGAGATATCGATTATCTGATAATTTATATCTTGGAGGAACTGGATGTGTTCTACAAAGCGTCCGGACCACCAATAAGCGCATTCATCAACATTCTCATAAGCAATTCCCAGCAGGTTTGCGTGTTTAATCGCTGCTATACCGAGAAGAGTATCAATTTTCCGACCGATATCAATGATGATAAATTCGTATACCAGACTGGCGGCAGATTTTATTAGTTCCTCGACGAATTCAGCGCCTCTTTGTTCTCTCAGACGGTCAAAATAATTTGGTGTTATTCGTGCAGGACCAGGGAGTAAGTCGAACTGTCGTTTAATGGCGATGTTATTTCCAGAGATAGGTAATATTTGATGAATTTGTGATGTTAATAAAGCAGTTGGAATAGAAATCGCATTGGAACTCAACGGAGTAAAATCGAACTGATTTACGATGACCTCAAGTCCTCTGTTATCATCTACCTGTAGCTCTGCTCGAATAATTTTTGGTCTCTCGCTCATATCTATTAGCAATATAGGATGGTTGGCAAGCTGCCCCAAAATGGCTGCAATACTGAGAGAAAGCCCAGCCATGGCATGACCTGACGTAGCTGGTGAGCTACCAACAATAAAAAGGTGCATATTTTATTTCTACTCCGATATATATTATACGAGATTTCCTTGGTGGAATCCAATAAATTAATAAATTAGATGATTTCCCGGTCGGCGAAATTCGGAAATAGCTATGAGGCCAGATCGAGACATAATAGTTCACTGACTTCCAATATGGGACATATAATGCCTTTTCTAAGGGTACATAATCCGGCGAACAACATTCTCCTCAGGTCGGCAGCGAGTGAATTCGGAGAGTACTCTGGTGTCGAGAAGGTAATTCGTGGCTCAATACGACTGGTTGCATAATGCAACCTTTTGGAGTAGAAACATTTTAATAAGGAGTAAAAACCATGCCTACTCTACACGTACGTAGTGTTCCCGAGGATTTGTACGACAGTGGGCGAAAACTGGCGCAATTACGCAGCCGATCGCTTGGCGCGCAGGTTGTTACGATGCTCTATGAAGCGCTCGATGAAGAAGAATAACGGAAAGATCAGGCGCATGTGCTGACCTCCATCCGCCGTCGTCGGTTTTCTTCTCCTGATAAGGCCGCTTCCAGTCTTGATCTTTTACACGAGGACCGCCGTCGATGACGGATGCACCGCTTTGGCTTGTTGTTGATGCCAGCGTTGGCATCAAACTGTTTGTTAGCGAGGACTATTCAGACAAGGTCCACAACTTGTTCGAGCAACTTGCTGCTGATATTCCCGCTATTCTTTATATGCCTGATTTGTTCTATCTTGAGTACACGAATATCCTCTTGAAATACACCCGCCGTTTTGGGTGGTCGCTGGAAGATTCGAGAGCCGATTTAGTAGACTTGGGCCGTTTATCCTTGAGGGTTGTTCCAACAGCAGATTTGATGGAAGATTCTTTGCTGCTTGCAGCGGTACAGAACATCACTGGTTACGATGCCTGTTATGCAGTATTGGCAACCCGTCTAGATTTATCTCTAGTCTCTGCGGATGAGAGCCGCTGGCAAAGGCTGTTGGCGCACTTTGGATTGGCGCTTTGGATATTTGAACATTCCATGCTCTCCCCGTCTATTTTTAAACGCAGAGGTTTGTAGACAAGTCTCCGTACATCTGCTTTTTCATATAAAGCAATGCCGGTTTACCGTTAGAATTTGTATTGCAAACGGTGTTTTTGGGATGTTTTTAGATTTCTTCGGAATTTCGCCATTGCTAAATAACTGCGCAGATATTCTTGGTGACGCCTTTGAAGGTACGCAAGTAATTTCGTAAACCTGTCCAGGTACATTTGGCGGTGTCGGCATGAACTTCTCGAACTTCATCTGGAGCGAACCATAGCTTGCAAAGCTAGCCTTTTTATTAACCCCCGAAAAATATTTTGTTTTGTTATGAAATCATGACAATTGTCTAGATAAGGGTATATGCCCGCAATTTTACTTTTCGGAGGAAATTCATGTATAATAATTATATTAACAATCTAATTATGCATATGTTTTTATAAAATTACCCATTTATTTTTCTCCTGTCATAAGGCGGATTGTAGGAGAGTCTATGAGCAAAAAAAAATTTAAGATTGATGCGGATATTGGCATCATGACAGTGCATGATGTTGCAAAGTATTTGCGCCTCAGCGAGGCTAAGGTTTATAAAATGGCCAATGAGGGGCTCGTCCCGGCATTGCGGATGGGAAAGACATGGCGATTCAAGAAAGAATTGATTGATGAATGGATTCGAAGGGAAACAGAATTGGCTTTGCATGTTCGTGATGCATCAAAGCCAAATGTTACTATAGGGGCATCGTTGCATCAAATGAAAATGTTACCGTGATATTTTCCAAAGTTTGGCGACTTTCATATCGATCGTGGTTCTGAGTTGAACCGGATT
>Ga0187853_10001976_pt1 | contig 17738 bp, 16 predicted proteins | sample June2016WEW_6_10_2_FD_132417 | JGI IMG/M metagenome (GOLD analysis project Ga0187853, IMG submission 132417) | Peatland microbial communities from SPRUCE experiment site at the Marcell Experimental Forest, Minnesota, USA - June2016WEW_6_100 | ecosystem: Environmental > Terrestrial > Soil >... | reverse complement strand
AGCCCCGAGATCGATAGCCTTGCCTACGGGAATGGCGTCAGCAACTCCGCCGTCCGTCGTTGGGCGGTCATCAACAATCGGGTAAGACCGATAGAAAAGAGGCATGGCGCTGGAAGCCTTGAGAACATGCTCAAGATCATGGGCGCTGGTTTGCTTGTATATGGCCTCGCCGGTTTGCACATCGGTGAGGACCACTATGAAAGGTTTCCCTCTTTCATACATCCTCTGCAAGTCGAGCCGAATTTCCCGAATCGTAGTACCCCAGAGCCAGTCGAGATCCATCAGATGACCGCCACGGAGGAACCTACCTATATTGATAAACTGAGGCCGCAGCGAATAGTCGGTATATATTCTCTTGTTGCGTCCGATCATTTCGGCGAGATAAGCCGCAAGGTTGGATGCACCTGAGGAAACACCCATATAGAAATCAAAAGGATTGAATCGCATCTCAAGAAAGCCATCCATGATCCCTGTTGAGAAGACTCCGCGCAACGCACCGCCCTCAACAATAAGAGCCGTAGCCATAGATTGATTTGCCGACTTCTCGTTCCGGTCATTATTATAATAAGTTGGTGACGCCATTTTGCATTTGCTCTCAGGTCCACATTGCTTATTGCATCGCTTGAATCACAAGCGACAAGCTCAATATTGCTCTATCTCTTCGTCTGTAACAAGTCTATCTTCCCGACGATGACGGCTGCCATCTGATCTCGTCGTATAGAGTCCAGATCGAGGGTCAATCCACTCTCAAGAATCCGACTCTTAGAAAGACCACAGATGTCTGGCCTGTCCGCCCAGGCGATCGAACATCCTAACACTAGGATCTCTATTTCCAATGGAGTTGAGAACATATCCGTTGCCAGACGCGGTCTGGGTTGCAGCAGCAGTATTTTATGCCCATAAGTTTCACATATGAAACGTACCTATTATGTATTCAACCCGATAAATATCTCAGACGATTTGAGCTGGAGTAGAATTAATATCCTGTTTCGCCGAGACGCAGCAAAAACAATATAAGTGGCAGTGATACAAACTGCAATATAAAAAATTGATTCCAGTTCTTTGTCAGGCGAGGAGATTTTCCCGGAACAGCTCCTTTAATTCTTTGCCGGCCGGCACTTTGCATTTGTCGTGAATATATTTATCTAATTGTTTTGCCAAACATGATTATGAAATTTCGACGGTGTAAAGCAGGCTTATCGGTATTTCAATTTGCGGGTAGGCCTGATAGAATATTTCTCTATATGCAGCTTTCCCAATGGCAATACAAGGACAGGTTTCCTATGGATAATAGTCATCCTAAGAGAGACTCAGAATTAGGATCGCAAGGAATTATGGAGGTGCTTCCCTGAAGAAGCTAACTGTAACGATGCTTATTGCTATCAGTATTGTCATGACTTCAGTGCCCGCTTTCGGGTACGATGAGGCTCTTGATGCTACTGTGGATATCCTGTTTATCAGATCGGTGAGTCTGGCTGCAACGGTGGTCGGCACGGCAGTTTTCATCGTCTTATTACCGTTTTCGATTCTAAGCCAGAGTGCCGGTCATATAGCACGGACACTTGTCGCGGAACCCTTCAATTTTACCTTTACGAAACCCATCGGAGGGTTCAGTGGAGAGCGGATGCGGAGCAATGCCCCGAACAGTGAACTGCAATCCCCGGGTGCAGAAAGGAGTACTGAGACCGATACGGCACCTAGTCAGTGAAGTAAAATAAGTGTGTCGCCGCATCTTCTGCAGAGAATTATGGATGTCTGCTGATGTAAAAGATCATTGCTGCCACAATACGATTCTTCATGAGTCCCGCACAATTGAGGAAGGCTGTGGACCTGACCAATCCCCTGATTAATGGGATGTTGAATTTTTGAGATTTATTGATTGATCCTTCCATTGAATCAAGATGAGAAGCTTTTGCAGTCAAGATTCCCAATTTTCCACTGCCCTTCTACACAACGCATCATGAATATTCAATCGCCCAAACTATGTAGTCAATTTCTATGGATGAAGGCGCGATCTCAGATGTGGATAAACCTGTTAATATACCTGTTAATTAATTCACTAACTATCTGAAAAAAAATTGATTCTTAATCAAGACCAGAGGTTAAAGTAACAAAAAATATCCAAAATAATCAATGATTTAGTGGAACTAGTTAATATCACGTTGATTTTCTCGACGTTGTACGTATGGATCAACTTTTGTTCAACAGAATTATTCGTAATCACGACCCTTGATTGAATCAAAATATATAAATCGAGTCCTGCCATCCCCTCCCAAACAGAAAACGGTATTTATCACATCTATGACGGGTGTCACTTTTTTCAACATGAAAGAAAATCTTCTCACGTGTTACTTATCCTACTGCCCGTGGCCCATAATCGCGTTCAAGGCAAACATTATATAATCATATCTGAAGGAAAAATCGACGCTTGGAGGTGCCGAGATCTTGTAGAGGAGTCGCGAGGCAAAAATTGAGATACACTAGGGGAGCAGCAGAATTCCTGAGCCGGACAGCGCGGCAGAAAGATTATGGGACGTTCATTTTCATACCGATGAGCTTCCTGGCAAGGACCGGTATACCGGAGAGCAATTCCTCCTCTTGCCCGGACGAACACTTGAGAGTGCCGAGACCCAGGGTTCCCATCGTTTTTATATCCGTGCGTTTCGCCTGGAGAACGTATGACTTTCCTAGCACGGCAAGTCTTCCTGTAACGGCCTGATTTGCCGCAAGCCATTTTCCGAGTTCGACGATCTCTTTATCATCAACCAGCCCCGAGTGCTGCAGCTTCAATTCCTGCATGACCTGCATTATATTTTCACGATTGACCAGCGAAAAACGGCCCAATATGAAAAGCTCCTCACGGAGAGCGTCAGTAAGAATAAGTGCAACAACATTGAGACGCTCGACGGTATCAAAATCATAGACTACAAGCTTGGCCTTCTCTGTTGCCGGCGCTTCCGTCTGCAGCTCCTGTTCCAGTTTCTTCTCAAACTCCTTACGTTTATCGGCAGCCTCTAACTCAGGCCGCGGGACAGGGGCAATTCTTGCGATAACTCTTGGGGTTTCCGTATCCTTCTTCATATCAGGTATGGGTTGTTTGACTATAGTATCCGGCAGTTTTGCGGCAGGTGGTGACGTCGGTACGGATTCCTCAGGAGAAGCCTTTGCTTTCAGAGGTTCCTTAAGCAAGGCTGGTCTTGCTTCAGGTGCAGGTGGTTTTGGAACAGGTAAAGTCTTGGTTGCCGGTGGTGGCTCTGGCGTTGGTTTTAGAGGTGGCTGAATTGGTGCTTTTGCTTCCTCTTGCGCTGTTGATACGGGAGGAATGGGCTTTTGCAGCACTTCTGCAATGGGAGCGGGCTTTTTTTCAATTGCAACTTCTGGCGTTGCAGGGGCAATTTGAGGGACCGGAGGCGGAGCTAAGGCAATCTTCGTCTCACGCGGTTCCGGTTTCTTTGTCTCTTCTTCGGGCATAAGCCGTCCTTTGCGAATAGCCGTTGCCAACAAATCCCCTTTAGCATCATAGAATATTTTCCTGTATATATTTTGGAACAATATTTTAGCGCGTTTAAGGTTTAGCTCTGGCGAGGTAGTCCAAGCTTGGGTGTCTGATGCCGAATATTGCGTGCCTGTCTCAATATTGATCAGTACCATTTTGTACGTCACACTAGCCGGGACACTCCTTATAATAATTATGGCATAGTCGGCATATAATGCCTTGCCGGCTTCCTTTAGTAATGCATAGTCTTTTTTCACCCACCAATACTGTTCGGAACCGGACGTACGCGTTCCCAAGACAGCCCGCACATCTTCTTTGGGTACCACTTCGTATACTCCCGTCGCCCGCAGATATTGATCCACAGTAGCAATCCTAATCCTTTCCCATTCATCACTTGGCGTTATGTAAGGACGGCGGGGGTCTCGTTTCTCTTCGGAAATGACCTGCACAAAGACCCGCAGCTTGGCGGTAGGAGGCGGCGGTGGGGTTACATTTAGGCGTACCGTCGAGCAGGCATTGAGGCAAATGGATACCACGAACACTGTGATAACAGTAGCCCTTCTCAGAAACCTGCCATTGCTATTTTGGCCTTTGTCGAACATATCTGTTTTTAGCTAACATCAGTATCGAAAAACTGTCAAGGGATTTCGGCGGAGTCATTGACCCATGCGACATGCGAGCTTGCTACGCATGACCATCACTAGTTTCTTCAGTGGCTTGCTTCATTTATTTTCTCAAAAGAATAGCCCTTTCGGACTGTGGGGTTTAAGCCGGAGCTATAGGTGGAAAACAAATCCCATTCTAAAGGACGAGACAGAAAAAATTGCCGTATCAATTTCATCCACGGAGGCCGGCACTATCACGTCTATCTATAGCCGTACTGTCTTACGCCGAATCGATGACCGTGAGCTATGCTGAAGGGGGATTTCCTGTCAGTTGCAAGAACCAGAAAGTGATAGCAAATGCCGAAATTATATTATTTCTGATTTATATATTGATAAATCAATATCTTACATTTGACAAACGATCTTGAATTCAACCCCGGCAAATTTGTCCTGCAGTGCCGTGGAATTGATAATCTTTTCCTTTCAGCATGTAATCGAGACGTTGAAACAATGTCAGAGTGTATTTCTGCCTACGGGAGGTATACTTTTTGCTTTTATGCCGGTTGAAACCCTCAGCTCTCCGGAGAAAAGCGAGATTCGAGGCAAATTGAAGGGTGATTTCAATGTTAGAGACAAAAACTATAGATACCGGGTACGAAATCAATAGCGTACGAGAATTGTGTGAAGACACGCTGCCAGAACTTATGCTGCGAAACCCATTTTTCAATAGCTTGATTGATTCTATTCCGGACATTATGTTTTGTAAAGATACTGAGGGAATATATTTGGATTGTAATACAGCGTTTGCAATGCGTGCGGGTCTCGCGAAGGAAAAGATAATTGGCAAGAAGGACTTCGACATTTTTCCACTCGTGGAAGCTGAACTATATCATCAAAAAGACCAGATGACGTTACTCATGAAAAGCACAGGTATGATGAAGAATGGATTTCATACCCCGATGGCAGGCGTGTATTGATAGAAACCCGCAGGATTCCTTATTATGGACCGGACGGCAAGCTCACGGGAGTCATCGGTGTAGGTCGCGATATCACGGATCGTAAGAATATCGAAGATCAAAGTCAGCATATGACCGCCAAACTCCAGCAAATGGTTGCGGAGCGCACAGTGGAGCTGAGGAAAACAAATCTGGCGCTGCAGCGGGAAATCAACGAACGAAAGAAAACGGAGGCTGCCCTCAGGGCAAGCGAGGAGCGTTTTCGTTCCCTGGTAGAAACAACCAGCGACTGGGTCTGGGAGGTCGACGAGAACGCCGTCTTTACCTATGCGAGTCCCAAAGTCAATGCACTGCTGGGATATAAACCGGATGACGTAATAGGAAAGAAACCATTCGATTTAATGCCCCCGGATGAGGCGCAAAGGTTAGCGAAATTAACAGATGCTATCATAAAGTCGCGCGAGCCTTTTGCGGGATTAGAGAATATAAATCTATGCAAAGATGGACGGAGAGTGGTGCTTGAGACGAGCGGCGTGCCGATATTAGACGGGGAAGGAAATCTTCTGAGCTATCGCGGTATCGCCCGTGACATAACGGATCGCAAACGTGCGGAAGAGACTGTGACGGAGAGCGAGAAGAAATATAGGACGATTCTGGAAAGCATTGAAGATGCCTATTTTGAGCTCGATCTTTCTGGTAATATGACTTTTTTCAACCATGCAGCCCAGCGAACGCTAAAATACCTGCCGGAAGAACTCCTCGGCATGAATTACCAGCGCTACAGCAACCCGGAAGCGGCCAACCGCATGTTTGAAATCTTCCATGATATATATGGAACGGGAAAATCTGCGAAGGTGGTTGATTTCGAGATTATAACAAAAGACGGTGTCATCATAACCCTCGAGATGTCTGCGTCTCTGATGCGAGATCATGACAACCATCCTACAGGATTTCGATGTCTTGCGCGCGATGTCACGGAACGTAAGCGGGCGGATGAGGCGTTGCGCGAGTCGGAGGAAAAATATCGCTCGCTCGCTTCGACCGAAGATTCAATGTACCTTATCGACCGTGACTGCAGGTACCTGTTTGTGAATGAAAAACATTTACAGCGGCTGGGGCTTTCACAAGAAGAGGTCATTGCCCGAAGCTATGGGGACCTTCATTCAGAGGGAGACACGAGAGCATTCACGAAGAGTGTTGAGAAAGTATTGGAGAGTGGTGAATTCTTATTATGCGAACACAGGAGTCAAAGAGATAATAAATATTTCCTTCGGACATTTACACCTGTAAGAGGACCGGGAGGAAGAACGACTGCCGTAACAGTTGTTTCGAAAGACATCACAGAGCGCAAGCAGGCAGAGGCAGAACATCTGCAACTCGAGCAGCGCTTGAACCGTGCCGAAAAGATGGAGGCTCTGGGGACCCTCGCGGGCGGTGTCGCTCATGATCTTAATAATGTCATGGGAGTTCTTGTCGGCTATTCGGAGTTGCTCTTGGAAAGAATACCCGAAGGAAATCCCTTAAGAAGTTACGCTTCGGGCATTTTGCAATCCAGTGAGAGGGGCGCTACGATCATCCAGGATCTTTTGACTTTGGGGCGGAGGGGGGTCGCCGTTTCCGAGGTTGTCAATCTCAACAAGGTGATTACGGATTACTTTGAGGCCCCGGAGTTTGAGAAATTGAAGGAATATCATTCGTATGTGACATTTAAGAGCGATCTCGAAGAGAACCTGTCGAACATTAAGGGTTCTCCAGTGCATCTCGAGAAGACGTTCATGAATCTGGTGTCAAATGCGTCAGAGGCAATATCCGGCCAGGGAGAGGTGATGATCCGGACAAAGAGCTTCTATATCGACAAACCCATCGGGGGCTATGATGACGTACGGAAAGGGGATTACGTGGTTCTGACGGTTTCCGACAACGGCAGGGGAATCTCGGCTGCAGACATCAAGAAGATATTCGAGCCCTTCTATACGAAGAAGGTCATGGGAAGAAGCGGGACAGGGTTGGGACTTGCCGTCGTCTGGGGAACAGTTAAGGATCATGACGGATACATTGATGTGCAAAGCGAGGACGGCAAAGGGAGTACTTTCGCAATCTACCTGCCGGCCACAAGTGAGGAACTGATTGGGGATGAGCAGAAGACATCTCCCGAGCAGTACATGGGCAGAGGTGAAACTATTCTCGTGGTGGATGATCTGAAGGAGCAGCGGGAGGTGGCAACCAGCATGCTGACCAGGCTTGGCTACAGGGTAGAGACTGTTTCCAGCGGAGAGGAGGCGATTGCCTACCTCAGGTCGAATAAGGCCGATCTCATTGTCCTGGACATGATCATGGATCCCGGTATGCACGGTTTGGAGACGTACCGGCGGGTTCTCACCATCAACCCGAAGCAGAAGGCAATAATCGTGAGTGGTTTTTCGGAGACGAATCGCGTAAAGAAGGCCCTGGAGCTTGGGGCGGGTGCCTATGTAAAAAAGCCCTATATGCTGGAAAAGATCGGTCTCGCGATAAAAGGTGAACTCACGAAGGCTGAATCTCCTGGCTCTTAGAACTAACCATCTGATGAACATGAGAATTTTGAGCATGAAGATGGATTAACGGTTTGGTCATGAAAAAAATGCTTTCTCTAAGAAACAGCAATTATCTACAAGCGCGTCATTTTCCTTAATTTAATTCTCCCACCCACATTCAATACTTCTCGGTCTGCTATATTGCTCCGAACAACTTCCGATTTTCGTATATATCCAGGTAAAAAAACTGCACATAGACACCTATCTGATTTTATGGTAGAAAAATTGCAAAATCGTACCTAAGGGTTATCGATGAGCATTAGAAAGATCGGTATCATTGCAAATATCGAAAAAGAGCAATCAGGTGAGTGTACCGTTCAGCTGAGAGACTGGGCTATGAAAGAAGGGATCCAGGTCTTTTTGGAAGAGGGAATTGCTCGGAAGATCGGCTCGGGTGAGGGTCTGGATAGAAGAAAACTGGCAGCGCAGGTCGATCTGCTGGTTGTATTGGGCGGTGACGGGACAATCCTCAGGACAGTGCGTTTTGTCAGTGAGTATAACATCCCCGTCGTTGGCATAAACCTCGGAGAGTTCGGCTATCTGACAGAAGTCAATCTGAGTGAGATGACAAGCGCGCTGGAATTGATTGTCAAAGGCGATTACCAGACCGAAAAGAGGATGATGCTAGATATTACGATCTTTCTGGGAAGAGAAACGATCAGGGAACAGAGCATTTTGAATGACGTGGTGATTACCCGCGGTAATCTTTCGCGCATCCTCAATCTGGAGACAACGGTAAATAACAGGTATCTAACCACCTTCAGGGCCGATGGTATCATCATATCCACCCCGACAGGCTCTACCGCGTATTCCCTCTCCGCAGGAGGCCCCATCGTTTTTCCTGAACAGGATTCCTTCATCGTAAATCCCATATGTCCTTTTTCACTCACGAATCGTCCGATCATTATACCGAATAATGCGGAGATAAAGGTAATCATGTGGACGAAGGAAGAGGGCGCGACGGTGACTCTCGATGGACAGGTATCGTATACCATAAAGTCAGGCGATAGTGTAATCATTAGGAAATCCCCCTATGTGACCAATCTCGTGTCTTCACCTCACAGGGACTATATGGAGATCCTGCGGACGAAGCTGGGATGGGGCGGATCGCCCACAGGAACAAATAATCTGTGACATGTTAACGGAACTTAGCATCAGAAATTTTGCCATCATCGATGAAATGAGGGTCTCTTTTACCGAAGGCCTCAATGTGATTACCGGAGAGACGGGGGCGGGGAAGTCTATCATCATAGGGGCCGTAAGTCTCCTGCTGGGAGACCGGGCATCTGCCGATATGATCAGGTCTTTCGAAGAATCGGCAACAGTTGAGGCCCTTTTTGACATTGGTGAGAAGGAGGACCTAAAGAAAAAGATACGGGAAATGGGCTTCCATGTGGGGAAGGAACTGATCCTCAAGAGGATCGTTTCCCGGACAGGGAAAAACCGGGTGTATATCGACGGGCAGTTGGCCACCTTAGGCATGCTTTCTGCCATCAGTGAATCTCTCATCAATATCTGTGGCCAGCACGAGCATCAGGTGATTCTGAATGTAGATAACCACATCGATATTCTTGATGAGTTTGGCGATCTTTTTCCTATCAGGCTCGAATATGCGGAAATGTACGGGCAATATCTCTCTCTAAAGGAAAAAATCAGAGAATCTCTGTCAGTCAAAAAGACCAGAGGCGAGAGGGAAGATCTTCTCCGCTTTCAATTTAAGGAGATTGGCGATGCCGGGATTTGTGTGGGAGAGGATGCTGTTCTCCTTGAGGAAAAGAAGGTTTTAAACAATGTGCAGAGATTGATGGACTACGCTACGGTTGCCCATGATGTACTTTACGGAAGGGCTGATTCTGTCCTTGGCGAACTTCGTGGTGCAATTGCGAGCATAAGGGAGATTAAGAAGATTGATACAGGGTTAAGATTGTCTGATGGGGATTTGGACAATATATATTATCAGCTGGAAGAAATTGCCTTGGCGCTCAGAGACTACATGAAGAACCTGTCATACGACCCTGCGAGACTTGAGTCTATCGATGATCGCCTGGAGCTTTTGGGCAGGCTGAAGCGAAAGTACGGTCGCACTTTGGAAGAGGTCTCACGGAAGAAGCTGCAAATCGAGGAGGAGTTGAAGTCCATTTCGTTCGTTGACGATGAGATTGAGAAGATGTCGAAAGACCTCGAAGCGCTCAGTCCGAGACTGCTCGAGAAGGCACACAGCCTGTCCAAAGGGCGCCGTGAAACTGCATCAGTTCTGAAAAAGGCCATAGAAGGAGAGATTCATTCACTGGGAATGGAGAATACTGCCTTTGAGGTTACCTTCAAGACGCCGGATGATCGCCAAGTCTCGGCTTCGTTTAATCCCAGAGGGATCGACGAAGTTGAGTTCTTTCTTGCCACGAATGTGGGAGAGGCATTGAAACCGCTGAACCGTATTGCCTCCGGGGGTGAGCTTTCGCGCATCATGCTCGCCGTGAAAAATGTCCTGGCGAGAACTGGTTCTGTGGGGACCATCATTTTTGATGAGGTGGACAGCGGCATAGGCGGGGCGACGGCGGAGGACGTGGGCAAGAAGCTCAAGGGTGTGGCGAAGCATCACCAGATCCTGTGCATAACCCATCTTCCGCAGATTGCCTGTTTTGGGGACAGGCATTACCGCGTTACGAAAACCGTCTCCGGCGAGAGGACAATTGCATCCGTAGGCGTCCTTTCTGACAAAGACAGGCTGGATGAAATTGCGAGGATGCTTGGCGGCGCGGAGCTCACAAAAAAAACCAGGGAGCATGCGCGGGAGATGCTGGAGCTCTCCCGCAAGTGAAAGGGCAAAAAGATGCTAAGGAAGGCCCGGGTCAGTGATGTAAAAACAATCCACAAGCTGATCAATCTATCATCAGGCAAAGGGGAAATACTTCCCCGCTCCCTGATGGATATCTACGGTAGCCTGAGAGATTTCTTAATCTATTTTGATGAGAACGAGAAAGTCGTTGCAGGCATCTGTGCCATGAATATTATCTGGGACAATCTGGCGGAGATCCGTTCTCTCTATGTGAAAGAAGAATACAGAAGGCAGGGAATCGCAAGGAAACTCGTCGAGGGATGCATCTCCGAGGCCATTACCCTGGGTTTTTACAGGATGTTTACGCTTACAAACAGGCCGGAATTTTTTAAACGGCTCGGTTTTAAAGAGGTTGATCGGTCGAGCCTTTCCGAAAAGATCTGGTCTGACTGTTTTAGATGTTCCAAATACCCGGACTACTGTGACGAAGTGGCGATGATCGTTGAACTTTGAGGTGCACGTGGGACCCTTACGAATTATTTGCTTGCTCATAGGGTTTTTCCTGATCGCCGGCTGTGCGGCTGGAATTGTGAAACCTCCGGAAAAGATTCTTCCTGCCCTTGTATTGATTTCTCCCGATAAAGCTCCACCGTTAGCTGATGATCTTGATGGTGAATTACTGGGGACGGCAATCGAAAGAAGTCTCGAGTACTATGAAAGAATTGCCAGGAATAATATGTACAGGATTGGCGAGCGCCATATTACAGGCAAGGAATTAAGAGAGTCGCTTCTGGCATTTCGAAAGATTCTGGACGGTTCTGAATCGGACGAGGTCAAACGGAAAAAAATACTGAATGCATTTGACTTGTACAGAGCCACTGGACTTGATAATCAGGGAAGGGTACTTTTCACTGGATATTTCGAGTCTGTCTTGAAAGGTTCCCTGGAGAGGACTGATGAGTACCGGTATCCGATATACAAGACCCCTGAGGACATTGTGGTTGCCAATTTGGGAAAATTCAGTGAGAAATACAAAAATGAAAGAATTATCGGCAGGTTGAAGAGCGGCGAGTTAGTCCCTTATTTTAATAGGGCTGATATTGAAGAAACTGGAGCTCTCAAGGGAAGGAACCTTGAACTTATCTGGGTGAATGATCCCGTTGACTTATTCTTCATGCATATCCAGGGCTCAGGAGAAATAAAATTAACGGATGGGCGGTCCGTGCAGGTCAGTTATGCTCAGACGAATGGCCGCCCGAATAGGATGGCAGGATACCTTCTGGATAAAGGGAAGTTCTCTAAGAGTGAGATGACGCATCAGTCTATAAAACAATATTTGAGGGAGCATCCAGAAGAACTTTCCGATATTCTCAACTACAACGAGAGCTATGTATTTTTTCGCATTGTCGAAAACGGCCCCATAGGCGCGTTGGGCCTTACGCTTACCTCGGGCCGGTCTATCGCGACAGACCTTGATTTATTCCCGAGAGGTGCTCTTGCCTTTATAAGGCTGCGGAAGCCTGTCTTTGAAAAGGACGGAAACATCAAATCATGGAAGACCTTTTCCCGCTTCGTTCTCAATCAGGATACCGGCGGTGTGATCAAAGGGCCAGGGCGGGTTGATCTGTTTTGTGGAAAGGGCAGCACCGCGGAGATGCTGGCAGGGAGCCTTAAGGAAAACGGGGAGCTCTATTTCCTGGTGAAAAAGAAAGAAGGCATAACAGGCGCCCCGCCTGTTAGCAATGTCGGCGAATGAATTCCCCGGCAGTTGCCGTTCCTGAAAAAAACGTATCCCGGGCGAAATGATCGTACGTCCGCGTAACTGTACGCCCTCAGTGTCCACCGCTGATCCCTATATGTCGAGGCTCCTTTTTTTGCACATTCAAAACTGAAACACAAAAGCCGCCCCTCTTAACGTGAGATTGGCGCATGTTGATAATGTGCCTCCCTTCCAAACCCGCGGTGCACACGTGTTTGCAAAGAGAATATTCTTTAAAAAAGATAGAATTGCCTTGCTTGTTGTTTTTCTTTGTGATACCGAGGGCGCAGTGTTTAAGCGTCAGGTATTGAAGTTATTAGTCGGTGGCCTCCCTTAGGTAGTTGCGCCGCCGGTAGAGGATTATTTCAAGAAAATATTTTATTGAAAGGGGATTTTAGACAATGACGAAGACGGAATTAATAGCGGTAATAGCAGGGGCGGCGGGAATCACCAAGACGGCAGCGACGAAGGCATTAGATGCTTATGTAGGTGCAGTAACCAAAGAGCTCAAAAAGAACGGAAAATTAGGTCTCGTAGGGTTTGGTACCTTCTCTCTTGTAAAGAGAAAGGCAAGAGAGGGAAGAAATCCGCAGACCGGAAAAGCTATTAAGATACCGGCTAAAAAAGTCGTAAAGTTCAAGGCAGGAAAGGAACTGGCAGATAAAGTAAAATAGGAGATCATAATATAAGGTTATTTCGCAATTGAGGTCTCCGGTTATTTAGTATCGGGGGCCTCAATGCGTTTGGGGCATCATGGCACATTGACAGGAACTTTGCTTTTTGTTATGAACGTCTTCAAAAAGAGTGAAGGCTTTGAGGACCGATGCCTAATGCAAATGCGAAAGCAGGCACGCTGGGAGTTGAGCAAATCTAAAATAATTTAAAGTCCATTCTTAGCAGCTAACCAGAGGGATATAAATTGGCAAAGAAGAGAATATTGAGTGGCATGCGACCCACAGGCAACCTGCATCTGGGAAACCTTCACGGGGCTCTCAAGAACTGGATAGAACTCCAGAACAGCGGCGATTATGAGTGTTTTTATTTTATTGCCGACTGGCACGCGCTCACCAGTGAATACAATAATACGGACATGATAAGGGAATATATACTCAATATGAGTATTGACTGGCTCAGTGTAGGCTTGGACCCTAAAAAGAGTACCTTGTTTATCCAGTCCTGCATAAAAGAGCATGCTGAACTTTTCGTAATCCTCTGCATGATAACCCCTCTGCCGTGGCTGGAAAGGAATCCCACGTATAAGGAAATGAAGGAGGAACTCTCGGGAAAAGACCTATCCACCTTCGGATTTTTGGGTTATCCCGTCCTCCAGGCAGCGGACATTATTATGTACAAGGCCTACGGAGTGCCCGTAGGGGTGGACCAACTTCCCCACGTGGAACTAACCAGGGAGATTGCCCGGCGCTTCAATTTTCTCTACAGAGAAATATTTCCCATTCCGGTGCCCTTGCTGGCAGAGGTTCCTAAACTCCTAGGCATTGACGGGAGAAAAATGAGCAAGTCATACAATAACGCCATTTACATCAGTGATCGGGGAGATGAATTGAGGGCAAAAATTGAAGCCATGTTTACTGATCCTCAACGCATGAGAAAAAGTGATCCAGGCAGGCCGGAACTTTGTAATGTTTTCACTTTTCATCAGATCTATTCGCCGGCCGAGTTTGTCAGGGAACTATCAGCAGAATGCAAGAAGGCAGGCATAGGCTGCACAGATTGCAAGAGGTGCCTTGCTGATCGGATAACAGAAGGTTTGCGGCCCCTTCACGAACGTCAGGACTATTTTCGACAGCATATCGATGAAGTCAAGAGCATTATCGAGGACGGGAATGTTAGGGCAGCGAAGGTAGCCTGTGTGACGATGGAGGAGGTTAGGGCAACGATAAGAATCTGATAATCTCCCCCGCAGGCTGGCGTTTCTTTCACAGGGACATGGTTGATGGCACCGAATCTTCGCTCCTGCCCGCATCAATGAGACTTACGTCCTACAATATTTTCCAGTTCAGTGGTTATTTGTAATTTGTAAGAGTGTTATTATGGAATACGAGGTCAAACTCGATATATTTGAAGGCCCCCTGGATCTCTTGCTTTATCTCATCAAGAAGAATGAGATCGACATCTATGATATCCCTATCGCGCTCATTACAGAACAGTATCTTCAGCACATCGAAATGATGAAATATCTCAATCTGGATGTCGCCGGGGACTATCTGCTGCTGGCATCGACACTGATACATATTAAATCGAAAATGCTTCTTCCCGTTGAGGAAGGCGACGCCGGAGAGACCGAAGATGAACCAGATCCCCGCGCGGAACTCGTTAAACAGTTGCTCGACTATCAGGTCTTCAAAGAAGCAGCGGCGCAACTGGAGCAAAGGCCTCTTTTGGAAAGGGATATTTTTAAGAGAGGACTCTCTGCTGAGAATGGATGTGCCGAGAGAAGCGAAGATGAGGCAGATGTGGAAGTTAGCGTCTTTGCGCTGGTAGAAGCTTTTTACAGAATCATCTCTTCCATGAAAGAGCCGGAATTCATGGAGATTGACGTGGAAAAGCTCTCTCTCACCGACAGGATAAATGAGATTATGGGACAGCTTACGGAGAAGAAAAATCTTTCATTCGTTGAATTGTTGCGAGATACCCCGGATAAAAGAATGATCCTGTATACTTTCCTCGCTATTTTAGAGCTCATGAAATTGAGAATGATCAAGGTCTATCAGGTTAGTTCCTTTGGTGTGATCAGAATCGTTCTTGCCGCGGAGTCATAAATGGGGACTAGCTAAAAGATCACCGTGCCTGTGCAGGACGAGGTTAGGGCTCAAGTTGCGCTTCATTCTCAGGTTTCGTAGGGTGTGGCGATTTACGCATCATGCTTGCGGAACTTATTTGTGAAGCTTTCCATGTATAGACTGTTTGCCACTTTTTAGAGGTTACTGCAGATGGAAGAGACAAAGGCAATAATAGAGGCTATCATTTTCGCATCAGAATCTCCACTTACTGTAGATAAGATTAGAGAAGTTTTACGTGAAGTTGATAGAAGTGAAATCGCTCGCCTAGTGCAAGATCTGATTAATGAATATGAAAAGAGGCAAGGCGGTTTTCTCCTTCAGGAGGTTGCCGGGGGTCTTCACTTCAGGACAAGGTCAGAATTGAGTTTATGGATCAATAAATTGATGAAGGCGAAACAGGCGATGCTGACGAATGCCGCTATGGAAACCCTTGCTGTTGTTGCATACAAACAGCCCGTGGTGAAATCGGAAATAGACAGGATCCGCGGTGTGGACGTCGGCAGCTCGTTGAAAGGATTACTGGATAAAAAACTTGTGAGAATTATGGGACGAAAGGATGTTCCGGGCAAACCCATCATGTACGGTACGACAAAAAAGTTTCTTGAAATATTCAGCTTGAAGGACCTCTCGGAACTGCCGACCCTGAAGGAATTGAATGATTTGCATGATGGAATGGAGGCCCTTGGCGCTGAATCCCAAATACCAGATAATGTGGAAAACTGATTGTCCGAAAGTCTCGTGATTTTAATATTTGAATTCGGTAGCGAGCGCATGCTGAACGATACTGCTCCTTAAAAATCGAAGATTTTCAACAGCTTGCTGTGGAGAGCTTCAATTTCGGATTTGTTTGGGGATTGCATGATGGAGCGTCTTCAAAAGATCATAGCCGCCTCGGGGATTTCATCAAGGCGAGTAGCAGAAAAAATGATCGTCGAGGGCAGGGTAACTGTAAATAATGCCGTAGTAAGGCGGCTTGGCGCTAAGGCCGATATCAGTGCAGATGAGATCCGGGTTGACGGCAAGTTGATATTGCCGGAAGTATCCAAAATCTACCTGATGCTCCATAAACCCAGAGGGTGTGTGACGACACTCCATGATCCGGAGAAGCGGGCAGTCGTTACGGACTTGCTTTCCGGCATATCGGAAAGGATTTTTCCTGTTGGTCGGCTGGACTATGATTCTGAAGGCCTGTTACTCTTGACCAATGACGGTGATTTTTCCCAAAGAGTGCAGCATCCCCGGTTTAGGCTTCGCAAGACTTACATGGTAAAGATTGAAGGGAATCTGACGAAGAGCGACGTTCGTGCATTATCAGAAGGCATAAGGCTGAGCGATGGAATTTTTAAACCGGAGAATCTGCAAATTGAGAGAATAAACAAAAAGAGCAGTTGGCTCACCCTGACAATTGCAGAGGGCAGAAACAGGGTGATTCGCAGGGGACTGGATTCGCTGGACCACCCGGTTGTCAGACTAATCCGGACGGCGATTGCAGATATAAGTTTGGGCAATATGAAAGCAGGAGCATTCAGGCACCTGACCAAGAAAGAAGTCCAGCATTTATTATCATTCTCATAGATATATGTTCCTTTCGAGGCCACTAATTTCGAAAGAAAATTTGTCTTGACATTAAAACGAAAATAAATCATAGTCCCAAAATATACATATAAATTATCATGTTATTTTGAAATGAGCCATTCAGACAGCACATTTACCAGGAATTGCTGTGACGTGAATCGTATGAAGGAGGAGGTATGAACAAGTCTGGACTCATTGAGGCATTAAGTGGGAAAGAGAACCTGACGGAGAAGAAAGCAATTGATGTCGTTAATCTGGTCTTTAAGGGTTTTACTGACGAGCTGAAAAAAGGCGGCAGGATTGAGATCAGGGGCTTTGGCAGTTTTGTGGTAAGAAATTATACGGCCTATACCGGCAGGAATCCCAAGACGGGGAAGAATATAATGGTATCGCCGAAGAAACTGCCCTTCTTCAAAGTAGGTAAAGAACTTAAAGCTAAAGTTGATGCTAAGAAGTAGATTGTTCGTACCGTCCAGATAAACCATAAGATTAGTAGCTCACAAATATCAAGGCTGAAGCGTAAGGGGTCATTTTATGGCCCCTTTTTTTTAGAGTTCTCTCTTATTTGCCGGAGCGTGAACTCGCGTTCCTCCTGTCCCTCCTCGATGGCTGAAAGGCGGTTGCCGATAAGGCCATTGCGACAGGCCCATGCTTGGGGGGTGCTTTTTAAAGAAGATTGGTACCTTCAATAATCAGCCCTCGACTAATTCAGCATATGAAAGAAATTATGCGGAGATTGCCTGTTCTTCATATCGGTCTTTTTCTGGTAACTCTTTTTTGTACCCTCATTGCGGGTACACTGCAGCAGAATATCAACCCGATCGAAAACCCGTCGCTCCTGTGGAAGGGGATACCGTTTTCATTTACACTCTTGCTCATCCTTGGCGCCCATGAGTTCGGCCACTATTTCATGTCAAGGAAACACCATATCGATGTAACCCTTCCATATTTCATACCGGCGCCTTCGCTTGTCGGCACTTTCGGGGCGTTCATCAAAATGAAATCACCAATCATGGATCGCCGAATCCTTTTAGATGTTGGTGCGGCAGGACCTCTGGCGGGATTGTGCGTAACTGTACCGGTTCTACTGGTCGGCCTTTCTCTATCAGAGGTCAGGTATGAAACAGTTGAGACGGGCTTCAGTCTGGGCTCATCCATGCTTTTCTCAATTATGAACTGGATAGTTCACGGCTCTTT
>Ga0187853_10001962_pt1 | contig 17808 bp, 18 predicted proteins | sample June2016WEW_6_10_2_FD_132417 | JGI IMG/M metagenome (GOLD analysis project Ga0187853, IMG submission 132417) | Peatland microbial communities from SPRUCE experiment site at the Marcell Experimental Forest, Minnesota, USA - June2016WEW_6_100 | ecosystem: Environmental > Terrestrial > Soil >... | reverse complement strand
GGGCATAGGTTGGGGCATTGGGATTGAGGGGACGGCCCTTGCTCTGCGCCCAAACGAGCGCGAAAGCACGGATGCAAGGGATAAAGGCAAACGTCTTTGAGGGGCAGCCGGTAGGCACGGCCATCGGGGCGGTTCTGCCGGCTACGGCCCTTGGTCCGGCCCACCCGCCGCCAGTTGGCGGCCTGGTAGCAACGACCGGCAAAACGGCCCACCTCGACGTTGGTTGGATTGGCGGTGATGTCAATCGCGGTCAATTCCAAGGCCGCAACACCGGCAAAGCTGGAACCCCAGCCGGTGGTGCCGGGCAAATAATAAGCCTTCGCAGAGTCACCGTTGAACACAGTCCCGAGGGTAACGTCATTCAAAGAGGTGGGAGCGTTGCCCTAGAAATAAACGCTGCGCAGCCTCGAGCAGTACTCGAATGCATAACCCCCGATGTAAGTGACGCTGCCGGGAATCGAAAAACTCGTAGCGCTGCTAAAAAAGAAGGCCTGCTGTCCGATGGTGGTCACCGGCAGGCCATCGATGTAACCGGGGATGGTCACCGCGCCGCCCGAACCGGAGTAGCTGGTTATGGTGATCGTCCCGTTGTTAATCGTGTGAGCGAATTGGGCTTGGACTGCGGCCGGAAACGTCAAAAACAGCAACAGCAGGCCAGAGGCGCAGGCGGATCTCGAACGCATGGCCATCGTCCTCGGGCAGGCTGTTCTCGCAATCATTTCCATAACCCACTGGCCACCGGGCAACGCCGCCACTGAAGCCAGGAAACTCTAACGGTCTCCGGCTGATTGACACTATTATCCATGCTGTTGATGTACATTCGCACAAGTGAACAGCGGCGTCAGAAAAATCCTTTCGCGGGTGTCACGAAGCCAAAATTCTTTTCGGGAGGAGTTCGTCCGCAGGCGGCGTTGGCCGGAGGAGGAGGCCTGCGGCGACCTGGCGGCGCTTGGCCAATTCCTGCCGGCGCGGGCGAGCAGCTTGACAGGGAAGGGTCAAGCGCCTATTATTTCGTTGTATGACGAAGTGCGCGATATGAACAGGCGTGAGTTCATGGCGATGACCAAGGCGCTGGCGGACGAAAACCGCGTCCGGGTGCTGCTGGCGCTGCAGGGCGGCGAGCTGTGCGTCTGCCAAATTACCGAACTCTTCGGCCTGGCCGCGTCCACCATTTCCAAGCACCTCTCCGTTCTCTACCAGGCCGGCCTGGTCGATTCACGCAAGGACGGCCGCTGGATCTACTACTGCCTGGCCGCCAAAGGGGCTTCGGCGCCTGCCCGCGAAGCGATTCGCTGGGTGGCCAAGTCGCTCGCCCAGGACCCGCGCACCGCCGAGGATGCCGCGCGCCTGAAGAACATTTTAGCCATGGACCCCGTTGAGTTATGCAAACGCCAAGGTCGAAACTGAAGGTCATGTTCCTATGCACCGGAAACTCCTGCCGCCGGCATGACTCTTGAACCAAGACACCCGGTCACCCCATGTCTCACGAGCATCAATCAAGTCCGAACAAAAAGCGTCTGGCCTTCTTTGAGCGATACCTGACCGTGTGGGTCCTCGTCTGCATGGTCATCGGCGTGGCCTTTGGCAGGCTGTTGCCGGACGTGACGGCGGCGTTGAGCAAGCTGGAGTTCGGGCAAGGCTCGCAGGTGAACGTGCCCATTGGGGTGCTCCTCTGGCTGATGATTTACCCGATGATGCTCAAGGTGGATTTCAGCGCCATCGGCGGCATCGCCCAAAGGCCCAAGGGGCTGCTGGTGACGCTGGCGGTGAACTGGCTGATCAAGCCGTTCAGCATGGCGCTGCTGGCGTGGTTGTTCATGCAGCATCTTTTCGCGGCGTGGATTGGGCCGGAGATGGCCAAGGAATACACCGCCGGGCTCATCATCCTGGCGGCGGCGCCCTGCACGGCGATGGTTTTCGTGTGGTCCTACCTGACGGATGGCGACCCGGCCTACACGCTGGTTCAGGTGGCGGTGAACGACCTCATCATGCTGGTGGCGTTCGCGCCGATCGTGATGTTCCTGTGCGGCGTGGCCAACGTCATCGTGCCGGCCAAGGTGCTGATAACCTCCGTGGTGGTGTTCATTGTCATTCCGCTGACGGCGGGCTGGCTGACGCGCACGGCGCTGCTGAAAGCCCACGGTCAGGAGTGGTTCGAGCAGAAGTTCCTGCCGAAGTTCCATCCGGTGATGATCGGCGCGCTGCTGCTGACGCTGGTGCTCATCTTCGCCTTCCAGGCGGAGAACCTGACGAAGCGGTGGTTCGCCGTGCTGCTGATTGCGGTGCCCATCATCATCCAGGTATATTTCAACTCCGCGCTGGCCTACCTGCTCATGCGCCGGCTGCGGGTGCAGCACAATGTCGCGTCGCCCGGCGCGCTCATCGGCGCGAGCAACTTTTTTGAACTCGCCGTGGCGGTGGCCATCACGCTCTTCGGGGCCAACTCCGGCGCGGCGCTGGCGACGGTGGTGGGCGTGCTCGTGGAAGTGCCCGTGATGTTGTCGGTGTGCCGCATCTGCAACCAGTCGCGGCCTTGGTATCAGCGCGGGGTGGCGAGTGAAACGTGAGATGGGAGTCCAACCATGATGCAATTACTTATCCTCGGAAGCGGCTGCGCGAAGTGCGCGAAGCTTCACGACCTGACCGCGCAGGCGGCGCGGGAACTGGGGGTCGCCCATGAACTCCAGAAGGTCACCGACCTGAAGCAAATCATGGCGCTGCGGGTGATGTTGACGCCCGCCCTCGTCGTGAACGGCTCGGTGAAATTGAGCGGCAAGGTGCCGAGCCTGGGAGAATTGAAAGGCATCCTGAGCCAAACCGCAGCGGAGGAGAAAACAGGCAACTGAACGAGAGAGGAACTGAAACATGCACCCCAAGACGATTGCAAATGAAAGGAGACCGAATGTGACCGCTGCATCAAAGAAAACTGTATGGATCATGCTGGCGTGCGCCTTGGCTGGAGCCTGGGCGACGACCTCCGGGAAGCGTGAGGGCACGGGAGCAGGCTGCCCGGCCCTGCTCTCGGTAAATGCGCTGGCGGCGGAGGCGGCCGGGGGCGTGACCAACGCGCCGGCCAAGGCCAAACGGCCGCGTTTGGTGGACCTCGGCGCGGACAAGTGCATCCCGTGCAAAATGATGGCACCGGTCCTGAACGAGTTGAAGAAGGAGTATGAGGGGCGGATGGAGGTCGAGTTCATCGACGTGTGGAAGAATGCCGACGCGGGGAAGGCCTACAAGCTCAACCTGATTCCGACGCAGATTTTCTTCAATGCAGCCGGCAAGGAGTTGTTCCGGCACGAAGGCTTTTTCTCGAAGAAGGACATCCTGGCGAAGTGGAAGGAGTTGGGCGTGGATTTGAAGGGCAAGGGAGGGAGCGAGAAGGCACTGCCAGCGAAGGGCTGAGGCAACCCTCGGCGGGTCGCGCGTTATGCAGGAACTATTCAGCACTTTGTCGCACACCGTGGAGGGCGCGCCCTTGCTGGCGCTGGGGGCGTCGGTGGTGTGGGGCATCCTGAGCATCGTGCTCAGTCCGTGCCATCTGGCGAGCATCCCTCTGATTGTGGGCTTCATCAGCGGCCAGGGGCGCGTGAGCACGGCGCGGGCCTGCGGGACAGCGACGCTTTTTTCGGTGGGCATCCTGGTGACGATTGCCGCCATAGGAGCCATCACGGCGGCGGCGGGGCGAATGATGGGCGATGTGGGCCGCTGGGGAAACTACTTTGTGGCGGCCATCTTCTTCGTCGTGGGGCTGTATCTGTTGGGGGTGATTCCCATGCCCTGGTCCGGGCCGGGCCAAGTGAACATGCTGCGCAAGGGATACTTGGCGGCCTTTCTCCTCGGCCTCATCTTCGGCGTCGCACTCGGTCCATGCACCTTCGCCTACATGGCGCCGATGCTGGCGGTGACGTTCAGGCTGGCGAATACTGCTCCGCTCTACGGCGCTTCGCTCCTGCTGGCCTACGGAGTAGGCCATTGCTCGGTGATCGTGCTGGCCGGGGCCTCCACCGAAGTGGTCCAAGAATTCCTGGATTGGAACGAGCAATGTAAAGGGGTGACGGCTGTGAAATGCGTTTGTGGTGTGCTGGTTCTGCTGGGGGGGGGTCTGGCTCATCTACAGCGCGCCATAATCCAAGGGCAATTTGAGAAACCTCCTCGACCGATGAACTTAACCCCGATCGGAATCATTCATTCACCGCACAAGCAGGCGGCAGGAGCGCCCGTGCAGTCCGCCCTCGCCGCGGGAGTGGTGGGCTCCGTGGAGGTCTTCGCTCAATATGCGGTTGGGTTGCGGGACCTTGACGGGTTCGAGCGGATCTGGCTCGTGTATTGGTTCGACCGCGCCAAGGGAATGCAACTGACTGTGAAGCCCTACCTGGATACGGTCGAGCATGGCTTGTTCGCCACCCGTGCGCCATCGCGGCCGAATCCCATCGGAATGTCAGCGGTCCGCTTGCTGGCAATCGGCGGACGCGTTCTCCAGGTGCGTGACCTGGTCGGCGGAAGCGGCTGGGGCACGGTGCCGACGCCGATGTTCTAATTAGGACAACGAATCAGAACTCGGCGAAGCGATTGCGGAGCCGGAAGCGGGGGGTTGTTCATTTAACCGGCTGTTGGGGCCGGGCTTGACATGTCGGTTGGCAGGGAATATTCTATTGTTCAATTGAATGCTAGATAAAACAGACATCGCGACGGCGGGTTCGAAGCGGATGCTTTATGAGCATTTCGCAGAGGTGGCGAGGGCGCTGGGAAGTGGCCACCGGCTCGAGTTGCTGGAGTTGCTGGCGCAGGGGGAGCGGTCGGTGGAGGACTTGACGGACCTGGCGGGCCTGGCGGTCGCCAATGCTTCGCAGCATCTGCACCACCTGCGGCGCGCCGGCCTGGTGACCAGCCGGAAACAGGGGAAATACGTCCTTTACCGGCTGACGGATGAGGGGGTGGTAAGGCTGCTGGGAGCGCTGAGGGAAGTGGCGGAGCGCAATTATGCCGAGGCGGCGCGGGTGGTCGAGTGTTATTTCCGGCAGCGCGATGCGCTGGAGCCGGTGTCGCGCGAGGAATTGCTGCGGCGGAAGCGGGAGGGTTCGGTGACGGTGCTGGATGTGCGCCCGGCGGAGGAGTTCGGGGCGGGCCATATCGAGGGCGCCATCAACATTCCGATCAAGGACCTGGAGCGGCGCCTGGCAGACGTGGGTCGCGGGCAGGAGGTCGTGGCGTACTGCCGGGGGCCGTATTGTGTCATGGCTTACGAGGCCGTCGCACGGCTTCGGGAGCGGGGTTTTAAGGCGCGCCGGTTGGTTGACGGCTACCCGGAGTGGCGGCTGGCCGGGCTGCCGGTTTCGGCTGGTGACGTTGTGAAGCCATGAGGGTGCGTGAAAGCGGGATGTCGGAAGAAGCGTATTGGGAAACGCTGTTTGATGTGGGGCTGATTCTCGACCGGATGGGAATTGACGCCCGGCTAAAGAACGTGGTGGAGTTGGGCTGCGGCTATGGCACATTCACAATTCCTGTGGCGCGGCGGATTTCGGGCGTGTTGACGACTTTCGATATTGATGGGGCGATGATAGAGCACACGCGGCAGCGGGCCGCAAAAGATGCGGCGTGGAATTTGGCGTATGCGGTGGGGGATGTTTTTGCGGATGGATTTGGCGGGGAAGCGGGAAGCAAGGACGCGTGCCTGCTGTTCAATATTCTGCATTGCGAGGAGGCGGTGCGTTTGCTGGCCGAGGCGGCGCGGGTGGTGCGTCCAGGGGGCGCGGTGCTGGTGATTCACTGGCGTTGGGACCCGGCGACGCCGCGGGGGCCGAGCATGGAGATTCGGCCGAGGCCGGAGCAGATCGTGGCTTGGGCGGAGCAAACCAAGTTGCTGGAGGCCGAAGGGCCGGTGATTGATTTGCCGCCCTGGCATTGTGGACTGAGACTGCGGCGCAAGGGTTTCGGGGCGAGCGGGCCGGGAGGGGAGGTCGTATGAGGCTACCTCCTTTGCTGAGAACCAAGTTTCACAAGCGGGCCGCGGTGTTCACGCCGGAGAATCTGTTGCGCGAGGCGCGGCGGCAGAAGCAGCTAGCCAAGGGAAAGGTGCCCGAGATTTGTGTGCTGGACCCGGACGGGGACTTGGTGCGACACCTGCGAAAGATTGGGGCGGCTGAACTGAGCGCCGCCTGGGCCTGTTATCATACGGAGCTTTTCGAGTTTAACGCGGGGGGCGAGCGGTTGGGGGTGCTGGGTTGCGCGGTGGGCGCGCCGTTCGCGGTGCTGGTGGCCGAAGAGATGTTCGCTTCCGGGTGCAAGCTGGTGGTGAGCGTAACTTCGGCGGGGCAGATTCTACCGGAGCGGTCACCGCCATACTTTGTGCTGGTGACACGGGCTTTGAGAGATGAGGGGACGAGCTATCACTATTTGCCCGCGGGGGATTATGCCGAGATTGAGCCGGGTGTGCTGGCGTTTGCGCGGCGCGCATTCGCTGACGGACAGGTGGCGCTGGAGGAAGGGGCAGTGTGGACTACGGACGCGCCATTCCGGGAAACGGAGAAAGCGATCGCGCTTGCGAGGCGGCAGGGCCTGCTGGCGGTGGAAATGGAAACGGCAGCGCTTTACGCGTTTGCGGCGGCGCGAAGGCGGCCAGTGCTGTGTCTGGCGCATGTGACGAACTGCATGGCCAAGAGCAAGGGCGACTTCGAGAAAGGCGAGGCGGAGGGGAGCGTAGCGGTGATGGGGCTCTTGGGACGGCTTGCTGAGGAGTGGAAGAAGACAAGCGGCAGAGGGTCCGGCGGTTTATCTGATTCACGCCGCCCCTTGACAGCCGGGTTGAGACGGACTAAATTGATTTCGTTGTATGGCGAAATATAATGCATGACAATGCCCACAGCCGAGGATGCCACGCGCCTGAAGAACATTTTAGCCATGGACCCCGTTGAGTTATGCAAACGCCAATGCCGAAACTGAGAGTAATGTTCCTATGCACCGGAAACTCCTGCCGCAGCCAGATGGCCGAAGGCTGGGCGCACCACCTGAAAGGCGACGAGATCGAAGCCTATTCCGCGGGGCTCGAAAAGCACGGCCTGAACCCGCACGCGGTCAAGGTCATGGCGGAAGCCGGTGTGGACATTTCGAGGCACTATTCGAAGACGCCGGCAGAAATCGGCCCGGTGCAATTGGATTACGTCGTGACCGTGTGCAGCCATGCCAACGAGAACTGCCCCATTTTCCCCGGTCAGGCCAAAGTCGTGCACGCCGGTTTCGAGGACCCGCCCAAACTGACCGAACATTTGCCCGACGGAGAGGAGAAGCTGGCGGTTTACCGCCGGGTGCGGGATGAGATTCGGCGGTTCGTGGAGGCCCTGCCCGGGGCGCTGACCGCGCCGAAAAGAGACGGAGGCGCCGTGAAGAGCAACAGACGAAAGAAAGAATGCTATGAAACAAACCCCAGATCCTGAAATCGTACGCCAAACAATCCGTGAAGGCTACGGCCAGATCGCCGTCGCCGGCAGTCCTCGCCGTTCATCCGGAGGGAGTTGCTGCGGCCCGACGGCCAGCTCGTGCGGTTCGACTCCGGTGGGCTCGGAGCAACTGGCCCGCCACATCGGTTATTCAGCCGAGGAACTGGCTGCGCTGCCCGAAGGCGCGAATATGGGCCTGTCCTGCGGCAATCCCAACGCCCTGGCTTCTCTCCAACCCGGCGAAGTCGTGCTGGACCTTGGCAGCGGCGGCGGCTTCGACGTATTCATCGCCGGCAAGAAAGTGGGGCCAAAAGGCCGCGCCATTGGCGTGGACATGACCGCCGAAATGCTGGCGAAAGCGCGCAAGAACGTTGAATCCTACCGCCAGACCACCGGCCTTGACAATGTCGAGTTCCGCCTCGGGGAAATCGAGCATCTGCCTGTGGCCGACGCCAGCGTGGACGCGATAATCTCCAACTGCGTCATCAACCTCTCGCCCGACAAGCCGCAAGTTTGGCGGGAAATGTCGCGCGTGCTCAAGCCTGGCGGCCGGGTTGCCGTCTCCGACCTGGCGCTGCTCAAACCGCTGCCGCCGGCCATTCTCGAAATGGTGGAGGCGCTTGTCGGTTGTGTGGCCGGGGCGGTCCTCGTCTCCGAGACCGAGGGCATGGCCAAAGCAGCCGGCTTGACGGACCTCGTTCTGAGGCCCAAGCCGGGTTACATCGACGGCATGGTGGACTGGCAAGACCCGCTTTACCAAAAAATCATCGCCAACTTGCCTGCTGGAACGAAGCCGGGCGACTACATCACGAGCCTGGAAATCTCCGCCCGCAAGCCGGGCGCGGCTCAGGGAGCCAAGCCCGCAAAACGGCTCGAGGTTTACGACCCGGCCCTGTGCTGCTCCACCGGCATCTACTCCCCGGCCGTCAATGAACTGGTGGCCATCGGCGCGGCCATCGCCGCCAACTGCGAGCCTTGCCTCAAATACCACTACCGTGAAGCCGAGCAACTCGGCATGTCCAAAGCCGACATGGCCCGCGCGGTGGAGATGGGCGCCAAAGTCAAAGATTCGCCGCACCAAGCCATACTCAAGCTGGCGGACCGGTTGACCGGAGCTACCCTGAGCAAGCCCTCGGCCGAGCCAGACGCGTGCTGCGGCGCGCAACCAACCCCCGACGCCCCGGCTTCCGGCAAGTGCTGCGGCTGAACCGAACACGCGAAGGCTGCGCCATGGACCGAAACGACGACAAATCATTCCCCCGCTTTCTGGAGTGCGCGACCCGCTTCCTGTTCTTCACCGGCAAGGGCGGCGTTGATGAGGGTTGACGGCGCCGCACGAGGGCTCGCTCACCGATCCTCCCCGGCCGCAATGTGGGTTTCTCTCCAACGCTCCCGCAGGGCGCTGTGGAGCCGCCGGCGGAATTCCACCGGTAATTCGTAGGGCCGGCCGGCCTTGTAAAGCGTGATGGTCTTGCGAATGTTGTCCACCACCACCTGGCACGGATTGCAGCCCGCCATGTGCCGCTCGAATTCCTGGCAGATGGCCGGATCAGCCGTGCCGTCCACGTATTCGTTGAGCATCGCCAGCATTTCTTCGCACTTCATAGCATCTAGTGGTCCTGAGCCGCCAACGAAGGAAAGGTTACACCCTCCAGCGCGGGATTTAGCGTGAGTGGTTATGCGTTCGCACCCAGTGCCGTTCGGGGTCCCCCAGAGCGCGCGTCAACCGCTCTCGCTGGAATCGAGGTTTCCAAGTGATTTTTTTTCCTGGGGCAACGATTTTTGTGCTTGACATCGCCCCGGTTCGTGCTAAGGTCGGGCGTATGAACACGAACCGGAGTCAGGAATTCTTTGCCCAAGCGGTGTCTTTCTTGCAGCGCAATGTCTATCGCGCAGCACTCGTCGGCCTCGGCCTCGGGGCCGCCACCGGAGCCCGGGCGCAGGTCGGCAGCATCAATTCAGCCGTCATTCAGCAGCATGTTTTCAACGATATCCCCGGTGCCACGTTCACCGGGGTCAACCAGTATCCGAGTCTCATCCTGCTTAGTGACCAGCTTGTGAGCGCGCCGACCGGCTTTGCCAATCGCGATGTCTGGCAGTTTTCGAACAACGGAACCAGCGCCTACCAGTTCCAGCACAACGACTATTTTCAGGCTTCGCTGACGCTGGATTTGGTCGGCACGCCGATCACCCCGCGCAAGGAAGGCGGGTTCCTGTTCAGCACGGCGTCGAACGGCGATATCCAGTTCATCGTCGACACGGATGGCCATGAGGTGGTGCAATTCGGGGGTATCTCGTTTTGGTCCTTTAGCGCCAACAACGGGCTCCAGTACAATTCAGGCGCCAACATCACGCTGGGGCTGACGTATTTCCAGGACGGGAACGGCAAGAATGCGCTCGAATTCTCCGCCAACGGAATCAACAGCCCGGTGTTCGAATTCGGACCCAGTGTGGGGAGCGGCGCCCTGGACATAGGCGACGGCAGCACGCTTGGGGGCTATTTGCAGGTCGTTAATGACCCTGCTAACCCCGCCAACGGAGGCACGGCGATCTTCGAGAACATTAGTATCAGCGCCGTACCCGAGCCTGGAACCTTAGCTCTCTTGGGGTTGGGGGCGGGTGCCCTGCTGCTGCGCCGCCGCCGGTAATTCTGGCGGCCCAGGAGTGGTTGAACGAGAGGGAAAGAAACGGCGTGCTTTCCACGGGCCCCGCTGCCAGAGAAGGAGAGGGAGTGCCGCGTCGGTCAGGCTCGACCACCTCAAGCTGCGACGGCTGGAGACCACTTTTTGATTCCCCTCACGGCTTGCCTCACGGCGGGCCAAATTGGAAGGCCCGATAGAACCGTTGGTTTACACTGAACGGCACGGCCGGGGTGGCGGGGGGACCATTATCCGTCCAGCTTGCGGCCGGCCCGGACGCGAGGATTTCGCCGGTGGGCGAGCCAAACCAGGTGTTCAAGTCGGGCGAGTATTCCACTTGATAGGAGCGGCCGGGCTGGGAGCCCCAGACCACGGTGAAACCATTGTGGGCCGGCAGGGCCTGGAGCTGTGGCGCTCGGAAGGGCAGCGCGACGAAGCCGGCGCGCTGCAAGCCGCGTTGGACTTCGGCATTTTGCATGAACAACCGCCAGACCCGTTGGGTGCGGTAGTTCTCGATCATGATGACAATCGGTCCCTGATCAATCCCGAGCTCGTCGGTGTCGTACCACTGCTGTCCCAGGTTAAACGCGTCGCGGAACGCGAAAGCGGTCCAGATGCGCGGCCGATAGTGGCTGTAGAAGTAGCGCAAGGTCGGCACCGAGTATTCGGGGGTGAAGGCAATGGACCCCCCGGCGGCAGTCGGGGCGATCGTCCCGTCATCCAATCCGGCCGGGGGCAAGCCATGCGCCGAATATCCGCTCGGACCGTCACACGCGGTCAAGCCCCAAACATTGCTGCTATATCCAACGTGGCCATTTGGGTTGGCGATGCTGTACGCCCGCTGGGCCAGGCTGGCCCGCCGCGAGTTCTCGAAATAGGTGGTGTTGTGGCTGTTCATGTAGGCATCGGCAATGTGGCGGAAATCAATCCAGCAGTGGGAGTACTGGTGCCCGAAGAGGGGTGCGAACTGCACGTAGGCTTGCGCATAATTGGTGGCCCAGAGGTAGCCGCTGGTCCAGTGGTTCCAGGCTGAGGCGGGCAGGGGATTGGTCGCGGCGCCCAGGCCGAGGCAATAAAGGATCATCCCTTCGTCATAGCCGACCCAACTGCCGGCCAGAAAACCCGACGTTGGTTGCCAACCCATGGATAAGGCGTCCGTCCCTTGCGCCATCCAGTTCCAATTCACCCGGTTAAAAATGGCGTCGGCCGTCGCCCGAATCGCGGCTTCGTCGCTGCCGGCCCCCTGGAAGTATTGTTTGGCGTGGAGGATCCCGGCCAGCAACAAGGCGGTATCGATGGAAGACAGCTCGCTGCTGCCGGCGCGCAGGGCAGTGTTCATGTCCAGGAAATGGTAGAACCAGCCCTGGTAACCCATGGTGCCGGAGGCGTTGGCGCCCTGCGGCCCTTGGCGGAACGTGCGCAGCGTCGTGAGCACGCGCGCCACGCCCTGCGTCCGCAGGATCCACCCGTGGTCAATGCCGATGCCAATGGCCGTCAACCCGAACCCCACGGCGGCGATGCTGCAGGCCGAGCCCGTTGCGCTGCGGTCCGGGATCAGCCCGTTGGCCGGATTGGCTCCATACCAAAAGTAATCGAAGCTGGTTTCCTGGAGGTACTCGAGGAACGCATCATCCGTAGCGAAGGGCTTCGGCGCCGCGGCCAGGGCCGAGGGCAGGCCTTCCTGGGAACTCGAATCCACGGCTGTGACTTGGTAATAGTTGGTCTGGCCATCGCTGACGTTGAGATCGCAGTAGCCCGGGGCGGTCAACAAACTGGAATTCAGCAGCGTGAACGGTCCGCCGCTGCTCAGTGAGCGGTAGGCGCGGTAGCCCGCAAGGTTCGGTTCGGTGTTCCGGTTCCAGTGCAAGACGATGCTCAGATCCCCGGTTCGGCTCACCAACCCGGTGGGAGGCTGGGGAGCGGCGGCGGCTTGAAAAGCGGCCGCTATCAGAAGGATTTGCAGATGTTTTTTTTTGCTTGCTGACGCGCAAAAAACAAGAACATCTGCCAGGCAGGATGCGCTGAATTGATGCATGACCACTCAGGGCGCGACGACCCGGTAGAACCGCTCGGCCGCGGTTGAAGGGTCGCTGGCGGATTTGACGGAACCGTCGCCGAGTACCGTGGTCAACAGGGCCCAGTTGCCGGAGGCCAACGAATCGCGGTAGAAGACCCGGTAGAGAACCCCGGGCTGGGTCGGGAACGAGAGGTTGACGTTGGGCCCCGACTTCGTCGCCGTTGCCACAATACCCGAGGCCGGAACCAGCATGAAATAATTGGGATAGCAATCACCCGTGGTGGTCGAGAGGCGCAGGGTCGCTAAGCCGTCGAATTTCACTGCGACCGGCGCCGCCAGGCCATCATCCGTCAACGGCACCCAATCGTGCGTTTGATTGTCGGGCCCAGTGGAAGTCCACTGCCCAAGCCTCCGGGTCGCCTGGTTGGCCGTGCCCGCGCCGCTGGCGACCTGGTCCAGGTACATCGTGTAGTTCCCCAAGCCCGCCGACCGCACATACAGATAGAAAGTGCCCGCGGGATAGACGCGGGTGTAATTGGCCCAGTCACCGGGCCCGAACCAGGCCAGGTGATAGTCAAAGGCCCCGACATCGATGAAGGACTGCCGCAGGAAATCGCGCGCGGTCTCTTCGGGGATGCCGTCGGAACGGTACGGAAACTGCTCGCCACTGATTGGGGAGTGCTGAAAGTCAATGTTGGTGGCGGCGCCCAGCCCCAAATAGGCGTCCGGATACCAGGGGCTGACGAACTGCCCCCCGTCATCATCGAAATCCTCCGCTTCCACCATGTCATTATCCTGGCCGAAGGTATCGAAATGATTGGACACGAGGATGCCGTGGCCGAGGGAATTGGTGATCGAAACGATCGCCGTGTGGACCGCGTTCGTCAACAACCCCGGATAGACCACGCTGTTCGACGAGGCGGAGCCGGCAATCACCAGCCTCGAGGAGACGTCGGTTCCGTCCAGGATGAGCCGAATCCCGCTGGCCGGCAAGGTGGCTCCGGCGGACGTGACGGTGAAGGCGAGCGCATTGGTGGACTCGAAGGGTTGCGTTCCGGTGGGATACAAGCCCGTGAGGATCGGCAAATCGACCTGGGCGGCCGCGAGCATGAAGAACCCCGGCAGGAGGTTGCCGCCGCTGGTAACGCGCAGGGTGGCCTTGCCGCCGAGGGTGACGTTGGCGATGTTGCCGTTGGTGTCCTTGAGATAGACGTCGTCGAAGGTGCTCCAGCCGCGGCCGCTGGCGATCGTGAACGTGCCCAGGTCCGTCGTCGTGGTGTCGGGGTTGACCTGGCTCAGGGTCAGGCTGCCGGAGAGCCCCTCGCCGGTGGCGAGCCGGGCCAGCACCCAGTAGGTCCCGTTCGACCAATCGCGCGAGTAGTTCAACCATTCGCCGCCCTGGAACGGATCGATGCGGTAATCCTGCACGCCGGCCAGGACATGATCCTTGCGGGCGTAATCTCCCGAGACCAAGGTGCCGACCGCGTCATCGGGACGGTACAGATGGGTCGAACCGGCCCCGAGGCTGTGCTCGTCCACGCCTTCGACACCGACCTTGCCGAAGTAGCAGTTGGGGTTGCCCGCGGCGCCGCAGAGAACGGGAAAATCGAGGTACATGCTATTGGTAAAATCAAAATCCTCGGCTTCCCACAAATAGACGAGCGGCGGGACGCCCACCCAGGTGGTCTCGAAATAGGTGTTCGCGCCGGCGACCAGGTTAAACGCGTCCGTAACGGTCACGGACGCGGTATAGACGAGGTTCGATTGCAGCCCGTAATAGGCGACGCTCTTGTTCGAGGCGGAGCCGCTGATAGCGAGGCTGGCGGACACATCCGCCCCGTTGACGGCCAGGTGAATGCCGCTGCTGTCGATCGTAAAACCGCTCGGCGAACTCACGCTGAACGTGATGCCGTCATTGGGATTGACGAAAATCATGTTCAGCGGGAAGAAGTCGCTGATGACCGGGGGGACCGGCCCGCTGACCTGGTCGAGCACCGCGTCGTCGAAATAGCACGAGCCGCCCTCGCCGCCAACCTGAAGATAGGCAAACCGGTAACGGACCTTTTGCGTCCCGAGCGGCGCCACCAATTGGCTCACCGTCCCGGTTACTGCGTAGGTGGTGTAATAGAGATCACCGGTCGGAACGGGCGAGGAGAGGTCGCAAGCTTTATTGACCTCGTAGGGGAACCAAGCGTCGGTCCCCACCGCGGCGGTGAAGGGATCGGACTTGTAAAGGGCCAGCAGCTGGCTGCTCGCATCGAAAAAGTCAACCTCCAGCCAGACCGAGCAATCGGCCCCCAGCGTGTCGGTGCCCCGGGTGAAGAACCATCCGCTGGCTTGGTACGTCGAGCCCGGGGCGCTGCTGAAATCCTGGTAGATGCCGGCCACGTTGTTGGTTGGGGCCGGCAGATAGAGCGCGCCCCACTCCTTCCAATACAGGGTCCCGCTATGGGCGGGCACCGCACTCTCCACCCAATAATCGCCGAAATAACCGGCCGGCGGCGGGGGCGAAAAATAGGTCCAGCCACTGGCCACCACGTGCCCGCTATTGGCCTCGAAGCCCGGGTTGACGAGCAAATTGGCGGCTTGCCCGAGGTTGGCCCCGAGCATGGCCGTAACCAGGACGGTGCGCAGGAGCGGTCGGAGGGCTCCGCGGGCAGCCCGCCCGGCGGAAGATGGGAGCAACGGATCGTTTCGCATAATGCAGGGTCTTTCCACTTTTCGATCAACCACTTAGCTTCGCCGTTTCAAAAAAAGGCACTTGGCTTTCACCAATCTCCGCCATGATTTGTGCCACGTCAACGCGCGACTTGGATCAACGCGGACTCCCCCATCCGAACGGGGGGCGTCGAGCCCCGTCCGCGGTCACCAGGCTTCATGGCATCTAGTGGTCCTGAGCCGCCAACGGAGGAAAAGTTACACCCTCCAGCGCGGGATTTAGCGCGAGTGGTTATGCGTTCGCACCCAGTGCCGTTCGGGGTCCCCCAGAGCGCGCGTCAACCGCTCTCGCAATTGCAGCCTGGCGCGGAGCAGCCGCACTTTGACATTGGCCTCGCTCAAACCGAGCGCGTCGGCGGTTTCCTTCACCGAAAAGCCTTCGACGTCGCGCAACAGAAACACGAGCCGGTGCTTTTCATCCAACTGGGCGAGAGCTTCGTTAAGCAAGCGCCGGGTTTCATTCCTTGGCACCAATTGCTCCGGAGATTGCCGCCAATCCGCAATGAATTCCGGGTGCGGAATGGAATCGAGGTTCTCAGGATCTTCAGTGGCTTCCTCCAACGAGACCGTGTCCAGGCCCTTTCGTTTGCGGATTACCTTGAGGGCGGCGTGGGTGGCGATGCGCAACAGCCACGTGCTGAAGCTGGCCTCCTCACGAAAGCCGGCGAGGTGCTCCACGACGCTGAGAAAGGTTTGCTGGGTCACGTCTTCGGCGTCCTGCTCGTGTCGCAACATTCGCAAGGCAAGGGAATAAACCCGCTGCTCGTGACGATTGGTCAACGTCTCGAAGGCGGCCAACCCGCCCGCTTTGGCGCGGCGCACCAGGTCGGCATCGGACGGTTCCGGAGTCGTCTGATTTGTCATATCACTTTGACAAAATAACACGTTTGGCCATCAGGGATAGCAAAACGCAACTGTTCAGGTGGGAGGGTGGGGCAGACCTCTGGTCTGCCGGTTAGCCGGGCCTCTGGCCCGGTGTTCCGACTGCATCAGGTTCACGGAGCCGGAGGCTCCGTGAACTGGCAGACCGGAGGTCTGCCCCAGTGCGCCTGTGAGGGCGTACACACAGCGGGGTGAAAGTCCCCGCCAGGCGGAACGTTCACCCGCCTGAAACCGAAGGCTACTGCATCCGTGGCGACACGGGGTGGAGAGCTGCCGGAGGTGAACAACCCGTCCGTAACGACGTGGCATGAAAGACATGACACCTAGTGAACCCGATTCGGCCGCGCCGACTGGCGAGCCTGCTGGGGCTGCGCGAAGCCCGGACCATGACCCAGGAAGGAACGAGTCCTTGGGCCTCCAGGCGGAGGTCAGGTCCTCCGGTCTGCGGCCACGAATAGAGAGCAAGCGTGAACGAGCGCAAATATCGTGGTCGAGGCGGCGAGGTGGTTGGGGACAGAAGGGTTGGAAGTGTGGACGAGGTAAACAGGGAGACCCGCCAGAACCAGAGCGGCGTTCATGGCCCAACGGCCCGAAGAACCGCCTGGCGGGAGTCAGAGCATCCGTAGTAGCGATGAAGCGGGGTAACGCCCGTGGAGCCAAGGGATGCAGGGAAGTGGAGGCGCAAAGACCATGACGAAGGACCAGGCAACTGGACCGGCGGCAGTGGCGGAGCCAACTTCGCCTCAACCAGCCGGAAAAACCCAAGACCCTTGGTGGTGGGTGGAACCCTCGGTATGGACGGAGCGCATGCTGACCCGGCTCGAACAAAGCGAGCCGACAACCGTATGGTTCCGGCTCTGGGACAAAGTGACTGCCGAAGACAATCTGCAAGCCGCCTACTGGGCGGTGTGGCGGAACGGCGGCGCACCCGGAGTCGATGGCCAAACCGTGAAGCAGTTCGAGGCGCAGGAACAAGCCGAACTGGCCAAACTGCGCGAGGAATTGCGGAGCAAACGCTACCGCCGACAACCGGCCCGGCGGGTCTGGATACCCAAACCAGGCTCGACGGAAAAGCGCCCGCTGGGCATTCCGGCGGTCCGCGACCGGACGGTGGAAGCGGCACTGAAGCACGTGCTCGAGCCAATATTCGAGCGCGACTTTGCCGAGCACAGCTACGGGTTTCGGCCCGGACGCGGATGCCGGGAAGCGGTCAAGCGGGTAGAGGAACTTCTGAATCAGGGCCGCGTCTGGTGCGTGGACCTGGATTTCAAGAGCTACTTTGACACGATACCGCACGCCCGGTTGCTCGGGTTGGTCCAGCGGCGTGTGGTGGACGGTAGCGTCCTGGCGCTGCTGGAGCAAAGCTTGAAAGCCGGAGTGCTGGAAGAACTCAGAGGCTGGCAGCCGACCGAACGCGGGACCCCGCAAGGGGCCGTAACAAGTCCGATGCTGGCGAACCTGTATCTCAACCCGCTGGACCATCTGATGGACCAGAAAGGATACGAGACGGTGCGCTACGCAGACGACCTGGTTGTGCTGTGCCGGAGCCAAGGAGAAGCCGAGCAGGCGCTGGCGCAACTGCGACAATGGAGCGAAGAGGCGGGGCTGACCCTGCATCCGACCAAGACGCGTATCGTCAACGTCCACAGCGAAGGTTTCGACTTTTTGGGCTGGCACTTTCGCGGGGGGAAGAAATGGCCGCGCAAGAAGAGCCTTGAGAAGTTGCGGGAGAAACTGCGACCGCTGACGCGGCGCACCAACGGGCGAAGCCTGGGCGAGATTATTGCCAAGGCCAACCCGATCCTGCGCGGCTGGCACGGCTACTTCCGGGAAAGCCATCCTGCGGGGCTGAGAGACCCGGACGGATGGTTGCGGCGCCGCCTGCGGGCGATGCTGCTCAAACGGGAGAAACGTCCCGGCTCCGGGCTGAGCAAAGCCAACCACCAACGATGGCACAACCGCTGGTTTGCGGCGCATGGGTTATTTAGTCTGGAACACGGCTCATGTGCTTATGGTTAGTCTCGCAGAGAAACCACTGACTGGAGAGCCGGATGCGGGAAATCCGCCTGTCCGGTTCGGAGGGAGGGGTGGCGCTAACCCCGCCATCCCTACCCCTATC
>Ga0187853_10001961_pt1 | contig 17816 bp, 8 predicted proteins | sample June2016WEW_6_10_2_FD_132417 | JGI IMG/M metagenome (GOLD analysis project Ga0187853, IMG submission 132417) | Peatland microbial communities from SPRUCE experiment site at the Marcell Experimental Forest, Minnesota, USA - June2016WEW_6_100 | ecosystem: Environmental > Terrestrial > Soil >... | reverse complement strand
TGGTGATCCGATCCCTGCCGTCCCCAATTTGTTCAAATTATTCTAAAATATCTTCGCCCCCTAAGTCCGACAGGCTGCTAGCCCGGACATTTCTTAGGCCAGCCGCCTGTCTCATTAACACCGCCGCTTCAGCGCGGTGTGCGTATGCGGCGAGCCGTCCCAGCCGTGATAACGGCTTTCCGCGCTTCCTGCCAAACCGTTGAAGCGGTTGCAGCGACCCAAGCGCCTTATTACACCGGGCTGAAGCCACGGTGTCAATGAAACGTCTGGCAGGGTTATGAAAGATCCAGGCCAGGGCCCCGCCTGCCGCATGAATGCGGCGTTCCGGTTGGCTTTGGAACGTCGCATTTATGCGGCAGCGAAGAATTTTGTCGTGCGGCCTCCGAGCACTATTCAAGTCCCCGCTCGAAGAGGCCCTCTTCGTCCAGGCCCAGGTAGTGGCCCAGCTCGTGGAGGCAGGTGGTATGGACTTCTTGGCGGAAGACCTCCTCGTCGGCTTCGGCTTGGGCCCAGAGGTTTTCAAGGAAAAGAATGATCTGCGGCGGCAGGGGCAGGGCGGAGGTCTCCTGCGCGGCAAACTCCGAGCCGACAAAGAGCCCAAGGGTGTCCGGTTCGATGCCGTCGCCGCGCTGGGCGGCATTGGGACGGCGTTGGAGGGTCACCGGCAGGGCCTGCGCCCGCTCTCGCAACGGGGCCGGAAGGGCGGCCAGCGTGGCCTCGACCTCCTTGGCAGCCAGCCCGCGCAGCCGGTTCCAATCCACTTTCATTTTCAGACCAGGGTTCCTGGAAAACTCCTCAACTCAGGTTCATAAGCAATCCGACCTCGAAGGGGCGGGTGTCGAGGGTCGAGGGTCGAGGGGCAAGACCTCGTCCACTCGGCCCTCGACACTCGGCCCTCGGCCCTCGCCTCTTGCATTTGGATACTTTTAAGGTGAGGTCTAATCATCATCGGCCTGAAGTGCCCAGGTCGGATAGGGAGCCGCCGGGCCTTTCATAGCGTGCCAGAGAATGTGGTTCAAGAGGTCCTCAGGGCACCGGTCCGGTTCTTTGAGGGGCAGCCGGGCCGAGGCGTATGCCTCCTTGCGCAAGAGGGAGTCGGAGACTTTTTTTGGGTCCGGATTCATCTGGTCCAGAGGGACGTTGTTGGCGAGGGCGACGAAGGGGGTGAAGTCGGGCACGTTGGTGAAGCAGTCAAACAGGGGCGTGGCGGTGGCATCCATTTGGTTCATCGGGGGCAGGCCGAGGATGAGTTCGATGGTCCGCACCAGGCTGGTGTGATTGTATTGCGCGCTGACCACGGCATGGCGGCGGGTGTAAGGGCTGATGACATAAGCGGTGGTTCGGTAACCGCTCACGTGGTCCCAGCCCGACTGCGGGTCATCTTCGATGGCCAGGATGCAGGTCTGGCGCCAAAACCGGCTGTGGCTGAGGGCTTCCACAATCTGGCCGAGAGCCAAATCGTTGTCCGCCACCTGGGCGGCTGGTGTCGGTGAGCCGGCCTTGGTGCCGCTGGTGTGGTCGTTGGGCAGACAGACTATCGCCAGGTTCGGGAAGTCCCCGGCCTGCTCGAACCGTTTGAGTTCCTTGATGAACTGCGCCGCGCGAAAGACATCGGGCACATCCAGGTCCCAGCCAACGGTGTTGGTTGCCAGCCAAGGGCGCAAAGACTCGACCGCCGGCTCGCTCCGGAGATGGATAGTATCGGTTCCATCGAGGAACTCCCGGTAGTGGTCCAAAAACTTGAGTTCGCCTTTGCGGGAGGGGTCCTTCCACGACTTGCGCGTGATCGCGAATTCGCCGTAATCGCGCAGGGTCTTGCCATGGGCAAGTGCGTTGTCCCAGATAAACCCGGCCGGGGAGTAAGCCAGGGCATCCACGTCATCATCTTCCATTCCGTCCGGGTAGCTGCGCGGAAAACCGGCAAACGATTTTTCCATGTAATCGGTGGCGAAGGCGGCTCCGGCCCATTGATGGCCGTCGGCGCTGAGAATGCCGGAGCAATAGGCATTGTCCAGGAGGGCGAACTCCCGAACCAGTTTGTGTTGATTAGGAGTGATGCGCTCGCCGAAGATGCAAAGGGCGGGCTCGCCGTTGCCCTCCGGCACGTCGCCGAGCACCTGGTCGTAGGTGCGGTTTTCCTTGATGAGATAGACGACGTGTTTGAAGAGGCTCGGCTCGCCGACGCGCTCGGGCACGGGCCGCGGCGGTTGGGCCGGGCGTGGCGGCAGGCCCGCCTGCGCCAGCCGCGGGTAGCGCATATCCGCCAGCGCCTGGCGGGTCAGTCTTGCCAGTTCACTCGCCGAGGGCGCGCGCACCAGACAGAGCGACCCGTAGTATTGGTGGGAATTGAACTCCGGTTTGCCGGTCGTTCGGTTGGGGCGGCCGGGGCCGATGCCCTTGATGTTGGCCACATAGACGGAGGCGCGGCCGGCGTCATACACGATTGCGCCCGGAAACCAGCCGGCGGGAATCAGCCCCTTCAACTTCGAGTGTCCGGGCGCAAAGGCAATCACCCCAACGGCATTCTGCGTTCCGTTGCAGACGAACAGGGTCCGGCCCGCTCGGTCGAACACCACCGCGTTTGGACTGGCGCCGAAGAGATCGGCCGGGGTCTGCCGCGCCCAAATCGTCTCCACCACCTCGTCCCGGCGCGTGTTGATGATGCTCAGAGTGTCGCTGGCTGCGTTTGCCACTGCGACGTAGCGGCCGTTGGGACTGAGGGCCAGGCCGCTGGCGTGCCGGCCCGTCATGATTTCTCGGACCACCCGGTCTCCTGCCAAATCGATCACGGTCACCGAGCCTTCACTGGCGATGTGTCTGACGGGGTCCACGCGCACCCGGGTGCCGTGTCCGGCGGGTCCTGTTACATCCCCCGCCTCGGGCCGCCGCCCGCCCCAGTTGCTCACATAAGCCTTGTTGCCGGCCAATACCACCTCGTAAGGGGCCACCCCCGTGTCCCAGGCGCGCAGCACCTGTCCGGTGACAAGGTCCATCTCCGCCAGCCGGTCCGATAGGTTCAGGACCGCATACAGCCGTTTGCCGTCGCGCGACACGGCCAGGCCGGCGGGTATCTCCTCTTTCCGGCGATTGCCGCTGACCTGAGGCAACGGCAGGGTGCAAAGCCCGGTCACCGTGTGGGTCGGGCTCACGGCGAAAACCTTGATGCTGCCGTTGACATTCGCCAGGTAGATGCGGCTTCCATCCGGCGAGAAGACCAGCCCGGTAAAGCTCGCCTGCCCCTCCTCATCCGGCTTCAAGATGTGCGCCGAAACGGCGCCGGGCGCCGGCTCCCGAGCCCCCTCGGCCGGCAGGGCAACGCGCTGGAGCACCCGGAGGCCGGCCGGATCGACGACGACCAATTCGTGGGTCTTGCCGGCCACCGCCAGGAGCTTGCCGTCCGGGCTGAGGGCCAGCGCCTGGGGGCGCATCCCGGGCAAGTCCAGCATCGAGCCGGCCGGGTGGACCACCTGGTTGACCGGGGTCATTAGGACCTGGCCTTGCCCGGAGCGTCCGACTGTCTCGCCGGCTGGCGCGCCAGGCGGCTCATCGGCGGCGACGCCCCCAACGACCGCCGCGGCCAAAAACAAAGGCCCAAGCCATCGGCCGCAGATCTGTTTCTGAGCACCGGCTCCATTTCGAGGGCCCCGTTTCCCCTCACCCCGGCCCTCTCCCCGTCCGACGGGGAGAGGGAGAATCCTCGTCAGTCGGTCGACGAATCCAGCAGTGTGGCGATGTTGGAGGGCGCAAAGCAAAAAGCAGAAAGCAGAAAGCAGGTCCGCGAATCCGGCGGTGCGGGGATGTTCGATGGCCGGCCCCGGTTGCCCCCGCTCCCTCGGGGAGAGGGCCGGGGTGAGGGAAGAGCGGCTGCCAAACATGCGGTTCTTCTTACCTCCTGGGCCGGCAATCCGCAACTCAAACCTTCCAAATTCGCCGACGATCACCGCTTGGCTGCGGAAGCCTGACCTCCGGGCGAGGAATGAGCCGCCGATTCGATCCTCTTGACGGCATTGCTGGCCGTGATGCGGACGGAGAAACTCGAGTCCGAAGCCATCTCACGCAAGGCGGGCAGGGCGGGAACAGCTTTGTCTCCCAGGACGACCAGGCTGAGGACGGCCTGCGACCGAACCCGCCTCTCGGGATCGCCAAGGGCCTTGACCAGGGCAGGCAGAGCGGAGTCGGCGTTGCTGCCCAGCGCCCTCAGGTTCTTGACAGCCTGGAGGCGAATTGCCGGTTCAGGCTCGTCAAGGGCCGCGATGAAAACAGGCAGAGCAGGAGCGGCTTTCTCGCCCAAGTCGCCCAGACTCTGGAAGGCTCGAAGCCGAATCCTCGGGTCGGAATCTGCAAGCGCTTTGATCAAAAGCGTCACGGCTCCATCGTATGTTCCAGCTAATTGCGCGATCCGAGACACGAGCCGCAGCCGGAGTTCCGGACCCGCCTGCTCCAACCCGGCGGCCAAGAGCGGTATGACTTCCGGGCAATTGCCGTCAATCCGAACCCGGGCCACTGCGGCCTCGAACCGCAGAGGGTCCGTTGGGTCTTGATATTCCCGCACCAGCAGCGGGATAGCGTCCCGCGCGGGAAGACCAATCTCCCCGAGGGCCAGAATGACCTGGTGGTGCAGCCCGCCAAGACCGGGGAGAGGGTTTGTCACTGGCCCTAGACTGCCAACCAATCCATATCTCAGGAAGGGTGCCCCCGCTGTTGCCGCCGACGCCAGTGTCGGCGGAGGCCCCCTAACGATGGGAGCCGCCGGGCCCAGAACGGCGGCATTTGTGCTGCCGGCTGCCGCCTGCGCTGAAGCTGCGGCGGCCGGGGAAGCCGGCGTTCCGGGCGCCGCAGTGATGGGAGTTGCCTGGACGTGGACGGGGCCGTAGCGAGCTGCGAAGGGGCCTTGCGGCGCCATGACGCCGACAAAGGCCGTATATGCCTCGAACCGGGCCCGGTGTGCGTTCTCCGGGGGGGCTTCCCATTCTTTTTCGGTCGCGCGAAACAACTCCAGCAGCTTGGGAACGGCGGCGGCGGCCGACGGGCCAAGTGCCCCGAGTTCATGGACAGCGTGGTATCGAATTCCATAATCTGGGTCCTCCGCCAAGCTGAGCAACACGGCCAGCCTCTGTTTCGGGTCCGGGTAACTTTGAACTACCATGTAAACCAAGTCCCAGCTTTCTTTCTGCAGGAGGATCTTCCGAACCGACTCGAAAACCGACAGAACTTCCGGCGTGTGCCGTATCCATTCGCGAGCGATATCGATAGGGGCGAAATACGGTCCGGGGTGGGCTATGAGGTCCAGGAGCGCCGAGACGACCTGAGGGTCTCGCGGGGCTATGGCAGCGAGGGCGAAGGCCGCTCCAAAACGCATCTCATCGGCCATGACGACCCGGCTGGCCGGGTTTTGATAGGCTGGGTCGTGCAGGATGGCCAGCAGGCGGCCCTTGGCGCCCCTGGCCGGTGGTCCGATTGTCTGTATGGCATAGACTGCGCGGTAGCGGACCATGATGTCCGGGTCATCCAGCGCCTTGATCAGGCAGGGAACGGCGTTGGTGGCCTGCGCTCCAAGCCGCCCCAGCCGGGTGCAGGCATCCAGGCGCGTTTCCACCGCCAGTCTCGGCCGCAACGACTGGCATTGGCTTTGGACGAACATCGGCAGGCGGCCCCAGAGCGCCACCTCGAATGTATTCAATCGCGAGTCCTTCCTCTGCAAGGCCCGGATTAACGTGGACATCGAGGGCGGACTCCTGAAGGCCCATCCACTGGGCGGCTGGGTCCAGAATATCAGATAGGTGGACAACAGAAGAGCCGCCATCATCCCCAGCAGCCAAGACCTTGCCCGCAGGCCCTTCATGGACCGGTTATTAGCCGGACGACACCGACTTGTCAAGGTTTGCATTCGCCGACCCAGCGGAGCATGCGGGCGATGCCTTCCTCTTTGCTGAGGGTCGGGCTCCAGCCAAGGAGCCGGGCGGCTTTGCGGATGTCGGCGACGAAGACCTTTTGGTCGCTTTGGCGGGGCGGGTTTTGGGTGAAGGACAAAGCGACGCCCGTCAGGCGGCCCAGCAAATCGAACAATTCGAGCAACGAGAGACTGTTGGCGAGTCCGCCGCCGATATTGAAGATCTGGCCCGCAACCCGGTCCCGGCGCTCGTAAGCGGCGGCATAGAGGCCAACCAAATCATCGCCGTGGAGCACGTCGCGGACTTGCTTGCCGTTTCCGGCGATGGTGAAGGGCTCGGGTTTTTGGCCCGCCTGGGCGGCTTGCTGCTGGCGGCTGGCTTGCAGGCAGAACCAGCCGATCCAGCCTTGGTCGAAGGTGGCAAACTGTCTGCCGCCGTAGATCGAGGAATGGCGGAAGACGACGGTTTTGAGTCCGAAGTTCCGGTGCCAGTCGCGGACGTATTGGTCGGCGGCGCCTTTGGAGCAGCCGTAGGGGCTGGCAAAATCCAGGGGGGTGGATTCGTCGAAACCCTCGGGGTAATCGGGCGTGGTGTAACGCGCGGGCATCTCCTGGCAACGCACCCAATCGAGGTCGCCATAAACCTTGTTGGTCGAGCTGTAAGCCACCAGGGCGTTGGGGCTCAGACGGCGCGCCGCCTCGAGGACATTGAAAGTGCCCAGGACGTTGGTGAGGAGGTCGCGGCGCGGGTCCGAGAGCGAGGTGGTCATGGCGACCTGGCCGGCGAGGTGGCATATAAAATCGAACGGGCCATGCTGCCGGAAGACCTGCGTTACTCCCGCCTCTTCGGCCAAGTCCTGCTTCAAGAAGGTCCACTGGCCCTCACGGGCCTGCGAGCGAAGCCACTCGAGGTTCGCCTCTCCGCCCTGCCGAAAGAGGGCATCAATGACCGCGACTTGCCAGCCTTGCCGGAGAAAATGGGCGGCAACATTGGCGCCCAGAAATCCACAGCCGCCAGTGACGAGAAGCCGGTTCATAGGAATCCTGATTTCACACGTTTACATTAAAGACACAGCGGCGCCTCTGGAGGTCAAGTCCAGAGGCGCCCGTTTTATTCTCCGCGGAATTCCGATCCGCGTTGTGGATCGAGCAGCCAGGCCGGCGAATTATGGCGCGATGCTATAGAAGACCTTGGCGGCGGTGGCGTTCGTAGTGAACGGACTCGTGGCGCCCGTGATGACGGTCCAAGGCCCGGTCAGGGCCGGCGCGGACTGGAGGTGATGGGTCGAGTCCGCCGGAGCCCACGAGATGGTGAGGCTGGGGCCGTTGTGCGAGACCTGCAGCGTTGGCGGGGCGGTGGCGGCCACGAGGGCCCAAAGATCCACGCGCAAGCCGGTAGGATTGATCGTGGTGCCGGCGTTATATGTCTCGAAATCGAGCTTGTTCTTCCCGGCGACCAACCCGTTGGTACTGCTGAGGACGAACGGGATCAAAGAGGAGAATCCGGCAACCTGAAGGCCGGAACCGACGCCGTTGAGGACGACGTTGGTGCCGCCATTGTCAGACGCCCAGCCACCCCCGACGCTGACCTTCGAGAGGTCATATCCGGTGAGGTCGAAGGTGGTTTCGTATGTGTAAGCGCCCGGGAAATTGCCGCTGCTCTGGTCGGCCAGCGGGGCAATCCACTGCGAATTGGGCCCGTCCAACAGCCACACGCCGGCCTGAATGGGCCAGGCACTGTTCACCACGACCGCGTCGGGGCCGGGGTAGCTGGGGTCATCGCTGTAGGTGAGGGCATAGTGCGGGTCGGTCGTGCCCGCCGCCAGGAATGAGCCATCGGCCGCAAGACCGGTGCCGAAACAGGGGTTGGCGCCCGGGATGGGTTGGAGCACGGTCAGGGTGGCGGGGACACTATTGGTCGAGCCCACCAGGTTGGACGCCTGCAACGAGTAGGACCCGACATCGGCACCGGTGACGTTGGGCAGCGTAAGCGTCAGCGTGGTCTGGCCGGGGATTGGGGCCCCGTTTTTCTCCCACTGATAGCTCTGGGGCGCCGAGCCCGAGACCGTCGTGGTGAAAGTGACCGTGGCCCCGGCAATCACGGTCTGGCTCACGAGCGGCGTGGTTATGGTCGGCGGCACGCCCGGCGGGATGCGCAGGTTGCTCCGGATGATATTCACATTCAAACCGGTGTAGCCGGCGCCGTCGTTCTGCATGACAAAGTCCAGGGTGTTGTTCCCGGCGACCCAGTTCAGGCTGGTGTCGGTGCCGTAAATCGAGAAGGCGGTGTAACCGGAAAGGCTGAGGCTCTCCGGGTTGCTGGTCGAGAAACCGTTCACCAGGATGCTGAGGCCCTCGTTGTCTGAGGCCCACTCGCCCTCGATTATCAGCGTGCTCGGGTCGCGGTTGGTCAGGTTGAGCACCGTCCGATACACATACCTGCCGCCAGCGCTGGCGGAGGTGTTCGACTGCGGCCCGATCCATTGCGCCGTCGCGTTGTTCGCCATCCAGGAGCTGGGGATGCCGGCCTCGACAACCGCTTCGCCCGGACCGGTATCCGGGTTGACAGTCAGACGGTAGTGCGGATCAGGGACGCCGCCCGCCAGGGCCACGTGATTGCTATCCACGCCGGTGCTGAACAGGTCGGGAATCGGCTCATAGACCGTCAGGTGGGCGACGGCGGTCGTGGCGCTGCCGGAACCGTTGCTGATGACCAGCGAATAATCGGCGTCGGCCGGCTTCTGGATGTTGCTCAGGCTGAGAGTGGGTTGGTTGGAGCCGGCGATGGGGGCGCCGTTCATCAACCATTGATAGCCCAGCGGTGGAGAACCGACCCCAGCCCCGGAGAATGAGGCCGAGCCCCCAACCGAGACGAGAACCGGCTGCGGGTTTCCATTGGGCGTGACGAAAGGCGCCGTGCCCGGGGCGATTGGAAGGATCGTGATATTGTCCAGCAACGCGCTCGAGTCGCCGCCGGTCGGGTCGCTCTTGATGAAATCCAGCTCGAGGTCGGTGCTCGTGGCGGTGAAAACATCGCTATACATGTCGTGGTACGGGTTCTTCCCGCCGACAAAAATGATGGCATGGGGGGCGAGCACGGAAAGTCCGCCAACCCCGTTGGAGCCGCCGACCTGGACTTCGAGCCACGGAACCGTCGTTACGGTCCGCGCATTCTCGTAATAATGCACCACGTATGCTGACCCCACGGTGAAATTGCTCACCACTTGGCCGAGGTAGGTCGAGCCCTGAATGAAGGCGACGTTGACGCCATTAGGGATGGCGCCGTTGTCCGCGAAGGGGGAGGTGCCGGCGGGGTTGAGGCCACCGCCACCCAGGCTGCCGAGTGTCCAGTCGGTAATTGGGGCGTCGCCGGGCGTGTTGCAGTAGCCGGGATAGACTGTGAAGGTGTCGGCCTCGAAACTCGGATTATTGACCGGCATGCCGACGGTCAGGGAGGCGACGGCGCTGGTGACCGTGCCGGCCGAGTTGGCAACTACGACGTCATACTTGCCTTGGTTGACGATCGTGGCCGTCAGGGTAAAACTGGCGCCTTGAGCCCCGGGGAGAGCGCCGCCGTTCCAACGCCACTGGTAGGTCGGCGCGGGAATGCCGTCCGCCGCCACGCTGAAGGTGACCGGCAGGCCCGGCGAAACCACAGTTCCCAGCGGCTGGGCCGTGATCACGGGCGCGACGTTTTGCTTCGCCGCGAGGCGGTTGCTGAAAGCATACATGTGGGCGCTCTGGTTGAGGTTGTTGAGCGGGAAGACCTTGAGCGTCACGCTCCCGGTGCTGTCCGCCGTATAAGCGTAGGAATAGCGGATGCCGTTGCGGACGCCAGCCGTGTCAAACTCGTCCTGGTTGATGGTCAGCCAATCATCGCCCGCAACCCAGGTCAGCCAGCGATTGTCAGTTCCGTTGAGGATGTTCGTGGAGGCCGCGTCCCAGGCCGTCGAGTAGATCGTCGCCACATACTGGCTTCCCGGGGTCAGCCCGAGGATCGTGATGGCCTCATAATCGCCCACCGGCAGGGTGCCTCCATAATCGAAGTTCTGCGCGATCCCCCAGCCCGTGCTGGTCTGGTCGACGGCATTTCCGGTGTCACCGCCGTATGTGTTAGACAGATTCGTGGTGTAAAACTGCCCGGGCACTTGAGGCTCCACGCCCGGGATGCCGGTGAAAAGGACACCGTTGACGGTGACATTTGCCGAGTTGGCGAAGCTGTAGGCGTGCGTGTAGAAAAAGGTCGAGTCCACGCCGATGTCGGTGTCGCCGGTCCACGCGGCGACCGTCCACGAGAGGTTCGAGGGCGCGATCTTGAAATCATCGACCAGGACCGTGTTGTCGCTCGTCGCGTCGTTTAGCAGGGTCAGCGTTTGCGACGTCTTGGCGGCGGTGAACTCGAACGCGATGGGCGTGTAGGCGATATTGGGGGCTCCCGAAGGCCATATACCCACTGCCAGGAGTTCATTGGTGTCGATCAGAACTCGGAGATTGGGAATGTCTCCGTTGCGGGCGTTGGCCCGGAATGTCACTTTGTAGATCGTGCCGACGGTCAGACCCGAGATCGTGGTGCTAAGGCTGGCAGAGGTGACATTGGTATCGGCGCCCGACTGGATGAAGGCGGCGTTCTTGCCATCCGGGATAGCCCCATTGTCGGCAAACGGGCTCTGGCCTGCCGCCGGGTTCAGGCCCACCTCGTCGCCGGGGGCGGCGGTCCAACCTGTAATTGGAAAGTTCCCGCTGACATAGCCGGGATAGTTGGTGAAGGCGTCGATCTCGAAGCTGGGGTTGGGGATGGTTTGGCCCAGGGCGGCTCGACACAGCAGGAGTGCGGCTGCGCCGCCGATGGCGGCGGCCCGACTGAAGGTCCATAGGGATTTAATCGGTTTTTGAGTCATAGTTTTCTTTCGGTTGAGGGAGGGTTCACGTGCGAACCAGGAATCCGCCGGCCCCGTTAGCACGGTCTGCTGTCAGCCATTTGGGAATAGTGGGGCATTTTGCGGATTCACAGGTTGTTAGCCTTACAATAAACAGGACAATCACACCGTTGTCAAATTATTTCTTGGTCCAATTCGGTCCAATTGCGGCGGCCGCAGGGCAGAGCGCGGCAGAGCCCATTCGCGTCGGGCTAAGATGAAGTCTACCAGCTCCAACCCCAACGGGGTTGCGCAGCAAAGCCCAGGGTTGGCGCGGCGCCAACCCTGGGTAATCGCGCGGCCGTACCCCTCAACCCCAACGGGGTTGCGGGCCGGTGGCCGGAAAACCAGTCGCCTCCGATCACCACCGGCCACAACCCCGTTGGGGTTGAGGGCCCCTCGATCACCGCTACCCAGGGTTGTCCCTTCGGTCCAACCCTGGGCTGTGTTACACAACCGCTTTGCGGTTGAAGCCCCGCAGCGTTCATGTTCACGACTACTTAGAGCCTGACGCGTATGGGCGGAGCCGCAAGCGAAGCGTGGAACGTGTCGAGCGTGCGGAGCCTGGAGCGTTGGGGAAGGGACGCTGGCGACTGGATGGGGACCGGCAGGTGGGTTCGGAGAGGCGATGAAAACACAGAGACTTGGGGCGGCGCAGCCCCAACCAAAATAAATGGTAACTGTTCAGGTGTGGGGCAGACCTCCGGTCTGCCAGTTCACCGAGCCTCCGGCTCCGTGAACCTGGTGCGGTCCGAACACCGGGCCAGAGGCCCGGCTAACCGGCAGACCAGAGGTCTGCCCCACCCTCCCACCTGAACAGTTACAATAAATGTTGCTCAAAATGTTCAATTCTCAGGATTTGCACTGCGAAGATCGCGGAGAAGAAGTTATTCGCAGCTCGCGCTTGGAGGTTTCTGCTGCCAACCGGCTTACTACTCAGTCCTCGGGTTGCCCTACAGTGTGTGGCGGCCAACTATGCTCCCTCTCCCCATCCGATGGGGAGAGGGCCGGGGTGAGGGGCCGTCCTTCTGGAGTGCATCCCACATTCTCCTCAGTGGCCGAGGAGAACGCGCTGAAAGCGCACCGCGTACCAGCTTCCCCAATGCGCGCCCGTGCCCGGCGCGCGCGTCACTGAGGTTGGGTGGGCAGGCGAAAGACCGCGTAGCGCATCCGCATGCAATCTATTTGGGTGCTCGGCTTGCCGTTGTAGGGGGCGTTCAGGTCCTGGTCCTTGTTTAACGTTCGCCAGTGCCAGAGCTCGCTATGGCCGTCGGCGAAGGAAAAGACCCCCGCTTGTCCATGCCGCGCGGTGGGTGAATTCTGCCAGTCGGTGGGTTCGTTCTGGTAGTTGACCGCAAAATAGCCGTCGTCGATGGTCTCGATGCTCTCGTCGACGAAGACCATGGCTTCCGCCGGCTCAGGATGTTGGATGTCGGTCTGCAACTGGTATTGTGGGAAGACGGTCCCCAGGACCCAGTCGGTGTTGTCGACGCCGAACCTGGTGGCCTGCAAAGCGTTGGCGCCCCCCATGCGGCCCACCATCGAATAACTGCGCACAGTTGGGACGTTTGGAATCACCCCCACCGGCCCCTTGGTTGCCCCGGGACATTTGTAAACGCCGACAGCCGGGTTGTAGGGGTACAGCAGACCCTGCATGAGCAGCAGGAGGTTGGTGGCCCCCGGCATGGTATCGACGGTCTGGACTCCATCAATCCAGGAGAATTTGACGGCGAGATAATTCGGCGCCAGTTTGGAGTTGAAATCGTTCGAGTACATGGCCCACGACAACTGGAGTTCCCTGAGGTTGCTCACGCACGTGGCGGCCTGGGCTTTGGTCTTGGCGCGGGCCAAGGCCGGCAGCAGCATCGCCGCCAGGATGGCAATGATGGCGATGACCACCAGAAGTTCAATCAGAGTGAAGGCGGGACGTGCAAACCGCCGGGTCGGGTTCGTTCTCATGGCTTTACATTATAGGCATTGTGCGAATGGAGTCAACGGAATTGCGCCTGGCGCCAGGCTTTTTTTACTGCGCCGATGGACGCTCCATCATGCATTTGCATACTGTGCGCTTATGTGGATCCGTGCCATTCCAACTACTCGCTTCCCCGCTTCTTGTCAAGTGTGCGTTTGAGCGCACACCCTCCGGGCAGGGCTGCTCCAAAGTCACGCTGGTGAGAGAAAGGGCTGCGGGTTTTGCCCTCTTCCTCCCCAACCTGACTTTGGAGCAGCCCTGCCGCCGCTTGCGGTCCTGGGCTTGGGACACTATCTTGCGGTTGGAATGCTCAAGACGTCCGTCCGGTCTGCGATTCGCCTGCGAGGCGCGCGGCACAACAACCTGAAGAATTTCGATTTGGATCTGCCGCTCAACGAGTTGATTGTCATCACGGGTTTGAGCGGTTCAGGCAAGAGTTCCCTTGCGTTCGACACGCTTTTTGCGGAGGGCCAGCGCCGGTACATCGAGACGTTTTCGCCTTATGCGCGGCAGTTTCTGGATCGCATGGACCGGCCCCGGGTGGACAGCATCGAGGGCATTCCGCCCGCCATCGCCCTCGAGCAGCGCAACGCTGTCAAGACGACCCGTTCGACCGTCGGCACGATGACCGAGATATGCGATTACATGAAAACGCTCTGGCCGCACCTTGCGCAACTGCATTGCCGGCAATGCGGGCAGCGGGTCCGCAAAGAATCCCCGCGCTGGATTTGGGAGGCCATCCGCTCCGCAAATCGTCCTGGGGCAGGCACGGGGGACCAGCCCCCGGAAGTCCTTATCACGTTCACTGTCCCATTGACCGGGAAGCTCACCCTGGAGGAATGCCTCGAGTTGGTGGCCAAACAGGGCTACCAACGTCTCCTGGTGGAGGGGCAGGTCGTTCGCTTGGAGGAGCTCGCCCAGCGGACGCCGGGCCGCTCGGTCCCTGCGGTTTCCCTTACGGTAGTCCAGGATCGGCTGCGCCCCGGCGCGGCCAATCGCGCGCGTTTCATCGAGGCCTGCGAGCAGGCCTACCATTTTGGCAAAGGCAAACTGGCGGTCTGCGAACTCGGTCCCGCAAGGGCCGAGGGGACGCCCGCCCAGGCGCGCCATTTCTCGGACCGGCTGCATTGCGCCGGGTGCGACCTCGAGTACCGCGAGCCCAGCCCGGCTTTGTTCAGCTTCAACCACCCGGTGGGGGCCTGCCCGGCCTGCCGCGGCTTCGGACGGGTCATCAGCATCGATTACAACCTGGCGCTGCCCGACCGCTCCAAGACGCTGGCCTCCGGGGTAGTCAAACCGTGGCAGACGGGCCACGGCGCGGAATCCCAGGCCGATCTCCTGCGGGTCTGCCGGCGGTTCGGGATTCCCACTGGCGTGCCGTTCGCGGAGTTGCCCAAGCAATGGCAGGATTTCGTCATCGAAGGGGAGCCGGGCTATGGCCAAGACCCGGCGCACGAATGGCCTCGGGCCTGGTATGGCGTCAAGGGCTACTTCCGCTGGCTGGAATCCAAGGCCTACAAAATGCACGTGCGCGTTCTGCTGTCGCGTTACCGCGCCTATACGCCTTGCCCGGATTGCCAGGGCAAACGCTTTCAACCGGAGGCCCTGCTCTACAGAGTGCGGAGTGCGGAGTGCGGAGTGGGGAGTGCGGAGTGCGGAGTGGGGAAGGGGGAGGACCTGGCGGATTTTTATCAACTGCCCATCCGCGATGCGTTGCGATTCCTCGAGCGGGTTGGCCGGGGCCATCGTGCGCGGGCGGGCGATGAACTGGGATTGGTGTTGGGGGAAGTGCGTTCGCGGCTCGAGTATCTCGACCAGGTTGGGCTGGGGTATCTGACGTTGGACCGTCCCACGCGCTCGCTTTCGGGAGGCGAGACCGAGCGGGTGAATCTGACGGCGTGCCTGGGCACTCGGCTGGTCAACACACTGTTTGTGCTGGATGAACCGAGCGTGGGGCTGCATTGGCGCGACACGGAGCGGTTGGTCCGGATTCTCGAACAGTTGCGCGATGCCGGCAACACGGTGGTGGTCGTGGAACACGAGGCGAGCGTGATGCGCGCGGCGGATCGGATCGTGGATTTGGGTCCCGGGCACGGGGCCACAGGCGGCCAGGTGGTCTTTCAAGGGGCCTTCCAGGAAATTCTTGAATCAGCGGCATCGCTCACGGGGCAATACTTGAGCGGGCGAAGGCGGATCGGGATTCCGGCCCGGAGACCGGTTCACGGGCAAGACCCGCGCCACCCGCTCTCCAGCGAGGGCGGCACGGAAAACCGAAGGTCGAAGGCCGAAGGGCGAGGGTCGAGGGTCGAGTGTCGAGGGAACGAGGTCCCGCCCCCCTCGACCCTCGACCCTCGACCCTCGACCCTCGGAAGCGCCTGCCCGGTGCTGAGGCTCTCGCACGCCACCTGCCACAATCTTAAAGATCTGGCGGTGGAAATTCCGCTCAACCGGTTTGTGTGCGTGACGGGGGTCAGCGGTTCGGGCAAGACCACGCTGGTGCGCGAGGTCCTGCTGCCCGCCCTGACTGCCAGGCTCAAGGGTGAGCGGAGCGCCAGCAAGGCCTCGGACCGTTTCGGCCAGGGGCCAAACGGGCAGGAGGACAACCCCGGCCCGGCCCCAGGGGCTTGGCCGGCGCCGCTGCTCGAGGGAGCCGCCGCCCTCGGGGGTGTGGTCCTGGTCGACCAATCCATTCTCGGCAAGACCCCCCGCTCCAACCCGGCCGTGTATATCGGCGCCTTCGATGACATCCGGGAGGTCTTTGCCCGGTCCGACGCTGCCCGGCAGCGGGGACTCAACGCCAGCGCCTTCAGCTTCAACTCGACCCAGGGCCAATGCCAGCGCTGCCGTGGCGCGGGTTTCGAGAAAATCGAAATGCAGTTCCTGAGCGACGTCTTTGTACGGTGTCCGGACTGCAACGGACGCCGCTACCGCGCGCATATTCTGGAAGTGAAGGTGAAGAGCGAGGGGCGAGCGCCGAGGGTCGCGGGTCGCGGGTCGCGGTCGTCAGGGGACCAAGGGGCATCGGTTCAAGCAGCCTTTGGCACTGTGCGCGGGCGCGGCACGTCCTCCGCGCTTCGCGCTTTCTCGATCGCCGATCTGCTCGAGGCCACGGTCGAGGAGGCCGTTGACTTTCTCTGCGCGTTTCCCGAATCGGCTCCTGCGCGGCGCGCCCTTCGGGGCCTGCAATTGCTCCAGGAAGTCGGTCTTGGCTATGTCAAGCTGGGCCAGCCAATCAATACCCTTTCCGGCGGCGAGAGCCAGAGGCTCAAATTGGTCAGGCACCTGGCGGAAGTGGAAGGCGGGCCCGAGGAAGCCGCTTCCAAGCTCTTCCTTTTTGACGAGCCGACGACGGGATTGCATTTCGACGATGTGCGCCTGCTGCTCAAGGTGTTCAACCGGCTGGTCGATGCCGGGCATTCGGTGGTGGTGATCGAGCACAACCTCGACGTGATCAAGTCTGCCGATTGGCTGATCGATCTGGGTCCCGAGGCGGGCGACCAGGGCGGGCGCATCGTTGCCCAGGGCACTCCGGAAGCAGTCGCCGCCTGTCCGGCCAGCCACACCGGGGAGGCGCTCAGGGCCAGTGGCGAAGTTCTCGGCAAACCGTCGTAGGAGACGAGCGTTCGCGCTGCTGGTGGATTTCCACTTTTTTTGGGTGGCGCTTTCTTGCTCCTAATCTTAATCCTGCTCCTAATCCTAATCCGAATGAATCGCCTATTCGACCATGGACAACTGGAGGTTCATCGAGTCTGATTATCGGGTTGCACGAAGGAGATTAGGAGCAGGATTAGGATTGCGATTAGGAGCGGCCACCCAAGAAAAGTGAAATGCATCCCGCACTGCTTCGACGCCCAGGTTGCGGCTGCGTCGCGCGAAGTTTAGAGTGGAGACGTGTTTGAGGGAACCGAACTGACCGCCGAGATGCCCGGGGTCATTGCCATTCACGGCGCGCGAGAGCATAACTTGAAGAACCTCTCCCTGGCCGTGCCCAGGGACTGCCTGGTCGTGGTCACGGGCGTTAGCGGCTCGGGCAAGAGCACGCTGGCCTTCGACCTGCTTTTCGCCGAGGGCCAGCGGCGGTTTCTGGATTCGATGAACGTTTATGCCCGGCAGTTCGTCGAGCGGCTCTCGCGTCCGGACGTGGACCTGATCACCGGGATTCCCCCCACGGTGAGCATCGAGCAGCGGACCAGCCGCGGGGGCGGCAAGAGCACCGTGGCCACGGTGACCGAGGTCTATCACTTTGTGCGCTTGCTCTTCGCCCGGTTGGGGACCCAGTACTGTCCGGAGTGCCGGGTGCCCGTGGAGGCCCAAACCCGGGACGAGGTGGGCCGCCGTCTCCAGGCGGAGTGGCGACGGCGCGGGGAGCTGCTCCTGTTGGCGCCGGTGATCAAGAGCCGCAAGGGCTTTCACACCGATGTCGCCGAATGGGCGGCCAAACACGGCTATGGCCAGGTCCGGGCGGACGGGAAGCTGCACGCGACGAGCCAGCGCTTGCGCCTGGACCGATTTCGGGAACACAACGTGGAGATTGTCGTTGGGGCTTTGCGCCGGAACCGCGCCGCCGCGGGGCGGGCCTTCAAAACGCCGCAACCGCTTATCGATGAAACTCTCGAATTGGGCAAGGGAACGCTCCTGGCCCTCGATGAGGACGGGCAGATCTCGGTCCATTCCACCGAACGCGCCTGCCCCGAATGCGGGCGCTCCTTCGAGGCCTTGGACCCGAAGAACTTCAGTTACAATTCGCCCCAGGGCTGGTGCCCGCGCTGTCGCGGCTTCGGCGAGCTGTTTTATCTGCCGGACGTGGAGCGCGGCGCCCGCGCCGAAGCCATCGAGGAATCGTGGTTCGGCTGGCAGGAAGGAAAGCGCCAACTGTGCGGGGCCTGCCAGGGAACCCGCCTCAATCCCAGGGCGCGCGCGGTCCGCCTGGACAACCTGCCGGGGGCGGGCCGCCGCCTGGGCCTGCCCGCGTCGCCGACCCTGGTGGACCTTTCCAACGCCACCGTGGAGACGGCGTTGCGCTGGTTCCGTGAAGCGG
>Ga0187853_10001954_pt1 | contig 17848 bp, 17 predicted proteins | sample June2016WEW_6_10_2_FD_132417 | JGI IMG/M metagenome (GOLD analysis project Ga0187853, IMG submission 132417) | Peatland microbial communities from SPRUCE experiment site at the Marcell Experimental Forest, Minnesota, USA - June2016WEW_6_100 | ecosystem: Environmental > Terrestrial > Soil >... | reverse complement strand
CTTTTGAAGGACCTGGATGCCAAACTCGCAGCCCTGACCAAGTAAACTCTGAACCAAAGAACCCGGCGGCTGGAAAGCCTCATCGCAACCTTTGTCGGACTGGCCAATTCTCGACAAAGTTGGCGGCGAAGGATGCGGCAAAGGTTCGGAATCGAAGCTTCTGCGGCGGGCTCTGAGTAAACCCGAAAACCTGCAGGCTCGGGCTGCAAGACCCGGGAAGGGGCGTGGGTGTCCAGGCACCCCGCCTCTTCGACGTTGATATGATGAAGGCTGGACTGACATGGGCGCTCGCGTTGGCTTGGTGTTCAGTGCAGTTTGGCGTGCTCGCTGCCGCCGCCCCCGCGTCCCCCAGCGCGGAAGAGGGCGTTCGCCACGCGCTGACTCAGGCCATCCTCGATGACAGCCCCGAGCGCGCAAGGCTTCTCGACGAGATCGCCCGTTCGGGTTCCAAGGTCGCTCATGAGGTGCTGACCGCCTGGACCCGGGATAGCGTGTACCTGTACGACGAGCCGGGTGGCGCGAAGCTCCCCTTGTTGCTCGAGGAGCAGCAGGATGGCGAGGGCAAGTCGCGGGCCATTCGCATCGACAATGGCCGATTTCTTGCCGGGGCCGATAGCCGTGAACTGCGTTTCGCCGGGAGCGACCTGAACCCGGCGGACACGGATATGAAGTTGCGGCAGTCCATTCAACGCGCGCTGGACACACTGGCGCTGGCAGATGCCAACGCCGATAGCCGCCGCTCGGCTGCCGCCAAGCTGGGTAACTCCGGCAAACTGCAATACCTGCCGGTTCTCGAGGACCGTCTGGCCAGGGAGCCAAACGCGGAAGTGCGCCGGACGCTCAACGAGGGCATCGCCCTGCTCCAGCTCCATGACACCAACGCCGCCATCCAGCTCAACGCCATTCGGCGGCTGGCCAAGGCCAACGCCATCGGCGCGCTCGACATTCTAAAGCGCCTGGCCGCCAGCACTGAGGCCGGCCCCGAGGTCGCCCGGGCCGCCGCCGATGCCGTAAGTTCCATCGCCGAACACGTGGAATGGGTGAATTTCTTTGGCACCGCCTTTCGCGGCTTGAGCCTGGGTTCGATCCTCCTCGTGGTAGCGCTCGGGTTGGCCATCACCTTTGGATTGATGGGGATCATCAACATGGCCCACGGAGAGATGATCGCCGTCGGCGCCTACACTTGTTACCTCGTCCAAAATCTTTTTGGCGCGGGTTTCGCTTTCTCCATCACGCTGCCGATAAGTCTCTGGGGCAAGCCGCTGGCCTTCGGGCTCCACCTGCCCGGTCTGAATGCGGCCGGCGGGTTTTATGAAACCTATTTTCTTTTTGCCCTTCCCTTGAGCTTTCTCACTGCGGCGGCCGCCGGCCTAATCCTCGAACGAACCGTCGTGCGATTCCTCTACCGGCGGCCGCTCGAATCGTTGCTGGCAACCTGGGGGGTATCGCTGGTCATGCAGCAACTCTTCCGGATGGTCTTCGGCGCCAACAACGTGCAAGTAAGCTCCCCGGCGTGGTTGCAGGGCCATTTCAGCATCAATGACGTGATGTTCGGTTACAACCGCGTATTCGTAATCGCCTTTGCGGCCTTTATCGTGCTGGGGACGTGGTTGTTGCTGGCCAAGACGCCCCTGGGACTGTTCATCCGGGCGGTCATGCAAAACCGGGACATGGCGGCCTGCCTGGGCGTGCGAGCCAATCGCGTCAACATGCTGACCTTTGCGTTTGGCTCGGGCCTGGCCGGCCTGGCGGGCGCCTTTCTTTCCCAAATCGGCAATGTCGGCCCGAGCCTGGGCCAAAGCTACATCGTCGACAGTTTCATGACCGTGGTGGTTGGAGGGGTCGGGAGCATTGTCGGCACCGTCTGCTCGGCCATGGCCATTGGCACCACCGACCAGGTCCTGCAGCAAACCCTGGGCTCGCCGGTCCTGGGCAAGATTATCGTCCTGGGCGCGATCATTCTCTTCCTGCAATGGAAGCCCGGCGGTTTGTTTTCTATCCGCAACCGCACCCTGGACTAAATGTTCATGACCGCTAACCCGGACATTTCACAGCCTAAGAGCGGTCCTGGGCTGCCGAAGCTGCGTAGCGCAGGTTTCCAAACCTGCTGTGTCGCCGACTTCCAGTCGGCAAGGTGTGCCTGCTTGGGAGCATCTGCGGATTGGGAATCCGCGATACAGCAGGCTGGAAGCCTTGTCCTTGCCCACATTCTCTGCGCGCCGCGATTAGCGCTCCTGCTGCGGACCAGCTCAAACCCCGCTAGGGGTGGCCTGTTTATAGCACCAGCCCAGCCACCCCCTCCTGCTTTTTGTTTTTCAGCGGCGCGGGTCTGGCCCGCCGCTCGAGTTTTCCGCCCCCCCGCGCCGCTGAAAAACAGAAAGAAAGGTGTTGGATCGCAGTCCTCTATAAACAGGTCACCCCTAACGGGGTTTCCAGTTGGAAACCCTATGAAACATCCGGACTGAGACTATGGGCCGCTCTCCCAGGAATTTGCACGCGTGGTGCGTCGCCCTCGGCGCGGTGCTCGTGCTCGTCATTTTGCCGGGCCTCAACGCCTTTACCGCCGCCACCAATCCGCTCCACGTGAGCAATTTCTCGATCAACCTCTACGGCAAATACCTCTGCTACGCGGTCCTGGCCATTAGTGTCGACATGCTCTGGGGCTACACGGGGTTGCTCAGCCTGGGGCAATGCCTGTTCTTCTCCCTGGGCGGCTACGCCCTGGGCCTGCACCTGATGCTGATGATCGGAAAACTGGGCCAGTATCATAGCGATTTGCCCGATTTCATGGTCTTCCTGGGTTACCCTAGGCTGCCCGCGCATTGGGTCCCGTTCCGGCACTTCTGGTTTGCCGCGGCCGCGGTCATTTGGGTCCCGGGGCTGGTTGCTCTCGTTTTCGGCTTTCTGGCCTTTCGCACGCGGATTCGCGGCGTCTATTTCTCCATCCTGACACAAGCCTTGACGTATGCCGCCTGCCTGATGTTCTTCCGCAACGACTTCACCTTCGGCGGCAACAACGGCCTCACGGATTTCAAGTTCATCCTCGGTCACGACCTCCGCAGCGCCTCCACTCAGCGCGCCCTCTATCTCTGCACCGGTTTGTTGCTGCTCTTGACCTACCTGCTTTGTCATTGGCTGACTCGGACGACCTTCGGCAAGGTGCAGCGCGCCATCCGCGACCGTGAAAATCGGGTGCTCTTTTCCGGATACGCGACGGCGGATTTCAAGCTCTTGGTGTTTGTGCTCAGCGCCATCATCGCCGGCCTGGCCGGCGCCCTCTACGTCCCGCAGGTCGGCATCATCAACCCCAGCGAGATGGCTGCGGACAAATCGCTCGAAGCGGTGGTGTGGGTGGCCGTGGGGGGGCGCGGCACCCTGCTCGGGCCGATTCTGGGCGCGGTGGGTGTCAACGCCTTGAAAAGCTGGGCCACCCGGGCCCTGCCTGACCTCTGGTTGCTCGTCTTGGGCAACCTCTTTATCCTCGTAACGTTGTTCCTGCCCAAGGGCCTCGTGGGCCTTCCGGAGCAACTGCGCCGGCTTAAACAGCGTCATTCACGCGCCCGTAAATCCGCGAACGGGGATTCGCCGGCAGCTTCGGTTTCCGTCAAACCCCTCGCCAAACCGGAATGATTATGATTCCGCCCGAATTCATCCTTACCCTGGAGGGAGTTGACAAGAGCTTTGACGGGTTTAAAGCCATCAACGATTTGACTTTCTACATGGATACGGGCGAATTGCGCACCATCATCGGTCCCAACGGCGCCGGCAAGAGCACCATGCTCGACCTGATTACCGGCCGGACGCGGCCGGATCGCGGCAAGATCGAATTCGAGCGGGACACGGACCTCACTCGCTTGAACGAGTACCAAATCAACCGCTTGGGTGTCGGACGCAAATTCCAGACCCCCACCGTTTACGTCGAGCACACGGTGTTCGAGAACATCCTGCTTTCGCTCCCCGGCAGGCGGAGTGTGTGGGAAACGATCTTCTCGCGCACCACCCCGGCCCAGCGCCAGCGCATCGATGAGGTCCTGCAAACCGTCGGTCTGGCCGCCGAAAGCCAACGGCGCGCCGGCGCGCTGGCCCACGGCCAAAAGCAGTGGCTCGAACTGGGCATGCTGCTGGCTCAGGACCCCAAACTCTTGCTGGTGGATGAGCCTGCCGCCGGCATGACCGACGAGGAAACCGTAAAAACCGGAGAACTCCTGCTTCGGCTCGCCGGCAAGCACAGCATCATCGTCATCGAACACGACATGACTTTTGTGCGGCAGATTGCCCGGAAAGTGACCGTGCTGCACCAGGGCAGCGTCCTCTGCGAGGGCAGCGTCGAGGAGGTTCAAAACGACCCGAAGGTCGTTGAAGTTTATCTCGGCCGGAAAAAAAGAGAAAAAAACTGAACCATGAGCACCCTTTGCCAATCCAAGCCGGTGCTCGCGTTGTCCGACATCTCGGTCTCTTACGAAGGCTCCCGTATTCTGCGCGGGGTCAACCTGGAAGTGCCCCAGAGCGGCCTGGTTTGCCTGATGGGCCGAAACGGAGTGGGCAAGACGACCACCCTCAGAGCGATCATGGGGCTGGCGCGCCTGGATGCCGGCGCCATCACCCTGGCGGGCAGAGCCCTGGCCGGCCTGGCGACCGCCGAGCGCGCGCGGCTCGGCATCGGGTACGTGCCCCAAGGGCGGGAAATCTTCCCGCACCTCACGGTGTGGGAGAATCTGAAAATCAGCCTGGTCGTGCACGGCCTCAAAGAGGATTCCACCCTCGAACGAACGCTCGAACTATTCCCGGTGCTCAAGGAATTCTTGCGCCGCAAGGGGGGCCTCCTCAGCGGAGGCCAGCAGCAGCAACTGGCCATCGCGCGCGCTTTGCTGACCGATCCGAAGATCCTCATTCTGGATGAGCCCACGGAAGGCGTACAGCCCAACGTCATTGATATGATCGGGGAGACGCTCCTGAAGATTAAGAAACAAGGCCGCGTCAGCATCCTCCTGGTCGAGCAATATGTGGACTTTTGCCTCGAGGTCGGCGATAGTTTTTATATCATGGACCGGGGCAGTATTGTCGCGGCCGGCGGAATCGACGAACTGAACAATGCCACCATCAAGCAGCACCTGGCGGTCTGAAATGGCGGCCCGGCCAACGGACCCGGACCGAGGCCGGGCGGAGCTCGAGGTGACGCTGGTGTGCAATGCCAGCACCGTCACCGGGGCCTACGCTGCCAATCCCATGAAACTCCTTGCGCCCCGCTCGCGCGGGCTGAGCGTATGGACTTATACGAGCAGCTTCGGCGGCGGCCTGGTCGCCGGCGATCAGACCCGGCTCGACCTGCGCATCGGCAAAGGAGCGCGTTGCTTTGTCGGGACGCAGTCCGCCACCAAAATATACCGCAACCCGGACTGTCGACCTTGCAGCCACGTGACCCGTGCCGTCCTGGAAGCAGGCGCCTTCCTGGCTTTCATGCCGGCTCCAGTGCAGCCGTTCGCGGATTCCAGGTATTCGCAGCGGCAAACGTTCCACCTGGCCCCAGGCGCCGGCCTGGTCCTGGTGGATTGGTTTACGGCGGGCCGCGCGGCGTGCGGCGAACGCTGGGCCTTTGCTCATTTTTCGAGCTGCAACGAAGTCTTTGCAGCAACGGACAGGGCGGATTCAAGAATCTGTAGGAGCCGACGTGAGGAGGCCCTGATCCGAACCAGAATAAATAATGAGCCTCCTCGCGTCGGCTCCTCCAGTTCCGGCGCGATCTTGAATCAGCCCTGCGCAACGGAGTCGTCCCGGCCCGCAACGCGCGAGCCTGCGTCGGAGGACCTTATTTTTCTGGATTCCGTGCGCCTCGAGGCGGCCGAGGACTCTCTGCTCCGGCCTCATCGCACAGGCCGGTTTAACTGTTTTGCGATGCTGTTCCTGCTGGGCGCCCCCTTGCGGGAGGCCGTGGCGCTTATGCTGGCAGCCGTCGCCGGCCGGCCGGTCGAGCGCCGCCCCTTCCTCCTGGTCAGCGCCAGCCCCGTGGGGAACGGCGCTGTGCTGCGCGTGGGGGCCGAACAGGTTGAGACAGTCGAAGCCGAATTGCGGGAACACCTGGGTTTTTTAAGCGGCTGGCTCGGCGGCCTGCCCTGGACGCGCCGATGGTGAGGCGGAACGACGACGGAGTCTTTTCTTATGCACCTCTCTCCCCGAGAAATTGACAAACTGTTGCTGCATAACGCCGGCGCCCTCGCACAAAGACGCCTCGCTCGCGGATTGCGGCTGAACTACCCCGAAGCCGTTGCGCTCATCTCCTCTCAAGTTCTTGAATTCATTAGGGAAGGCCGCACCGTTTCGGAATTGATGAGCCTGGGAAGGAAAATCCTGGGACGCAACCAAGTGATGGCTGGCGTGCCGGAAATGCTTTTAGAAACACAGGTGGAGGGGACTTTTCCCGACGGCACCAAGCTGGTGACAGTGCACCGGCCGATCGCCAGCGAGAACGGGGAGCTGGCCCTGGCCCTGCACGGCAGCTTCCTGCCGGTTCCGGACCCGGCCCTGTTTCGGCCCGTAGCCGAGGAGGGTGTGCCCGGCTCCTGTGAGATCTCCGGCGGCTCCCTCGAGCTCAATGCCGGCAGGGCATCGGTGAAGCTGCCGGTTACCAATCTCGGGGACCGGCCAATCCAGGTCGGGAGCCACTATCATTTCATCGAAACCAACCCGGCGCTGCGTTTCGACCGGTCTCGGGCCTACGGCAAACGGCTCGACATCCCGGCCGGAACGGCGGTCCGTTTTGAGCCCGGCGAAACCAAGACCGTTACCCTGGTCGAGATCGCCGGCCGGAAAATCATTCAGGGCGGCAACCGCTTGGCCGGCGGCAAGGTCTCGCCCGCGGGCAGAAAGGCCGCGCTAAAGCGGGTCAAGGCCAAGGGATTTGCCCACCAAGCAGAGAATTCAGCTTAACACTTTTGCCTATGCCCCACGTCATGAAACGGTCGGATTATGCCGACATGTTCGGGCCGACCACGGGAGATAAAGTCCGCCTGGGCGACACCTCGCTCGTGCTGGAAGTCGAAAATGACTATACGGTTTACGGTGACGAATGCAAATTCGGCGGGGGCAAAGTCATTCGAGAGGGCATGGGCCAGGCGGCCGGCGTCGGGGACAAAGACGCGCTGGACACGGTGGTGACCAACGCGCTTATCCTGGATCATTCGGGGATTTACAAGGCCGATATCGGCATCAAGGCCGGTTTGATCGCCGCCATCGGCAAGGCGGGCAATCCGGATGTGATGGCCGGGGTCGGCAAGGGATTGATCATTGGCGTTACTACGGAAGTGATTGCCGGGGAGGGGTTGCTGGTGACCGCCGGCGGGCTCGATACCCACATCCACTTCATCTGCCCTCAACAGGCCCATGAAGCCATTGCCGCCGGGCTGACGACCCTGGTCGGAGGCGGCACCGGCCCGGCGGTCGGGACGTGCGCGACCACCTGCACGCCCGGAGCGTTCAACCTGGAAATGATGCTGCGCGCCGTCGATGGGCTTCCCTTGAACTTCGGGTTCACCGGCAAGGGCAACACGGCGCTGCCGGCCGGCCTCTCGGAGCAAATCCGCGCCGGCGCGATCGGCCTGAAACTCCATGAGGACTGGGGCACGACCCCTGCAGCCATTGATTGCTGCCTTGGGGTGGCGGAGGAGCACGATGTGCAAATCACGATCCACACCGATACCCTTAATGAATCCTCTTTTGTGGAGGGCACAATCGCCGCCTTCAAAGGCCGCACCATCCACACCTATCACAGCGAAGGCGCCGGGGGAGGCCATGCGCCGGACATCATCCGGATTTGCGCCGAGCCGAACGTGCTCCCCAGTTCCACCAACCCGACGCGGCCCTACACGGTCAACACCTTGGACGAGCATCTGGACATGTTGATGGTTTGCCATCACCTCGATCCGAACCTGCCGGAGGATGTGGCTTTTGCCGAGAGCCGAATCCGGGGAGAAACCATCGCGGCGGAGGACATCCTGCACGACCTCGGCGCGATCAGCATGATGAGCAGTGACAGCCAAGCCATGGGCCGCGTCGGCGAAGTCATCACGCGGACCTGGCAGACGGCGCACAAGATGAAGGAGCAGCGGGGGCGCCTGCCGGAGGAAACCGGCGCGAACGATAATCTCCGCATCAAGCGCTACCTGGCGAAATACACCATCAATCCTGCCATCGCGCACGGCATGAGCCACCTGATCGGCTCGGTCGAAACCGGCAAACTCGCCGACCTGGTTTTGTGGAAACCGGCTTTCTTTGGTGTGAAACCCGAGATGGTCATCAAAGGAGGCGTGATTGCCTGGTCCCAGATGGGTGATCCCAACGCCAGCATCCCAACACCTCAGCCGGTCTATATGCGGCCAATGTTCGGCAGCTTCGGTCAGGCAACCCCAGGTTGTTCCATTGCTTTCGTGAGCCAGCTTTGCAAGCGCCGGGGCGTGGCCAGGGGTTATGGGCTCGGCAAGCGCATCGAGGCGGTGCGCGGCTGCCGGAGCATCGGCAAGAAAGATTTGAAGTGGAACGACGCCATGCCTGAGATCACCGTTGATCCGGAAACCTACCAAGTGCGCGCCAATGGGGAGTTGCTGATTTGCGAACCGTCGAAAATCCTGCCTTTGGCCCAGAGATATTTTCTGTTTTGAAACCGCGCCGGAATAGAACCGAAGGGGCGAAGGACTGGCTGCTCTGGCAACTGGCCGACTCGGCCTTTCCTACGGGTGGATTTGCACACTCCGGGGGGCTGGAAGCCGCGTCACAACAGGGTGAAATCCGCTCGCCCGCAGAACTGGCCTCATTCATCCAAACCAGCCTGGACCAAGCCGGACAAGCCGCTTTGCCCTTTGTGACCGAGGTCTTTTACGAGCCGCACCGCTTCGGTGAGATCGACCGGCTCTGCGACGCTTTCCTCTCCAATCACGTCGCCAATCGGGCCAGCCGGTCGCAAGGACAGGCGATGTTGCTGACCGTCGAGCGAGCGTTTGCCCTGCCGTCACTGCGGGCCTTGCGTTGCCGGGTGTTGGCGGAGAAACTGCCCGGCCACCTGGCGCCGGTATTTGGCGCCGTGACCCGCCAACTGGAGGTTGACCACTCCTCCGCCCTTCGTTTGTTCTTGTTCCTGGTTCTCCGGACTCTCGTGGCGGGAGCCGTCCGCCTGGGACTCATCGGACCCTTGGACGGACAGCGGATGCAATCCCGGCTGGCCCCGCTGGCCGAACAGATTAAATGCCGGTGTAAAGACCTTCGCGCCATCGATGCCGCGCAGACCGCCCCGCTCCTCGAGATTTTGCACGGCGCGCACGACCGCCTCTATTCGCGGCTTTTTCACACATGACTCACTCCCATCACAGCCATACCCACTCGCAGCCCCACGACCACCTCGACGGCCCCGGTCATTTCCACGAGCGGGACCTGCCCCTGGCGCGCGATCTCAAGAACCGGGCGTTTACGGTGGGAGTCGGCGGGCCTGTGGGCAGTGGAAAAACCGCGCTGATGCTTGCCCTTTGCCAGCGGCTTCGAGGACACATGGTCGTGGCGGCTGTCACAAACGATATCTTTACAAAGGAAGACGCGGAGTTTCTCATCCGCCATCAGGCCCTGCCCGCTGGGCGCATCCGGGCAGTAGAGACGGGAGGGTGCCCCCACGCTGCGATCCGCGAGGACATTTCCGCAAATCTTTTGGCGTTGGAGGAGCTTCACCGCACGTTCCAAACAGATTTGCTGTTGATTGAGTCGGGTGGAGACAACCTCGCCGCTCATTTCAGCCGCGAGCTGGCCGATTATACGATTTACGTCATCGATGTCGCGGGTGGGGATAAAATCCCTCGGAAGGGGGGGCCCGGCATTACCCAATCAGACCTGCTGGTGATCAACAAGACCGACCTGGCATCGGCAGTGGGGGCGGACCTGGGGGTGATGGAACACGACGCGCGAGCCATGCGGGGGAATGGGCCGTTTGTCTTTGCGCAGGTCAGGCATGGGCAGGGAGTGGACGCCATCGTCACCCATGTTTCTCACGGCTGGCGCCATGCCAATCTCATCCCGCATACCCATCAAAAGTCGGAGCGTCAGAGCGTAGAGCGTCGGAGCGTAGAGCATGAGGACATCGTAGCCGCGCTCTCACGCTCCACGCTGTGACGCTCTCACGCTTCACGCTCCACCCCAGGCATTCTGATCTCGGAATTTGTTTTTGCACGACCCCTTACGGCGCCAGTGGGCCCGGGGCTTCGGTGTCGTTCAACCACCCTTGCCGCAAGGCGTACTTGACGAGTTGCGTGCGGCTCCGCAGGCCAAGTTTCTCCGCGATTCGAACTCTGTAAGTCTCGACGGTTTTGACACTCACGTTGAGCTTATCGGCCGCTTCCTTGTTGCTGTAGCCCCAGGCGACCAGGCTCAAGACTTCCTTCTCCCGCTCGCTCAGCTGCGCATTTGTGGGCTCCTGGCCGGCGGAGGGGCGTGCCACCTGCCGTGCCAGGGCTTTGGCGGCCAGGGCCGGTTCGAGGTACACCTGGCCTTTGGCAGCCATCCTGATGGCCTGAATCAGGTCATCCCCTGCGGAACGCTTGAGGACATAGCCGGCCACCCCGGCTTTGCACAACTGGCTCAGGTAGCTCTCGTCTTCATGGGCGGTCAGCACCACGACCTTGATTGCCGGATGTCGGGTCCTGAGCAACTCGGTCGCCTGCAACCCGTTGAGTTGGGGCATTGACAGGTCCATCACCACCACGTCGGGCTTGAGCTCGCCGGCCCTCCGGAGCACCTCGTTGCCGCTGGCGGCTTCGCCGACCACATGCATGCCAGGCTCGCTGTCGAGCAGGACGCGCAGCCCCTCGCGCACCATCTTATGGTCGTCGGCCAGCAAGATTCTCAGTTTCTTCATGATTGCCAATCAGCCGCGGCCCTCGGCCCTGGGCTCGAGCGGCAAGCGGGCGAACACCGTCGCGCCGGCCCCCGGGGAGGACTCGATGGTCAAGGTGCCGCCGGCCAGCCTGACTCGTTCCTGCATCCCCAACAAACCTAATCTGCCCGGGCTGGCGGGCGCGCCCATGGCCCCTTGCGCGTCGAAGCCCCGGCCATCGTCCTCCACAATGAGAGAGACATAGCCGGACCGCCGTTCGAGCAGCAGGCTGACGCGATTAGCCTGGGCGTGCCGGGCCACGTTGGTCAGTGCTTCCTGGGCGATGCGGTAGAGGGTGGTTTCCAATTCCTGCGGCAGCCGTTTGGTCCCCGAATCCGCTCCGGTGTGCAAGTCCACTGGCACCCCCGTGTTCCGGGACCATTGATCGGCAGCGCGCTGCAAGGCCAGGTCCAGGCCGAGATCGTCCAGCACCGAGGGCCGGAGCTCCCACGCCAAGCGGTGGATGTCGCGCATAAGGCCCTCGGCCAGCGTTTCCAGCTTGCCGAGACCCTCGCCAACGGCCACGGCAAAGGGACCTTGCCGGCGCAGGTTCTGAAGCCCCAGCTTGAGGGCCGTCAGGTCCTGTCCCAGGCGGTCGTGCAATTCACGCGAGATGCGCCCGCGCTCGGTTTCCTGGGCTTCGGACAAGCGCCGCCGCACCAACTGGTGCGCATCCTCGGCGCGCTGGCGCTGGAGAATCTCAGCCTGCAGCACCTGGTTGAGCGCCGAAAGCTCGGCCGTGCGCTCCCGGACTTTTTCTTCAAGCTGGGCGCGTTCCTGTTGCAATGCCGCGTCAGCCTGTTTGAGCGCCTCTTCGCTCCGCTTGCGTTCGATGGCGTAGCGGATCGAGCGGGCGGTTGGCCGCCCGTAAGCCTGCCCTTTGATGAGGTAGTCCTGGATGCCGTGGCGCACGGCTTCCAGACCGATCGCCTCATCGTCGATGCTGGTCATTACTACAATCGGCAGGGCGGGGGCTTCAGCCCGCGCGCGGAGAAACGTTTCCCGGCCCGAGCTGTCGGGCAGCGTCAGGTCCAAAAGCGACACGTCGAAGTTTGCCTGCCGCGCCTGCCTCATCGCCTCCGCCAAAGTCTCGACGTGAGTAAACTCGAACTGGCCCAAGCCGCTCTGCGTGAGCGATTCCTCGACCAGCGCCGCGTCCGACGGACTATCTTCCACCAGGAGAACTCTCACCGTTGGCTGGCTCATCATGGGAACACGTTCAGGCCGGCTGACACGAAGGCGCCGCTGCGGGCGCGGACGCGCGAGAAAGCCAGCAGATCGGTGATAAGCCGTTCCATGCGCCCCGCGCCTGGGCTGAGTGGACAATCCATTGCCGCAAATGTATCGCTATTTCGGGGACACCACAACAGCCCGGCCGGCAAATATTTTTGGGCAGGAGATCCATGGCACAGGGATTTTCAGGTTGAATATGCGAACCGGGTTCAATATACGAATCAGCATAATGAATAGTTGGGCTGCATCCGGCACATGAGCATATTCACACTACGTCGGGTATGGACCTATGCGGCGGTGATCCTGCTCTTTTTGGTTCCTTACACGCTTGGATGGTCCTGGGGTTGGTGGAAGTTTGGCGGATCGAGTCTAGCCATCGTGCTTCTTTGGCGCTGGGCCAAGCCAGGAGGCTATACTACCGAGCTTGGTATTCGGTTGCGTTGTTTCGACGTCTGCCTTTGGGTTTTGTCGCTTCTGGCCGTTGGAATAATGGCCAGCTACCTAATCCCGGGAGTTCTCCGGCAGCACGGGTATGTCCCCGCTCCGCACAGCAGCCCGGTGTGGAAGTACTTGGCGGTCCCATTCCAAACGCTGAACGAGGAAGTGGTGCTGCGAGCCCTGCTCCTGACGGCGTTGGCGCACATCGTGAAAGTGCGCCTGGCAACCAGCATATCCGTGGCCGCCCTCTTCGTGGTCCTTCATTTCGTGTTGTATCGATTGGGACCTCCGCACGTGGCGCTTTCCATCCAATCTCTAAACACCCTGCTTCTGGCCGGCTTGGCGTTCAATGAGTTTTTCCTGGCAACGGGGAGCATCGCTATTCCCTATGGAGTCCATTTGGGATGGAACCTCACTCGATTTGGCAATGACTGGATTGATCAAAGTTCGTCATACTCTCTTCAACAGGGTGTGGATTTCAACTTGATCGAAGGAAATTCCAGGGTTATTGCCCTTGCGGCGGTTTTGGCGCTGATTGCCCTTGCGGCGAGGTTTCATCCATCGGCACGGCCCGCATTTGGGAGGGTGAGGATAGGTCCATGAACACGCCCAACGATGTGGCTTCATTGAACTGCAGGAGTCTGGCTCGGTTCAACATTGCGGCCCCCTGACCCGCCACCAGTGACCCGCGAGTTAGCTCCGATCATTTTGAGGAGCGTTCTTCGGGTCATTGGGCGTTCGTTTTACCGGCTCAAGGCCACTGGCGCTTTTTCAGGATAGAGCAACAATTACGCCGCCACTCGTCCATGTCAACAGCCAGGCAAAGGAAGGCGGAAACCGCGGAGAAATGGAGCGATCACCCCGGCAGGCTCGCAGGGCCCACCCTCGCACCGATTGAGGTGATTGACAGCGCCCAGGCCTGGCGCGAACTTCGGGAGTTGGCGGGGCAGCGGCAAAGGGACGAGGGGCAACTTCGAAACAAGCCGGATTAATATGAGAGACAAATGGATCAAGGCGGGCCTGGCGGTGGGCGTTTGTTTCTGTTTTCTTGGTGCCTGCTCCCAGCAGACGAATACGGTCGCGACTGCGTTTCAGGATGAGCCGGCGGCGCACCAGCTCTACAAGGGGATGATCGAGGCCATGCGCAAGGCGACGACCTTGTCCTGGACCGGCGATTACCGGATGGAGATGCTAGGACGGTCTCACGCCGTTGCCGTTTATCGGATCTGGCTCAAGAAGCCCAATTATGCGCGAGTCGAGATGACGCTGGTGGGCCACACGAAACCCAGCGGCATCCTCGTAGGGGACGGTGATTATTCCTGGATATGCTGGCCGGAGGGGAAGTTGCGCTATGGATGGGAACGGAGCGGCAAGTATGCGGAGGAGTATGAGGCGTATCAGCGGAAGTTTTTCGTGAAGAAGCGCACGCCCGCGGGGATGCACTCGATTGGGCACGAGGTTTTTGCCCATCTGGGGCTGATCACCGTCCTCGAGCCGAGCACGTTCCACGAATATACCGATTCGCTCCAGGGCTACGTCGATGGAATCCGCAGCCTGGGCACTGAAACGGCAGGTGGCGAGGTCTGCGACGGCATCGTGGTGAGCATCATGAAGCATCAGCGGAGCTGGCATCTGAACTGTGTACCCCGCCTGCTGAATGATGCCGACGGGAAAAGGGTCAAACCGTAGTCACGGGCGTGGCGTCGCCGCCTCCGCGGTTTCGATCATTTTCCGAAGCCGGCTCAAGGCCAGGTTCTGGAGCTGCCGGATGCGTTCGCGGGTCACGCCAAACTTCCGCCCGACCTCTTCGAGCGTTTGCTCCGGCTCGTCGTCCAGGCCGAAACGGGCGCGCAAAATGGCCTTCTCCCGCGGGGCCAAGGCGTTGACCATCTCCCAAAGCATGGCCGTGACCGTCTTTGCCTCCAATTGGTCGTAGGGCGTGCGGGCCTTCTCGTCCTTCACCACATCCCCGAAACCCTCGGAATCCTCCTCCCGCATCGGCGCATCCAGAGACGCCGGCTGCATGGCGGCCATGCGCATCAAAGCCACCCGGCGGGCAGTGACTCCCATCTCTTCGCCCAATTCCTCGTCGGTCGGTTCGCGCCCCAGTTCCTCGCGCAAGCTCAGCGCCACGCGGCGCATTTTGGCGACCTTGTCCACCATGTGGACGGGCAACCGGATCGTCTTGGACTGGTTGGCGAGCGCTCGTTTAATCGATTGCTTGATCCACCACGAACCGTAGGTGGAAAGCTTGCCGCCCTTGGCCGGATCGAAGCGTTCGATGGCCTTCATCAGGCCGATGTTGCCTTCGCTGATCAGGTCCAGCAACGGCAGGCCGATGCCCTCGTAGTCGCGGGCGATTTTGACCACCAGGCGCAGGTTGGCCTTGATCATCCGCTCCCGCGCCTTCTTGTCCCCTTTCTTGATCCGGGCAGCCAGTTGGATCTCCTCCGCCGGCGTCAGCAGTTCCACCTGGCCGATCTCGCGCAGATAGAGCTTGAAGGTCGTGTCCGCGTCATGGAAATAGCGTTCCCGGCCTCGGGGCTCGAGCACCCCCTCTTCCGCCTCGGGTTTGGATACGGATGCCGATTCCGTTTCCGGTTCGGCCCGCAGGATTGCTTCCTCTTCGGCGAGTTCGTCCGGTTTTGGCTCCTCGTCGTCTTTGGGAAAGACTTCCGAGGCCTCGGGCTCTGCTCTGGAGGACGGCCGTGCCCGGCTCGGTTTCAGCGCGGGCCAGGCCCCTGGCGAGCGGCCATTGCGCCTTGAGATTTGGTTTTCGCGAAGCGTTATCGGTTCGTGTTTGATTAAAGCAACCATAATGAGATATCCACAGTGTTCCAGATAGATTTCGTCTTCTGACTCGCGTCCGCTTATTGCCCCTAGATTAAGCTGAAGGCATCTGGCCCGATAGTCAGGGAAACAGAACCCCGTGTCAGGGAATCCCCTGACAGAAGGGAGCCTCAGTCCCGTTCGTCCGCCAGGGACACGCACACCAAGTCCCTGCCGTTATGCACGTACGCGCGCCGGTTCGCGTAGGCCGGATGGCACCAGGTCACGGTGCGGCCGCGGGTCTTCCCGAGCGGTTCGAGCAGTTTCGCGCGGCTCAACTCCTCGTAGCCCTCGGGCCGGAGCTTGGCAATGATCAATTCGCCCTGGTCGTTGTACAGGAAGGCGCGGTCTTCGTTTTCCGTGATGAACACGTTGGCAAAAAAACCCTTTTTACCCACGGTCGCCGCGTAGGTCTCCCACTGCCGATCGCCGGTCTTCGCATCCAGGCATCGGAGCTCGCCGAAGCCACAGACGCCATAAATGAACCCGTCCTTGAACACGGGCGTGCCCAGCACCGTGTGCAACCCATCGTTCATCTCCGTGTCGCTGGTGCTGCGTCGATTCCACGCTACCTGCGCCCCGTCGGCGGCGACTTGCAGCAGCAAGGAGCCCTGATAAAAGCAGGTCAGGAACAGCTTGTCCCCTTCCAGCCGGGGCAAGGCAATCGTCACCTCGGGGCGATGGGGTTGACCACCCACCGGATACGCGTGCGACCAGATGACTTTGCCCGTCTCGGGCTCCAAACCGCTCACCGCGTCCGGATGCCAGATGATGAGTTGGCGCCGTCCCTGGATGGTGTAAATAACCGGGGGCGCGTAACCGATTTCCACCGCCGTCAGCGCCCGCCAGAGCTCCCGGCCGGTGTCCTTGTGAAAAGCCACGACGGCGGTGTTCGTCCCGCCCACCAGGCAAATCAGCCGGTTGCCATCCAACAACGGGTGGCTGGACCAACCCCACGCCGGCGGCTTGACCGGTTGGTAATCCCGAAGCAAGTCTCGCGCCCACACCGTCTCCCCGGTGTCCGCCCTCAGACACGACAGATCTCCCATGGCGCCCAGCGTGAAGACGCGGCCGTCAGAGACCGTTGGTGTGGTGCGGGGTCCCTCCGGATAGCCGATATTGTAAGCCCGAGCGTACCCGTGCTCCCAGATCGTCTTGCCGGTGGTGGCGTCGAGACAGAGCACGCGCTCCCGGGCCGGTGGTTTCGGCGGGTTCTCCTCGCCTGGTTTTGGCCGGGGCTCAGCCGCCTTGGGCCGATCCATAACATAGAGGCGCGCGCTCATAACCGCCGGGCCCGAATAGCTATCGGCAATGGCCGCTCGCCACAACACCGGCGGGCCGTTGCTGGGGAAGCGTTTGACAATCCCGCGTTCGCGCCAGACGTCATCGCGCTTTGGCCCCATCCACTGTGGCCAATCGTCTGCTCGGAGGGAGACCGCGATCATCGCCAGACAAACCGTGAGCAGCAGGCCAAAGAGTTTCATCCGTTTCCCGGCACGTTACCACCGAAGCCGTTCCCGGGCAAAGGCGAGTTGAATTCCCAAGCTGAGCGTGATACAGTGCAGGGTAAACATATTTTGGTGCGGAGACAGCAATAAATGATGGGAACAAAATTATGAAGTATGCAAATGCAGTCGGAATGAGCGCGGTGGTAATCTGGCTGGCCGGTTGCGCGTCGGCCCCCAAGGTCGTGGTCCAGGAGCCGGTCGGGCCTTGTCACGGGGCGCCATCGGAAGCCACGAAGGATGGAGCGCTGCAGGTCTATAGCGCCAGAGCGAAGGCCGATGTCGATCTGAGCATGGAGGAATGGCGGTGGAACAATGATTTCGGCAAGAACCAGTTCCTATACGCGCCGTCACATACCGGCTTCACGCTGTCCCTCGAGGGCGGCAAGGTCTTGCAGCACGTGTCCAACGCCCGCAGCCTGAATGACGAGAACCCGGCCCTGGTGGAGCTTCCCCCAGGGTCTTACACTGTGGAGGCGGAAGCCGAAGAACCTGGTGGAAGGGCAATGACGGTCGTGGTGCCGCTGGTGGTCAGGCCGGGGCAGACGACGGCAGTGCATCTGGAACCGGGGTGGAAGCCGTCCGGTGAATTGCCGGACCCAAACCGCCTGGTCCGGTTGGCCGATGGCCGCATCATCGGGTGTCGCGCCCAAGAGGCGCTCACCCGACATTTGCAATCGGCCGCTCGCGCCCAGTTCAGTCCGTGAAAGCAACGTTGTCGATTTCAGCGCCAAACCCGCATAACTCATAGCCTAAGCGCGGTGCCGGGCTCCCGAGGCTGCGTAGCGCAGGTTTCTCCCGACTCCGATCGGGAGTGTATCGACGACTTCCAGTCGGCACTTCCGGGTAGGGCCGGTGGTTGCCCACCGGCCCCCCCACAGACCCGTACTAGCCCAATTAAGGCATACGGTTCCTCGAGTCACGGCTTCGCTGCGTAGAT
>Ga0187853_10001942_pt1 | contig 17912 bp, 13 predicted proteins | sample June2016WEW_6_10_2_FD_132417 | JGI IMG/M metagenome (GOLD analysis project Ga0187853, IMG submission 132417) | Peatland microbial communities from SPRUCE experiment site at the Marcell Experimental Forest, Minnesota, USA - June2016WEW_6_100 | ecosystem: Environmental > Terrestrial > Soil >... | reverse complement strand
CATCCAGCGCAAATCCATCTTGATGCAGGTGAGCATCTGGCCCAGTTCGTCGTGGATTTCACGGGCGATGCGGGTGCGCTCCTCCTCGCGCAGGTTCTCGAGGCGGGCGGACAAGGCGCGCAGTTGCTCTCTGTAAATCTGCTCTCGCTTTTCGGCGCGCTTGCGCTCAGCGATGTCGCGAATGTTGCACTGGATCACCTCGTGGTGGTCCACCCGATAGAGGTTGCTGACGAACTCCACATCGATCCGCCGGCCGTCGGCGGCTGCCAACGGTCTGTTGTCGTAGCGGATGTATCCCTCGCGCCGCAATTTCTCGAAGTTGTCCCGACTGGCCACAATGTCCTTGAAGAAGCCCAGTTCCCAGATCTGCTTTCCGAGGAAGGCCTCGTGCGAAACACCCAACAACTGCACCAGGAACGGATTCACATCGACGACCATCCCCGTCTCAGCCTCGAGGATTAAGACACCATCTTTGGCCGTCTCAAAAAGCCGGCGATAGCGAACCTCCGAAGCACTCAACTCCTCTTCCACCCGCTTGCGCTCGGTGATGTCCTCGATCGTCGCCATGGTGCGCATCGGCTGGCCGGCGGGGTCCCGAAGAACGGTCATGTTAACGTTCACCCAAGCCAACGCGCCGTCCTTGCGGACATACCGCTTTTCCAGGCGGTAATCGGGGGCCTCGCCGCGTACGACGCGCTGAAAGGCCTCCCAGTCGCGCTGCCGGTCTTCCGCGTGGGTGAGCTCAGGAACGCGCATCTGGAGCAATTCGCTGGCGGAGTAACCGGTGATCCCACACATCTTCGGGTTCACGCGCAGCCATTGCCCGGTGCGCGGATCCGCCTGGGCCATGCCGATGGAGGCCACGTCGAACATCGCCCGGGATTGTTCCTCGCTTGCGCGTAGCGCGGCATCCCCAAGGTAGAGCGCCCGGTAGTGGGCCTTGTCCTTCTTCTGCCAAAGGATTCCGAAGCCGGTCGCGGCGACGAGCATGAGTGCGAAGATCAACCCGAGGATGATGGTGGACTGGAATCGCCAGGGCGCAAACGCTTCCGCCGCGTCCATCTTCGCCTCGATAAACCATGGGGAATCGGGGACAGCCTTCAGCGCCGACAGCACCTCGACGCCGCGATAGTCCTTGCCCTGAAAGATTCCTTCACGGCCGAGCACCGCCATGACCGCGGGGGCGTTCGTCTGACTGAGAGGAACGCGCAGTTTGAGCGCCGTGTTGTGTTGATGGCGCAGCTCGTTGAGATACAGCACCGAATCGCCCTCCCGGCGGACAAGCAGCGTTTCCGCGCTGGCGCTGGGCCTCGGCCAGGATTGGATGAGCGGATAGAGGAGCTGCCGGCCATCGGTCCAAAGGATGACGGCGCCGAGCGGAGCGGAGGTTGGTCCGTTTCGGGTGAAGAACGGCGCGACAACGCCTAAATGCGGCGCGGGGTAGTCGCCGGTGGAGTGCAAGAGGCTGAACACGGCCCGCCGGTCACGGAAAGAGGCCGCCAGGGCTTCCGCCGCTTCTACGGCCAGCGGGCCAAGCTCGCCGCTGAGACTCAAGCGGGCCTTGCCGCCCGCGTCCACCAGCACGACATCGTGGTAATGGTAGTGCGTCTGCAGGGACCGGAAATGGCTGCGCAACGAGTCGGCATTCGCGGCCTGCGGGCGCGCCATCCAGCGGGCGACCGCTTCGCCAAAGAACGGGTCTTCCATGAGCACGGAAGCATCGCCCAGCCGCTCAGCCCGCCATTGGACGATCTCCTCCACCTTCAGCAGAGCGACGGCCTGTAAGTCTTCCTCAGCGTCCTGCCGCAGGTACTGGCGCTGGGTGTAATAGAACCAACCGCCCCCGCTCAAAATGGCGGGCATTCCCAAAACGGCGGCTGCCAGCAGCCAGCGCGGCAGCGTGTTCAGGGCGAGCCCTTTTCCTGGCTCGGTGGACTTTCTTCTCATTAGCGATGTCAAGCAAAAACCCTCTACGACTAAGGACGCAACTCCGAGGCTGGAGGTTTCAAAAACCTTCGCCGATCTGCATTTTCTTGGAAGAAGCGCCTCTGGAAGTGCATACCTAACACCTCAACCTCAGGGTCTTCGGCTCAGCTTGCGCAGAAGGCCGGCCGTGGCAAATGCCCGACAGGCGGCTCCCCAAGACGGCATCAAGTTGGTTGTCCCGAAGGGACTGCCCGACAATAGCCCGGCGCTTCAGCGCCGGGAGAGCCGATTTGAAGTTCCGCCCGTTCCGAAGGAACGGTTGAATGAGCCGCGCGTGGCACCAGAACTCCTGGTCCGTTGCGCGTATCGGCAAAAATAATCGATGCGGGCTTGACCAAACCGGGCGGGACGGCATAGTTTTGCAGCCCCAATTGAGGCCGGTTTTCCCCAGGGCCTCACCCAGGGGCCAGACAAGCAACTATGACGAAGGATTCTTTAGGGAAGGGCAGCACGAGCAATAAGGCCGTGTTGAGCTGGGTAGCCGAGATGGAGAATCTCTGCCGCCCCAGCCGAGTGTATTGGTGCAACGGTTCAAGGGCGGAGGCCCAGGCTCTCACCGGGCAAGCCATCGAGAAGGGCATGCTCATCAAGCTGAACCAGAAGAAGCTGCCTGGATGCTACTATCATCGCTCGCACCCGAATGATGTCGCGCGGGTCGAACAGTCCACTTTCATCTGCACTAAAGACCAGGAAGAGGCCGGCCCGACCAACAACTGGATGGCGCCGCGCGAGATGTATCAGAAGCTGCGGACCTTGAGCGAGGGGGCGATGCGCGGACGGACCATGTATGTCGTGCCTTACCTGATGGGGCCGCCCGGGTCTTCGCTGGCGAAAGTGGGGATCGAGCTGACGGACTCGGTTTACGTGGTGTTGAGCATGGGGATCATGACCCGGATGGGCACCATCGCCTTCGAGCAGCTCGGGAACGATGACGATTTCAACCGCGGCCTGCATTGCATGCTGGATATCAACCCGGAGCGCCGCTACATCGCCCACTTCCCGCAGGACAATGCCATCATTTCGGTCGGTTCCAATTACGGGGGCAACGTGTTGCTGGGCAAGAAGTGCCTGGCGCTGCGCATCGGTTCTTATCTCGGGCGGCAGGAAGGCTGGTTCGCCGAGCACATGCTCATCCTGAAGGTGGAATCCCCTGCGGGCGAGAAGACTTACGTGGCGGCGGCCTTCCCCAGCGTCTGCGGCAAGACCAACTTCGCGATGATGATTCCGCCGCCCTATTTCCAGGGGTGGAAGATCACCACCATTGGCGACGACATCGCGTGGATGAAGCCCGGGCCCGACGGCCGCCTTTATGCTATCAATCCGGAGGCGGGGTATTTCGGCGTGGTGCCGGGCACCAACTCGAGGTCCAATCCAAACGCGATGGAGATGATCGCGCGGGACACGATCTATACGAACGTGGCGCTGACGCCGGACCTGGATGTGTGGTGGGAGGGCAAAGATGGTCCCCCGCCCGAAGAATGCCAGGATTGGAAGGGCAACAGGTGGACGCCCGAGTCGGAGGAGAAGGCGGCGCACCCCAACAGCCGTTTTTGCGTGCCGATGGCCCATAACCCGGTGCTGGCCCCGGAGGCCAACGATCCCCAGGGCGTGCCCATCAGCGCCATCATTTTCGGAGGCCGGCGCACCGACACGGTGCCGTTGGTATTCCAGGCCTTCAACTGGGTGCACGGCGTCTACCTCGGCGCGACCATGGGCTCGGAGATGACGGCGGCGGCCGTTGGCGGCGCCGGCCAGGTCCGGCGCGACCCGATGGCGATGCTGCCCTTTTGCGGCTACCACATGGGCGATTACTTTCGTCACTGGATCAACATGCATCGCTTGATCAAGCATCCGCCGCGCATCTTTCATACAAACTGGTTCCGGAAAAACGGGAAAGGGGAATTCCTTTGGCCCTGTTTCGGCGAGAACATGCGGGTGCTCAAGTGGATTATCGACCGCTGCCACGGACGGATTGACGCGGACGAGTCGCCGCTGGGTTGGGTTCCCAACCCCAAGAGTTTTGACCTGGGCGGCATGGCCAACTTCACACCGGAGAAGTTCGCCAAGGCCCAGGCGGTCAACAACGAAGAGTGGCGCCGCGAAGTCATCTTGCAGGAGGAACTCTTTATGAGGCTCTACTCGCACCTGCCCAAGGAACTGATCTTTCAGCGCGAACTCCTGGTGGCGCGGTTGTAGGGGCGTCGGAGCGTGGAGCGCCGGAGCGTTGGGAGCGTAGAGCGTGGGGGCATCGTAGCCACGCTCTCACGCTCCAGACCAAGCATTCAGGCACGAGCCCTCAACGTCCCTGCTGCTTGGCCCAATCGTCGAGCGTCTGGCCCTCGCTGATGTGGCTGATGCCGGCCTTGCGGGCGGTTTCGAGGAAACGCTTGAGCAGCTCGGCGCGGGCTTCCCCTTGTATCTGGTTGGCGGCCAGTTGGACGTACCAGACGGGCAGGCGCGCGACCTGCACGCGCGCGCGCACCGTGTCGTTCTCGGCCTTAGGTTCCGCCTCATCCAGCACTTTCAGGGCGGCGGCCAGGAAATCGGGGTTCAAATAGGCCGCCTTGGGATTGTCATAGATGTGGGCGTGGGTTTTGCCATCGCGGACCTGGCGGTGGAGCAATTCGAGGTAGGCCCGCAGATTGGCCGCCGCTTTGCCATAATAGGCATCCAGGAATTCATCGGTGAGCTGCCGCACATCGGCCTCCGGGTTCCAGAGCAGCTTGGCCAGGAGATAGGCCCTGAGCGGTTCCATTTCCCCGGCGCCGCCCGGAGAGTAGTTGCCCTGCTCGAAGAGCCCTTTCACGCCGTGCTGGACGAAGAAGCGGACATTGGGCTGCAAGGCGTCGAAGTTGGGAAATGGCTGCTGGTAGTTGGCAAAATTCGGGGTGTAATCCCATATATAGAGCAACGGGGCGACCGGCTGCCAGACGAGGATATCGTCGCGGAACCGGCGGTTTTCCTCCGCCGTGCAGGTCGCCAGCGGGTGGGCAAAGCAGCATTCGATCGAGCAGAGGCGGATGATGACGTTCTGGCGGGGGCGCAGGGTCTTGGGCGGCTTGCGGGTGTATTGGTAGGCCAGGGTGTCGAGGCGCACGTTTGGGTAGTCGCCTTCGATGTCCTGCGCCACGGCATTGACGAAGCGCAGGAGCGAGGCGGCGGGGCTGCCTTCCCCGTCGTCCAGGGCCTTGCATTGCTCGCACTGGCACCAGTTGCCGGTGTCGTTTTGCGAGACGCTGATGATGTTCGCCTCGGGATGCTCCTGGATCCATTGCCGGACGCGGGACTTGGCCAGCCTAAGCACCTCGGGATTCGACAGACACCGCTGGACGTAACCGCTCTTGCGTTCGCCCTGGATGAGCGGGAAGTACTCGGGATGCTCCTTGAATAGGTCTGGCGGAATCAGGCTGTCGAGGCTGTGAACGAACGGGAAATAGACGGCGAAGCGGCCGCCGTGTTTGTCGGTCAACTTGTAATGGTTGCCATTGAGCCGGTGACGATGGGGAGCTTGGCGCCGCTGATTTTCTCGAGGTAACGCTGCAACTCCTGGGCAGCGTAGCGTTCGGAGGGGATGGCCGCGGCGGGGATGACAATGCGGTAGCTGCTTTGGCCCTTGTCGGCAAGGGTCAGGGCGGCCTGAGTTTGAAGCCCGGTTGAGACAGCCAGGACGAGGAGCGCCGCCTGCCAGCCGGGGATTTTGCAAACGGTCTTGAATGTCGGAAGCATTCGCGCATATTAGCGCAGTGAAGAATGTTAGGAAAGAGAAAGCTGCCAAGAAGCCGCGGTCCCGTTCATCCATCAACGGCGCCGCTGCGGGCCGTCCCCGACTGGTCCGACGAGTTGAGTTAGGGGAGTATATCGTCGCGGATCCGCTGATTTGTCACGGCAAACCGACCTACAAAGGCACGCGCATTATGGTCTGGCAAATCCTTCAGGACTTGGCAGGCGGCGAATCCGTAGAAGAGTTGGTTACGGCCTGGGGAGGACAGGTGAGCCGGCCGGCCATTCTCGAGACAATTCGGTTGGCTAGCGGTGCGCTTCTCGATGCACAAGGACGGCTGAATCGCTTAGTCAACGGCTTGCTGGCGGCATGAACGTGCTGGACGAGAACGTTCGCGAAGACCAGCGAGCGATCTTGGGGCAGTGGCGTATCCCGTTTCGGCAGGTTGGCAAGGAGCTCTCCAGCCTCGGCGCTCAAGACGACGTTATTATTGCCCTGTTGCACCGCCTCAAGCATCCAACGTTCTTTACCGAAGATGAGGACTTTTTCAAGTTCCGGCTTCGTCATCGCGACTATGGTTTGGTTTGGCTCAGCGTGAGAAGCATTGAGGCCGCGATGTGCATTCGGCGGCTTCTTCGGCAGCCGTCGTTCCGGACCCAAGCGCAACGCCTCGGCAAGGTTGCGCGTGTGTCTATCGATGGTGTGCGCTATTGGCAGACGGGGAGTCCTGAGCTGGCTCGCGTTGATTGGCTTTGATGCGTCTTTTGACGTTCCTGTTATTTCCATTCATAGCCCCACGCCCGCGCGGCAACCGCCACCGGCTTGCCGTTCAACTCCGCGCTGACATTGTCGTCGGCAAAATTCTCGATTGCCCAGCTCCCGTCCTCGAACAAGTAGAGCCCCACGCGATTGGGGGCGCGGAAGGTGACGTTGAGGGGGCGCAGCAACGGGGCGCGAAGCTCGTCCAGTTCCCGTTGGCCGAGCTGCCGCAGCGACTTGGGGTCATGGTTGAGCGGCAGGATGCGAACGTTTGGCGCGTCGAGCTTGATGTCACTTTGATTCTTTAGCGACCGCGCCAGCCCGTCAGTCAGCAGGACCGGCTTGCCGGTTTTGATGAAGGCATCCAGCCTGGCGGCGAAGCGGGTGTCTTTGAGGGCGTGGACCGAGAAGAACGCCGCAGGGGCGTCCGAGGGAAACTCGTGGCAGGGGACCAGGGGCAGGCCCATCATGCCGACGAAATCGAACACGCGTGGTTCGTCTTCCGGATGGCTGTTTGGGGGCTTATAAGCGGCCAGGCCGATGATGCCGCGGCGGCGCACTTGCTTGGCGACGGCAAGGAGTTCGGGCACATTGGCGCGCAGCGCCAGGATGTCCTTTGGCCCCGGGCCGTGCTGGAGCGAACCGTAGGAAAAGAGCATGGATTCGCCGGCGCCGCCCAGGACTGTCTGGCGGGCTTGCTCGACGTAGGTGCGCTCGGTCGTGCCGAAGGAATCGAACCACCCGCCGCCGCACTTGGGGCCGCCAATGCCGCCCAGCCAGCGCATGATGAAGCAGCCCTCGTATTGCACCGTCCCGCCCCACCGCCGGTCGTTGTAGTCCCGCGTCTCGGTGCCGACCCAGATGCGGTCAAAATCGGCCGTTTCACGCGCCACCTCGTAGCCGCGGTCCTGGAAGCTGTCATACCACTGTGGGTACTTGATGATGAGCCGGGCATTGGGATTGACCCGCTTGGCCGGGGCCAGCACGCGCTCGCGCGACATCTGAGTCATCAATTCGCAGCGGTAGTTCTCCCACGAGTCGCCGCTGACCGGGAAGGAGCGATCGCCGATGGTGACCGTCCTGGCGCGGCGGGCGCGGTCGCATTCGGGGCAGGCGCACGCCTCGAACCAGAAGTCATCGATCATGATTTCGTCGAACAGCCCGGCGGCGTATTCGAAGACGGCCTGGAGATTGGTTTGGGTGGCTGGGTCCGTGTAACACGAGCAGGCTTCCCCACCCCAACCGGTCGAGGGCTTGCCGACCCGGGTGGTCGTCACGCAGCCGGAGACCACGAAACCCTCGGAAAGAAACCGCCTTTTTGCGTTCTCGAGGGCCTTCCGTTCGGCGCGGTAGCCGTCGCGAAAGGCCTCGAGATAGACCTTCGAAACGCCGGTCCGCTTGCACCACTCGAGGGCGTTGCGGAGGCCAGGTTCGTCGGACAAATAATCGCGCACGTCCTGCGCGCAGAACAAGGTCGAGAACCGGTGGGTCTGCGCCCGGTCGTTGGCGAGTTTCCAGAGGTCCGGCGGCGGTGAGTCCGGCTGGGCGCAAACCGGCGCCAGCAAGGCTTGGCAAAGAAAGGAGACGCTCAGGAAATGGAAGACGCGACGGCGGTTTGTTCTCATGCGGGCCAGTGTGCATTACACCGGGCCGAAAGCCAAGAGCGCAGGCGGGGTTAGGAGCCGGTTGAAGAACGGCCTGTTTCGAGCGGGAGAGGAACCGCGAACAGACGCGAATGGACGCGAATTACGCAGGAGTTAGGAGGATAAGACACAATCCAGATAGCCGCGAAAAGGCACAAGAGGAACAGATTCGCAGGTTCCGGTGTCTATTCATAGTGATATGAAACGCATCCTCTTGATTGCGGCGGTCATTGGTGCAGGGCTTCTGGCGGGTCTGGCGGTTATCCTCATTTTGCTTCCTGGTGCCACCACGCCTCCGGCTCGGTCCTTGGAGGCCGGGGCAATCAAGATGCTTCCCGCGGCCCATGCTTACGCCAAACTTTTGAAGACAGAGGGAGCGACGATCCCGGCATTCGTGAATGTGCAGGAGCTTGTTGCCAGAGGGCTGCTGGGCCACGACGACCTAAAGAGCTTCGTTGGGATGGAGGTCAGCGTCTCCACATCCCCGGTTGACGACGGCTCCCGCGACGTGCTGATTCGGGCGCGGCAACCGGACGGCACAGAGTTGGTCTTGCTGGCCAATGGAAGCGTCCACGAGAGGAGACGATGAGCGTCCACGCCCGGCCGCCTCTCAGGCCACACCGGAGGGCAAGCTCCGGACTGAGAGTTACTTTTTTGTCCCGCAGTTGAGGGCCTTTTTGACGGCAGCGATGACTTTGCGCTGGACGGACATGGGGTTGCCAGGGACATGGGCGCCTGCGGCGGCGGGGTGGCCGCCGCCGCCAAACTGGGCGGCAATGTCATTGACAATGACCTTCGGGCTCTTGGAGCGGAGGCTGATGCGCGTCAGGCCGGGCGTCACCTCTTCGAAGACGCAGGCCACCACGACCGGGGCGATGGCGCGGATGTGGTCGATGAGCCCCTCGGAATCGCAACTCTCGGCGCCGGTCCGGGCGAAGTCGGCGTGCCTGAGCCAGAAATAAGCGATGCGGTTCTGGCAGGTAAGGCGGAAGTGGCTATAGACGTGCTTGAGGAGTTTGGCGCGCGAGACGGGGTAGGATTGATAGACCTCCTCGCAGATCCTGGCAAGGTTGGCGCCGTGCCCGACCAGTTCGGCGGCGACGCGAAATGTTCCGGGGCGGGTCGAGGGATATTGGAACGAGCCGGTGTCGGTCGAAACCGCGGTGAAGAGGCAGTCGGCGATGGGCTTGGTAATCGGCCACTTGGCGACCCTCAGGAGCCGGAAGATGAGTTCGCCGGTGGAGGGTTCGCGGGCGGAGACCCAGTTCAGGTCGCCGAAGCGAGTGTTGCTTTGGTGGTGATCGATGTTGATGAGGAGCTTGCGTTGCGCCACGCAGGGGCCGACTGCGCCCAACCGCTCGAAGCTGGCGGCATCGGTGGCGATGACGCAGTCGAATTCGCATCCGGGCCTGGGTTTCTGAAAGAGGCGGCCCGGATCGAGGAACTCGTATTTTTGGGCAACCGGGTCTTCGTTCCAGCAAAGGACTTCTTTGCCTTCGTTGCGCAAGGCCAGTGTCAAGCCCAGTTGCGAGCCCACGCAATCTCCATCCGGGCGGATGTGGCCGACCACACAGAAGGTCCGGCTCTGGCGGAGGGCCTCGAGGATGCGGTCGATGACCTTGGGATGGGGCTTCATGCAAAAGTGCGGAGTGCGGAGTGCGGAATGGAGAAACCGGGCTGATCGTTGGTTTCAGTTGGCGAGGTTGCCGGGGAAGTTCGCTCCAGCTCTTCGATGATCCCGAGCACGCGGTTGCCCCGCACGACCGAATCGTCCATGAGGAACTTGAGGGTGGGGGTGTATTTGAGGACGACGGCGCGTCCGACCAGGCCCTGGATGCGTTTCCGGTGGCGGATGAGCAGCGAGAGGCCGCGCCGCTGTTGGTCAGGGTTGCCCAGGATGCTGATGAACACGATGGCCGAATGCAGGTCTCCGGCGACGTCCACGTCGGTCACCGTGACCAGGCCGGCATTGCTGACCGGGAACTCGCGGCGGATGGCTTCGCCAATTTCGCGCTTGAGCAGTTCGCGCACCCGTTGAAGTCTCAGGGAGGGCATTGGTCAAAGCTTCTGGGCTATCTTCTCCATGGTATAGCACTCGATATTATCACCGATTTGGAACTCGCCGAAGCCTTCGATGCGAATGCCGCACTCCATGCCGGCGCGGACTTCGTTGACCTCGTCCTGGAAGCGGCGGAGGGACTGGGTGAAGCCCTCGTAGATGATCTCCTTGCGCCGGCGGACGCGCACCTTGCCTTTGACGATGCGTCCGCTGGTGACCATGCAGCCGGCCACGGGCGCGCCCTTGGACAACTCGAAGATTTTGCGCGCCTCGGCCACGCCCAGGGTCACGTCTTTGAGCAGGGGCTCCAGCAGTCCGGCCATGCCCTCTTTGACCTCGTCGATGAGCTCGTAAATGATGGCGTAAAGCTTGATCTGCACCCCTTCGTGCTTGGCTTTGTCAGCCACCCCGCTGTCGACCCGCGTATGGAAGCCAAGGATGACGGCATCGGAAGCCGAGGCCAGGGCCACATCGGATTCGGTGATGGTGCCCACGGCGCTGTGGATGATTTCGAGGGAGACCTTCTCGGATTCGATCTTCTCGAGGGCCTCGACAATGGCCTCGACGCTGCCTTGGGCATCGGCTTTGACGACGACCTTGAGGGCCTTGCTGGAGTTGGAGGCCAGTTGGGCGAAGAGGTTTTCCAGGGTGACCTTGGCGCGAGTGCTTTCCTGCCCCTGGGCCTTGGCATCGAAGGCGCGCTCTTCGGCCAGGGCGCGGGCGGCCTTTTCATCCTCCACGATGCTGAATTCCAGGCCGGCCTCAGGGACGCCGTTGAGGCCCAGGACCCGGACAGCGACCGAGGGGCCGGCTTCTTTGAGGCGTTTGCCTTCCTCGCTGATGAGGGCGCGGACGCGGCCGTAGTACTGGCTGCAGATGATGAGGTCCCCGACGTGGAGCGTGCCTTTGCGGACGAGCACGGTGGCGGTCGGTCCCCCGGGTTCGAGGCCCGATTCGATGACGTTGCCTTTGGCGCGGCGGTTGGGATTGGCCTTGAGTTCGAGGAGATCGGCCTGAAGCAGGATCATCTCGATGAGCTTATCGACGTTCTGCCGGGTGAGGGCGGAAACCTCGACGAAAATCGTATCGCCGCCCCAATCGTCAGGCACCAGGGCCTTGTCCTGCAACTGCTGGCGGACCCTGAGCGAGTTGGCGTTGGGATGGTCCATCTTGTTGACGGCCACGATGATCGGGACCTTGGCGGCGCGGGCGTGGTTGAGGGCCTCCAGCGTCTGGGGCATGACGCCGTCGTTGGCGGCGACGACCAGCACAACGATGTCAGTGACGTTGGCGCCCCGGGCGCGCATCGAACTGAAGGCCGCGTGGCCCGGGGTGTCCAGGAAAGTGATTTGGGCCAATTCCTTCTTCCGCTCGGGGTGCGGAAAGGCAATCGTGTACGCCCCGATATGCTGGGTAATGCCGCCGGCTTCCCCAGCGGCGACGTTGGACTTGCGGATGACGTCCAACAAAGTCGTCTTGCCGTGATCGACGTGGCCCATGATCGTCACCACCGGGGCGCGAGGCGCCAGGTCGGCCGGTTTGTCTTCGACATCCAATTCGACCTTCTTGACCGGCGCATGGACAAGCCCGCTGCCCCGTTCGCGTTTCTCGACCTCGAACCGGCACCGGTACTTGGCGCAAATCTTCTGGGCGGCGTCCTCCTCGATGGCCTGGTTGACGTTGCGGAAGATGCCCAATTCGATCAGGTCGGCGATAATCTTGAAAGGTTTCTGCTTGAGCTGCTCCGCCAATTCGCGCACGACAATGGGCGGTTTGATCGAAATGACCTGGGCATCGGCGGGCAGAAGGACTTTGGGCGCCGGTTCGGCGCCTTTCGCCCCCGGCCCCTTCTGCAGGGCAGGGAACCGGGAGGCGGGCGCGCCGGGAGGACTTGCGCTGCGCACTCCGCGCAGGTCGCCGCGTCTGGCAAACTCGACCCTTTTCGGCTCGGCATGCCGGGGGGGCAACTTTATGCTGCTCACCTTGTCGCCGGGTTTGGCCCCGGGTCGAGGGGGCAGTTGAATGAACCCGACCTTGTCTCCGATTTTTGGCGCGGGTGGAGGCCCGGGCGGAGGCGCCGGGGGTGCGAGCGGTTCTTGGATTTTGGCGGCGAGCGCCTCGGGCGCTGGGGCCGGCGGCGCGGGCGGCGGTTCACCTGCGACGACAGCCGGCGCGGGCGGTTTCTCCTCAGGGATGGGCGCTGCCGACGGGGCAGAGGGCGCCGGCGGCGGAGGGACCGGAGCAGCGGGCGGGGTCGTCGGTTCGAGCAGAGGGGCTGCCGACAGGGCGACCGGTTCCTGCGGCCCTCGGACCTCGACCGGAGGCGGCGGAGCGGTGGTGACAGATATGGTTTCGGGGACTGGAACAGTGGCGGGGGCCGGTTCGAGCACCGGGGCAGGCTCGGGTGGAGAGGGTGGCGCGGGCGGGGGGGGGGGAGCCAGGAAGCGCGGATGGGTGGCCTTGAGTTGTTCTTCGAGGTATTCGGCGGTGATTTTATCCAGGGAGCTGGAGGCTACCCGGGCCAGAGTTATGCCCAGTTCTTTGGCCTTGGCCAGAACTTCCTTGTTCTCCAGGCCGAGCTTCTTTGAAATGTCGTAAATCCGAACGGGCATAAATCTCTATCACTGCCGGCCTTGCCAGTCACCTGCCACAACAGGCGCCACTCAGCGCCAGGCTGTCAGCCGGAAACCGGGGTCTCTCCCACCTTAAGGGTGCGGCGGGCCGCCTCAGCCCGGGCCGCCTCCATAATGGCCGAGGCCTGGTCGGCCAATTGCGTTATATCGGCCAGGTCGCTTTGATCCGCTCCCAACACATCTTCCAGCCGGGTCAAGCCATGATGAACCAGGACATCGGCCTGCTCCCGGGTAATGCCGGGGATGGCCGCCAGCGATTCCACGGCCTCAGCCACTTTCTCCTCGAAACCCTTTTTGACCACGACCTCAGGCTCGATGTCGACCTGCCATCCGGTGAGCTTGGAGGTGAGGCGCGCGTTCTGGCCGCGTTTGCCGATGGCCAGGGAAAGCTGGTCCTCGCTCACGGTAATTTGCACGCGCTTGCCCGCCTCGTTCACATCGAAGGCCTTGAGCTTGGCCGGCGCCAGGGCGTTGGTGATGAAGGTCCTGACGTTGGGGTCCCAGCGAATAATGTCCACCTTCTCGTTGTTGAGTTCGCGGACGATGTTCTTGACGCGCTGGCCGCGCAAGCCGACGCAGGCGCCGACGGGGTCGACCTTGTCGTCGCGCGTCCAGACGGCCAGCTTGGTGCGGAAGCCGGGTTCGCGGGCGATGCCTTTGATTTCGATGGTGCCATCGCTGATCTCGGAAACCTCCAGTTGGAAGAGCTTGATGACGAAGCGGGGGTCGGAGCGGGAGAGAATGATCTCCGGGCCGTGGATTCCTTGCTCGACGGCTTTGACATAACAGCGGAGGCGCTCGCCTGGCTGGTATTCCTCGGTGGGGACGCGTTCGCGGTTGGGGAGCAGCGCCTCGTATTTGCCAAGATCAACAATCACATCCGAACGGTCGAACCGCCGGACGGTGCCGCTGACGATATCGCCGATGCGGTCTTTGAACTCGGCGAAAATGAGCTGCTTTTCCGCCCGGCGGATGTGCTGCATCAGGGCCTGCTTGGCATATTGGGCGGCAATGCGTCCGAAGCCGACGGGGGTTACCTCCACCTCAAGCTCCTCTCCGGCCTGGGCCTCAGGCCTAATCCGGTGGGCATCGAAGATGGAAATCTGGTCGTGCTTCGAAATCACCTTTTCGGAAACCACCAGCCTGGCAAAGGCCCGGATGTCTCCCGATTTCTGGTCGATGGCCACCCGCAGCTCGCGCGCCGGGCCGACGGCCTTCTTGGCGGCGGACAACAGGGCCTCTTGTACAGCGCCAACCAGGACATCGCGATTGATGCCCTTCTCACGCTCCCAGAATTCCAAGACTGCTAAAAAGTCGGCGTTCATACATTTGCTGCCTGTGCCCTCAAGGGGAACAAAAAAGTCGGCAGATGATGCTCTTCCGACTTTGGCGCGCTGGCGAACCAGCAATATACCGTTCTAGAAGTAACTTAGGGTTTAAGGCAAAAACAGTCAAGCCCCATCTTCACGGATCTCTTAATTGCTTTACAACCCGCCCTGCCTGGTCTCAAGCTCGGCGGCATGATAAAGCCGCTGGCGCTTGTTTTCTACGAGAAACTTCTGCCGGGCAGCCAGGTGGTCAACCGGCTCCAGGACATCGGTTATCGTGTCCAGGTCCTCGCCGACCCGGCCGCCCTGCTCAAAAGCGCCCAGGAGTCCAAACCGATGCTCGTGCTGGCCGACTTGAGCTCCACGAAAACCGACATCTGCGGCGCCCTGGCCCGGCTCAGACAAAACCAGGCAACCAAGCACCTGCCCGTCATTGGCTTCGGCGGAGACGACCAGAGGGACCTCCAGTCCGCCGCCCTGGCCGCCGGGGTTACCCTGGTGGTCAGCGAGGCGGCCATCCTCCAACACTTGGCCCAATGCCTCGACCAGGCCTTGCAGGTCGAGTAGGCTCATGGGGTATGGTTGAATTGGGGGCCCGGCCAGTATCCAGTTTGTATGCGCACGTGCCCTTCTGCGCGCGGAAGTGCGGCTACTGCGCATTTTACTCGGAGGCCTCGAGCGGCCAGTTGATGGGCCGCTACGTGCGGGCCCTCATTCGAGAATTGGAGGGGGTGGCCGCCGGCCTCCGGCCGCGAACGGTTTTTTTTGGCGGGGGCACCCCTACCCTGCTCAACCTGCCTCAATGGGAGCAAATCCTCGAGGCCATGGGGCGGCTGGGACTGCTGGGCGCCGCCGAGTGGACCGTCGAGTGCAATCCCGCCACCCTGTCATTGGACAAGGCCCGGTTGCTTCGCTCGGCCGGGGTCAACCGGATTTCCATGGGCGTGCAATCTCTGAACCAGCCGCTGCTTGAGCGGCTTGGCCGCGTTCACTCCCGCCCGATGGTTTTCAAGTCCTTCGATATTCTTCGGCAGGCGGGCTTCGAGAACGTGAACCTGGACCTGATGTTCGCCATCCCCGGCCAAACGCTCGAGGTCTGGCGCCAGACACTCCAGGAAGCCTTGGCCATGGGCAGCGAGCACCTTTCCAGCTACGAAGTCATTTACGAGGAGGACACTCCGCTCTACGGCCAACTGCAGGCGGGCCAATTTGCCGTGGACGAAGACCTGGCCTGCGCCATGCACGAGGAACTGGTCGAGCGCGCCGCCGATGCCGGCTTGGAGCGATACGAGATCGCCAATTTCGCGCGCCCGTCCTTGGCGTGCCAACACAACGTCAACTACTGGCGCGCCGGCTCCTTTTACGGCCTGGGACCCAGCGCGACCAGTTATGTGCAGGGTGCGCGCACCAGGAATTGGTCCGACACGAAGCTTTACTGCGAACTCATCGAGGCGGGCAAGCCGGCGGTTGAATCGCGCGAAGAACTGGCGCCGCTGGCCCGGGCCGGCGAGGCGGCCGCCTTTGGCCTGCGCCTGGTGGCCGGGTGGCCCTTCGAGGAGTTCCGGCGCACGACCGGCCACGACTTGCGCGGCCCATGGGCCGGAGATATGAGCCGGCTGGTCGAGCAGGGCTGGGGCCGCCTCAGCCCCGAGCGCTTTCAGCTCACCCGGGCTGGCCTGCGCTTCGCCGATGCCGCCGCGCAATTGTTTCTGCGGTAAACTTAAACTACAAGCACCTGGCCCGGATGCAGCACAGGCTTCGCCAACTGGAGGGCGTAGCGCAGGCTTCCAGTCTGCCGTATCGCGGATTTCCAATCCACAGATGCGTCCAAGCTGGCACAGCCTGCCGATTGGAAGTCGGCGATACAGCAGCTTGGAAATCTGCGCTACGCGGCCTCGGAAGCCCGGTACCGCGCTTAGGCTGTGAATTATCAGTGTCAGTCGGCGGGATTTCCGGCCGGCCGCACGCTGTCTTTGATGCGTTTGACGTGGCCGCGTCCCATGCCCTTGACCTCGCAGCCCAGCTCGAAGTAGCGCCGAATCTGGTGGTCATCGAGGATGCAGAAGCAATCGATGATGGCGCAGGGTTTGCCCACGCCCTGAACGACCTCATCCGGGTCCAGTTTCAGGTAAGGGGCGTGGCGCACGGCGAAGACCAGCGCATCGACTCCCTTGAGGGCGTGGGTCATGTCTTTCTCGAGGCGCAGGTTCTTCAACTGCTCCTGGCGATGGAAGAACCGGGACAGGCTATGGCCCGGATGCGGGTAGGTCTCCTGGGCCTCCAACTCCCACCAATGCTCCAGGTAAGGGTCGTGGACCCTCACGTTGGCGCCCATCTCGGTGAGCTTGCGCACCATGATTTCCGAGCCACTGTAGCGGGTGTCCCCTACGTCCTCCCGGTAGGCCGCCCCCAGCAGGAGAATGTCCGAGGCGGCCAGGGGTTTGCCCATGTTCCGGAGCGCGTCGCGCACCAACTGCGGCGCGTGCAGGCAACGCGTGTCGTTGATGTCCACCGCCATCGGCGTGATGCGGAAGATGTCATCCTCCCACCCGAAAACATGCTTGTAGGCCCACATCCCCAAGCCGCCATCTTTGGGCAGGCAGTAGCCGCCGATGCCCGGCCCCGGAAACATCATGTTGGAATGGGTCGGCCGGACCTTGATGGCATCGATGACTTTTTTGAGGTCGACCCCGTTGCGCTCGGCGAAGAGCGACCATTCGTCCATGAAGGCCAGGAGGGTGGCCCGGTAGCTGTTCTCGACGATCTTCGCCGTTTCCGATTCGATGGGCCGATCCAGGACTGTCAGCGGATACTTGGCCACGTTGAGGACCTCGGAGAGGAACTTGACGACACGCTCGCGGGCGGCGGGATTGATGCCGCTGCAGACGCGCCAGAAATCCCGGATCGAACTGACGTAGTTTCGTCCGGGCATCACTCGTTCGTAACTGTGCGCCAGCAGTGGCTCCGCTTTGATGCCGCGCCGCTCAAAGATCTTCTTGATGATGGGGTAGGCCACCTGCTCGGTCGTGCCGGGGGCGACCGTGGTCTCGATCAAGACCAGGGCTTGAGGGCGAATATACTCGGCTATCTTGGCCATCGAGGCCTCCAGCGCGGCCATGTCCGCCGAACCGGTGCGGACGTCCCCCAGCGACTCTTTCAAATAGTCGCACTGCACGTCCACCACCACCACGTCGGCCAGTTTAAGGGCCTCTTCCGTATAGGTCGCCACCAACGTCTTTTTCTCTTTGGCGCACCGTGAAATCAGCACCTCGACCTCCGGGTCTTCCGCCTTGACCGGCGAGATGCCGCGGTTGAGCAGGGGGATCTTCCAGAAGCTCCGTGTGCTGGGCCGCTGCATCCCGATTACGAACTTGCCCGGCTTGCCGCTTTTGTCCTTCGAGTCGGCCACCACCGCCGCCATAACGGCCCCCACGAAACCTAGCCCAACGACAACCACCACCTCCCGGCCCTGGCGCCGGTGCTCAGCCGCCAGTTTCTCCAACCGCCGGTATTCCTTCTTGTAGTCGGCGGCGGTTGGGAGCTTGAATACCTCACCCGCAGGACTGATCGAGACGGGTTCATCGGCTTTTCCGGTTCCAGGTTTTGGTTGCATGGAAACCCTGATACCCCAGCGGCGCATCCGTGGCAAGCGAAGAAGCGTAGCAGGCAGCAATTCTCATTTTGACATAGGTGCGGGGTGGTTAGAGCACGTCCCCACGGAGGCCGGCTGCCGACTCGTCAGGCTGGCGGAAAAATATTTCCCCTTTTTTCTGGACTCAATTT
>Ga0187853_10001936_pt1 | contig 17944 bp, 16 predicted proteins | sample June2016WEW_6_10_2_FD_132417 | JGI IMG/M metagenome (GOLD analysis project Ga0187853, IMG submission 132417) | Peatland microbial communities from SPRUCE experiment site at the Marcell Experimental Forest, Minnesota, USA - June2016WEW_6_100 | ecosystem: Environmental > Terrestrial > Soil >... | reverse complement strand
GGCGAGTTCATGCAGTTCGGGATATTCGAGATAGAAATCAGCTTGGCCCATCGTGCTTTTTACGTCCGCGATGGAGTGGCACATCATGCATCCGAGTCCGGCTTGAGCCGCGGGCGTGTGCACGATCTCTTTGATGGGCGTATCCATTTTCCCGGCATAGAGCACCGCCGGATCATGGCATCCGCCGCACCATTTGGAAGGTTTGGTGCCAATCGTGTCCTGCATGTACTCGATCGACTTGCGATACCACTGATTGTTGAACGATGAAAAATGATGCGCCGAGCTGTTCCACTGGTTGTAGATATCCTCGTGACAGCGTTTGCAGGAATCCGATTCCATGAAGAACTGGCTGGGAATTTTTTCTCCGCCGTACACTTGCGCGGAGCTGGGAAAAAATGGGCCGGTGGGCCCGTCGCCTTCGCCGTTCATGGTGAGCGGGGGCAGCATGGGATTTTCAATGCGGCCATGCTGGCTCCAGCGGTTCTCGCGGAGATATCGAGCAACGGGCGCGAGCACCGCCAGCAGCGCCAGTACGGCGGCAACCCGAACCGCGGCATGACGGGGCAACCATCCGAGAGCGCCCAATCGAGCGGCGGCGATCAGACCGGCGCCGAGAAAACTGACGCCGATGTGCACGTAGACAAGCGTCCACTCCGTGCGCAGCGCTCCGGTGTAGATCAGCACCAGTCCCGGGATCGCACCGAGGAATAGGAAAACCATTCCGATGCGGACCAGTGGCTCACCCTGACGCCAGCAGCGGATCAGCCAGAGCAGCAGAAAGACCGAAGCCACGACGCCGGCCAAGGCGTGCAGCAGCACCACTCCGGCATACAGAACATTCGGCTGTGGGAAGGCGTAGAGATAAATCGCGGACACAACCAGGAAGCCGATCAGCAGCGACAACGCTCGATTCATAGAAGGCGTGGCGGACGACGTGACCCTCGCAGGCTCACACAAGAACCTGCCCCCTCGGGTTGCGCCATATTAGCGGCTGGCGTGAAGCGTTGTCTCTAATTAAAACAGATTAGAAGACCGGGTCTTATTCGCATTCCTGACTTCCGCGGCGCGGTGGATTCCGAAATTCAGTTCTTAGGATTTGGACTAAGGCTCGAGCCCATAGCAATCGCGCGGCAATTTCAGATCTACAGTTTTCTCCGCCACAGCGCTCCGGCGGAACGCAGACCAGCTTTGAGTTTTTCGCGCAACGGGCGGCTGTACAACAGGTTGAGGAAGCCTTCCATCTCTCCCGCGAATCCGCCGCCGTAGCCGAACCACCAGATTTTTTTCATGCTTGGAACCAGGTCGCTGTCGACATACTTCAAGCGCACCATTTCTTCCAGGCCCCAGCGTCCGTGCGTACGCCCCAGGCCACTTGACTTCACGCCTCCGTGCGGAGCTTCGCTGATGCTGAAACAAGACACGGCATCGTTCACCATCACCGTGCCGGCATTGATCTGACGAGCCAGTCGCTCGCCGCGGAGTCGATCGCGAGTCCAAACGCTGGCGGCCAGTCCATAGTCGGAATCGTTAGCCAGGCGCACGGCCTCGGCATCGTCGCGGAAAGGCGCAATCGGCAGCACCGGACCGAAGGTCTCTTCCCGCATCACGCGCATGTTCTGATTCACGTCCGCCAGTACTGTGGGCGCAAAAAAAGTCGGGCCAAGCTCGCGCAACCGCGTGCCTCCGGCCAGCACGCGGGCGCCGCGCTGCTTCGCATCCTCGACCTGCGATTCCACCACCCGCACTTGCCGCTCGTGGATCATGGGACCGATTTCGGAGGCCGGATCCATGCCATTGCCAACGCGCAGCTTGCGCGATTTCTCGGTGCAGGCATCGAGAAACGCCGCATACAGACTCTGATGCACATAGCAGCGTTCGACCGACAGGCAGGTCTGCCCCGCATTCACGAATGCTCCCCAAACGGCGCCGCTCGATGCGACATCGACGTCGGCGTCTTCGAGCACCAGCATGGGATCTTTCCCGCCGAGTTCCAGCACCACCGGAAGCAGGCGTTCGGCGGCGATCTGCGCAATTCGCCGGCCCGTGTCAACACTTCCAGTGAAGACCAGTTTGTCGATTGCGCTCTTCACCAGTGCCGCCCCAGTCTCGCCTTCGCCCGGCAGCACTTGGAAGACGTCGTCGGGAACTCCCGCCTCGCGCAGCAGCGCCTGCAGTTCGAGCGCAATCAGCGGCGTCAACTCGGAGGGCTTGAGCGCGACGGCATTTCCCGCAACCAGAGCCGCCAGGGCCTCCGTCGCCGGAATCGAGAAAGGATAATTCCACGGCGAGATGATTCCGACCACTCCATAGGGCTCATGCAGAATGCGCCCTGACTTGGTTTTCATCGCGAGATTTCCGTGCGCGAGCTTTTCTTCCCGCAGGATCGCGAATGCACTGTCGATGAGGAACCGCGCGGCGTCGAGTACGACCAGAACTTCGGTGAGCAGAGCCTCAACCAAGGGTTTGCCTGCTTCTTGGGTGATGCGCCGCGCGATGTCGGTCTTATGCGCGAGAAGAATCTGCTGGAAATTGCGCAGTATCCGGACGCGATAACGGATGCCCCAGGCATTCCAGTCGGGTTGCGCGGCGCGCGCGCGGGCAACCGCAGCGCGCACTTCGGTCGGGCCGGCGCTATCCAGTTCGCCCAGAACTTCGCCGCTCGCCGGGTTCACGGAGGCGATTCGGGAGATCGCGAATTCGATGTTAGCGGGCATCTGCGAAGAAGTGTACGCGGGACGGAACCGGCGCGCCAGAGTCATAATCGTTTTGTGAATTGTTCGTGTAGCGCGGACACTCTTCTCCGCGGCGGGGGATAGCCGCGAGCGCGCGGACAGAAGTGTCCGCGCTAAATTAGTATTCCACCTCAACCAGATACAGCCCGCTGGCGGGCGCGGTGGGTCCGGCAGCCGCACGCTCACGTGCGTCGAGGATGCGGCGTAAATCTCCCAGGCTTACCGTTCCCTTCCCCATCAGCAGGAATGTTCCAACCAGGTTCCGCACCATGTGATGAAGAAATCCGCTGCCGCGCACCGTATAGATCAGTTCTTCGCCTTCGCGCGTCCAGGTGGAAGAAAAAATCGTCCGAACATTCGTCGTGCCCTCGTTCGTCGTGCCATCATGGCTCGTCAAAGTATTCGTCATATTCGTCGCACGAATATCTTCGCTGGCGGCCATACGTTCTATGCGTTCCGGATCGACCGCCGCGAACGTCGTGAAATCGTGCGTGCCCACAACCAACTCAGCGGCTGCAATCATCGCCGACTCGTTCAACGGATACGGATAATGCCACACATACCGCGCCAGAAACGGCGGACAGACCGCTCCGCGGTGAATGCGATAGCGATAAGTCTTGGCCCGTGCCGACTTGCGCGCGTGGAACTCCGGCGAAGCCTCGGTTACCTCCAGCACCCGGATCGAAGCCGGCAGAATGTGGTTCAGCGCCCGCATCCAGTTTTCGGCCGGAATCGTCGATGAGGTCGCAAAACTTGCCACCTGGGCCAGCGCGTGCACGCCCGCATCGGTGCGGCCGGAACCCTGGGGCAGTACATTTTCTCCGCTCAACCGTCCAATGGCTGAGGCCAACGCGCCTTGCACCGTCGTCCGGCCGGGTTGCACCTGCCAGCCGGCGAAATCGGCGCCGTCATAAGAGATGATCAGTCTGAGATTACGCACGTTCTTTTTCGAGTCCTACTCTGAATCATGATCAGTGTTTGCAACGTTTCACTGCCGCCCTTACCAAGGGTGCGCCAGCGCGTCAGCTATACTATTTCACTTACGACTAATTTATTCACGGCAACGCGAAATGGAAAGATTGCTTTTCCCCAGCATTGCAAGGAGAAGATTGGAAGGAACTCTTGCCTGTCGTTCTACGTATTAACAGAGTGTTAGCAAAAGTCGTATCACTACGCCCGTTCCTCATAAACCTGACCTGAGTGTGATCGCTTGAGAATGATCAATGGAGATGATGCGAATGCAACGTTCGATAGTATTGACTGCCTTTCGGCGAACTGCCGCCCTTTTTCTTGCTGCCGTCTTCCTCTCTGCAATCGCGCTACCTGCCGGGTGGACGCAGGATGCCTCGCAAGTGCCCAGCGCGCCATCGGCGCAGATGCCGGCCCACGGTGCGATGCCCTCATCGTCGCAGCCCTTTGATGTGAAGGAGTACTCGAAACCACGCTCGCACTTTCCCGACCCAGTTGCTCCCTACACTCCCCGCCACGTCGAGTTGCCGAATCTGTCCAACACGCCGCGTATCGACCAGCTCATGCACGATGGCAAACTTTACATCTCGATGAACGACGCGGTCGCGCTGGCGCTCGAAAACAACCTCGATATCGCGATTGCCCGCTATAACCTGAACATCGCCGATACCGATATCTGGCGGGCCAAGGCCGGAGCGGCGACTCTCGGAATCAATACCGGCGTGGTGCAGGGGACGCCGGGTGGCGGCGTGGGCGGATTGGGCGGACAAGTCGGTTCCGGTCAGGGCGGGACGTCCGTGGCTTCCGGCGGCGCCGGAGCAGGTGCAGGCGGCCTGGTCGTGTCAACACTGGGCAGCGGTTCGCTCATCGCCAGCTTCGATCCTATCCTCACCGGCACGTTGCAGTTCGATCGCGCGGAGATCAATTGCACCAGCCCCTTTTGCGGCAGCAGCCAGAACACGACCACGGCTAATTTCGCCTACAACCAGGGATTCCAGTGGGGGTCGAATCTGTCGGTTGCCTTCAACAACAGCCGGCTGACTTCCAATAATGAATTCAATCAACTGAGTCCGCTTCTGAGTTCCAGTTTCCGGGCGCAGGTGACGCAGCACCTGCTGCAAGGCTTCGGCTTCACTCCGAACGCTCGCTTCATTCGCATCGCCAAGAACGACCGCAAGCTTTCCGACGTGGCGTTTCGGCTGCAAACCATCACCACCGTGGATCAGGTCGAAAACATGTACTGGGACCTGGTCTACGCCTACGAGAACGTCCGGGTGCAGAAGGAGCAACTGGCTTTCGCTCAGAAGACTCTTTCCGACAATAAGAAGCAGGTGGAAATCGGGACGCTCGCGCCGATCGAAGTGGTCCGGGCGCAGAGCACAGTCGCCAGCGATCAACAAACCCTGACCGTTGCCCTGACGAACCTCGAGTTGCAACAGTTGCTCATGAAGAATGCGCTCAGCCGCTCGCTCGTCGACCCCAGCCTGGCCGATGCTGAAGTGATCCCCACTTCCACTATGGAGGTGCCGGCGGAAGAACCCGTCACGCCGACCGAAGAGCTGGTGAATGCTGCACTCAGCCATCGTCCCGACCTGGCCGTGGCCCGCATTAACCTGACCAACACAGACATCAGCAATAAGGCCATTCGCAATGCCTTGCTGCCTAGTCTCGACGCGTTCGCGTACTACCAGGGGTCTGGCGTGGGCGGTAGCCAGAATATAGGCTACGTTTGTCTAACTGAGCCGACGTTCTGCGAGGTACCGGGTGAGCCGGCCTACGTTTCTGTGCCTCCGACCGGTTATGGCGATACTCTGAACCAGTTGATCAATTCGACCGCTCCGGACAAGGGCGTGGGGTTGCAGCTCACGATTCCGATTCGCAACCGCGTGGCTCAGGCGACCCAGGTCCGTTCCGAATTTGAATACCGGCAGGCTCAGTTACGCATCCAGCAGATTGAGAACCAGGTTCGCATCGAGGTGCGCAACGCGCAGTTCGGTGTGCAGCAGAATCGCGCGAGCGTCGCGTCCGCCCAGGCAGCGGTTGACTTGGCGCGGCAGTCGCTCGACGCCGAACAAAAGAAGTACGCGCTCGGCGCCTCCACCTCGACCTTGGTGTTGCAGAACCAATCGGGCTTGACCGCAGCCGAGGTGACGCTTGTTTCCGCCAAAGCGGCCTACGAAAAAGCTCAAGTCGAGTTGGATCGGGCGACGGGCCTGCTGCTCGATCACGCCGATATTCAGATTGCCGATGCGGAGCGGGGACAGGTCACGCACACGCCGAACATTCCACATGTGGCGCCGCGGCCGGCGAACCAGTTAACCCCGGCACCTGCTCCGGCCCAACCGCAGCAGTAGCAAGCTACAGCGAACGGGTGATGGGGCGATGGAGCGCCGGGCGCCCCCGCGAGCCTGCCCTGAGCGAAGACGAAGGGCGTTTTCCGTTTTGGGCGTTTTTCTTTTGCCCCACGCTCACTCTCGCGTATCCTCTCTCCGTGAAGCTCTCGGTGATCGGCAAGGTGAGTGTGGGCAAGGCTCGTGTGGGGACGGCCGCCACCGGCCGTCCAAGCCGAGCGAACCGGGGCCCCCGTCGAGCCCGGCGTTGGTTCGACGGGAAGGGAAAGTTCGGCAGGCTCTTGGCCCGCGGCGTCTGGAGCCCCGCGTGACCCTCTCCGTCGTTATCATCACCCACAACGAAGAAGCCAACATCGGACGCACACTCGCTAGTGTGCAGCCGCTGCTAGCCGACGGCAAAGGCGAGATCGTCGTCGTCGATTCCGGCTCAACCGACCGCACCGTCGAAATCGCAAAATCCTTCGGCGCAAGAATTTTCGTCGAAGATTGGAAAGGCTACGCTGCGCAAAAGAATTCGGCGATCGACAAGGCGACGGGCGATTGGATTCTGAGTTTGGACGCGGACGAAGAAGTCGGACCGGATCTTGCTGCTGCACTCGAGAATCATGAAGTGATCAGCGCCGTCAATCCCGCAGAACGTACCCGCGAATGGTGCCTGACGATGGAGCAAGCATCGGCTGGAGCGAGGAAAGCTGGCAAAATCTTGGGCCCGCCAACTGGCTATTGGATCCCCCGCAAGAATCACTTCCTCGGCCGATGGATCAAACATGGCGGATTCTGGCCTGATCCGAAGCTACGTCTCTTCCGACGCGGAGCGGGCACTTTCGAGAACCGGGCAGTTCATGAGGACGTTAAGCTCAATGGCCCAACCAGTAGCCTGCGAGGCGCCCTCATCCATCATTCCTACCCCACCCTCGCCGATTACATCGACCACATGAACCGCTACTCCTCCCTCGGCGCGGAGATGGCCGTTGCCAAAGGCCAACGCGGCTTCAGCCCGTTCAACATCGTCCTGCGCCCGCTGGCAACGTTCATCTATAACTATTTTTTCCGGTTCGGCTTCCTCGACGGCCGCGAAGGCCTGTTTCTGCATCTCTATCACGCGGTTTACGTCTCCTGGAAATACGCGAAGGCTTGGGAACTCACGCGCAAGAGAGCAACAAGGTAGAGACGCGGCTTGCCGCGTCTCCGGCAGCGTCCGCTATCCCCGCAGCGTGATGCGCATAATGTCGAACTCCACTTCCACCGAGCGCTGGGGAAACTTCGACTCCACATGAGCCTTCACGTCTCCAACCGAAGGAATCCCGTCCCGGCCCGTCAGCCCGCGCGCGTCGTCGAGCAGAATTACGTGCCGGTACGGATGGCTCAGAATCATCTCCAGTTCCGCCGACAGGCGCTGCTCGTTGCTGCGAATTCCAACCCAGCCGTAATAACCGGCATCCAGCCAGAACAGAGCTGGGCCATTCAGTAATGCCAGCACCTCGGGCATGACTAGGCGGCTGTCTCCGCAGAAAATCCGGACGTGTTCATCGCGCGCGAATTTGCGCGTGGCCCGTTCCGCCAATGCCGGCACGCATTCGATGGAATAGATGCGATCGAAACGGCTCTTCATCGCAGCAACCATCTCGCCATAGTAAGTTCCGGTCTCGACCAGTATCCTCAGCCCAAACTTCTCTCCGTATTCGCGCACCACTTTCTGCTTCAACAGATGCGGAGATCGCGGTGGCCGCCCGCGCAGTATCCAATACCAGTAGTCGGGATAATGGCCAAGCGCCTTGTACGCGCCGTACATGGGAGTACGCTGCAACAACCGCCGGAACGCTTTCAGAATCTCCTCCGCGAAAGAAGATCAGCATAGGTGCCGAAGAAAACGGGCGTCAAGCGGCCCGGCGATTTTCTCTGTGTCCCCACCAACTGCTCGGTCGGTGGCACCATTTTGCAAGAGGACGGCTGCTCCTCTATCATCAAAGACATGTTGGGAACTGAAGTGGGAATGGAATGCCCAAGAATAAACCGACAGCCGATCTGTCCAAGACCGTAGCGGAAAGCCCAATTTCCGATGTCTTTGAAGGCCGCCATCCGGCGCCGTCCGAAAAAGACTGGGCCGAGAAAACGCTCGCGCCCACGCTCGACAAAGCTCCCGAAAAACCAATCGGCGCTCCCACTGGCACTAACCTGGACGCGCACGGCCACGCTCGTTTCAGCAGCATCTCGAACGCCCCGATTCGCCGCCTTTACACTCAGGCCGATCTCCCCGCCGACTGGAACTACGATCAGTACCTTGGCTATCCCGGCCAACCGCCCTACACGCGCGGCATTCACTCGACCGGGTACCGCGGCAAGCTGTGGACGATGCGCATGTTCTCCGGCTTTGCCTCGCCCGAAGAAACCAACCAGCGCTACAAGTATCTCCTCGAACACGGCGGCGGCGGACTCTCCGTGGCCTTCGATCTGCCCACGCTCATGGGCTACGACTCCGACCACCCGGCCAGCGAAGGCGAAGTCGGCAAGTGTGGCGTCGCCATCGATTCGCTCGAAGACATGGAGATCCTCTTCGACGGCATCAGCCTCGAAAACGTCACCACCTCGATGACTATCAATTCACCGGCGAGCGTTCTCTGGGCCATGTATCTGGTCGTTGCCGAAAAACAAGGCGCTGATTGGAAGAAGATCTCCGGCACCATCCAGAACGACATTCTCAAGGAATACATCGCGCAGAAGGAATACATTTATCCGCCCGCACCCTCGATGCGCCTGGTGATTGACACTTTCGAATTTGGATCGAAGTTTACGCCGCGGTTCAACACTATCTCCATCTCCGGCTACCATATTCGCGAAGCCGGATCGACTGCGCTGCAGGAACTCGCGTTCACTATCTACGACGGCGTCGAATACGTCGAGTGGGCGCGCCGCCGCGGCCTCGACGTTGACGACTTCGGACCGCGCCTCAGCTTCTTCTTCAACGCGCATAACGATTTCTTCGAAGAGATTGCCAAATACCGTGCCGCGCGCAAGATCTGGTATCGCCTGATGAAAGACCGCTTCGGCGCGAAAAACGATCGCACCCGCCTGATGCGCTTCCACACCCAAACTGCGGGAGTCTCACTACCCGCGCAGCAACCGATGAACAACATCGCGCGCGTCGCGCTGCAGGCACTGGCGGCGGTGCTCGGCGGCACGCAGTCGTTGCACACCGACGCCTACGACGAAGCTCTCGCGCTGCCCACGGCCGAAGCCGCGCGCATCGCACTGCGCACGCAACAGATCATTGCCTTCGAGTCGGGGGTTGCGCAAACCGTCGATCCACTCGGCGGAAGTTACTTCGTCGAAAAGCAAACCCTCGACATGGAAAACGGCGCCTTCGATTATTTCGAAAAGCTCGACCAGATGGGAGGCATGGTCCAAGCCATCGAGCGCGGATATCCTCAGAAAGAGATCGCTGAAGCCAGCTATCAGTACCAGCGCGCGGTCGAGGCGAATGAGAAGATCACGGTTGGTGTGAACGATTTTGTAATCGAAGAAGGGTCGCCACACATTCTCTACATCGATGAATCGGTAGCCCGAGCGCAGGAGAAGAAGCTAAAGATCCTGCGCGCCCGCCGCTCGAATGAAGAAGTCCGGCGTCGGCTTGATGCGCTGAAACAGGCTGCGAGCAAGGCTCCCAGCGCAGGCACCAACGGCAACATTTCCGACGCCAACACCATGCCATACATCGTCGACGCGGTCCGCGCCTACGCCACCGTGGGCGAAATCTGCGAAGCCTTGCGGCAGGTGTACGGGACGTATACGGAAGTGAGCGTCACATAATAAGGCACCACGCCACCGAACTCTTTTCATCACAATCGAAGCGCCCAAGGATCACATCCCCCGGCGGACATTGCACCTATGATGGTTGCATGCGAATCCGTTCGGCAAAACCCGTACGAACCCGGCGCGCCTCGGCAAAGTGTCGCGGAGCAAACGTGGTCCCCATCGAATCGCGAATAACGATTCTGCGTAATCAGAGAGTGATTCTCGACACCGCTCTGGCAGAGATCTACGGAGTTCCGGTGAAACGTCTCAACCAGCAGGTAACCCGCAACCGGGAGCGCTTTCCGGCCGACTTTAGGTTCCAGATAACCGCCCGCGAGTTCACCATCTTGAGGTTGCAAATTGCAACCTCAAGACGGAATCACGGCGGCCGGCGCTCCCAGCCCTACGCCTTCACCGAACATGGCGCCATCATGGCAGCGACGGTGCTCAATTCCAAACAGGCGGTAGAAATGAGTGTTTTGGTAGTGCGTGCTTTCATTCGCTTACGCGAAATGCTGATCACAAACAAGGATTTCGCGGCTAGATTGAACGAATTGGAAGAGCACTTGGACACGCATGACAGCACGATTCAGGAAATAATCAGCGCCATCAGGACGCTAATGAGCCCGCCACCCAGCCGCCGAGACAAAATTGGATTTAAAATGCCGAAGGCCCGGACGGCCTAGTCACAACTTCCGTATCTTGAGGTTGCAACTTGCAACCTCAAGATACGCAATGTGCATTGTTGGCCGCTGTAGTGCAACTCGAAGAGCGGGCGTGCCTTCCCGAACTACTTCATGCGGTTCCGATATAGGCTTCCATCCACCTGCCCCACCATGGCCTCGATGTCGAGCGGCACGTCTAAGAACGCAGCTACTTCCCCGGCGACTGCCTTGGGTTCGCGCAGCACGCGATGATAATGCACCCGCAACACATGCACGTTCGCCTGGCTCACGAGCCACTTGTTGACGTCGATCAGGTGACGCTGAAAGGCCTCCTCGATCGCGGACGTGTCGGCGGCGATTGAATCCGCGTTGCCGCGGCGTCGCAACATTTCGTCCTGAGACTTCAGCACCTCAGGCAGCGGACGCTGCATAAAAACGATGTGGTAGTCGTGGCCCGCAGGCAGCGACAAAATCAGCTGCGAGATGACCTTTACCACCTTGCCTTCGGCTTCCGCAATCAAGCCGGGATCTTTCGGAAGCTGCTTGATGCGCTCCCACTCGAAGTAGCCCTTGGGGTTGTCGATGTTGGCTTTGCGCTCGTCGTCAGAGAGAACCGGCAGGCCGCCCGCGTGCAGCATTTGCATCATCAACGATGTGCCCGACCGCGGCAACCCCGAAACTATGGTGATCATCCGTACCTTTCAAGAGACGAAAATAGGAGAAGCGAATTCCCTGCTCCGCCGGATCTCAAATCCAGAACCTTGAAAATGATAGTGGGAACTTGACCTTTGGGCAAAGCTCGGCGCGCGGCTCTACTCCAGACTCCCCTGTGCCGGATACCATTTCTGGATCATTCGCCCGGTCATCAAGCCTCCTTCGTACTCCGGGATGATGACCTCATCGGCCCCAGAGTTGCGAATCGCGTTGGCATAACGCTGCTGGCCGGCCCGCGTGATGATCTTCGCCTCTGCATTCAGCGAACGGGCGGTGACCGTGATGTAAAGATTATCCGCGTCATTGTCAATCACGATGCAAATGCCACGCGCCCGCTGGATGCCCGCCTGCAGCAGTACATCGTGCCGCTTGGCGTCGCCCTGGATCACGAGCACGTTGTTGTTCAGCAGCTCGCGGCAGAGTCCTTCGTTGGTCTCGATCAGCACAAACGGAATCTCCAACCGGGTGAGCTGGTCGACCACGGTCCGGCCCACCTGTCCGTAACCGCAGATGATGAAATGATTTTTGAGCTTTGCGATGTTGGCGTCGTTGACCATGGATTTCCAGGCCTCCAAGCCTTGCCGATTGAAGATCGTGACCAGTACCCGCTCCGCGATCCACACCTGAAAGGCAAACACTCCCACGTACACGAAACTCGAAAACAGCTTGGTGGCAGTCCGAACCGCCCGGTAGTCAATCGCATGCGGATGAAAAATCCAGAAGAATGCGTCAATGGCGCTGAGCCCTTCCAGCCGCATGTACACCGCGACACATACCAGGCAGAATGCACCGAACACGAGCGCGGGCTGCCACAACCGACGGAGAAAAAGAACTGTGATGCGGCCCATAAGGTTGACGCTCCGCTTTACCCACCAGGTACCGGCAGGCCGGCTCAAAAACCGCCTTGTGGAATCGGGGAAATATATCAGAGTCCGGGTCATCGAGAGACAACAACTAGTGAAGGATTGATTAGAAATTTTAATCGGCCGCATCGACGGCCCTTTACCCTCAGGATGAGACGATGAGACTAAAGAGATCGGCGACCACGAAAATGGCCAGCCCCATGACCATTGCGCCCCGGCCAGCGTTCTGATAAGGTGCCTGTCATCTCCAAGGAGGCTCTCGTGGCTTTTTGCGCAACCTGTGGAACCCAGATCGCCGATGGAGCGACCTGCCCGAAGTGTGCAGCCGGCGCCGGACAAGCCGCTGGCGCGGTCGCGCCCGCAGCCGCTGGACTCACCGATAACGTGGCCGGTGCTCTAGCCTATGTGACCATCATTCCGGCGATAGTGTTTCTGGTGCTGGAGCCCTTCAATCGGAGGCGCTTCGTCCGCTTCCACGCCTTTCAATGCCTCTTTTTCGCGGCCGCCTGGACCGTGCTCTGGATCGGCCTGTCATTCGTTGCCCACATTCCATTCCTCGGATGGGCAACGGTGCTGCTTTGGCCATTGTTCAGTCTCGCCGGGTTTGTCATCTGGCTGATTCTGGTGCTCAAGGCCTATCAGGGACAGATGTTCAAGCTGCCTGTAATCGGCGACATGGCCGAGCAACAGGCTGGCGCGTAGGCCGGGCAGCGTACAAGTCGTTGCCATGCCCACGATTAGAAGGGAACGATCGGTAACACCCGTCGTCACAAAACCTTTTCTTTCTTTGCGCGTCCGTCCTGTAAACTAGGGAGTGACGTGTTTACAGGTCTTCAGCCAACGAATTCGGCATTCCGGCGCCATCGTGCCGTAGGAGTGTCCGTGGCCGCGCACCTGGCGGTGTTGGCCGCTATCGTGTTCCATAATCCCAGGGTTGTCGACCTGAGCCCCGACTGGCTTGCCTACGGAGACGGCGCCCACACTTACCAACTGATCTACTCACCACCAGTCGCGAACGATAACCCGCCTCCAGACGTGGCCAAATTGCAGTTCCCGCCGCAAGTGAGCAAGCCGCGTCCACGCCTGCTTCTCAAGTCCAAACCGCCAAAGCCTGCGCCAGAGCCTCAGCAGGTAATTGCCGACGCGGAAGCCGCCGACCACAACTCCCACGCTGGATCTCCGCTGGGCACGCTGATCGACGGACCGATTACTGGCCATGAAGTCCACGTCGCCTACCCGACCGTATATCCAAACCCTCCCGTGGACCGCGCCGCGCTTCCTCGCGACCTGGTGGGCGATGTCGTCATCGAAGTGACCATCGACTCCGCCGGCAACGTCGTCGAAACCAGAATCGTGCAGGCGATCGGCCACGGAATCGACGAGAAGATCGAGGCCACGCTGCGCCGCTGGCACTATCAGCCAGCCACGCTCGACGGCACGCCGGTTGCCTCCAAACACGACGTGCACTTCCATTTCCCTTCTTGAGACGACGGGCTCATCAGATCATCGTGTGATAATTCGCCATCTGTTCGCCCTTGTGCTAAACTTTCTTCCCGTCCCGCAAGGAGCGAACCGCGATGAAAAAGACGAAAAAAGCGATCACTCACCTGAAGAAATCCGACCCCGTGATGGCCGCGATCATCGCACGCGTCGGACCGCTCCGTATGCAGTTTGGCGAGCCCACGTTTCACGCGCTGGCGGAGTCGATCCTGTATCAGCAGTTGAACGGCAAGGCGGCCGCGACCATCTTCGATCGATTCACCGCTCTAGCCGGCGATCCGCTGACGCCGCAGGGCATCCTCAAACTGACGGATGCTGAAATGCGCGGCGTCGGGCTGTCGCGGCAGAAGACAGCATATCTGCGCGATCTCGCCGAGAAGACTGCGGCTGGCCTGCTGGAATTCGAGCGCATCGCGGAGTTGCCGGAAGAAGAAGTGATCGCGCATCTCACTCAGGTCAAAGGCGTTGGCGTCTGGACGGCGCACATGTTCCTGATGTTCACCTTGCGGCGTCCGGATATTCTGCCCACCGGCGATTACGGCGTGCAGGCCGCCATCAAGAAGCATTACAAGAAACGTAAGTGGCCGAAGCCTGCGGTGATGGAGAAGATCGCGAAGCCTTGGGCTCCTTATCGCTCGATTGCCTGCTGGTATCTTTGGAAGAGTCTGGATATTAAGACGGTCGGGAAATAGGCGGTGTACATACAATAGGTGTAACTACAAAGTGTTTCACGTGAAACACTATATTGTGAAAAATGTACGTATAGTAATGTACGTATTATGACGCGGTACAGGCGAATGTAACACGAAACGGTGAGGCTGGTGAGACGTTTCTTAGTGACTTGTGGTCAGCTAAAATGGCCTTGTGGCGTTCCAAGTGATTGATAATGCTAGGGCAGTTTGTGGCAAGATAGACACAACAGTGTAATATTTACACTCTCATATTTGCATGCGTGCCAATCTGGAGGGATTGGGATGGTTTCTCTAGCTGCTTCCCGGCGAGGAAGGAAACCGAGGACCGGCATCCGCGTGTCCCGGGTTGGACCCTTTTCGACGAGCGCTAGCAGGAGCACGCCACCCCGATTTTTTCGGTCGACGTCAGAAGATAGCCCGTGGCTCTTCCCGGTCAATAGTGGTCCGCCCCGCCGACGGTGTCTGGTTGTGATGGTACGGGCCCGCCCAAGCGAAGCTTGGACGGGGCACCCTCGTGAGTTCGGAAGAATGTGATGGGCTGGGCCACCCGCCTTCTCCAACAACTTGTGCTCGCTCCATACGTTGAACCACGAAAATAAAGATGTGGACCACTCCAAAAAAGCGGATAATGCCGCTAAAGGGTGCTCGCCATTGTCTACCGCCAACAAGAATCGGTTCAATCTAGAGAGTGAGATGGCTAGCTCGGTAATCCGATGGATGGCTCGCCGTGGCCTTACGGTGAAGCCGGAGTTCGCGCTTCCCTGGGGAGTCTGCGATTTGGTGGCCGTGAAGCTCGACCCCGTGAGAGTCAGACTTCGGCTGTCCTACGGCCAGACCCGGTCGGTAGGTCCGCCCGTTCGCCTGCACATCTTGTCGAGAATTCCTGAAGCTGACACCGGAAGGTCGATCAGCTTTCGGAAGCTTAACGAGGACATGGCGGACATTCTACCGCCCGATGCACTTTCGAGGGAACTTACCCTCCTCGCTGGCGGTAGGTTCGTGACGAGCCCACGGCTTGGCTTTTTCCAGAAAATTAATGGGTGGGCGCCGTTGCATTTGAAGATTGTCGCTGTGGAGTTGAAGCTGTCGCGTGTTTCTGAGGCGCTTGGTCAAGCAGCAGCAAACAGACTGTTCGCGACGGATTCCTATGTCGCACTTCCAGGAGGGCTCGCTCTGCGAGTAGGGATGAGTGAGCGCGCAAGAAATTTTAAGCTCCAGGGCATCGGACTTCTCGCCGTGTGGCACCACGGTTGTCGGGAACTTTTAAAACCTTCCACGAAGGACGCACTTCGCAGCGAGGTTGTTCAATCCCACGTAGTGGAACGTTTCTGGCGCACTAGAGACAATTAACCATGAGTTGCTTCGCAATCCGGGCGGGGTCCTTCACCTTTTCCGGCCCAGGCAAAGGTTTCAAGCCCTTACCCAGCACATACGCGGCTGAGAAGTCTTGGTATAAGGAGAGTGCCCTGCTGGTCGGGGGCACAGCCTCAATTTTTCCCAGCCACTCCTTATAAAAGCGCGCCGTCTGCCTACGCGAGAAGTCTTCGTTCCGTAGCGATTCGAAGCCCCGGTGAATCTTCTCAAACTCTATGTGTGCGGGATCGCTCTTGGGAAGATCCCGTAGCGCATCTTCCAGCCATTTCCGCAGATCTGGCGACCATTGGGCCAAACGCCTCAGGGGAGACAAAGCCACTCTCGATAGCCCCTTGTTCTGCCTGCCCCCGGCTATGTGGTATTGGTAGGACTTTCCTAGGCCGATTGCCGGCAACTTTATCAATCCTCGTGCCCACAGGATAATGTTAAGCCCCCAGTACGGGCCCGCAACGGTGACGGTTTCGTTGGGTATTTTCGAGTTCAGCTCTTCGTGGAAACTTACGAGACCTCGAAACCTGATGTTCTCGAAATCCTTCATGCCATCCTGATCATTCAGCCGTGAATCCACAACCCACACGCCATCCGCTCCGCTGGACTCAAGGCATGCACTTGCCAGATCCACTTTCGGATTCCTATCCATCTTTTTGTCGGTCTGGCCCGCTTCAGGGAGGATGACGGGGAGGATGAGTTTTTCGCGATACCGTGCGGCGGATTTCCATTCCCATGCCGTTTCTGCCAGTAATCGGTTAATTCTGTTTCTGTCGTTGCCGGCGGAATATGGGAGCTGCGGCACTGAGAGCCAGCCGGACCCCGGCACGGCCTGAGCTACGTCGAGGACGGACTTAACGAATTCTGCAGTCGTGGCTCTGTCGGGCGCACGCTGGAACTGAGGGTCAGCTATTCGATCGTAGCCGTCGAACTGCCGAATATAGGCCTTGTAATCTCGATTGATCTTGTACTCCGGTGCGGCGACTGCCGGCGAGTGTAAGCCGTCCACGCTCGCGTCCACCCAAAGTCTGCACTGAGGCAGAGGTTTAGACCCTGCCTTCTGAACCGATTGAAGCGTCACGCGACAACCTGCCGCTCCCGAATAAAAAGAGCCTATTAGGGGCCAATCGCTGGCGGAGTTCGCAAACGGAATGTAGTGGTTGGCCATCAGTCGAACTCCAACAGTCCGCTCCACATTCTCAGGTGCTTACAAGAATGCTCCAACTCAGGGAATAGTGTCATTTCGTCAACGCCAACGCGCCGCAACTCGAACCTTAATTGTTTCTTGTATTGCTTCATGATCGGAATACCAACAAGAGAAGAAACACCCGCCTTGTTCAGGCTGAACATGGGGCCGTGAAGGGTAAACGTTCCCTTTTGGGCAATTAAGCGCTCCGAGCTCCAAACGGGATTGACCGCGACCGGATAACTCCGCGTGGCCTTTCTTTCGCTTGGGCTGCTCTTCAGATATCTGAGGATTAGTCCGCGATCGCTTTGTGGATCGAGTATTCGAGGCCGGGACGGATCGCTGAGCCTGTTGAGTTCGATAGGATTTATGACGAAAACGAGACCATCCGTTTTCGGCCCAAGACAAGCAGAATATAGGGCGGTTATAGCACTCTCGGTCCAGTCCAAGAGCCGCGTAGGAAGCCCGTAATGTTGTGCGATCTGCGCCCATTTAAACTCGTCATCGGGCTCGGGTAATCGGGACAACTTCGCTTCAGCAATCCGCTTGAAATCGGACATCAGGTCCAACGCCTTCTTTCGGCTACCAACTAGCGTGGGCCGGAGTGCGCCTGGTATAAGTCCCCACTGGGGCTCTGAATGACCGCGGAACCAAAATGTGTCGCTACCGCTGACGACGCCACTTATCGAAGCGAAGTAATCACCGAGCGATGTAATTCTATCTCGCAGGATCTTACACTCGACCGGGCATGATTTAAAACGCTGCCTTTCGGCGGCAGTCAATACGGACATTTCAGTCGGCATGGTCTAGGTGACAAAATGCTATCACTTTTGGGCGGGTGGCCCATCCTTTTTCGCGCTTTTTGCGAGGGGGGATTCGCTTGGAGTCTTTTTCTTAACTTCTCCCAGCGGGCGGGTGGCCCACCCTTCTTCCTGGTTTTCTCTGCAATAGCACAACTGTGGGTGCCCCATCCTTGCGTTTTTTGCAAGGGTGGGCAGCGATGCTGCCGACAGGAAATGCAAGCGCATGACTGTAACGCGAACCCAGAGCTACTTCTTCTCGACGACGTGCGCGTCAACATACGACCGCAAAACCGCGTTCATGCGCGTGAGATGGCC
>Ga0187853_10001897_pt1 | contig 18185 bp, 13 predicted proteins | sample June2016WEW_6_10_2_FD_132417 | JGI IMG/M metagenome (GOLD analysis project Ga0187853, IMG submission 132417) | Peatland microbial communities from SPRUCE experiment site at the Marcell Experimental Forest, Minnesota, USA - June2016WEW_6_100 | ecosystem: Environmental > Terrestrial > Soil >... | reverse complement strand
CGCAGGGCAAAAAGTGTTCAACGACCGCGCGGGCCAGGGCGTCGTGGGTTGGGATGCGGTCATCGCCGTTGCGGGGGAGCACCGGGGTACCGTCCTCCACGCCAAGTTCCGACGCCGCCAGACTGATTAGCCTCGCGCCGAGTTCTCTCCCCTCGCGGATGATCTCGGGCAGCTCGTGCCCGGTGTGTCGGACATGCCTGCTCGGAATGAGGCTACCCGCGCCCATTAGGCCGCTGCGGCAACCCCAGCGGAAAAGCCCCGCGTGGATCCGGTAACCGCTGGTGCGGTCATAGCTGTTGAGGAGGATAACCCCGGGCGCGAAGTCGACAACCTCGGCGGCCAGGTCCCTGCGCTGGAACCGGACCTGTGCCGCTCAAACCCGCTGTGGTCCAGCCGGCGGACGCCCACTTGAAGGCCTCATCCAACAGAGGTGTAACCTTTTATTCAGCCGCCGGGAGTCTCGGGGGCTGCTCCCGGCCGGCAAAGAACTTCTCGAGCACGGCGCAGACGACCGGGACGTGAATCGTTGCCACTTCCCACACGACACAGAGGTCTACGTTTGCATGGTCGTGCGCGACGATGTTGCGCATGCCGCGCATCTTGCGGCAGGGAAGCTCAGGAATCGCGCGACGGGTTTCTTCGCTCAGGTGGGCTGCCGCCTCGCCGATGATTTCGATGCGGCGGGTGACCGCATCCTGTTTCTCGGTGTCGGATGCAAAGTCCAACTCGGTTGCGTCCTTGACGTAGGAGGCGACCAACCGCGCGGCGTCCAGGATGTCTTGCAATCGTCCGAGTTGGTTAGCTTCCATAGAGGCAAACGGCAGAGGCCAGAATATCGTTCCGCGCAAAGCGATTGGGCGATTTCTCGAGGGACCGGCGGAGCACGAAATCCACTGGGGCGCCAACCAACTCTTCAGCCTCCCCTGCCATTTCGAGCAGGTCGGCAGCCGGCGAGCACCTGGACTCGTCCAGGGTCACCAGAAGATCGACATCGCTCCCGGCGGTGGCCAAACCCCTGGCTACCGAGCCGAAGACCTCCAAGCGGCGGATGCGGTACTTTTCGCAAAAGGGGCGAAGCACCATCCGGAGTTCGGCTAGCGACAGCGGGCCGTGACGTAGTTCCATGGGGTCCAAACTAACGGGAGAGTTGGATGCCATCAAGCCGCATGAGGGTGCGGATTTACCCCAGCCATGGTTTTGGTCACAGGCCCTCGCTCTGCCGCATTGGCGGCCCCGCCCGTCGTTCCGGTCGGCCGTGCAGGCCTGCCTTAGGTCCACAACTGCCGGTCCAGCGAGCGGTTGACGCATGGTTTCCAGGACACTGCGCTTGAATTCCGGCAATTCGTCCAGGAACAAAACTCCATGGTGCGCGAGGGAAATCTCGCCCGGGGTCGGGTTGATGTTGCCGCCCAGAAGACCGGCGCCGCTGGCGGTGTGATGGGGAGCGCGGAACGGGCGTTGCGTCACCGGCGCCTGGCCGGGCGCGAGCAAGCCGACGATGCTGTGAATCTTGGTCGTCTCCAGGGCCTCCTCGAGCGTGAGCGGCGGGAGGATCGTGGCCAATCGCTTGGCCAGCATCGATTTGCCGGCCCCGGGCGGGCCGATGAGAAGCAGATTGTGGCCGCCGGCGGCGGCAATCTCCATCGCCCGCTTGACGTTCTCCTGGCCTTTGACCTCGGCAAAGTCCATTTCCTCATCGTCCTTGCGCTGGAAAAGCGCGGCGATGTCCACTGTGGTCGGCGTGATCGTGCTTTGCCCTTCGAGGAGGCTGATGGCTTCGCGCAGATTGTGAACCGGGACGTCTTCTAGCCCGGACATTTAACAGGCCAGCCGCCCGTCATTAACACCGCCGCTTCAGCGCGGTGTACGTGTGCCGCGAGCCGTCCCAGCCGTTTTACCGGCTTTCCGCGCTCCCTGCCAAACCGTTGAAACGGTTGCAGCCCCCGGGTGCCTTCTTACACCGGGCTGAAGCCACGGTGTTAATGAAACGTCTGGCCGGGGTATGGAACGTCCGGGCTGAGCCTGTCCCAAAAGCCCGGCGAACGGAAGACCTTTGTCGCAACCTTTGTTGCAACCTTTGTCGAATTGGCCACTTTTCGACAAAGTTGGCGACGAAGGTTCCGACAAAGGCCCGGAATCGGAGTTTTTGGGACAGGCTCTACCTGGTGGCCGTTTTATCAACATGTGCCCGGCGAGACTTGAGGTCGGCGAAGATTCGCTGGACCAGTGCGGCGGGGAGCGCGTAGGTGGTGACCCGGCTGGCGCGGGCGATGTTGAGGCCGATGGCCTGGCCGTCCAGGTTGACCAGCGGGCCGCCGCAAAGCCACGGCTGCAACACCGTATCGTGTTCGATGGCCCGTTCAAAGCCCTCGGCCCGCCGGCTCACCTCGGCGCCCATGTTTCCGGAGCGTTGAGGATAAAACCCGGCGCCCGCCTCGCCGGGCCGGGGCACAAGCATCTTTAAGGCCGTATCGAACTCTTTGGCGGCGCGCCGGACGCGGACGGTGATGGTCTGGCCTTCGCGAAAATCCCGGAGGATCTCGACGACTTGCTGGCGATTGGTCACCGGGGCGCCGTTGACCGCGGCGATGAGGTCGCCCGGCTTCAGGCCGGCCTTTTCCGCGCTCATGCCAGAGACGAGCGTCCCGATCCTGGGCAGGGGCGTGTCGAAGTCGAATTGGACGCCGATGAAGGCGCGCTGAGGCCGGATGCGTCGCGGCAACGCGCTGATGATGCCGACGGCGTGGGGGGTTTCGGTTATGCCGGGGGTGACGGCCCATTGGCCCTCGGCCAGGTCCCCTGCGGCCCACGCGATCGGTTTGAGGCCCGGCGCCTGCACTCGCACCAGCGCCACGTCTTCATCCTCATCGACGCCGAGCAATTCAGCTTTCACCTCCTTGTCGGAGGCAAGCCAGCAAGTCAGTTTGCCGGGCTTGATCTCGCTGGCCTTGGTTAGGGCCAGCCCGCCGGCGTCCATGACCGTGCCGAGGGCCACCGTTTCGCCATCCACGTTCAATTTTACGATGGAGTTCCGGGTCGCCTTGGACACCGGCGCGAAGGCGCGCAACGTCTCTTCGCCGCTGCGAAAGTAGTTTCGCGGCAAGGCGAGGTCCTCCGAGGGCATTTCCTGGGCGGGTGAAACCCGAGTCCAGCCGCCGAGGATGAAAGCCAAGGCCAAGCGCGCGAAAAGGCGGCTTAGCCTCGCTTCGAGCCGGTCCCCGGAGGCCGTTTGAGAATGATCATTTGCCATCAGGGGCAGTTTGAAGTTTCACCTGCAAGGACAGCAGTTTGTCGCCGCGTTTGATTTCCAAGTTCAACGTCTCGCCGGGTTGGGCCTCGGCGATCCAGCGCCTGAAGAACGCCGACACCGGGATGTCCCTGCCTTCCACCTTAAGCACGAGGTCGCCGGGTTGCAGGCCGGCATTGAAGGCGGGGCCGTCTTTGTCGACCGCACTCAACCGGCAACCGGCCGGGCCGTCAGCGGCGCTCGCCCCGACGTAGGCCCGGGGCCGGCTGGCCAGGGTGTTGCCGCTCTCGCCGCTTGCCAGCGTGTTCCAGGTATCGAAAAACTCGGTTATCGGCACATGGAAGTTTTCGGCCAGCGAAGTGCTGATGGCGCTGTGAATGGCGAGGACCCGCCCATGCATGTCGAACAAGGGTCCGCCGGAGTCACCCGGGCTGATGGTGCAATCGGTCTGCACCACGCCGGGCGCGGCCTGGATGATGCGTCCCAGGCGCACGACGAGCGAGCGTTTCAGGTCAAAGCCGCCGGGATGGCCCAAGGCCAGCACCCAATCCCCAAGGCGCGCCTCCTGGAGGTCCCCCACGGCGACATGGGGCCAGGGACCCGGGTCCGTTATCCGCATCAGGCCGGTGTCGGCGTCGCGATCGACCCCCACGGTCTTGCCCCGTGCCGTCTTGCCATCGGCAAAAGTGAAGAGCACGTCCCGATGGGGCCGGCCGCAGACATGCCCGGCGCTGAGCACGAGCCCATCGGCCGAGATCACCACCCCGCTGCCACTGCCGTAGCCCACCTCGACCGCCACCACGGCTGGGGACACTTGCGGAACCAGGGTCTTGACCCGCTGCTCGATGGCTCGCAGGTCGGCGAGGGAGGTCGGCACGGGTTTGCTGAAGGCGCCGGGCAGTTCATGGCGGCGGACGTGGGCGGGCCTCAGCACCGCCGGCATTGTGAAGGCAGGCGGCCCCGGTTCCTTCGGGTTGGTTTTTGCCGGCGCGGCCGGCTCGCTGGCCGGGGCGGGGCCCGGCGAAAGGGCGCGCGGGGCCTCAGCCGGAAAGGGCGGGCTGGCGGCCAGGGCAGCGAGCAGCCCGAAGGCCGGCCTGGCGCGCCAAAACTTGAATGCACATAGTCGGGTCACGGCAGTTGCCGGATGGCGGCGGTCATCGTTAATTCACAGGCACACTAACCCGATTTGCGCTCCGGTCAAGGAGCCGGGCGTGTACGGTGCGGAAATGGGCGCATTTCGCTTATTTGGGTAGCCGATCCTAATCGTAATCTTAATCCTACTCCTAATCTCCTTCTTTTCATGGTCGAACCGGCGATTCATTCAGACTAAGATTAGGAGCAAGATTAAGATTAGGAGCCAGAAACTGCCACCCAAAAAGTGAAATGCCCCCTGCGGGAATTCATCCAGGCTTCGATAATTGCATTTTCGTGTCGCAAAATCGCCCCGGAAGTCACTAACACTATGACGGCATGAATTCACCTGAACAGGACACGGTATGGACTTGAGCGACCGGCAATGCGTGGAGCGATGTCGTGACGGGCACCCAGAGGACTTCAGTCTGCTGGTGGACCGTTACCAGAAACCGCTCTTCGCGTATCTGGCCCGGCGCCTGGGAGACCGATTGGAAGCCGAAGAGGCGGCCCAGGAGTCGTTTGTAAGGGCCTTTGTGGCCCTGAAAAAGCTCCGCCGGCCCGAGCTCTTCCATTCCTGGCTGATCGGCATCGCGTCGCGCATCCTCAAGGAGCAGTTCCGCTCGGAGCAGCGCCGCGAACGCACCCGCGCTGCCACCGGCATGTTGATGGAAGCAGACCTCGACAACGGGCCCGATTACCCGTTGGAAGAGGCCATTGCTGCCCTGCCCGAAACCTATCGTCAGGTGATTCTACTGCGGTACTACGAGGGGCTCTCCTGTCAGGAGGCAGCCACACGCCTCGAAATGCCGCTGGGCACCGTCACCAAAACGCTCTCGCGCGCTTATGGCCTGCTGCGGCAGGAACTCCAAGGCCGTGGAAGCACGCAGTTGGCTGAAACTGGAAAGATTAACGATGAACTGCGCTGAATGCCGGGAAAACCTGGTTGCCTGCGTGGAAGGATTGCTCGGAGACGAGCAGTTCCGCCACTGCCAGGCGCACTTCGAGGGCTGCGCGGATTGCCGCGCTGAGTATGCCGCCATCGCTGCCTTGCAACAGCAATTGGCCGCCAGCGGCCGCGTGGCCGCCGAAGTGTCCGTGGTTGGCCCGGTAATGCGGCGGGTTCGACAGCAACAGACGGTAAAAGAACGGAGTACTATCATGAGCAGACTATTCACACGTTGGGGACTCGGGTTAAGCGCCGCTGCCGGGGCGGGGGCGGTCATTCTGATCGTTGCGTTAGCGGCGCCCCGGGCGCACGCCACTGCCGCCGCGGTCATGGCCAGAGGCGCCCAGGCCGTGGCCAATCTGACGAGCATTCACTTGCGCGGCCAAATGCGCACCTTTCCGCAGGATAATTTCGAGAGCATCAGTCCCGACAGCCCCTTCTGCACGGTGGAGTTGTGGAAGCAATACACCCCGCAACTGGAGTGGCGGGTCGAGAAACCCGGCCGTGTCGCCGTCATGGACGGTCAGTCCGCCGTGCTCTACATCAAGGCTCCTGCAAATATGGGATATAAGGTCCCAGGTGCCACGCCCAGCGCCTTTGACACGGAGTGGCTGCACAGCATCGCCGACCTGAGCAACACTATCAGCAACGATCTGAGGCATGCCAAAGCCCAGGGCTGGAAGCTGGACCTCATTGAGGAAACGGCGGCCAACGGGAGCCGCCAGGCCGTCGTGACGGTCCATGCCAGGTCCGGCGTGCCGGACGATGACTACGGCAAGAACCATTTCCTGGGCAACGCAGACACCCGCCGCGTCTATCGCTTCGACGCCGAGAGCGGGCAGTTGGAAGCCGCGCAGATGTACTTGGTCCGCAACTCGGGCGAGGTGCAAGTCTTCGAATTGAACGAGATCGAGTACAACACGCCGATTGAGCCGAGCGTGTTCCAACTCCAGTTGCCAGCGGACGTGGCCTGGGTCCAGGACCCGCAGACCCTGCCCGACAACCAAAAGTACGCCTCGATGACCGCCGAGCAGGCCGCTCGCGCCTTCTTCGAGGCTTGCGCCGCCACCAACTGGGATGAAGCCGGCAAGTTCATGTCTCCCATTACGGACCAGACAAAAGAGGGTCTTGGCGGCCTGGAAATCGTGAGCCTGGGTCAAGCCTTCAGCTCGAAGACGTATCCGGGCCGGTTTGTGCCTTATGAGATCAAACTCCCGCCGCAAGTCGTCAATGTGCGCGTGGCCAACACCAACGCGGCGAAACGCTTCGTGCTGACGGGGGTGTATGACAGCAAACTGCGGCTGCAACAAGACCTGAAATGGTCCGGCGAGCCGGAAGTCCTGCCCAATAACCAGGCCTACGCCCGGCTCTCGCCGACGGAGACCGTCCAGGCCTACTTCGACGCCCAGGCAAAATTCGACTGGGTCGAAATGCGCAAGTTCACCTCGCAACACGATGTCGAGGAAACCAAGGGCCAGGTTGAAACCGCACAGAAGATGGGCATGGACATGCGCAAGCTCATGCCGGTCTATAAGGCCGTCGAGGCGGTCTGGTCGCCCGAGCAATCGGCTTTCTTTGTGAGATGCCAGGTGACGGGCGTCAAGAAGTTCAACCTCGCCGTGCGCAAGGATAACCCGGCCGGCCGCTGGCAGGTCGATGGCGGGATTTAATCCGCTTGTCCGGAAGAACCGCCCGGGAACGCTTCGTTGGGAAGCCTTCCCGGGCGGCGTGTCCGTCAATCCTGGTCACGAGTTGTCCTCCGGGAGGATTGTTTTGCCGCTCGCCGCCTCCGGAACCAAACCGAATAAACGCGTGCGACGGGGGCTAACCCGAAGCGCCGGGCCGCGAGGATCAGACTGGAAACTGGTCGGCGGAGGCTTTAATATCAGCCCTGGCAGTCCGTGAGCTGCGCCAATGTGGACGCGGACACAAAGACCGCCGCATGACATGACCCGGCTGGCACGAATCTCAATTGACGGTTTTCGCTCGATTCAGTCGGCGCAGGTGGACCTGACGCCGCTGAACGTCTTCATCGGCGCGAATGGAGCGGGCAAATCGAATCTCATCGCCTTCCTCCAGCTCCTCAACTTCGCTCTGTCACGAAGTCTCCAGCACTTCGTGCAGAGTCGCGGCCCCGCCAGTGCGCTCCTCCATTTCGGGCCGAAGGTCACGCCCGTAGTGCGGGCGGCGGTCGAGTTCCAAACCGAGGCCGGCCGCAACGAGTATCGCTGCACGCTCACACACGCGCAGGGTGACACGCTCATCTTTGCCCACGAAGAAGCGGAATTTCAGGCGACCGGCTATCCAACGCCCAAGGTGGTTCCCCTGGGCAGTGGCGGTCAACGTGAGAGCGGACTGGCCGAGCCTTGGGCGGAAAACGACAGCACAGCGCGGGTCATGAAGTCCTTGCTTGGCAAGTGCCGGGTGTATCAGTTTCATGATACTTCCCTCGAGTCGCACCTGCGGAGCAATCCCCGGGCCGATGACACACCCTACTTGAGGGCAGACGGCGGCAACCTGGCCGCTTTCCTCTTCCGATTGGAGCACGAGCACCCGGACGTGTTCCGGCAGATTGAGAACACGCTCAACACGGTGCTGCCGTGGTTCAAGGACTTTGCCCTCGAGCCACAAGGGCAGCCCCCAAATCAGACCATCCCTCTCCGCTGGCGCATGGCCGACAAGCCCGATTACGAGTTCTCAGCCGGCCAGCTTTCAGACGGCTCTCTCCGCATCATGTGCCTGGTCACGCTGTTGCATCAACCCGAGGCCCTGCGGCCAAGGCTTATCGTTCTCGACGAGCCGGAGCTTGGCCTTCATCCGGCGGCGGAATCGCTTGTCGCTGGCCTCATCAAGGCAGCCTCCATCTCAAGCCAGATCCTTGTTTCGACGCAATCCGCGACCTTCCTTGACAATTCCTCTGCCGATGACGTGATTGTGGCGGAGAATGACCAGGGCCGAAGCACCTTCAAACGGCAGTCTTCAGAAGCATTGAAGGCTTGGCTGGATCGCTACTCGCTGGGGCAGGTGTGGCAGAAGGACGTTATTGGGGGGCGTCCATGAGCAAACGTCTGCGTGTGTATGTGGAAGGCGCCACGGAGGAGTTTTTTAATCGGATATTTCGCAACCACCTCGCCCAAAGCGGTGTCATCGTCGAACGACCCATCTTGGCCGCAACCTCTACGCTCGCCACCGGTCAGCGGGGCGGATTCACAAGTTGGCCGGCGGTCGAGGCCGACCTCCGAATCCTGCTTCGCCGCAATCCACAACCCGGAGGACATCAACGACGGCCCCACGACGCACCCCTCAGCAACGCCATCCCGGCCTAAGAACTGCTTGAGGGTGAGGTGGCCGATTCGTTTGCTCCTCGTGTTAGAGGGGAAGCGAGGCGTTCGTAGCCTTCTTGACGATCAAGGTTTTTCAAGATGGCTCGCCTGATTGTCGCGCTGTTGGATTCGCCAACCGAAATGGCCCTCTGCGCAGCGATGGCTTTTAGTTCGCTTTTGGACAAATCGTTTCCCAGAAGAGCGCGGATTTCGTCATTCCTAAGATCGCTGGCAATTTCAACGGGCTGTCGTTTCGGTTTGGGAGCTGCAGCGATCCAGGCCAATGAAAGCAGCCTTTGTAAGGTTTCGTCCGACTTGGCGCGCTCGAGAAACCTAATGACTTCTTCGAGAGGCGTTCTCACTTGTGCCGCGTTTGCTTCGAGCAAAGGGTTTCCCAACTCGTTCCGCAGAAGACCCAGTGACGCGATCAGATCGTCGACGCTCTTTAGGAGTGCGGCTCTTGATTCGGGCTGTCCGAAAACGCCAAGCTGCTCCTTCATTCTGGTGAGCTTGGCAATGAGATTCCTATCATGTTCAGTTTTCATGGCTCCTAAAACTTTGAAGCAAACTCTGCGGCAACTTTGCAGTAAAGGCCGTCATTCTGCGAACCGGGTGAGTTTAGGAACACCGGCAACTCCGCTGTAGTTGCCTCACGAATGTCTTTGAAATCTTCAGTATGGCTGTCAAAACATTTGCCCGCGAACCTTGTCATGGTGCGAACGAGCCTCATCTGCTCTCTGGCGACTATTTGTTGTCTTCCCGCAGTGACGCTTACTTTCACGAAGCATAAAAAATAGGGCAGTGTGCTCAATCCGTTCTTGGCCGGATCAAGGATTTGTTCGGCCAAACTCTTTTCTCGAAGAAGTTGGACAATCTTCCTGTCCAAGAAGTTGACGCCGACCGTTGAAAAGTGGTCCGGCATCAACGTCACAAGATAGCCATCGCTGGCATAGAGGGCATTTTGCGTAGCTAAGTATAGGTTCGGCGGGCAATCAATCAGAATGTAATCGTAATCCGGTGCGACGTCTTTGATTCCTTCGGAGAGTATCGAACGCTGTTCAATATGCGTCTGCGCGATTTCTTGAATCGTCGTTGCCGCCTTTGTCCTGGATTGCAGGCGCAAATCGATATCTAGCAGCTCGATGGTGGACGGCACCAAATCAATGTTGTGCAATTCGGGGTGAGACATTGGCCCATGCCAAACAACGTCCTTCAGAGGTTTTCTTTTGTGGTCGAGATACGCGCTGTAGAGCGTTTCCAGCGATCCATGTGCCTCTATCTGCTGCTGCCAGCGCGCATCGTTACAGCACAAAAAGGTCAGGTTTGTTTGCGGATCTGCATCAATGAGGAGCACCTTCTTCTTTGGCTCAAACATGGCGAGGGCACAGCCAACGTGGAAGGTCGTTGTGGTCTTTCCAACACCGCCTTTGTAGTTAATGAACGAGATGACTTTCGCCATATGTGTATCCTTTCATTTGGCTGCATGTTCACGGCAATTCCGATATTCTCAGAATACGCCTTCTCGAGCCCTTAGCAAGACATTCTTTGCAAAAAGTGGTGGAGCCGATGCGGGAAATCGAATTAGAGACGCTGCATAGTGATCGACGTAAAGCCGACGCTCCAGCCGCTTGGAGTGCGGGTGCTCCTGAACCCGCCGGTTCCCGACTATGAACAGCGGAGCCCCGCTGGGCAGCAGCCCGACCAACTGCCCCGCCTTGGCGCCGTACTGGCGGAAGGGTCCCGGGATTCTGAATTCCATTCGTAACTCGACCGCCCCGCTGGTTTGGCTGGCTCGCTCCAGTCCCCGAACTGAACTCAGAACAGGCCGACAGTGTTGCCATGCACGTCCACATCCATCGCTTCGGCCGCCGGCACTCTTGGCAAACCGGGCATGGTCATAATGTCGCCCGAGGAGACGACGACGAAGCCGGGTCCGGCGCTGAGCCGGGCGTCGCGCAACGGCATGGTGAATCCCCGGGGCCGGCCACGCAGACCGGGCATCGCCGAAAACGAATATTGCGTCTTGGCCACGCAGATCGGCAATTGGCCGAAACCGGCTTCCTCGAAGGAGCGGAGCTTCTCGGCAGTCCGGCCTTCGGCCACCACGTCGTCAGCGCCATAAATCTTCTGCGCGATTAACCGCACCTTGTCGAGCAAGGGCAAGTCGTCGGGATAAGTGAAGTTCAAGGGGCCCTGGTGCGGTTGAGCGGCGGTTTGGATGACCAGACGGGCCAGTTCCTCCGCGCCGGCGCCGCCGCGGTGGAAATGTTCCGAGAGGGCGACTGGCACACACATCCCGGCGCAGGCCTGGCGGATGACTTGCCACTCATCGGCAGTGTCGTTGGCGAAGACATTGATCGAGACGATGACCGGCAGCCCGAAGGATTGCAGGTTCTCGATGTGTTTGAGCAGGTTGGCCGAGCCGGCCTCCAGTGCGGGAAGGTTCGGTTTGCCCAGGTCTGGAACCTTGACGCCGCCGTGGTACTTCAAGGCCCTGACGGTGGCGACGAGCACGGCGGCGTCCGGACGCAGGCCGGCTTTGCGGCATTTGATGTTTACGAATTTCTCCGCGCCGAGGTCGGCCCCGAAGCCGGCCTCGGTCACCGTGTAGCCGGCCAGGCGCAGGCCCAGTTTGGTGGCGGTGACGGTGTTGCAGCCATGGGCGATGTTGCCGAAAGGGCCTCCGTGGATGAGGGCGGGGTTGCCTTCAAGGGTCTGCACCAGGTTGGGTTGGACCCCGTAGCGCATCAAGACAGTCATGGCCCCATGGGCCTTGAGGTCGCGCGCGGTGACGAATTTGCCGGTGTGCGAGTAGGCTACCACGATGCGCCCCAGCCGCTCCTTCAACTCGGGCAACGACTCGGAGAAACAGAGTGTGGCCATGACCTCCGAGGCCGGCGTGATGTCAAAGCCGGACTCGCGGGGGATGGAGTTGGCGCTGCCCCCAAGGCCCAGGACGATCTGCCGGAGGGCGCGTTCATTCATATCGAGCACGCGGCGCCAGAGGATGCGGCGCTGGTCAATCGCCAACTCGTTGCCGTGGTGCAAATGGTTGTCCAGCAGGGCCGCCAGCAAATTGTGGGCGGAAGTGACGACGTGAAAATCCCCGTTGAAATGGAGGTTAATGTCCTCCATCGGGGCAACCTGGGCGTAGCCGCCCCCGGTGCCGCCGCCCTTGACGCCGAAGCACGGGCCCACGGAGGGTTCACGGAGGCAAACCACGGCTCTATGGCCCAGTCGGCAGAGGGCGTCGGTCAAGCCGATGCTGGTGGTCGTCTTGCCTTCACCGGCCGGAGTCGGGTTGATAGCGGTGACCAGGATGAGCTTGCCGCTGGGAGCGTCCTGGAGCCGCCGATACAGGTCCAGGGTAATCTTGGCCCTGGTCTTGCCGTAGAACTCCAAGGCCTCTTCCGGGATGCCAAGCTTGGCGGCCACGGCCTCGATCGGCAGAAGTTTGGTTTGACGGGAAATCTCAATCGCACTCAGTCCGCTAGGATTCATGGTCTGCAAGCCAGAGTTTTGCGCCACTCGGGTCCGCAGTGCAACCAGGTTTTTTCTTAATGCGGCACCGGCCCGCTCTGTCGTCAGAGCATCTCGAGGGGATGGGGGCCGCAAGGCGGTGGAAAGAGGCGGTCCAGCTCGGCAAGCTGCAGTGGGGTCAACGGATGGTCCAGCGCCCCGAGATTCTCGCTCAACCGGTGGCGGCGGCTGGTCTTGGGGATGACGATGACATCCTCTTTGGCCAGCAGCCAGGAGAGGGCTGCCTGGGCCGGGGTCATGCCCTGGCGCCGGGCGAAGCCGATGAGCTTGGGATCGTCCACCAGTCTGGCCTCTTCTAAAGGCGAATACGCCATCACCGGGATGCGATGTCGGCGCAGCCAGGGCAACAAGTCCCATTCGATGCTGCGGCGGGACAAGTTGTAGAGCAGTTGGTCGGTCTGCACCGCCTGTCCTCCGGGAACCGGCCACAGCTCCTTCATCTCCTCGAGATCCAGATTGCTGACACCGTAGCAACGGATCTTGCCGGCGCGCTGGAGCTCCATGAAGGCCGCTGCCGTTTCGGAAAGAGGCACATTCCCGCGCCAGTGCAGGAGGTAGAGGTCAATTCGGTCGGTGTTGAGCCGGCGCAGACTGCGCTCGCAGGCAGCCACCGTAGCCCGGCGGGACGCGTTCGAGGGCAAGACCTTGTCCACCAGGAACACCTCGTCGCGCCGGCCCGCAATTGTCTCGCCCACCAGTTCCTCGGCCCGGCCCTCGCCATACATCTCGGCCGTGTCGATGAGTTTGGCGCCCATATCGAGCCCTAAGCGGAGCGTCGCTAGCTCCTCTTTTCGAGCAGCCGGGTCGTCCCCGATGTGCCAGGTGCCCATGCCCAAGGCCGGCACGCTTTCTCCCGAAGGCAATGCAACGGTCTTCATCCATAAACTTTCCGGCCCCGGTGGAAGACCAGATAGTCGAGCGCGGAAGGCAGGGCCCGCAAGCGGCTGAATTCGTCGCGGGTCTTGACGAGAACGTTTTTGGCAAGACCGAGGCCACGCAGACAACGGTGCGCCCGTCTCATGCGCTCGACCGGCGATTCGTTGCTCTCTGGCACGACAACGAAAAGGTCCAAGTCGCTCCCTTCATCCGGTGTCCCCCAGGCATGGGAGCCAAAAGGCCAGATGCACTCCGAATGTAGTTCGTTCGCCAAACGATTGGTGACTTCGTCGAGCAGCTTCTGGTCAATCGTCTTCACCGGGCGGAAGGTAGCATACCCGGCCCGGCGATGGGAAGAGCGCAGCGACTCGCTTTGTAACCGTCCAGTGAAGGCGGGAACAGGGTCCCCGGCCGGCCCCTCACCCCGGCCCTCTCCCCATCGGATGGGGAGAGGGAGAATTCTCCGCAGCCGCTGGAGGAACCAGAGAGGCTTGGAAGTTCAAGAGACTGCCGACGCTTCTCCCTCTCCTTCCGAAGGGGAGAGGGCCGGGGTGAGGGGTCTGGCCCCGTGACACTCCCGCCTTCACCGAGGCCTTACCTCGCTTTGTTTCCGCAGTTTCCGCAAACGAGGCCGCCTCTTCGGTTTGAACTGCGACTGGACCGGTTTTCTTGCTTGCTCGTGCTCGGCGCCCGCGGCAGGCTCGACTCCATGAAGCCGGCGCGAAAGAACCTTCCTTTGGGTCATTGGAGAATGCTGTCGATCTGCCTTGCGGCCCTCGGGGTCCTGGCCAGCGCCGGGGCCTCCCATCGGCAGCTGCTGCCCCGGCCGCAGGAAGTGCGGTATAAGGACGGAGAATTGCCATTGCGTGGGCTTTCGATCCACTTCGCCGCGCCTCCGGATGCCGGGGATCGTTTCGCCGCCGGCTTGCTCGCTTCCGGTTTATCGGCCCGGGCTAAAGCGGCGATTGCCATCCTCGAAACAAAAGCCGCCGGACCGGCGATTTTGCTCGAGCGCAGCGGTGAGGGACCGGCCGTGCCCGTTGACAACGAGACGGCGGGTCCGGAGTCGCGCGAGGCTTGCTCCATCACGACGACGCCGCGGGGCGCCGAGATCCGGGCGCGTTCATCGGCAGGCCTCTTTTACGGCGTGCAGACCCTGCTGCAAATGGTCGAAGGGCAGGGCGAGCAGGCCCTCTTGCCCGCGGCGGAAGTTCGCGATTGGCCGGCCCTGGCCTACCGCGGATTCATGATGGATTTGAGCCATGGCCAACTGCTGCGCGTATCCGAGATCGAGCGCCAAATCGATCTGCTGGCCCGCTTCAAAGCCAACCAATATTACTTCTACTCCGAGGCGAGCATCGAATTGGAAGGATACGAACCGGTGAATCCGGAGGCCTGCTACAGCCGCCAGCAGGTGCGTCACATCATCGATTACGCGCGTCAAAGACACGTGGATGTCGTGCCTTGCCTCGAGCTCTACGGCCACTTGCACGACTTGTTCCGCGTCGAGAAATTCGCCGGCCTCGGCCTGCCTCGCTATGGCGATGAGTTCGACCCGCGCAACCCCCGGGTCCTGGGTGTCATCGATGATTGGGTGGATCAGACGGCCAGCCTGTTCCCCAGCCCCTGGTGTCACGTCGGCTTCGACGAACCTTGGGCACTGGGCAAGCTCGGCATGGAACCCGGCAAAGATCCGTTCAAAACCTTCATTGCAGTGCTGGGCCATGTCGCGCAGCGGGTACAAAGCCATGGCAAGCGCCCGCTCTTCTGGGCCGACATCCTGCAGGGCGCCGGCACGCTCTCGAACCACCCGGAGTTGATCCGTGAACTGCCCGGCGGCGTCATCGCCGTGCCCTGGATTTATGAAGCGCGGACAAACTACGCGCCCCACCTCGAGCCCTTGGCAGAGGCCAGCGTCCCGACCGTCGTCGCCCCGGGCGTGTGGAACTGGAATGAGATCTTTCCCGACTACCACCGCTCCTTCATCAACATCAACGGCATGGCCGCGACGGGGAGAAAATTCCGCGCGCTCGGCATTTTGAACACGGGCTGGACCGACAGCGCGCAGACACTCTACCGCCAATCGCTGCCCGGCCTGGTTTTGGGGGCCGCCGCTGGGTGGCAATCGGATGCCGTTGATACGAACGCCTTTTTCGCCAATTACGCCGCCCAAATGTATCCCGCTGCCGTGGGTGCCGACGTGGCGCCCGCACTCGAGGAGTTGTCCACCGTCCAGGAGATGTTCGAAAGGATTCTGCAAGACTCAACCCTGCACGGCTTCTGGCGGGACCCTCTCGACCCCGCCCGCCTCCCCCGCCTGGAAAAGAACCAGGAGCCCTTGCGCCAGGCGCGGTTAATGGCGGAGAGCGCCCTGGAACACCTGCTGCGGGCGCGGCGGACAGCCCCCGAGGACCCCACGCTCAACAGCCTGGTCGTGGCCGCCCGGCTCTTTGATTATCTGGGCATGAAGAGCCTCTATGCGGTCGAATGGTCCGGTTACTTCCGCGAGTTGAAGAAAAACCCCGACGCCAAGCTGGTGACCCTTTATCTCGAAATGCAGATGAACGGGCAGGACCACGGCATGCTGGCGGACCTGACCGATGCCGTCAGCGGTTTGCGAGAGCATTACCGCCGGGCCTGGCTTGAAGAGAGCACCTCTTACCGCCTGGGAACGGCGCTCGCCCGCTGGGATGCCGAGACGCAGTACTGGCTCTCGACCTGGCGCAACCTGAACGAGTTCCTGCGGACCCGCAGCAAAGATGAACCGTTCCCTTCGATAGACGCCCTCCGGCCCAGGCGCTGAAAAACGGAATTCACTCTTGAACGAATTTCCGTAACTGTTCCGGCCTGGCACCCACCTGAACGGGCGCAGGTCCGTTCCTGAGCACCCGTTGCATTTTGAGCGTCGCGTTTCCCCTCACCCCGGCCCTCTCCCTCGGGGAGAGGGAGAATCTTCGCCAGTCGGTCGGCGAATCCAGCGGCATGGGAATGATCGAGAGCCGGCCCTTGCTGCTCCCTCTCCCCCGGGGAGAGGGCTGGGGTGAGGGGAAATCGGCTGCCCAACAAGACCATCTCCACAAAACAGGTGTGCGCCCGACTGGTCGCGGCACGCTCGCCCGAGTTAAACGGCGCTGCCGGCGCAGTCGATAAAACACCACGCTGGGCAAAACGCAACAAGCGGAGGTTAACAAAACCTTAACAATTATGCCGAAGAATATTTACTTCATGTAGCTAATAGATTGCAGGCCAATACCTTATACATACAGGCCACATTAATGGCACTTGCTTTGCTATGGGGCCGAGCAGAAACAGACTGCCATGCCGAAACGCAAAGGCAACAAAACAAAGCAGCAAGCCAAAGAGCCCGAAGGCAGTGAGGCTGGCGAGAAGGGCAGGAGGAGGGCTCGGCGGCAAATTCACTCAACCAGTTAGCAAGACATTATGGCAAGCGCGGAATCAACTGCAGGAAACACACCATCCGGTGGCGGTGAAAAGCCGCCGACCACAAAAGCAACCTTGGGCTTGACCGGGCTCACGGTCAACGCCATGGCGCTCATCGCGCCTGGGGCCTTTCTGTGGCTCACCTTCCAAATCCAGGCACTCTACGGGGCGCCCATGGCCGGCTGCGCCATGTGGTTTGGCATTCTGGGCGCGCTGTTGCTTTGCTTCGCGACGGCAATCAGCTATGCGGAACTTTCCAAGCTCTTCCCAGGGGCCGGCTCCTCCTACCTGTATGCGGAGCAGGCCTTTCTCTCCAAGACCCACGCCTACAAATTCGCCCGCGTCGCGAAGTTTTTCACCGGTTGGGCCAGCCACTTGTACTACTGGGTTTATCCGGGATGCATGGTGGGCGTGACGGCGATTCTGGCGGGGTATCTGGCCAGCCAGTTTTGGCCGGGCACCTTCAGCGGAACGTACAACAGTCCGCTCCTTATGTTCCTGTTCTGCATCGTGTTTGCGGTCGGCGTGGGCTACATCGCCTTCCGCGGAGTCAACGGCTCGACGGGTGTCAATGTGGCCGTCAATGTCGTCCAGATTAGCGCGCTGATTGCATTCTCGATCATCGCCATCGGTTACCGCGCGAGCCATCCGCAGGGGGCCAGCGCCATTCACCTGTCCAATGGCACGGCGATCAATTACAATGTGGATCAAGTCAATGTCACCGACGACAAAGGCAAGCCGGTTCAAGATACTTGGGCGGATACGACACCAAAGACGGATGGCAAGGGTCAACCGGTTTACAAGCAGCAGGATCGCCAGGTCACCAAAGATGACCTCGACAAAACCAAAAACACGGATGCGGCTGTGTTGGGCGCCTTGACGGGGATGGGCTTGGGCGAGGGTGACCCGTACCCGGCCTGGCAGAAGGACGAGGCCGGCAAGGTTAAGGTCGGCAAGGACGGCCACGCGATCGCCGATCCCTTTACGATTAGCTACAAGCCCGAGGATGCGCTAACCGGCAAGCCTGACCATGCGAAGGACCCGCTCACGTTCAACTTCCACCCGAGCGCCGCGTCGGTGGTGGCGCCCCACGGGTTCAGTTTCATGTTCATCCAGGCTTGCATCGCCATTCTCATCCTGGTGGGCTTCGAATCCGTCACGGCGATGGGCGAGGAAGCCAAGAACGCCAAGCGCGACGTGCCGCGCGCGGTGCTGCTCTCCCTCGTGATCCAGGGCGCCTTCTGTTACCTGTTCGAGTATTTTGCGGCCAACTATATGCTGAACAACGGCTATACCATATCGAACGCGGGGGCTTCGAGCGCGCCGCTGGGCGACATGATGCTCATTGCCGGCACCTGGTTGTTTGGCAGTGCCTCGGCGGGCAAGGCCTTCATGCTGGTGCAGGCGTCCACGGTCTTCCTCGCCTTGATCGGGACCACCTTGTCCTGCATTAACACGGGCGCCCGCGTGACTTACGCCATGGGGCGCGACGAGGAAGTGGCGTCGCACTTCGGCCTGATGCATGGCCGGACCCTCTCGCCGCATCGCGCCATCTGGACGCTGGTCGTCCTCTCCGCGATTATCGGGATTATTACGGTCACAGTCTATTTGGGCGGCACCACGCCCGCCGCGCTCGACAAGCATAACCTCTGGTACAGCTTTGGCATCTTCAAGCCGG
>Ga0187853_10001888_pt1 | contig 18289 bp, 13 predicted proteins | sample June2016WEW_6_10_2_FD_132417 | JGI IMG/M metagenome (GOLD analysis project Ga0187853, IMG submission 132417) | Peatland microbial communities from SPRUCE experiment site at the Marcell Experimental Forest, Minnesota, USA - June2016WEW_6_100 | ecosystem: Environmental > Terrestrial > Soil >... | reverse complement strand
GGAGGAATGCGTCGAGGCTGCGAGAGGCTCCGTCGAACGGCTAAAGTCTGTTGTTCCGATCGTGGCAGACAAGGCCGGCGTCGGCGCGGATGTGCTCGCCAACTACCTAGCTTTTAGGCTGTCACTCCAAGACATCAACTGGTGGGGTGTGGCTGCGAATTTGCAGCCTGCGTCCACTCCCCAACCTTGGCAGGTGGCCAGAGACATGTTGCTAAGACGAGCGGACCTGGGCGCTCTTAACGAATCTGATCGAATTCTACTGACTAATGCGGTCTCGGAGTGAACGCGAGGGGAACCTATGGCGCGCGTGTCAACGCATCCGAACAACGAGATGAAACCACTAAAGATCGGCTGCACCACTACAGACTGCGATCGCGGTCTTCATTGTTTCCGCAAGACCAAGAAGCTTGTGAAGGCAGGTCTCGCAGGCAGGTGCCGTGCCTGCGGGGCCGACTTGGTGGACTGGAGCCGCCTCAAAGCGCGCGACCTCGCTGACGCGCGTTATACCTTCTCAGCACTTAAGAGGGAGTTCATTCGGCACCACTTCTGGCACGTCGCGATCGACGAAGCTGCGGTAGACCGTGCACGACGAAAGGGGCTGCTTGGTCTTTGGCAATATGCGCAAAGCCGCATCGCCAGACACGTGGCTCCAGCGTCGAATGCATTCGACGGTCGCCAGACGCCTTGGTCCGGCAATGTGGTCTATTACGCACAGCACGCGACCGCGGCGTGCTGCCGCAAGTGCGTCGAGGAATGGCACGGAATCCCCCAAGGCCGACAAATGAAGCCGGAGGAGATTTCGTATCTCGTAGACTTGGTGATCATGTACATCAAGGACCGGCTCCCAGATCTTCCGGAGGGCAATCGGGAAGACCCGACCTCGCCGCAGGAGGCGCTTCAGAGACAACACAGACGTGCCCGGTCGAGGACAACTGCCGCGGCGCATGTTCGTGACAGTGCGGGTCAGTGACGATCGACACTGACCGGTACTCAGCCCGGCTGCGATCGCGCGCCATCTTCCCGGGCGAACGAAAGGTCCTGATTGCCCGGCTTAGTGGTTCTGAACAGGAGATGGATCTCGCCGCCCCTGTTAACTGCGGGGGCTACGGTCGGGTGCGGCACTTCCGACTGGCGCGTCACTTAGACTGGTCGCCCGACCCGTTGCCTATTGTTCCTGCCGCTGCTGCGCTTGCACAGCTTCCCAGCTCCGCTTTGCGCGCCCAGGTCTTTCAGAACGCAGCCTGCAATTGGCGTTGCTGGTATTGCTTCGTCGACTACGATCGTCTATCGGCAAACCTGCGAGTGGCGAAGTACTTCACCGCCGAGGAACTCATTGACCTGTACCTACGCGAGCCAGCTCGTCCTGAAGTCCTCGATCTAAGCGGGGGGCAGCCCGACTTGGTGCCCGAATGGACCCTCTGGACGTTACAGGCGCTTGAGGCCCGCGGCTACGCTGGGCGAGTGTTTGTGTGGTCGGATGACAACTTGAGCAACTGTTACCTGTGGAAGTACACGACGCCTGAGCAGAGGATGTACATGGCCAAGTTCCCGGCCTACGCGCGCGTCGGTTGTTTCAAGGGCTTCGACCGAGCCTCCTTTGCGTTCAACACTGCTACCGGTGCAGAGAGATTCGACGAGCAGTTCGATGTCTTTCGCGACCTGCTGCGTGAGGGCTTCGACATGTATGGGTACGTGACATTCACGTCGCCCCCGCATCCCCGTGTTCGAGAAGCTATGGCGCGCTTCGTCGATCGGTTGGCCCAGGTGCACCCCAAACTCCCGCTTCGAGTGGTGCCCCTCAAGATAGAGGTATTCACACCGACAAGACGACGCATGCAGGAGGCTCGCCAGCAGGCGTTGGCGTTTCAACACGATGTGCACGCAGCTTGGATTGAGGAACTTGCGTCGCGGTTTTCGTCCAACGAACGAGCGGCCCCAATCAATCAGGTGTCATTGGTGGAGTAAGATGAAACAGCGAATGCGCAGGGTCTGTCGCTTCAATCAGAGCCGCCAATGGGGACGGTATCACGACCCACGCTCCCCGTTCCTCGCTCTATGCGGTGAACTTGGTGGGCTCGCGCACCTATACCGATGGCCTCGGCGTTCAGCTCGGCGCGTCGGTGCGGTCAGTCGGGTTGAGATTGAGGACGAAGTGGCCGATATGCTCATCCTCATTCTCACCCTTTGTAGCGCTTTGGAAATCGATCCGGACGCAGCCGTGCTGGCCAAGCTGTGTCGCAATAAGGCCCGCTTCCCTACCAAGCGGCGAGACCTTCAGTAGGGCCACTCTATGTCAGGCAACCTCGATATCGTGTTTCAACGTGAGTCCGTGCTCCAGGCGATGTCCTTGGGCGCGGAAACAGTCGCCTCAATAGCTAGGGATTCCGGCGGGCTGTACCCCGGAGATCTTGTTCGCCTCTTGAACGAGCTGGTCGCAGAAGGCGCAGTTGCGCGTTCGGATATTGGTTTCCGACTGACCATACCACGCGAGCCTATGCTTGCCCCCGAGCCCCCCCTCGGACCTGAACCGGTGCTCTTACCCGAGCCGCACCCTCTTGACTTCGACTGGAGATACGCCCCGCAGAGTTCCACCAGCCTCGCACGAAGATTGTCTGCGTGCGCTGGTCAGCACGGCCGCGTCTTGCTGATAGGCGCACCTACAGTGCTGCTGGACATGGCGCGACTACGGGATCCTCCACCCACGACCTTGATTGACAGCAATCGGAGTGTGATTGAGGTTCTTAAGGAGGTTTCGCTCCCCAAGTCCTTCTCGCTGTTGCATCGGGAGTTGATGTCGGGTTCCGCGTGGAATGCCGAGGACCCTTTTTCCGCAATTCTCTGCGACCCCCCCTGGTATCCAGAGTACTACCCTGCCTTCACCGCGCAGGCCGCCGCCGTATCCGGGGTTGGCGCTACAGTGCTGCTCAGTTTGCTTCCGCCCGCCTGTCGCCCCGGCGCAGTAGATGAGCGGTGGGAGATCCTCACGGCAGCAAGGCAAGTTGGGCTGAATGTTGTGGCTCTTGAGCGCAATGCAGTCCGGTATAGCACTCCGCCTTTCGAGCGTGCATCACTTCGTTCATCGTCCCTTGCCGTGGAAGATGACTGGCGTGCCGGCGACTTGCTCGTGCTAACGAAGGTCGCGAATACCTCGGATCTCATGATTCACAACATGATGCAGAACGCGTCCCACAACTGCCCAGATGGCCACTGGAAGGAGATCCTTATTGGGCGACGCAAGGTGAAGATTCGGCTCCCGCTTACCGACACGAAGGATGGACCCGAGCTAATCTCGATCGAGCCGGGGGACGTCCTTCCAACGGTCAGTCGGCGATACTCTGGCAGATCGCGCGTCGACCTGTGGCTCTGGGACAACCGTGTTTACGGGGCTAAGGGCCGCGCCGCGATATGGGCTGCGCTGCACATCATTGCGCAGCGACCGATTCCACTTGAAGTCGCCAACGTCGCAGCCGACGCCCGCTCAAGGGCCGTTCGTCTGCTCGAAGGCGTGCTGGGACACGCGAATGCATCGGACACTGGCCAAGAACACGCGTAGGCACCGGCGCTTGCTAATGAAGCGTCTGTATAGCCTGAGGCGTGACCTAGAAATCCTCACCATGCCGGCGACTTTGGATACGCTGGCTGATGTCTGTCGTCGTCATGAGGTCCTCGGGCATCTGGCCGTCCTTACGCAACCCTTCCTTGAGCTGATTCTCGTAGGTCGAAAGACAATTGAATCTCGCTTCAGCAAGGTCAGGAGAGCACCTTTCGAGAAGGTCGGTCCCGATGACGTGCTTCTGCTGAAGGAGGTTTGCGGACCCATCAAAGGACTGGCAGCTGTCTCACGGGTGGACTATTACGGACCGCTCGATCCAGGAAACGTCACACGCATTATGCGCAGGTTCAAAGAGCAACTTCAGATCAACGAGCAGTTCGTTCGTGCGAAAGCAGGTGCGCGGTATGGCAGCCTGCTGCATCTTGCACTCGTCATGCCGACGTCGGCGGTTCGGGTGAGAAAGACAGATCGGCAGGCATGGGTGGTCCTTAGTGCACGCGTGGGCAAACCGATATCTCGGCAGCCTTCGCTCCTACCAGGCGCGGCGCGCATGTGTCCAGCAGCGGCTCCCGTTTCGGGGCGGTCTCACACACCACGGACCAGAACCTGAATGAGGCTCCGATGATAGACGGTGATTCGCACGTACCGGCGCTATACGACGACCTTCTCCGGGCTGTCGCGGAAGGCGGTCGGAAGGTTGTTGTCTGGGGCGTTAACACGGCGACGCTGAAACTTCTGACGCTCCTACGCGAAGGCACCATGATACGGATGGTGAAGGCACTCATTGACACGCGCCCGGAGATTCGTGAGCGAGTAATCTGCGGAGTGCCTGTGCGGAGTCCTGAGGAAGTCTACAAGGAGGAATTTGATACTCTCCTCATCGCGAGTGACGAGGAGAAGCAAGATGCGCTCGAGGCCTTTGCTCGTGTTGATAACCGACTCCCCCGTGTCGTACTTGCGGGGGACGCGCACTACGGGTTCTCCGACCCAGTTTTCGATGCCATCGTCGCGTCATGTTCGGTAAGGTCCAAGGCTGGCGGCTATCCGAACATGCTGATCCATCTTTATCAGTCCCTAACGTACATAGCACAGCGCCGGCTCACAGGCGATGTCGCAGAGTTCGGAGCCTATCGGGGAGGAACCACAGTCTTCATGGCCAAGGTGTTGGCTGCCTTGGGGCACCCAGCCCGAATATATGGCTTTGATACGTTCTCAGGCTTTCCTGGCGCCAGGAGTGTCTTTGATGTGTTTCAGGATCCAGATTACAGCCACGTAGACTATGACGAGGTACACGCCTATTGCTCTGGCTACAACATCGAGCTGGTGCGGGGGGACATCTGCGAGACGTTTCGTCGCTTGAAGGGTATGCCCCTTGTGCTCACCTTCTTCGACACGGATAACTACTCCCCCACTCGTGCTGCACTAGAAATGTGCATAGCCCAGACGGTTCCAGGAGGAATTATCGCCTGCGACCACTACTACAGCCCAGGTTGGGCACGTACAATCGGTGAGCGGATCGCTGCCACCCAAGTGCTGAGCCGCTCGACCTTCTTCCACCTCCACGGAACCGGCATCTTTGTCAAGTACTAGCATATCGGGGCACCCTGAGACCGGAGTCTGTACCTGACCGCCACAGGGACTCCGAACATCCCAGCGCAGCTGCTGTGAACCGTGCCGCTGCCGTATGCGGACGCATCTGCTCGGGCAAGTCGACTCTCACTCGGGATCTCGCGTCGTCTTACGGGTGGAGCATCGTGTCCTTCGGGTCCTACATCCGACAAGTGGCTGAGCACGACAGCCTCCCGCCCACGCGGGAGCATCTGCAGTCGATCGGCGAGTCCCTTCTAACGCACCTCGGGCCGGATGGTCTCCTCAGCAGAGTCCTCGAAGCTCAACGCCCAAGCGGGACCGTGCACTTGATCGACGGGGTGCGTCACGTGTCGGTGCTTCGGTCCGTGGAGAAGACCTACTCGACACTGGTGATCTTCCTCGACCCTCCTGGCGACACCAGGTTCAAGCGTTTCCTTGCTCGCGAAGGCCTTGGGGACGGCGCCGCGAGCCACCTGCTATTTGAGGAGATCAACAACCACGCGATTGAAAATGGGGTGGAAGGGTTGAAGCCGCACGCAGATCTGGTGCTGGAAGGTGAGCTCTCTCGACGCGAAGCGCTTGAGATCGTCGTCCGGTTGCTGCGCAGGCACCACTATCTACCCGAGTGAGCGCCACAAGCCGATCCGTTCGGCCCTGCTCAGGGCGAATCTGGGTTCACTAACCTTCCGCGGGCACCTGTTCCGCACCGGTCTCGATCTCCTCAATTCTGGCGACCAGGGCGGCTAGATCCGCGGCAACGAAGTTGGGCGGCGTCTCGGATGCCTTTACAATGAGGTTCCGTGAGGTCCATCCAATCCAGGTGCCTGGAATGTGCTTGATTCGCTTGATGCTTCTCCTGCTGAACTGGACCGAGACCGGGAACCGTACCGACTCCTCTGGCAGACACAAGAGATGGTGTCCGCCGCTTAGAGCCACTCGCCGCGTCAGGCGGTGCGGCTCGTAAGCCTCAGGGCGACTTTTGACCTGCGGGATAGCCGCAGGCGCGACAAAGAAGTCCAGAAAGCCTGGACGGTAGATGCCCAGTGCCGGATGCACATACCGACGGTACTGTTCCGAAGGCCGCTCGTACTCTGGGATGGCGTAGTCTATCTCAAGCGAACCGAACGGAACGAACTCCACCAGCGGGCCACCGAATACGAGTCTGTGGAAGCGCTCATACTTACCCCTGTCAAGGGACGGCGGGTAGTAGGACAGTCCCACGATGCCTCTAGGCTTGACGAGCTCGCGCACTCGACGGGAGAACACGAGATACTGGGGGTCATACCACGGGGGATCCGTGACGACGATTCCGAACTTTCCAGCGAGATCGGGAGGAACCGCATCGAATGCGTTGTACGGGCGGAAGCTCTGTGACGGAAGCGCTGACTCGCGGAGCCACTGATCAAGCGCGTAGTGCCCTTGATCCAACAGAATCCAGTTCTCGTCCTGAGGGAAGCGCCGGTGGTGAGCTATTGCGAGGCTCGGGCATCCGAGATAGCAGACCGACGCGCCGTCGTGGGCTGCCGCCTCCCTGACAAAGGTGACGACAGCGTTTGACGTGGGCGAGGTGAACCGCCAGTCGAAGTCGAGAAAATGAGGATAGGGATACAGCTGAATGTCAGTGGTTGGGGAGGAGCCCACCGATTTCTTCTCCGCCTCCTCGGTAACTGTCAGTCTGAGCAGCGACGACTTCTCCTTCTTCGTGAACTTGTCAGCCGGAACCGACTTGTCTCCTATGTAACCGAATCTGTAGTCGTTCACACGGGCTGACACCTCCGCACCATCGGCCAACTTAAGGACAACCGAATCCGAAGAAAGATCGAGAGATCGAAGCCTGGTAGCCCCAGCAGCTTTCAGGCGAATTATGCGGCGCAACTCATCGGAGCCCTCTATCAGCAGAAAGTCACGGGCGTGCGATCCAGGCGCTGCGCATCGAATAGCGACCATTTCACTTGTCGCCGTGCCATAGACCTCCCGGCTCTGCTCGGTGTGGTCGGGCCACTTCGAGAAGTCCAGGCGGTCAAAGGGATCGCCGAATACCACTTCGCAATTGCCCCCGGCGGCAACGTACGACAGCTCGAACGCCTCGAGCCCGGATAGCCTGACATCTAGGTTGAGCGGCTTCGCGTCGCGGCCTGAGCCCGCACGGATCGTTCCCACCGTGCGCAACTTGCCGATGGCGTACTCGAGCAGACTGAAGGGTATGGCCGCGAACACCCCAGGCAGAGGCGTCAGGGTGAATTCAGCACGCACTCGCTCCTCGTGCAGTTCCACGTGCCCGTCGACTGCACCGATCTCGTCGATAGCTCCAATGGTTCGACCCCACTCCTGAAACTCGTCAGCGATGCTTGTGAGCGCGGCCAAGCGAAATCGCTCTAGATCAAGGGGCTTAGGTGTATCACGCGGGCGTTCCAGTACGCCGTGGTGTTCAGCCGCCGGCCGTCGATCGTGTAGGGCCATGCACTGAAGGATGCATGCGAGCTCACGGCCCTGGGCAGTCGCCGCAGGCCCCGAGATGTTGGTGAGGAGTGTTCGTAGCCCGGTGTCGAAGCTTGCCTCGCTGGCCGCCCCACGAACCGCGTAGTCGAACAACAGCGCCGCGCTGACCAGGGCATGTTCTTCCGACGCGGCGCATAGCAGCTCCTCGACAAGGAGCTGGGTATCCACTGCCGCAAGCGCTGCCCCCTGATCTTCCCATGGCTTCACCGGTGCAGTTTCGAGGCGCTCGGGCAAGTTCGGCATAGCCGCTAGCAATGCGACATAGGTCAAGCTTCGTTTAAGCTCGCTTCTATCAAGGATCGGATGTACCGGCGCCACAGCTCTAGTTGTCGGAGCCTGCGCCTTGCTAAGAGCGCTTGCGATCCCGCCCACTAAGTCAGGAAAATCCGTGACGGGAAGCGCGACGTCGTGTAGTAGCCCGGCGAAGAAACCAACGATGGCCGGGTGTTCAAGGCAGGCCGAGGCAACCACATGGCGACCCATCAGTCGGCTAGCCAGGAGCGCCGCGCGGACATTGTGATTCAAGTGATCTCGATAGAACTTCCTGCCGATCTCATACTTCACAGCGTTAGCTATTGCTTCCATCGCGGGAAGGGAGGCAAAGTACTCTTGGGGAAGCGGAGCCACCTTGTAGCGCGCCTCTGCGCTCGACCAGGCGCTCATGAACAGCTGGGCGGCCGCCGTGCGAGCGCCGCGTTCGGTGTCGGAGGTCACCCAGGTTCGGAGAGCGCGACCCAGTTCACTCAAGCCTTCGCTGTCAGTTGACTGGCAAAGGAGCGACTGCATCGACGCTGAGTTGAACGCCCCGGCGACGAGTTCGAAATCGAATCGAGTGAGCCGGGACCTGTTCAGTTGCGCCTTAACGCCAAGCGATTCGACAGCTTCCGGGCAGCCGCTCAGCGCCTTCCATACTGTGGCTGATGCGGATCCAAGCACTGCGAGAAGGTCTGGCCAGCTCGTCTCTCGAAAAGCTCGAGCGAGGACCGAGTCTGATTCCCCCTGCTCTAGTTCTGTTAGAATGGCCGCTGTTCTGTCTCGCTGACGGTAGGTCCGGAGGACGAGCGCCGTCTGTTCGCAGGTGCGGAGCCCAACCCTAGATGGAGATCGGTCGACCATTTCGCTCCACACCGCCTCCACGGCGTCTGGCCTCGGAACGACGGCCGGAACAGGCTCCCCGGGCTCTGCGAAGCTAGAGGAGTCCACGAAGAGGGATGCAAGCTCGTTTGCGTCCTGTTCGTGCGGATCGATATCGACAACGAAGAAGGCGCCACACAAATGCCAAAGATCACGGTAGTACGCCGGACACCGCTCCGCCCACGAGGCCGGTACGGTGATGGTCGTAAGATCAGGCTCGTAGTACACGTCACGCAGAACGGCGTGGTACATCCGCCTGAGATACTGGTTGTACAGAAGGAGCTTGGGCTGCACTCCGCCGGCACAAGCACGCTGTAGTCGTGCGAGAAGTCGCTGATGCGTCTCCCACGGCTTCCGCCACCAGCCCCATACGGCACAGCCCTCAGGTACGGGCCGCTGACATCGAGCGTTGCCGGCAACAACGGGGAAGAGCGCAAACTGCGACCCCGCGGTCGGCGGAACAGGAAGTCCTGCCGCCTCGAGTTCTGCGCTGACACCTGGTGGAAGCTCCTCGGGCTTTGACAGCTGAAGATGCTGGACGAGCGTCGGGCTTGCAGACGTCAGAGGGGACCCGCCGAGCCTGTCATCGCCCAGAGGATCTTTGTAGATGAGCAGCAGCCGCAAGTCCTCCGCCCAGTCATGGAACACCTGCCATCACCTCGCGGGGCTCCGTGTGCCCGAGCTTCGAGTTGGACGCCCGGATTAGAGGCGCTGATCTGTCGCACTTGGTTACGAAATTCGTGCCGCATCCGATCCGTTGATTCTCAGGCGAATCACAAATGCCGCGTCACCCGCCGATTACGCTTTCTAGATCCACCCCTGTCAAGGGGAGGCAAGAGCACGGCCAGACCGCATGCGCGGAACAGCCGTTCGCGCTCCGGGCCGGCACCCGGAATGCCAGCGTCAAACCCGCGGGGCAGTGAGGGACAATACTCGGTCCCCGTCAGTCTAGCGTTAGTGAAGCGAACCGCAGGCGGGTTTCGGAGTACGTTCGGGCGTGTCCGTCACTGCGGAGGAGTGACGCCTCAAGCGCGTGGTCGCTGGCCGTCAGGGACGAAACACGATATCGGAGTGCCACTCCAGCAATTCTCGCCTGGGCCGGAGTTCGCCGCGATCTGGCACCGTGATTGTCGAGCCGTTGAACCGGTAGTAGGGCTCCCCGTTGTCGAAGTCGTCCTTGAGCTTCGGGCTCACCAACACCCGATAATCGGGTGCGACCGAGATGTACCCACGGTCGAAGAGGGCATGCACATCGGCGCGCAGCAGTAGGCCGTTATCGAGACGGTGCTCGCCGCCCTCCGAAAGCGGGCGAATGTGGGCCGCCTGGAGCGCGGGGAGCGCTTTCTCGCCAGTCACCGAACACCGCCTGCCGTAAGCGTCAGTGATCATGATGCGGAAGGCACCCTGCCCCAGCCGGATCCGGACGGGTTGCGCCAAGCCATAGACCGGTCCCGGCACAGCCACCGGCCGCTCGGCGGCGGCGTGCCTCGCTAGCGCGCGCTCTCCGACCACCTGCTGCCATAGGTCGTGGCCCACGCCTGTCGCCAAGTCGTATATCTTGCCCACTTGAGTTGCCTGGTGAAAATCGACCGGCGCCGAAATCCAACGCTCGCGAGGAAGAAAGAACGGCTCCTCCAGCAGAATGCAGCCGATCTGGTAGTCCTCCCGACCAGCAGGAATCTTCCGATAGTGCTCGATCCGCGCCCGCATCTCAGCGAATGACCGGGCACCGTTCTTAACACCGAATGCCTCCCACGCAAGGCTCATAGGCAGTCGCGTGAAGTGGACGAAGAACCCTCCCCCTACGACGAAGTTGTCCGGGTAGTGGAGCTTGAAAAGGAGGGGCTCGCCGAGACCGAGTGCCTGAAAGCCCGTCTCGCCGCCCGGCCTCCAGAAGTTGACCTCATCGAGCTGGTCCTGCGCCGCCAGGAAGCGGAACCAATCGCCGTCCGTCACGGCAACAAAGCCCTTCACTTCGGGGCCTCACAACTGCCATTGCGCGACGCCACTAGCCGAGCTGCCTCCTACGCCGCTGGTTCGTACGTCAACCCAAAGATCGTGTCCGCCAGCCACCGCTTGAACGACTCGTTGTCGCTAAACTGCCGGAACAACTCGGTGTCGTCCTTCAACACGGCCGTCATCACCCGCGCAAGCGCCTTGTCGTGCTCGATTCGGGCGTTCTGTCTGTCCGAGTGCTTCCTAGCGTTCTGATAGGCGGTGTCCGCCGAAACCCTCGCCGGGATGTCCTGAGTGATCAATCGGTGCACGCGGTCAGCGTCAGTCCAAGGGATGTTGCCGAACAGGTCGTTGAACGTCTTCAGTATGTTGGAGAGCCTGTCGAGCTCGGGCACGGGCGACCGGCCACCACCGCTCTCCGGCAGCGGCTCAATCTCAGCGTCCTGGTCCGGCAACTGGATCTTGACCGCCGCCCTCTTCTCAACCCGATAGCTATCCATGTCGATCGCTTCGAGTATCCCCTTGGATAGGTCCTCATCGATCGGCGCAGGCAGCTTGGGTACGAGGAAGTTCAAGAAGATAGAGAGCTTCTCCCACTCCGCGTTGGTATACGGCAGGATCGATGCAAGGAAACCATAGGTCCGCAGAAACGCCTTCGCCTTGCCTTTAAAGTCTACCTGACCGTCCTCGTCGAGCTGTTCTTTGTACGTCGCTACGCAAGCGTCGAGGATCGGGTCAAGTCGGTCGCGGTCCGCCCCACCGAGGTAGAGTTCGGCCAGCAGGTCAATCTGTCCCGGCGTGTAGATCTGGTATCCATCCAGGGCACCTTTGAGGTCGTGCAGCTTGTTTGGGTCTGTCTCCTCCGCAAGGATGGTCGTGCGGTAGTAGTCGGAGAACGCCTCCCGGATCGTATCTGCGTCGTTCATGAAATCCAGCACGAAGGTGTCGTACTTCTGCGGATGCGACCGGTTGAGACGGGACAGCGTCTGCACTGCCTTGATGCCCGACAGCACCTTATCCACGTACATCGTGTGGAGCAGCGGCTCATCGTAGCCTGTCTGGAACTTGTCCGCGCATACAAGGAACCGGTACGGGTCCTCCTGGATTTCGTCTGGGATCTTGACTGAAGGAAACTTGTTCAGCGATGCCTCGGTCACATTGGTACCGCCGTACTCATGCTCCCCAGAGAATGCCACAATCGCCCGGTAAGGACTCTTCCGCTCCGTTAAGTAGTCGCTGATGGCTTGGTAGTACTGGATAGCGCGTTCGATTCCGGTCGTGACCACCATGGCACGCGCCTGGCCGCCGACCTTGTTGAGACCGATCACCTGCTCGTGAAAGTGGTCCACCACAATCTCAGCCTTGAGCCGGATCGCGTGTTCGTGTCCTTCGACGTACCTGCGCAGCTTCTTCTTCGCCCGCTTGGTATCGAACTCCGGATCGGCCTCCACCGTCTTGACGAGCCTGTAGTAGCTGTCGACCGGCGTGTAGCTCTTCAGGACATCGAGGATGAAGCCCTCGTCGATGGCTTGCTTCATCGTGTAACTGTGGAAGGGCCGGTGCTTGAACGCTCCCCCGACCTCGTAGGCCTCGCCGAATATCTCAAGTGTCTTGTTCTTCGGCGTCGCGGTGAACGCGAAGTAACTCGCATTCGGCAGCATCTTCCGCGCTTCCATGATGCGGTTGATACGGTCTTCGAGAGTCTCGTCCTCGTCTGACGCGCCTCCCTCCGCGAGCGCCATGCTCATCGCTGCAGATGTCCGTCCACCCTGACTTGAGTGCGCCTCGTCGATGATAATGGCAAACGTCCGCGTGCGGTGCTCGGAGCCGATCTCGTCGAGGATGAGCGGGAATTTCTGCACGGTGGAAATAATGATCTTCTTCCCGCTCTCGATGAACCTCCGGAGGTCGCCTGAGTTCTCGGCATGGCCCACCGTGGCACTCACCTGCGCAAACTGCTTAATCGTGTCCCGGATCTGCTGGTCGAGAATCCGGCGGTCGGTGACAACAATGATCGAGTCGAAAACCTGCGTCTCGTCGTGCGTGATGCCGATGAGCTGGTGGGACAGCCAAGCAATGGAATTCGACTTACCGCTGCCGGCCGAGTGCTGGATCAGATAACGCGCGCCCGACCCGTGCTGCGCCACGTCCGCAAGGAGCTTGCGCACGACGTCCAGTTGGTGGTAGCGCGGCCAAATCTGCACCCTCTTCTTCTTGCCGGTCTTCTCGTTCTTCTCCTCGACAACCTGTGCGTAGTTCTCGAGGATGTCGGTCAGTCCCTCGCGAGTAAGGATGCGCTTCCACAGGTATTCGGTCTTGAGGCCATCGGGATTCGGCGGATTCCCCGCGCCGTCATTCCAGCCCTGGTTGAAGGGCAGGAACCACGACGCCTTCCCCTTGAGGTGTGTGCAGAAGCGGACTTGCTGGTCGTCGACCGCGAAGTGGGCAACGCAGCGCCCGAACTCGAACAGCCGCTCGCGCGGGTCGCGATCACGCTTGTACTGCTCCACAGCGTCTTCGACGGTCTGCTTCGTGAGGTTGTTCTTCAGTTCGAACGTGGCCACGGGCAAGCCGTTGATGAACAGCCCCAGATCGAGCGCCCGCTGCGTTTCGTCGCGACTGTAGCGAAGCTGGCGCGTGACGCTGAATCGGTTCCCCGAGAAGCGTTCGATGGCCTTCTCGTTTCCCGGCGTCGGAGTGCCGTAGAAGAGATCGATCTGATGCGGCCCGTGCTTGACCCCGTGCCGCAGAACGTCAATCACGCCACGCCTGCTGATCTCGCCTTGCAGGCGCGCCAGGAACTGGCGGCGCGTGGACCCATCAGTGCGAAGGGAGAGTGCCTCAACCAGCGGCTCCTGGGTCGCGAGAAGGAAACCACGCAGCTGCACGAGGTCTACGCAGTACTCTCGTTCGTAATGGGTCGCGTCGCCGAGTAACCACCCCGTGCCACCGGCCACCGGCACAGCGGTATCCGTCGCCAGATGCGCCGGCGAGAGTACATCTGTGCGGCCCGTCATCGCCCGCACTATCAGGGCTTCCAGGCCTTGCTCGCTCGTATCGGTGGTCGGCATCCAGTGTTGCCTCCTAGGCGCTCCATGCCGCCAACAGGCGTTCGGCGAAGTTCCTGTTGACCTGTCCACCGCGACGCAGTCGCTTCAACGCACCGCTGCCTATTCTCTTAGCCAGTCGCTCCACAGAAGCGCGGCGTCCTCTTGGCAACTCGACATACACGAACGTCCAGCTCGTGGCTCCGCGTCGCCATGCGGCCGTGTGCACAACCTCGCCAGGCGGCGAGGCCATGCGGCGGCTGTCATCCTCACGCATCACCTGCACAACGATGTCTCCCAGCCTATACGGGCACCGGCCAGACCACCAGAAATCCTCGAGCACATGACGTCTTGGCTGAGACATGCGCTTCCTGCCGGCTTGCCGTCCAGCTTTCTCTGTTTTCTCCGACCCATCCGGGGGATCGAAGGGTCTTAGTTGCGCGAGAAGGAGCCTCGGAAGCTCCGGGCGGACCACGCGCCTGTGACGAGATTGCCGTCGTCCGCGATTCCCGGCAATGCGCGGCGGGCGATACATCCGCTGGAGATGTTCGAGGCCCTTTGGACCCAATTCGTGCAGGCAGAGGCTTCGGACGAACTGCCGTGCGGTCGAAACCGCCTTGCGGTCAGTTATCGCGACCGCAGCCTCCACCAGGGTGCCGGCCGACCGCCACGATGCGTTTGTCGATCCGATCACGGCAGTTGGTCCGAATACGAAGACCTTTGCATGAAGGTTCGGAACGCTGTATACCCGCACGTCCGCCGTCTTCATGAGCTTCTTGAGTTCGGCAGGGCACGTCTGGCCACTCCTAACTGCGCCTTCGCTCGCATCCACCACGAGCCGGCTTCCTCGCGGCAGGGGAAGCAACTTCGCCGCGCCCTGGCCGAAGTACGCGACAGCTACGTGAGCAGGTTGCTTCGACCGCCGCGCCGCCGCAGATATCCTGGGCCAGATGCCCTGTGTGATCACGCGAATGCTCACGTCGCCGCTCTCCCATCGTCACCGTGTCTCATCATTGCCTGCTTGCTCGTCCTACACGGCCAGAGGTTGCTGACACGACCGAATGAGCGGGAAGAAGGACTGCCCGCGAATCGTCCATTGACGCCCCCACACCTCCGTTGGGAACAGCGGCGAGCTGTGCGCCTCCACGATCCTCGCCCACTCAGCGTGGTCGGCGAAGGACCTGCCCTTATCACGCATCTCCTCGGCCCGCAAGAAACCCACGTAAACCAGCACGACGGGGAGACCCAGCGTTGTGACCTTCCAGGCCCACGCGAACCGGTTCGACATCTGGTAGTGCGTGTCACGGGAGATACGCCACGGTAGGGACGTCACGTTCTCTAGCCCGACACAAGCAGACCGGATGGCTTCTCCGATTCGCTCGTGATTCGCCTCGCTGTTCTCAGAACGCTGCTTTGACCGCGACTTGCCGATGGACTCCTTGATAAGCTCCGCGTCGTGGGCCTTGGCTTCCACCAAGATGAGGCCCCTTTCTCCGGATACGGAGCAGGTGCTCGCAATGTCCCAGTTGGGGGTGTTCGCCGGCCCAGGGAACGCGAGCCACCAGTTCGTGACCGCCTCCCTCTGAGCCGGCCCCAGGAAATCGCTCGCCTCCCCCAGCTTCGCTTCCTCCGTTGCCGTAGTGTCCCACGTGCCGTCCGTCTGCATCTGCGGAATGCCGCGGGGCATCCACACGTCCTCGGCTCCGACCGTCACCTCCCGAAGGTCAATCAACCGTTCAAGTCGAGCCGCAACCTGCGGCCGTTCGCCGTGCATGAAGAGCAAACACCGCGGGAAGCTGCCTCGGCGTCTGTTGGCTGGCAGCGCCTCGACCCAGTTCACGTTGCAGCCTCGCCCTCTCCCATTTCTTCGCTGCCGTCCGAACCGTCTTCCCCCACTTCGTACTGCGACTCTTCCAAAGGCTCGTCCTCCACCACGGGTTCTGGAAGGGCTTTCGCCGCTTCGCGTACGTCCAGTCTTCCCACCACCACGTCGGTGATGAGACGGGTTCGGTACTCCTGCAGGAGGGACACTTCGCGGTGGCAACGATCGATGGCGATACGTAGTGGGGTGGTCTCGCCTCGCACCCTTTCGATGATGCGATCCTGCTCATCCCGTGGAGGTACCGCAATCGCGATGCTCATCAGTCGATCTTGGGTTAGCTTCGGCTGTGCCGCTCCTGAGATCCACGGCATGTAGTTCAGCCCTTCCATGATTGCCGCCAAGAACTCAATATTGCCGCGCTTTGGCTTGAGTACGTGGGCGTGATTGTTCACCCAAAATCTTCCGCGAGCGACAATCGCCAGAGGCAAGTTACGAAGAACGAGATTTGCGCCGTCTTCCGCAATGAGCAGGAGGTCGTCGTCGAACAAAAAGCTGTCCACCTTGTCAATGACGCCGGACGCCCCATAGTAGTCGAACTGCCGCACCGTCAGGGCGCCGCGCGCGGTGCCGCTCAACGGGATTCGGCGTCGGTTCAGGCAGGCGAACTGCGCTTTTACTCGCGATACCTCCCAATGCTCAGGAACGTCGCCCAGCCACTCCACGCCGGAGGGCTTGAGGCGGACGTTGGAATCGAGCCCGCGGGTGACGACGCGGTCGATAATCGCCCGCTTCTGCTCCTCCAGCAGCTTCACTAGCTTTTCCTTCGTGCGGATGTGTCGGCTGATACACCGTTCCGCATTGTTGAGGAATGTGACGATAGCTGATCGGTCGGGAGCGGGTGGGACAGGCAACTCGGAACGACTGAGCTTTTCGTAGTCGACGCTCTGTCCCTGCCGAATGCCGGTAACAAACAAGGTCAAGTTCTCAATGTAGGGCCTCGATTTGAACAGCCAGGCTAGATATGCATGCGTATTGGGATCTGATGGATAAAGGACCGTATAGGCCGGGCTGATGATGCCTTGTTCCCGGGCGTACTCAATGCCACCCTGGAATGAGCGGAGGCTGATCACGAAGTCTCCAACCCGCACTAGCTTCAGTAGATGAAGATCCTTGAGCGCCAGAACAGTGCGATTCTCGTAGTCCTCTTTGCGAACCACTCCCTTGGTCTGCGTCGCGGCGAGCAGGGGTTCGTCGGGGAAGCCCTTCTGGCGTCGTTCCCGGAGAACCGTCTTCATGCGGCGCAGGGCCCAGTCCTCCGGCACCTGCCCAAGCCACGGCACGCCGGAGTCCTTGTACACAGCATAGGGCTTCAGACCGTCAATCACGCCGCCCCGCCACCATTACCCATCTGCTTCTCGAGTGCTTGCCGCACCAGTCCGATCACGTAGGGCAGTTCATCGAGGGAACCGAGACTCACCTCCACGTCGCCATTGCCCCATCTCCCGACGTTAGTCACGTCCTTGCAGATCCCCCTAGGGTCCTGGATCTCGTGGAACGCCATATTGAGTGCCAGCCTTAGGCGCTTCGATTGCGGCACAACGTCCACAAAGTTCGTCTCGGCCTTGTAGGCTACGTATACCTTGAGGAATTCCTCCGTCACGCATGGATCGAGCGCCAATACCTCCCTGCGAAACGCATCAAAGAGGGGGCGCATAGGCCCAGTCTCCAGCTGCGGATGATCCGCCAAGGTGTAGTGAGTCGCGAGTTCCTGTGTCGGCCGGTACGCGTCCAGCACGTGGGAGTCGAGTGAGGGAGCCTTCCACACTCCGATCGCGATGGCGGCCAGTCGCGCCGCTCGTTCGCGGATAGTGTCCTCGTTCCACTCCGGCAACACACCCAAGCCTTCGTTGAGCCTGAGCGGGCTCTCGCGAAAGCCGCCCGCCATGTCCCGCTTCTCGGCAAACGGGCGATCGCTATACTCCGAGTTGTATCCGGTAAGAGTCAGATTGCCAAGCGTGTGGAGCCAGGTCTGTTGAACACGCTGCCACTCGGGTCCCAGAGCCGCTTGCCACTCCGCTAAGAGGTTCTCGTTCTGCGGCAGGATGTGCTCCACGGTGTACTCGGCTACCGGCACGCGCTCCTTGCGCCCGTGGTTCTCCATCCTCCGCAGCCAGTAGCTCTTGCTGCGGAAGTTGTACAAGTCTCGGACTTGAATCTCGCGGCGGAACTCCTCATCGTCGGGGAAGCGCCGGTACGACGGGAGCAGTAGCAGCTGTGCCTGGATGCTCTCGAGATACCTGTCCTTCTTCAGCCCGCGACCAAGGGTCGCGAACGTCTTATTGAGGGAGTTGGTGGGAATCGCGCAGACTGCTCGCCGGAAGACATAGGCCTCCACAAGACGTGCTGCTGCTAGAAACTCCGGCTGGCTTAGCAGGCCACCGACGTAGTCCTCGTAGAGCTCCAGGAGGAATGGATATGCCACGTCTACTCTGAGTTCGCGTAAGTCCTGGAAGGCATCGGCCAGCTCGCTGTCGGCCTCCTTCCTGAGCGCCATGGCACAGTAGTGCCCTGCAAAGCGTCGAATCTCGGCGACGAGGGAGTCGACTCCGGCAGCGGCGACCTCCGGCGCCTGCGCATGCGCTTTGAACTCGTCGTAGACTTCGTCTTCTTTGGGGATCTCGCCGGTCC
>Ga0187853_10001886_pt1 | contig 18308 bp, 18 predicted proteins | sample June2016WEW_6_10_2_FD_132417 | JGI IMG/M metagenome (GOLD analysis project Ga0187853, IMG submission 132417) | Peatland microbial communities from SPRUCE experiment site at the Marcell Experimental Forest, Minnesota, USA - June2016WEW_6_100 | ecosystem: Environmental > Terrestrial > Soil >... | reverse complement strand
GTCTGCGGCGATGGCATGGACTACGAAGCCGGCCTGGATCATTTTCACCCGGAGTCGTCGAGAGGGCCGACTGCGAGGGAGTGCCCGAGAGCGTTCAATTCAGATCGCAAGGCCTCGGGATACGGGATCCCTTCGCGACGCCGCCTTTCTTCGACCTCGGCCTCCAACTCGCCTGGGACAAGGATTCTTTCCACGCCAGGGCCGCGCCGCGCAGAGTGCATTGCGTCAATGGCTCGGTCTACGCGCTCGCGGAAGTCCTTCGGATCCGAGAAGCACTTGACGTCGATCGCGTGAAACCAATGGCCGACGTTCTGGGCCTGTTCGAAATCCGTTCTCATGTTCCGTACTTCCCTGCCGAATGCCGCGTTTGGCAGAAGGGCGGACATTACGGCGACCATGAGAGCCAGACCGTACCCCTTGTGATCGCCGACCGGCCGCACCAGCAGGTTGCCGGCGGCGCGAGCGGCCTCGGTCTCAGGCAGACCATCGGGTCCAATCGCCCAGTCAGACGGGAGTGGATCCCCGCGCTTCGCGGCGAGCAGAATCTTGCCACCTGCCGCGACGCTGAAGGAAATGTCGAGGACGAGAGGTGGGTGGGTGGCCGTCGGCACGGCGATGCCGAACGGGTTGTTGCCGAGGAGGGCTTCGATCGCGCCCCACGGAGCCATGATGTTCCCGGCGCTGACGGTCGCAGCCATGCCGATCATGTCGCGGGCCACGGCCATCTGGGCAAAGTGCGCACACGTGCCGAAATGGTTCGAGTGCCTGACCGCTACCGAGCCCGAGCCGCAGTCTGCCGCCAGATCTAGGCAGACGCCCATGGCATATGCAGCCACCACCTGACCCATCGCGTTTTGACCGTCCACGACGGCCGTGCCACCGTGTCGCTCGACGACTTCAGGACGGCCTCTTGGGTCGATCGCTCTTGTCTGGAGGCGCTGTACGTAATTGGAGACTCGGATGAGGCCGTGCGACATGACGCCGCGGAGGTCATCGGATGCTAGCTGAACAGCCACGACCTCGGCATCGGCCCTGTCCATGCCGCAGGTCATGAACACGTCGGTCGTCCACCTGATGGCGCGCTCCGCATCGACTAGGACCGGGGGACGACCGGGGTGGGGCTGGTCTGACATCGGTCCGAACATAGCAGAGGCGTCAAGCTAACTCGGATGTAGAAGCAGCCTTGACAGTCGGGCCTATTGTGGTCCTATGTCAGACCTAAATCAGAAGTATTATCCGCCGCCGGAGTCAGATGGTGGGTGGCGGTGGCTGCAATCGGCCGACGACATCCGAGAACTCGGCGGAATGGATCCGGCCAAGCTGGAGGTGTGGGCGCGACTTCAGTCGCTCCTGTACGGCGGCTTTTCGTGGTCCGTTGTGGTGATTCACCACGGGTATCTCGTGTGTGAGATCGCCACGTTCAATGTGCTGAACACTGCGCGCTCGGACATCTGGTCGGGGACCAAGAGCTTCACTGCAACCGCCTGGGGTTTGCTCTTCGACGGGCGTATCCCCCAGCTCGACCGCGACTCGGCGCCTGTGACGCTGGACAGTCACATCTACGACTTCATCCCAGAAGGCGATCCGCTCACCGACTCGCGCAAGCGAGAGATCACGGTTGGCCAGGTGCTGTCGATGACCGCTGGTTTCAAGGGCGAGGACTGGGGCGTTGTCGGCGCACCCACGGCCATCGATGCCGGTCCGTATGAGCACGCTCTGGGTTTCGCCCCGAACAGGTCGGGCCTGTGGGTCGCCACTCTCGCCGCCGACCCCGGTACTCGTTGGGACTATTCCGATCCTGCATTCTGCCACCTGTCGCTTGGGTTCAATGGAGCCACAGGACGAGAGATTGCCGACGTGATGGGGCAGTACGTGTTTACGCCCATCGGAATTGAACATGCGAGTTGGGACCAACAGGGGGGCGGAGGCTTTCTGGGTCCGCACACCAACCCCCACACCGGCTTGCATCTATCCGCCCGGGAGCTGGCTCGCTTCGGGTATCTGGCTCTTCACCACGGACGGTGGGGGGATGAAACGATCATCCCAGAGGCCTGGCAGGAACAGGCGACGCGGCCATCACAAGAACTCAATCCATCTTACGGGTACGGCTGGTGGACGAATGCGCGTGGCAGCTATGCACCGGGACTGCCCGCGGATCTGATCGCCGTTTCAGGCTTCGCCGGAAACCGTTGCTACGTAGTTCCATCGCTCGACCTTGTCGTGGCACGCGTCGGCACCGGCCCCTTCGTTCTCGACGAACGCGCCTTTCTGGAGCCCGTGGTTGCAGCGATCTCCGGTTGAGACTGGTTCCCGCGCCGGCATGGTGCCACTGCTGGAACCTGATTCGCTCGCGAGGGTACCTCGCCTGCCCGGCGTTCTGGACGGACACTGGCCTGATCCAAGTCGGGGCTCATGGTCTCGTCCTGACGAGCACGGGAGGCCGGTCGGGATACGAAGCGTATGTGGCGAGCTCGCGCCAAACGGAAGGTTCGTGTGTGACTGCCGATACTCCGGCCGAGACGGCCCCAACTAGGAATTCGCAATCGCCGGCCGAGACCGAGGATGCGGAGGCTCTCGTCCGCGCGAGCGGACTCGAGCCGATCGAGAGAACCAATCTGGTCGAGGAGGTTACGGAGCGCATCACCAAGTACATCGTCAATGGGGGTCTCTCCGCCGGCGACAGAGTGCCCACCGAGCGCGAGCTCAGCGCAAGGTTCCGCGTCGGCCGCTCGACGATTCGTGAGGCCATCAAGGCCTTGCGGGTCCTCGGCGTCGTGGAGACCGCCGGCCGGCGGATTGTCGTGGGAGGGGGCAGGCCAGAGGGCCTGGGCAAGTCTCTGGCCTGGAGGATCCTCATGAGCGACCGCACGGCAAGCCAGGCCATCGAGGCGCGGCGGGTGCTGGAGGTGGCGCTGGCGCGAATGGCTGCTGAGCGGGCGACAGATGAGGAGATTGCAGGGATTGGACGACTGCTCGAGGTGATGCGGACAGCGCCGGAGCTTGCAGCGTACCTGGAGGCCGACTGGCGGTTCCACGCCGCAATCGCGCGGGCGGCAGGCAACGATGTCCTTCTGGTTGTGACTGCGACGTTGCAGCAGTTGGAGCGAGTCTGGATGCAAACGAATCTCGACGTCGATCGGGAGTCCGTGACGTCCTCATTTGCCGAGGACGAAGCGATCCAGCGGGCCCTCTGGGCGCGCGACCCGATCGCGGCGGGCCAGGCGATGGACTCCCACCTCCGGGCCTCGGGTGAGCGGCTCCTGTCATCCGTGCCTGGAAGAGTCGAGGGTTGATTGCGTCATGCCTGGGCGGCCGCGAGGTCGAGCATGGCCCGGGCAGTTGCTCGCGGCGGTAGCCCCCCGGTTGTGGGCATCAAGGGACGGCCCCTGACGTCTCCTGTGTCACGCACGGATTGGGCCACCGGTGTGATTCTCGGCGTGTTCCTTCCCAGGACCCCGAGGAGACACAGATGGCCCTGCCACGGTCTGCACTGTCCGGACTGCTCGACGTCATGAGAGCCGGCGGCAGCGAAGATGTCATTCGCCAGGCGCTTGCGCTCGGCCTCCGAGAGCTCATGAGCTCCAAGCGGGGCCCACGATCGGCGCCAGCCGATACGAGAGGACCGAGACTCGCCTGACCCACCGCAAACGCGCAAGGTCGACGATCTCGTGGCCGCCCTGAGGATCGAGGCTGGGGTCAGCAATAGCGAGCTCTGATACGCCCGTTCTATGCGGGTTGATTGCCCGGCTGGAAGACTCGCGGATTGGGCCCGAGGTAGCTCACTAGGCGCTCGGGGCTCAAGAAGCGGGAGACATCTCCGATCGTCTAGAGGACGCCAAGCGCAACCGCAGCATCGTCACTCGGGATGGTCAAGCTCACTAAGCTCCCTCTCTTTCGCAAGGCCCGTTCTCCTTGCAGACGGGGATTTTCACATGAGCGAGACTGGTATACCATCATACTATCCTTCCAATCGACGATCGAATACCAAGACTGCGCAAGCCTACCTATGCCGCCACTGGGGAACGAGGATCGAGATTGAGCGCACTATCAGGAAGTGGTCTCCGCCTGCGGTCGGAGATAGCGCGCTCGGCTCGCGTCGGCACGTTAATCGGGGTTCGGATGGAGGTGATCGGTGCCTCAGCTAGGTGAGTTGGAGGATCCGCGCGACGCACTCATCGACGAGCTCATCGCGATCGCGGAAGAGGATGAGCGCCTCGTGGTGCTCGACGCGGACGTCTCCCGGACCAGCCGCACGCGGCGCTTCCGCGACCGCTTCCCTGATCGCTTCCACGACGTCGGCGTCGCGGAGCAGGATCTCTTCGGTATCGCGGCCGGGATGGCGACCACCGGCATCGTGCCGGTCGGAGTGACCTTCGCGGTGTTCGCCTCGCTGCGCGCTGCCGAGCCAATCCGGACTTCCATCTGCTACCCACGGCTCAACGCGAAGGTTGTCGGCGGCTACGCCGGTGTGAGTAACGCCAAGGACGGCGCGACTCATCAGTCGCTCGAGGACATCGCGATCATGAGGAGTTTCGCGAACATGGTCGTCCTCGCACCTTCGGATGGCGTCATGACGCGCAAGGTCATGCGGGCGGCATTCGAGCACGATGGGCCCGTGTACGTCCGCGTCGAGTACGAGATGATCCCTGCAATTCACTCGCAGGACACTGAATTCGTGATAGGACACGGCCTCCGGCTTCGTCACGGAGACGCCGTCACGATCGCCGCATACGGAACGGCTGCCGTTCGCGCCCTTGAGGCGGCGGAAACGCTGTCCGGCGTCGGCATAGAGGCCGATGTCCTCGATATGGTCTCGCTCAAACCGTTCGACGAGAGCCTCCTCCTCGAATCGGTCGCCCGTACGAGCGGTCTGGTCACCGTCGAGGACCACAACGTCATCGGTGGGCTCGCTAGCGCCGCCTGTCAGACGCTCGTCGAGGCAGGCATTGCCCCAGCGTTCCGCGCCCTGGGCTTCCGCGATACCTACAGCGAATCAGGGGCCGCCGGGGAACTGCGCGACAAGTACGGCTTAGGCGCGCGGGCGATCGTCGCGGCCGCAAGCGCCCTCGTCAACACAGGCCGACTCGAACGGGGAGTGGTGGGAGCCTGGCATGGAACCGACTGAAAGCGATCTCGAGGCCTACCTGCGGGGCAAGGCGTACCGGCTCCGCTCGCACGTCATCGAGATGGTTTACAAGGGCGGCAGCGGCCATCCAGGTGGCTCGCTGTCCGCGGCGGACATCGTCGCGACGCTTTACTGGCACGTGATGCGTATCGATCCCCAGCAGCCCCGATGGCCTGAACGCGACCGCCTCGTGCTATCGAAGGGCCACGCTGCACCGGTCGTGTACGCCGCACTCGCCGAGAAGGGTTTCTTCCCGGTGGATGTGCTGCCCACGCTGCGCAAAACTGGCACGATCCTCCAGGGTCATCCGGACATGCGCAAGACGCCTGGGATCGACATGACGTCCGGATCCCTAGGTCAGGGTCTGTCCGTCGCCCTCGGGATGGCGCTTGGTTCACGGCATCTTCGACAGCCATTCAACGTCTATGCCCTCCTCTCCGACGGCGAGCTCCAGGAAGGCATGATCTGGGAAGCCGCGATGGCCGCCGCGCACTACGGCGCCGGCAATCTGACGGCGATCGTCGACTGCAACGGCCTTCAGGTCGACGGGCTCCTGTCCGACGTCATGAACGTCGAGCCCCTCGTTGACAAGTGGCGTGCCTTCGGATGGCAGGTTCTCGAGGTGGATGGCCACGATTTCGCCTCGCTCATCGCCGCGTTCGACCGGCGCCGGGCGGAGGCCCGGTCCGAGCCGTGGGTGCTCCTGTGCCACACAGTCAAGGGCAAGGGAGTGTCGTTCATGGAGGGCGTGATGGAATGGCACGCGAGCCCCATCAGCGTCGAACTCCGCGACAAGGCCCTGAGTGAGCTGGCGCCGTTTGCGGAGCCTCACCTGTCTGCAGCGGCCCTCGGACCGGCCCGCCGAACAGAGGGTTACGGGGTCGCAAACACGGCTGGTAGCGCGGAGACAGTGCCCTTGCTGGGCTCCACGCAGCTGAGCCGCCATGACGATGATCCGATGTCGGCTGGTGTGTTGACCGATGAGTCCGCTCACGGCGTTGCGTCGCGCCGCTGAGCGGGTGGGAGGCAGCTGTGGGTTCCGCGAGCGCGCCCGTTCTAATCACCGGTGGATCAGGGTTCATCGGAACGTACCTGACACGGCGGCTGCTCGTGAGCGGTCGCAAAGTCTGTATCTTCGACATCCGGCCACCCACGCGGGAGCTGGATTACGTCCTGGGCGACCTGCGCGATCGCGTCGATTTGCGGCTCGGAGGAGTGGACAACTGGCCGCGACTCTTCGAGGTGGTCCGGGACGTCAAGCCCGACTGCATCGTCCATGGCGCCGCCATCGTCGATCCTGCCTTTCTCAAGCACGCGCCACTGCCGGCTCTGCGGGTCAACGTCGAGGGCACCGTGAACGTGCTCGAGGCGACCAGGCTGTTGGGCGTACGCCGAATGGTCTATCTCTCTTCGATCGGGTTGTTGACGCGCGTCCAGTACGAGCCGATCGATGTAAACCATCCGATCCTGATCGCCAGGGAGGGCCCCGGTGCTGGCTTCTATGGCGCGGCCAAGGCCGCCAGCGAAGTCTTCTGCTACGCCTACCACGACGCGTTTGGCGTCGACTTCCGGGCGGTACGTCCGTCGGGCGTCTACGGCTTTGGCATGGGCTGGCCGATGTTCGTGAAGCCGATGGTCGAGGCTGCGGTCGAGGGACGATCGCTCCGCTTCGCGACCGGCGGCCCGTTCCCGCGCTCGTATACCCATGTCGAGGACGTGGCGAGCCTGATTGCCTGCCTGATCGACGCCCCCGACGACGTGGACCGCATCTTCTACGCGGCGACGGGCGAGCGGCTTACGACCGCCACCGAGCTGGCCGCTATCGTCCGCGACGTCGTGCCAGGCGCCGACATCGAGATCGGGGACACGCTCGGCCCGGACGACAACTTCGAGCTGTCCTTCCGTGCCCCGCTGTCGATCGAGAATGCGCGCCAGCAGCTCGGCTGGGAGCCGCGCTTCCGCTCGATGCGCGACGGCGTTGCCGAGTACGTCGCGCGGTACCGCGAGTACGTGGGGGTCGGGCCCGCCACGTCCACCGCGCGATGAGCGCCGCAGAGGCCAGCACGGCCCCCGGACCGGCCCGAGACGAGCTCGTCCGAGTCAGCGAGACGCAGGCGAGAAGTTGGACAGACTCCGTCTTCAGGGCCTGTGGAATGCGCGACACAGATGCGGATATCGTCGCCGAGCACCTCGTCGGCGCCGACCTCCGCGGCGTCTACTCGCATGGGCTAATGCGCGTCCCAAACTACGTGAAGCGCCTGCAGACTGGAGTCATTAGCGCGACGGCGAACCCAGAAGTCATCGCCGACCATGGGGCTGTGGCGATCGTTGATGGCCGCAACGCGATGGGTCAAGTCGTTGGCCTGTACGCCATGGAGCTGGCGATCGAGAAAGCTGGGGTTCTTGGGACGAGCTTCGTCGCGGTACGGGGCAGCAACCACTATGGGACGTGCGCCCACTTCGTGGAGATGGCTGTACAGCGTGACATGATCGGTATCAGCGGGACGATAGGGTCCAAGAACATCATGGCGCCGTGGGGTGGCACGGTACCGCTGCTGGGCAACAACCCGTTCGGCGTCGGCATTCCCGCTGGGCGGCACGACCCCGTGATACTCGATATGGCCCTCAGCATCGCGGCCGGCGGGAAGATCCAACTCGCGGCCAAGACCGGCCGCAAGATCCCGAAGGACTGGGCGTACGATCGCCACGGCCGGCCGACGACGGACGCGGTTGAGGCGTGGAGTCATCTCATGGTGCGCCCGCTTGGCGACTACAAGGGCTACGCGATGGCATTCGTGGTCGCGCTGTTGTCCGCACTGCTGTCTGATGCGGCCTTTGGGGCCGACGTCAAGGACCTCCACGAGGACTTCGTCAACCCGCAGAACGTCGGCCATTACATGCAGGCGATCGACGTTCGCCGATTCCGGGAGCCGGCCTCGTTCCGGCGAGCGGTCGATGCCGCGATCGACGCCATGCACGGCGCGCCACGCGCAGCGGGCGTGGCGGAGATCTTCGTGCCTGGCGAGCCCGAGGCCCGCCTCGCCCGACAGCAGCGGGAGCAAGGCATCGCCTACGACCGCCACGTGCTCGCGGAACTCGACGGGGTTGGCGAGCAGCTCCGAACGGGGCCCATGCCGCGGCCGTCGGCGAGCGGGGCAGTCGTGGCAAGAAAGGTTTAGGCCAGGCCAATGTCGCACGACAAGGGGATCGATCCCGGGCTGGAGGTCGTTCTCGACTCTCACGCCATCCTGGGGGAGGGGCCGTCCTGGGACGACGTGTCCGGCCGACTGCTATGGGTAGACATCGTTCGTCAGGAGATCCACAGGTTCGATCCCCGGACCGGAAGGGACGAGCGCGTCCGCGTCGAGCAGCCGGTGGGCGCGGCGGTTGTTCGAGCGGGCGGTGGCTACGCTGCAGCGGTCCGCGACGGCTTCGCGCTGGTCGACCCCCAGACCGGCCACGTCGAGCTGATCGCGCCCGTTGAACTCGATCTGCCCGGCAACCGCATGAACGACGGCAAGTGCGACTCGTTGGGTCGCTTCTGGGGCGGCACGCAGGCAGTCGACCACACTCCGGCCGCAGGCGCGCTGTACCGGCTCGACATCGATCGCACGGTGCACCTCGTGGTGGACGACGTGGGCATCTCTAATGGTCTGGGCTGGAGTCCGGACGACCGAACCATGTACTACATCGACACCGCCGCGAACCGGCTAGACGCCTTCGATTTCGAGGCCTCGGCCGGGACGGTCTCGGCACGGCGCTGTCTCGCTCCCCTTGCTCCGGAAGAGGGCGGTGGTGACGGCCTCACGATCGATGCTGAGGGCTTCATCTGGGTGGCATTGTGGGATGGCTGGGCGCTCCATCGCTTCGCGCCCGATGGCCGGCTCGACCGAGCCGTGAGGTTCCCGGTGAGCCATGTCACGAGTTGCTGTTTCGGCGGGCCCAATCTCGACGAGCTATACGTCACGACGGCCAGCATGACTGAGACCGGCCCATTCGACGCCGAACGGCTCGCTCGTGAGCCGGCTTCCGGTTCCCTCTTCCGTCTCCGGCCTGGCGTCAAGGGCTTGCCCACGCACCCGTACCGCGGTTAGCCGAGGATCGTAGGTTCGATGACGGGCCCGCGGCGCGAATGAGTCTGTAGCTGGAGACACAGGGGCATCAATGCTCATCCACCTCGAAACGAACCTCCGGATCCCGATGCGAGATGGCGTCGAGCTTGCGGCTGACCTCTACTTGCCTGAGACCGGCGCCGCGGTCCCGGCGCTCGTCGAGCGGACGCCGTACGACAAGCAGCGAGGCCAGGCACGCAACTTCGCCCTGGAGGCCCGGCGGGCCGCCGAGGCCGGCTTCGCCGTCCTGGTCCAGGACACGCGCGGGCGGTACGCATCCGGCGGCACTTTCCGGCCGTTCTTCGACGAGGCGCAAGACGGAGCCGACACGCTCGCCTGGGTGGCTCGACAGCCATGGGGCTCGAGGTCGATTGGCATGATCGGTGGCTCGTACGGCGGGCTGGCGCAATGGGCGGCGGCCGGCAAAGCGGGCGACGGGCTCGGCGCGATCGCGCCGTTCATGACCGCGGCCGACGTGGGCGGCGGCTGGGCGTACCGCGGCGGCGCGTTGCAGCTCGGCTTCTTGCTCACCTGGGCGATCACGACGCTCGTCCCGGGCGAGGCGATGAGGCGGCAGCGCGAGGGCCGCGAAGGCCCGAGTCCGGCTGAGGTCGGGGCGGCCGTAGACGGCATCGGGCGATACTTCGAGTTCGCCCCGACGCTTGACGTCCCGCTTCCCGGCGAGCCGTCCTACTACCGGGAATGGCTCGCCCATCCGCCAGGGGATGTCTACTGGCAGGAGGCCGGTCACCTGCCCGATGCCGCTCCCCCCTCGCTCACGATCGCTGGCTGGCATGACATCTTCCTCGCGGGCGCTCTCGACGACTATGCGATCGTGCGGCGGCAGGCGCCGAGCCGGGGGCCCTTGCCGCGCCTGGTCGTGGGGCCGTGGGCCCACCGGGTGACGGAAGGCTCGTTTCCAGAGCGAGGCTACGGGCGCTCCGCCGGCACCGAGGCGTCGGACCTCGGCGGCCTGCAGATCGCGTGGCTCGCCTCGGTGCTCAACCCTAGGAGTCGTCTGGCCCCGAAGTTGCAGTCAGTTGCCCCAGTCCGGCTATTCGTGATGGGCTCGAACGAGTGGCGGGAGTTCGCCGACTGGCCGCCGGCCGAAGTGATGCCGCACAGCCTGTATCTAGACAGTCACGGCCGCGCGAATACGGCGCGTGGCGACGGTCTGCTGCTGTGGACGGAACCGGCCACGGACGGCGAAGACTCTTATGTGTACGACCCGCTGGACCCGGCCCCGACGATCGGGGGTGGAACTTTCCTGCCCGGCATCGAGGTCGGTGCGAATTCCGGGCCGCGGGACACCTCGGCCGCTGAGCGCCGCGAGGACGTCCTGTGCTACACGTCGGCTCCGCTCGCCGAGCCGGTCGAGCTCGTAGGTCCGGTCGAGCTGGTGCTGTTCGTCGCCTCGTCCGCTGAGGACACCGACTTCACCGGCCGACTCGTGGACGTCGCCCCCGACGGCCGTGCGGAGCACGTAACGGAGGGGATCCTGCGCGCCCGCTACCGGGAGTCGATCCGCGCGCCGCAGCTGATGCGGCCGGGACGGTGCTATGAGATCCGCATCGATCTGGGAGCGACGGCGACGCGCTTTGCGGCGGGCCACCGACTGCGTCTCGAGGTCTCGAGCAGCAACTTCCCGCGCTTCGACCGTAATACGAACACCGGCGGCGACATAGCGTCTGAGAGCGTCGGAAGCTGGCGTCAGGCCCGCAACAGCGTGCTGCACGGCCAGTCGCGGCCGTCGCGGCTGGTCGTGTGGCTTGTCCCATGCGGCGCAGGAGGCGAGCCGAGGTAAGCGGTTCCCTGGCGGAGGATCGGGTTTGGGCGAGGAGGTACGCGATGAGCGGCATGGACTTGCAGGTCGTGGTTGTAACCGGCGGCGCGAGTGGCATCGGGGAGGCGGCGGCGCGCCTCTTCGCAGGGCAGGGAGCCGCGGTCATAGTCCTTGACACCGATGACGAGCTGGGCGCAGCGGTGGAAACCGGGAGCGGTGCGGGACGCATCTCATTTGTCCACGCCGACGTAACCCGCGAGGACGACCTAGCCGCTGCCTTCGAGACGATCGAGGCCCGCCACGGCCGCGTCGATAGGTTGCTGAACTGCGCCGGCATCGCCCGGATCGCGCCCGTTCGCGTCGACTGCGCCGCGGACTGGGACGCGGTCATCGCCGTAAACCTTGGCGGCAGCGCGCGATGCATCAGGCACGCTGTGCGGCTGATGCCACACGGCGGTGCGATCGTCAACGTCTCATCGATCCATTCCCTGCGGAGCGGCGGGTCGCTCGCCGCATACGCGGCCTCGAAGGGCGGCGTGGACGCCCTAACCCGAAGCCTAGCGGTTGAGCTGGCTCCCGCCGGCATCCGGGTGAACGCCGTCCAGCCGGGCTACACGCGGACGCCTCAGTTCCTGCGCACGGCGACAGCCATGGGAGGCGGCGATCCGGAGAAGTTCATCGAGTCGCTGCGACCCACGATCCCGCTCGCCCGCGTGGCCACACCCGACGACATCGCCCGGGCGATGCTCTTCCTGTGCGGCGACGATGCTTCGTACGTCACGGGCGCCTCACTCCTGGTCGACGGTGGAGTGTGTGCGAAGCTCTAGAACGGCAGTAACGAATCGTGATGCTGATAACGCCAAGGGAGGTTTCGATGACGAGCACGGAAGCGCCCCAGAGTCGGTCGTCTCATTTCGAGCGGCGCTGGTTCAATCGGCTGGCCCCGGCGATGCTGTTCACGCTCGAGGGTAAGGTCGCCGTCGTAACGGGCGCGGCAGGCGGCATCGGCAGCTGGCTGTCCGCAGGACTGGCTCAGGCTGGTGCCTCCGTGCTGCTCACGGATCGGGATCTCGGCCCGACTCAGTCCGTCGCCGACGAACTCTGCGCGCACGGCCTAAAGGCGGCCGCCTTCGCTGCCGACCTAGCCGAGGACGACGCGCCGCAGTCAATTGTGAATGCGGCTCGAGAGCGGTTCGGCCGCCTGGACGTACTGATCAACAACGCAGGGGTAAACAAGCGGATGCCGATCCTCGAAGTGGACCGCAAGACGATGGAAGAGCTCTGGGTGGTGGACTATCGGTCCGTGTTCGAGCTATCGCAGGCGGCGGCCAGGGTAATGATCGCCCAGGGTGGCGGGTCGATCATCAACATCAGCTCGCTCAACAACGTCGTTGGGCTCGAAGACGTGTCGATCATCGGACCCGCGAAGGCCGCTCTAACGCAGCTCACCAAGGTCATGACGGTGGAGTGGTCACGGTACGGGATCCGAGCCAACGCTCTCGCGCCAGGCTTCATGGACACGCCCATGAACGCGACCCACTGGACGGATCCGACCCGAGCGCCTTGGATCATGGATCGCACGCCAATGTGCCGCCCGGGACATCCGGCCGAGCTCGTCGGTCTGTGTCTTCTATTCGCCTCCGACGCTGGTTCGTTCATCTCCGGTCAGATCATGTACGTTGATGGCGGGTTCCTTGCCGGCAGCCGTTGGAACGTCCCGCCCGGTGCTGGCCTCGCTGAGTTCCTCGCCAGCCGAGGGCGAGACCCATCAGACCGAATCGCGTGACGACCGCAGCGCGCCGTCGTCGGCCTGGTCGTCCAAACCGAACCGACGGGATGGCCCATCGGGGCGACGCGCCACCAAACCAGCTGATCCTGCTAACTGCAGGGTGCTACTTCGGCGCGGTTTGCTGGCGACGACTACTGCGCCATGCCCGAGGCAGCCACCCAAAGGTGTCGTCTGGGCTTAGCGAGGGACGGTACTCCAAGCCAACGTACCCGCGGTAGCCGGCCCGTGTGAGCCCTTCGAAGACGGGACCGAACGCGATCTCACCAGTTCCAGGATGCAATCGGGCTGGCACGTCGGCGATCTGGACGTGGCCGAACCGGTCCGCGTGCTCTGCGATACGGCGCAAGAGATCTCCCTGCGTGCGCTGGACGTTGTAGACGTCAAACAAGACATCCACAGCGACGTCTGCCTCGGATCGGACACGGTCCGACAGTTCGATGGCTTGCTCGATCGTGCGGAGGCCGTAGCGAGGAAAATCCACCGGATTCAAGGGCTCCAGGACGATACGTGCCCCGACAGTGGCAGCCCGACGTGCTGCGTATGCCAGGTTCTCCTCTGCCGTGCTCCGTTGGAGGGCCTCTGGCACGTCGGTGTTCACATTGCCGTACAGGGCATTGAATACACGACCGCCCAGCCGTCCGGCGATATCGACGGCAACGTCGACGTTGTCCCGGAAGCGCGGCGCCTGGCCTGGGATGCTCAACAGGCCGTGTTCACCGGCTTCCGTGCTGCCGCCGTCCAGATTGAGCAGAACCAGGCTCAACCCCGCGTTGGCCACAGATGCGACCAGACGATCGACCTCGGCATCACTCGGGACGCTTCGACTGAATGGCCACCACATCTCGACCGCATCGAACCCTGCCGAACCAGCCAGCGCGGCACGCTCCAAGATGGGCCGATCTCCAAACAGAATCGAGAGGTTGGCGTCGAACCGCAGCGCACGTGCCTGCTCCCTCGTGATGATCTCGCTCGCCGCGCGCCTGCTCATGTCGTCGTCAGGGGCACGATCGCGGATTGTCGCTCATGCGACCACTCCAGCCGCGTGAACGAACCGCTCTTCGGCTGCGCATGTGACCCGAGGAACTTGAGCAGGGACCTCGGGTCAGCCCCCGATGGCTCCCCGCCTGGTAGGGCGAGGCGGGGAGCAGAGTCGAGCCCGTGGTGGCTCCTCGAGTCCTCGTTGAGCAACGAGAAGGTCGAATGGACTGCCGGCTGCGGAGGGAGCCCAGTGATCACCGAAGCCGGCCCGGTCCACCGGAGATCGCAGCGTGCTGCACCTGAAGAGACGAGCGCGAGGAGCAGACGCCCCGTCGGGCGCATGCCACCAGCGTGGCCTGACTGGATGTAGGTGAGCCGGCGATCGATGCGCTGACCGACGGAGCCCTCGAGCGCCCCACGGCACTCGAAGTCGTCCTCGCCGACGGCACGCAGATTGTCACGGGATGAGCCAGCCAACTCCTCGTGCCAGCATCCTTCAGTCAATCGGTGCTTCGATCCGGTAGCTTCGATGCTCCGGTCGATCGATCAGGAACGGCGTTCCTGTGCCCCCGGCCTGCTCGGACTCTCCAGCCCATCAAGTTCCGCAACTTCTGAACTCGCCATAGCCACGTCTTCCCATGCGAGCTCCACGTCGTCGAGATGGTCCCTCATCGCAACGCGCGCGCCAGCCCCATCATGCGCCACCAGCCGGTCGAGGATGGCGCGGTGTGAGGAATACGTTCTCTCAATCCTGCCTGGTCTGCCGAAAGTCGAACGCCGCACCGCAAGCAACGGATCTGCGATGGCATCAAGCAGCACGAGGAATAGCTCGTTGTGTGTAGCCATGGACAAGCGCCGATGGAACTCGACGTCCGCTTGGGAGAGCTCTTCGATCCCCTTTGCCGACAGCAAAACAAGGCAACTCTCCTCAAGGCTGAGGAGGTCGCCGTCCGTCGCGCGCTCTGCCGCCAAACATGCCACTTCCACTTCGAGGAGCCTGCGGATCTCGTGAACCTTTGGGTAGTCCACGCCTGGGCTACCTCGTAGATAGAGATTCATCGGTTCGCGGAGCGCGTCTCCATCAACCCTAGCCACCGCTAGGCCTCGTCCGGACACGACATTCACGATCCCTCGCCCGGCCAGTGAACGGATAGCCTCACGCACAACGGTTCGCGAGACGCCGAACTGGGCGCCGAGTTCCCGCTCAGACGGCAGACGGTCGCCGGGTTTCAGATGACCCGCTAGGATGACGCGCAGGATCCGAGCGGCGACTTCGTCCGCCAGGGACATCGCGCGCGGGACCCTCTCAAACTCCATCGTGTCCCTCTTGACGCCAGGCCATCAGCTGGTATACCATCCTACAGCCATCTAGGACGTGTGGTCAAGTGACTTAGCCCAAGACATCGAGACACGCCCTGATGCGGTCTCGGGATGTTGGGAGCGTAGGTCGTGGTCGCCTGGCGCGTGCCGTGAGGGAGCCTCCGATCCTCGAGTTGATCGGCCTTTGGCCTGGCGAGCCGTCGATCGCCTCGCCGGCCGCGAGGTTTCCCGTGCCAGGTGCGCAAGGCTGGCCGCCCACGGGATGTGGGCAGACCCAGAATGCGCCGGGCTCGATCCTACAGCCAGCGAGTGCGCCCCGCTGGACTCTGCGGGTGTCAGTCAATCGTCCTGTAGGTCGAGTCGCTCGTCGGACCTCGAACCCTAGATCGCCAACGGGCACGCACCCCGAGACGACCCGTCCGAGAGCCGCAGGCTCCGCCATTGAGCTTGCCGCCGTTTCCCATTGGATGCGATCGATCCCAGACTGCCCTCTCATTGGCACCGAGGACACGTCACATGTTCGTCTGCTTTGAGGACCGCATATGACCGATTGAATGTCAGAGAACACTCGCAGCGCGAGAGCCATCCGGGATGTGGGAGGACATAATGGTACACCGTTCCGCAGCATTGCGACTCATTGGAGCGATCGCAGTTATTGCTGTGGCTTCGAGCGGCTGCTCGTCGAGCAGCGCCACGCCGACTGCTCCACCGACTGCTCCACCGACTGCTGTCTCACCGACTGCCACCGCTGCGATGACAGCCGCCGCGTCGACAGCGCCTTCCGCGTCGACAGCCTCCACCGATCCGGTTCAGGCGGCGATCGACGCAACGAACGCTCGAGAAGCCCCTCAGACTCAGTGGACGGGACCGACTACCGGCCCTACGGCCGACCCTGGGAAGACTGTTGTCTACATCTCCAGCGATGAGTCGAACCAAGGCTCTCATCTCTGGGGTGTCTACCAACAAGAGGCTGGCAAGCTGATCGGTTGGAAGGTGACCGTCCTTGACGGCAAGGGGACGACGTCAGGACGCCTCACTGCCTGCGACCAGGCGCTCACACTCAAGCCTGATGCCATCACGTTTGAGGGAGACGCGGTCGGCCTGCAGGACTGCCTCAAGCAGGCAGACTCTTCGGGAATCGTAATTGTCGGGGTGCACGGGGCGGCAACTCCGGGACCTCAACCCAGCCTCCATCTCTTCACGAACGTCAGCAGTGACCCATCGCAGATCGGCATTGCCATGGCTGACTTCATAATCGCCGACTCGCACGGCACGGGCAAGGCTATGATCCTCTACGACAACCTGTTCGATGTCGCCCGCGCCAAGGCGGAAGCCATGAAGGCCGAGTTCGCTAAGTGCACCGGCTGCACGCTTCTTGGATACGAGAATTCGCCTCTCGCAGAAGTGACAACCCGTACGGCACCGCTCTTCACTGCGTACCAGTCGAAGTACGGCAATGACTTCCAGTATGTGATGTCGATCACTGACTACTACTATGATTTCGCCGTGCCGGCCTTGACGTCGGCTAGCGTTCCTACGAGCCAACTCAAGCTGGTTGGCTCCGATGGTAACCCGTCCGCCTATGAGCGGATCCGGGCCGGCAATCAGTATCAAGTCGCCACCGTGCCCGAGCCGGCCGAGTTGCTCGGCTGGCAGATCATCGACGAAGTGAACCGGGGACTCCACAAAGTCGCGCCAAGCGGCTATGCGCCGCCGATCTACATCGTCACCGAGTCGAACGTCAATGCCGAGGGCGGGGCGAACAACATCTTCTCCCCCAGCAACAACTTCCAGGCTCACTACCTCGCGATCTGGACAGGAAAGTCCTAAGACAGGAAATCCGTAGACTGGAAATCCCTAGGACTCACAGCGGTCGTCCGGGGTGAACTGCTGCCACTCCGGACGACCCCCCGGAGCACAATGTTGAGTACGAATAGTCCGTCCAGCTCGGTTGGACGAATTCCACTTCTTCGCGTGGAAGGCGTCACAAAGCGGTTTCTTGGGACTCTGGCGCTATCGGACCTCGACTTCGAGGTTGGCGCTGGTGAGATCCATGCCCTCCTTGGGGAGAACGGCGCCGGCAAGAGCACTCTGATCAAGATTCTCGCGGGCGTGTACGCGGCGGACGGTGGCCGTTTCTTCATCCGCGACAAGGAGGTAGATCCGGCCGTCGCGCGTCTCCCAATCGGATTCATTCATCAAGATCTCGGCCTCGTGAGGTCGATGACCGTCGCCGAGAATATCGCTCTGACGACTGGCTATGCGAGGACTCGAGGGGTCATTGATTGGCGTGCGGTCCGCAGGAAAGCTGCCGATGTCCTCGCGGCCGCCGGCGTCACGGTCGATCCCGACGTGCGAGTCGAAATGCTGTCCGCCGCCGAGAGATCTCTCGTTGCTATTGCGAGATCCTTGGCCCTGGGAAGAGACTTGCTCGCGTTGGACGAGCCCACGGCTGCTCTCCCCGAGACAGACGTCGCGCATCTGTTCGCCGCCCTCGACCGCTTGAGATCACGCGGCGTTGGCATCATCTACGTGACTCACCGCCTCGACGAGGTATTCCGGATCGCCGATCAGGTAACGGTTCTCCGGGATGGTCGGAACGTCGGGACTTCGCCCGTGAAACAGATCTCACCCGCCGAGCTCGTTCTCAGGATCGTTGGACACCAGGTCGCCGAGAGATCACCGGTACGCCCGGTCACAACCGACGAAAGGGTCTTAGAGCTCGATGGTGTGAGAACAGACTCGGTCGGCCCGGTGTCCCTGGCCGTCAATGCGGGCGAGATCGTCGGACTGGTGGGCCTCACCGGAGCGGGTCACCACACCGTTGGGCGTGTCATCTTCGGAGACATTCGGCCCCTCGCGGGCTCGATCCGAGTGGGCGGGATGCCTGTTTCCATCCGCTCGCCGATGGACGCAATGGATCTCAAGATCGGGTTTGTTTCCAGCCAACGAGCGGATGAGAGCCTGTTCTCATCTCTCACGGTCAGAGTGAACATCTTCCCAAACCCGGCCTCGTACGTATCGTCAAGGCTGCCACTCATGAATCAGAGCTTGGAGCGAGCACGGACCGATCTGGTCCTGGAGCGCTTCGACGTCCGACCTAGAGATCCGGACCGACCAATGGCCACTCTGAGCGGTGGGAACCAGCAGAAGGTTGTTCTGGCTCGTTGGCTCGCGGCCGGCAGCAGGTTCCTCGTCCTC
>Ga0187853_10001884_pt1 | contig 18312 bp, 17 predicted proteins | sample June2016WEW_6_10_2_FD_132417 | JGI IMG/M metagenome (GOLD analysis project Ga0187853, IMG submission 132417) | Peatland microbial communities from SPRUCE experiment site at the Marcell Experimental Forest, Minnesota, USA - June2016WEW_6_100 | ecosystem: Environmental > Terrestrial > Soil >... | reverse complement strand
CTAGAACTCCTGACCCTTGACATCTGATAGATCATATAACCTTCGCCCTCCTCCGGGCGACCGAGAGCTGCTCACTCGCAGAGACTGGTCCACGCACCGCTGCAGAAGCTCCGGCGTTCTCGTACACACGAAATAGTTTTCAAAATTGGCGGCAATGAACCCATTCCCGTAAACGCCATCCATGGGAAAAATCACGTCATGCCCGTACCACACCGCTTTGAGCAGGGCGGAGTTAAACTCAAGGTACTGTTCGGCCCGGCTCTTCAGCAAATGGGAAATAAGGTAGTAGAATCCCGCAGACTTCCCTGCTTCGAACGCGCAAAGTTGAACACCACATTTGAGGTACTGAACCAATGTGGCCAATTGCTCGAACATCAGGGTGTAGACATACTTGCCATAGAGCCCGGCGACCATCCGATCCCCCACACCCGGCTCCTGCAAGAACTCGCTTGGTGACGCAGCGAGATGGGCCGAGAATCGTCTCTTGAATTCGGCAATCCCGCGCCGCTTGCGCAGGACCCACAATTCCCTGCTCACAGGGAAAGTGATCGGCAGGATGAAGACTTTCTGCCGTCTGACGTCCCCCCGCCACGCGAGCATGTTGTCGTACCGGGATACATACACGGTGACCCCGGTGTCGCTGAGGGACGCGGCCAGCCGATCCGGCTGGCTGACGGGCCGCCGCCCCCGCGTCTTCCGGGTCAGCCCACGCCGCTTGAGGATGTTGCCAATCGTGCTGACCGCTGGCAGCGGGGCCACCCCGTACTTCGTCGCCAGCACCTCCCGCAGCTTCTTCGGCCCCCACGTGTCGTCCCGGCGCCGCTCGCGCACCACGAGCGCCTCCACCCCCTCCGAAATCCGCGTCGGACTGGCCCGCGGTCGCCGGCTCAGTTCGCGGAGCCCGTCCAGGCCGCGCGCGCGACACCGCGCCAGCCACTTGTGCCCGTCTTCCGGCTCACCCCGAACTGCCGGCACAGCTCCGAAAACCCGATCTCCTCGCGCCCGGCCTTCAGTACGAACCGTACCCGCTCCTCCATGGGATTCACATCCTGCCAGGCCATAGATACACCTCCATGGCCCAGCCTAACGTGTCACCCGTGTCCTTGGATAATCTGTTACCTATGTATCAGGTTCGTACCCCTCAATCCCACCCCCTTGGCTCCCTTCCCGCACGCTCTCACCATCTCTACCATCCTGATACTTGACACCCGATAAACAAAACAAGTTACGATACTCCTTCCTCGTGCTCCGCAGTCCCCCCTCAACATATTTATCAACATATTCGCTCAAATCCCCCGCATCCTGCTTACAGACAAAATATTTCCCAAAATTACGCCCAACAAAATCATCCTCCCTATACACACCCGCCCTCGCGAATATGATATCCTTTCCATACGCAGCTGCTTTCAATACAGCAGAATTGAATATCGGTCCGCAGATAACCAAGTCGCAGACCTCTATTAACTCATCGAGCGGCCCCTCCTCACGTACGTATCTCCTCCGATACTTTTCTTTGACATTCTTCGCATTCTCTTCCCGCAGCACCACACACAGACTCGGCACCTCCGCCGCCCATAGCAAATACAGAAAGTAAAAGTCACCTCTCGGATGGGTCTTTATAACAATGTCAACATCCTCGCTGTCTGCGTATTTGAGCATAAAGCGATGTAATTCGTCAAATGCCGCCCGCAGATTAACCCCGCACCGTAACCAGCCATCCCCAGCGGTCACTATCAATATCTTCTTGGTCTTCCGGCTCAATCCATACTCGCGAATCACTCGCTCGTACTTCGCCTCCCCTCTCTGTCTGTCGTACGCCCCACTAATACGCCTTACCCTGTCCGCCATCACCGGATGATAGGCTGTATACCATATACAACTGGTGGAAACACCGCTTTCCACCAACAGATCGTACTCAATCGAGTTCCTCACAAACATCCTTACCTTTTCATGGCTCAACGCATCACTGAAATACTCGCAGTTAAACGGACGATCACAGGATCCATGAAAGAAAACACTAATTGCCTTAACGTGCCTGGCTGTTTCCGTGGTTAGGATACTCTGCACAAGATAGGCAAACCCGGCGGCCTGGCCGGCGTCAAAGGAATAAATAGACGCCGGGCACTTTAAATACCGGACTAGGGAGACCACAGCCGTAAACGTGAGCATGAAAAAGTACCGATTATATAGATCATCAAGTACAGCCCTCGATAAAACCGTCTCCTTCAGTACCTCGCCCGCGGATACCTGAAGATGCCCTTGCAGTGCATCCCCAAAACTAGCCATGGCTCTCTTTCTGTTCAGACACGATATCACCCTCCGTATCGGGACCGTCAAAGGCAATATAAATACCTTGTCTCCCTTTACATCCTTCAACCAGCGAAGAACACTATGATACCTTGAACAATAGATATGAACAGCATTCCCTCTAACTAAATTACTACTCAACTCCTTACAATATGACCTATTTATCCCGTCGCCAACAAAAACCCGGATCTCCTTTCTACGCCCCCTGGTTCTCCAGTGAACACATAGTACAAAGCTTATGTAAACCACCTTTAGCAGAATTATTGAACACAACCGCGCAATTTCTTTCGCCCGTTTTGGCAGATACCATCGAGCGGGTATCCGCGGCCCGCGACGGGTGACTATCTCAATCTGCCGACCGGTAGCCCTCTTCAAATAGTGTCGTATTATCCCATGAATGCCCAGCGGCAGTTCCGAGTCGGAATTATACTCAATCCTATCGTCCGACCCACAATCGAACACAAGATATTTGAGACAGCCGAACTTGGTCAAAGACTTCTGAATAATGGCCCTGATTGACCAGAAGAACCATAGCTCATCCCTGACTATATTTTCGTGGGAGAGAATGAAAGCGCAGACCTCACAGCCGCCCGCATCCGGATGCTTGCTAAACGTCTGTCTGTCTTGCCGTAGTTCTGATTGAATCAGGTCCAACGCGTAAATACACTGATGACGTGTGTAGTTCATTTGAACGTAACAGTAGGCCTCAACAGAAAAGCAGAGAAATAGGCAATCCTGTACATCGTGGTCGATGATAATGTCGGCTTCGGCAGGCTCAACGATAAACGCGATCTCTCGAAACTCGGTCTTGTCAGGCAATTTCATATCAGGCAATTTCATATTGCTCTACCTTCTCCACCAGTACTCGCGTAGGTATTCCGAAGCATCCGAGGAGTCAAGCAACTCCACGAAACCATCTATCGATTGAGCCACACTGGCAATGTTTTCCTCCTCCATGAAACCCTTCAGAACGCAGCCGGCACGGCCTTCGTACACACTATGCAAGTACGCCGCCGCCATCGCTATTTTCTCCTCCCTCAGAGGCTGCTTATCATACCGACCGCTCGCTATCTCCCTAAATAGGTCCGGCAACCGCCTGAAGTCGGTAACTTTCTCAATTCCTTTTTGAGAGTCATAAAACGCGTCCCCGAACATGATCACAGGCTTCACATGATCCAACAATAGCGCTTCAAACCCAATCCCACCTGCTATAGTAATAACGCCCTCCGACCTCTGAACTAATTCCTTCGAGCTTAGCGAAGGCTCCACTATCTTGATATTGGGATAATACTTGAAGCGCCCATAGAAACTTGCGCCACGACGGCCTACATCCGCGGGATGCTCTTTCACATACAGTAAGTATCCAGCAGGCATCGAAATTGAGACATTCTCAATTATATATTCCTGCTTGGCATAGAACGGCGCTTGGGCAGATGTGCTCACCTCGGGTTGCATAGCGACAAAGTAAATAAAATATTTATCTTGCGGAGCGGGCCGGGAGAGAATGTGCATGAGATAAGTTCGATTCCTTCTTCGTGCATAGTGACCATCAATTAGCAACTGTACCGGGTTTGGTAGGAACGAATTGACGATTCCTTCTCTTGTACACAGGGCATACTTGCATATGTCAGAGACCCTTGAGAAAGCATTTCTATATTTCCGGTGTATTTTGGGAAAAATTCCCGCATTCATCTTGGGCTTATAAAAATCCATGTACATTGGTGCGAATGTTTCCACCGCATTCAATTCCTTCACAAATCTCTCGGCAGCGATATATACACTGGGCTCGATCTTACTCCGATTTTTATAGTAATATTCAAAGAGCGGATTGTTGTGCGGTCGGCCAGCCGCAAAATAGAAGCCTACATAATGCGGCATCAAGGCGAAGCAGAATATCCCATACTTTACAGCTAGCTGGTAGCAAATGATCGCAAAGGCGGCATTAAAGCATTCAAATAGGACACAATGTGGCTGCTCCTTTTGTAAGATGCTATCAATATATGTATAGTAGAAATAGCCCAATTTTTCGTAGAAGGATTTGTTCCGCTCTTTTTTGTAGTAAACTCTACCGAATATTTGCTGGCTGTAGAGTTCGGCAAAAAATGTGAGAAAGAGGGGTTCCCGTATTTCTCCCTCCATTGTGATTATGTCATCTGGAGTTGGAATATAATCACATTTGAGCCAGTCAGATTCTAAGCAGTAACTGGTAACATGTGGCCCAATGTTCTGTACCACCCGTTCTTGTGCCTTAGCAGTCGGCGTCAAATAGAGGAAATCATATTTGGCCGCTAAGCGTCTGCTTATCGCTGCATAAAAGTCGACGTATTCTTCCCTGACATACAGCAGAATTTTTTTTCTGTCAGACATTCGGCTCGTCCGTGAACACTGGCTTTCTTCCACCCATCGGATAAAAGGGTTGAGGCTCAGAGCAGCTGGCACACAAGCCAACTGGCGTATTAAACGGAATCAGGTCGCCTCCGGGAGCCTGGATCCCCCGTCGAGACAGCAGACCCCAAAGCCCGCGCCCCCACTTACCGCATCGGGGAGCAGAGGGTCATCGAGAAGCAGCTCGTCGACCGGGTCCCGGGGCTAGACGACCCCGAGGCCCTCGGGCGGGGCGCCCGGGACAACTCGCGGGGTGGGCGCGGCGATGGAGGGGCACAGATGAGGATTTGCCCGTCAGTTCGGGGCGACAGCGTTTCCTTCATGACTCATGACTACCACCCGAGGGGTGAGTACTTGCGATAAATACCTGATGTCGTCCATGGTTATTTCCCGCAACGCCACCATGAATCCTCCATATACTGCCGCATAGCTCACGAACTTGACCGTCAGCTTAAGAATCACGCTGGCTAAGTTCCAAGTAAATGCGATCCCCACGAGATATCCTGCCCCGAGAGCTGCTGCCAGATGATAAATGAATCGCCAGTAAATTCTTATGTTGAGCCGCGAGTATAAATAGACTCCGTTGACCACAATCGCTACAACATAAATCAGCAGTGATTTAACGGCAGGCCCCGCCCCTTTAAGGCCGAACATGCTGACGCCGAAAACCTCGGAGGGTATCAGCACTAAGTTCAAGACGATTCCCAACACGTATAACAGGCTCGCAGAGAGCGAAACGAATTTCAGCTTTTCTGCCGCCAAAGTTATTGAATCCATCGTGCGTGAAACGCTCATGAGGATTACCTGAATCATGAAAACTTTGATAATCGGAGCTGTCGGCAGGTACTCCTGGCTCATAAATAGCGCAATAAAATCGCCGGTATTGAAAAAAATGTATATTGACAGCATAGTAACGATTAATGACACATACTTGGTCGCCTTGCTGGAGGTGTTTTGAACGGTCGCGAAATCTTTGTTGGCGGCGGATTTCGAAAACGATGAGTACAGAATCGACATGATCGAGGCCGAGGGGAGCAGTAAGAGCATGTTGAATTTCTGGGCCGCCGCGAAATACCCCGCCTCGGAGATTGAGATGAAATTCTTCACTAGAACCGTGTCCAGCTTGTCGTACAGAGTTCCAAGGATCGTCACCGGCAGCAGGGGGCCGACGAAATGCAGGTAATCCCTTAGGGTTGCGCGATCGTAACGAAAATCAAAAAGCAAGATCTCGTCCTTGACAAAATAGTAGGACACCGCGCCTCCAACGAGGGACTTAGCCAACAGCGCCATGCTGAATATGTAGACGCTGCGGGTGACGTATACAAGGGTCGCGATATAGGCAAGGTTAAACACCGCGGTTACCATTGCGACCAGTTGCGACCGGCCTGCTTCTCGACGTGCCAAAAAGATGACGCCGAGAGTAGCAGTGTAGGCGTCTGCGACGTACGAGAGCATCACGATGAAAAGGATAACAAGCATGCGGGTATCTGGGCTGTTGCTGGCATATAGCGTGTAACACGCATAGGCGGCAAACCCGGTCAGGGACACCCCGGTTAGGATGATCTTCAGAAACATGTAGGTTGAGAACTGCCTTCGCAGGTCCTGGCCTTCCGCAATGCGCTTAAAATACACTAACTGCAGCTGTAGATCGCCGAAAAGAAAAAACAAAGCACTCGACGCCACCGCATACGCGAAAAGGCCGTATTCTTCCGGTGGCAGCACCGTAAAGACCACCTTGTTGGAAATAATGCCTATAGGAAGGATGAGTACCTGGGAAACAAAGGTTATTACCGATTTGCGGGCGTTCATCGCAGTTCTGTGTCCGTCTAGGCCAACAGCTCGTCCATGTTCGCGACTATGCCTGGATCGCGAACCCTGCGCGCAGTTTCTCGATCATCGCCAAAATCTCCCTTCCAGAGGTCTGTCAGGACTACCCCCCCTCCCCCCCTTCCGCTCGCAGCGACCGCACATTCCGGATATCACGCTGACCGACGGATCCGCAACGGAAGGCAAGACTTTCGGGCGGTCATTCGGCTACGATCCCGAAACGAGATCCCAACTGAGTGGCGTGCCCCGACGGATGTCGCGGGCGGCCCGGCGGTCGAGCACCTGATCGAGATGACGCGTGTGCAGCCCATGCCCGGGCCGGATGGAACGCACCGATTCCGCCGTAAAGACCTCCCCCGCCTTCATGTCCCGCACCACGAAGAGCGATCGCCGGAACATGCGGCCCTTGGACTCCTGCTCGCCCACGCCGTAATGCACTTCGCCCAGTGCCTTCTCCGCCGTCCGCACCCCGTCCAGCATTACCTTGAACTCCGCCGGCTCCAGTGAGAAGGCACTGTCCGGACCGGGCGTCGCCCGCGACAGGGTGAAGTGTTTCTCGATGATGCATGCCCCGAGGGCCACAGCCGCCACCGGCACCGCGGTCCCCAAGGTGTGATCCGACAGGCCGACCGGGACTCCGAAGGCTTGCTGGAGATGCGGGATGGTGTGAAGGTTCATTTCCTCGGGCGGCGCGGGATACGCGCTCGTGCACTTGAGAAGAGCCAACTGGCCGCCGCCCGCCTCGCGAATGGTCCGCACGGCCTCATCCAGCTCGGACAGGGTTGCCATCCCGGTGGACATGATGATGGGTTTCCCGGTCCGCGCGATCCTGCGCAGGAGCGGCAGGTCCACGACCTCAAAGGAGGCAATCTTGTACGCCGGCACCTGCATCGCCTCCAGGAATTCTACGGCCGTATCGTCAAACGGCGTCGAGAACAGATCCAGCCCCAGAGCATTGGCAGCCTCCTTGAGTTTCGGTTGCCACTCCCACGGCGTGTACGCCTCGCTATAAAGATCATACAAGTTACGCCCACTCCAAAGCGTGTCTTTACCAACCTGGAAATACTCGTTGTTACAGCGGATCGTGATCGTGTCCGGCGTATAAGTCTGAAGCTTGACCGCGTCGGCACCGGCCGCTCTGGCCGCTTCGATTATCTTAACCGCCTGTTCGAAGCTTTGGCCATGGTTGGCCGACATCTCTGCAACAATGTACACTGGCGCCCCCGGCCCTACCGGACGCCCATTGATTTCCATCTGGCGGATCATCCCTCCCCCGCTTCCCGCAAGACCATATCAATCGCTGGCTGCCCACGCATAAGCGCCGTTCCCATCTTCCGGAATCCAGCTTTTTGAAACACATTGATAGAAGCTTGATTATCTGGCTTGACGTATGCGTGTATGAGCTTCGCTGCTGAAACTTGGTAGACCCTTTGAGCGGCAAGCTCAATAGCTGCCGCGCCGTAGCCCTTACCCCGAAACCGCGTATCTAGGCTGATCGATATTACCGCCTCGCTGCCACTCACATCACAACGAATCTGGCCAACAGGTGCATCGTCCTCATTGATCGCGATATAAAAGAAACAATTCGAATCGGCGAGTTGTGATGCCAACCATCTCAGGTGCGCCTCCCAGGGGATGGCCTCTGCAGAAAAGGAGACCGCTCGTACGTCAGGATCATTCGCCCATTCCCAAAGCAGCCGGGCATCTGCTTCCTTAACCCGGCGCAGCCGAATGTTCTGCCCGCGCATCCGCATCACTACCCGATCAGCCCCCTCTCCATCCACCAAGTCCCTTCCGCGGTCAGACATTTCTGCACGCGCCTTTGGCGAGAATACCATCTTATTTACGACCTGAGCAATCTCAGCCGGCGTGACTTGCTCATGCCATCCCAGATTCAGCACTATTCCTCTTTTGCCCAGCTCTTCACCAATCCTCCGTTGATTCTCCGCCAAAATGAATGCAACGCTGGGCAAGCCCATGTACGCCAGCTCCCAGCAGATGCTGCCGGCTGATGATACCGCTATGTCCGCCCAGGCCATCAACTCAGCCATGTTTGTCGCATTTCTTATGCACTGCACATTAAGGCTCAACCCTTGAGCCAACTGAAGCAGTGTCTCTGAGTGTGAGTTTGCCGGCCCAATCACTATCCGTGCTTCTAGGCCAGTCTCCCTCAACTGATGCAAAGCCTGAATCACCTTCAGGGTGAGATTGGCAGGGTCGCTGCCGCCCAGCGACACCAAGATCCTTCGCGCGATTTCCGGCGTTTTCCGCTGATATCCTTGCCACACGTGAAACTCAGACCGTATTAGGGCGTATCGTGTGTCCAGCAACATTGCCGTGTCGGGATCACACGTATACCTCAATTGAACGGCATTCATGTTTTGGTTCAATAGGACGTTCGCGTGATATTCGGGCCAGTGCCCACTATCGTCTATTACCAAGAGAGAGCATCCGGCCGCCCGGACTGCCCGCTGATATTCCGGATCGAAATGATACCCGTCCAGCACCAGCCAGCCGGGCTGAAGCTTTCTAAGCTTAATGAGGGTTTGGCGTAAATCCTCCGGGTCAGGATGCGAGCTGCTGACATGAACAAAATCGATCCCGGCATCCTTTACACGCCGACACAGGCCCTGGCTCTCGCAATTGCTTACAAAGATTGCGCGCCCCCCATCGGCCTGCCATGCCTGCGCGAGGGCCAAGCAGCGCATCACATGTCCGGTACCGATTTGTGAGCCGGCGTCGGCTCGAAGGACTAGGGTGTTTTCCGAGGAGGTTGCCATGTCTTCACGCCGGCATTGATACGCATCAGTTCAGGATGAGCACGAACAAAAGAGACTATCTCTTGGTAGGTTAGCGAGCGCGCGCCCAGACCAAGTGCCTCGTACACGGCGCGCACGAGCCGAATATCCTCGGCGGTGTCCACCGTCCAGCGCAAATCCGAGTTGTCATTACAATCCAACACCGAACGGCACAGAAAGAGGTCGGGCCGTTCCGAATACACGAATAGTGTCACGTGTTCCCGGGCAAGCTTGGAGCGAGCCATCCTGTCCACCCGGAGCAACGTCTCCATGAAAAATGCCTCTACGTCCAACCCGTGGGGATACGTCCGTTGAAGCACGTTGCTAGTGTAGTCGCAGTCATGCGAATGCTCGACTAACTCGGAGATCACGCGATCTGTTACCTCGGGGTCAATCAGGGGGCAGTCTGCTGTTACACGCACAACCACACCCGCCTGGCTCATCCGCGCTGCACCGGCAAAGCGCGCCAACACATCATCCTCACTGCCACGAAACACCTCAACACCTTCCTGCTGCGACAAGTGGACTACGGGCTCATCAATTGTATTGGTTGTTGTGGCAACAACGATCCTATCAACCTTTGTGCATTGTTTAAGTCGCCGAATCTGCTGCGCGAGCATCGGTCTCCCGGCCAGATCCATGAGAACCTTTCCCGGCAGCCGAGTCGACCCCATGCGCGCCTGAATAATGAGAACACGCTTGATCGACAAGGATAATGACTCCTAAGGCTTCTCAAATACCCAGTAGGTGACATCATCCCAGCCCTCATTCCGACTGAGAAAACCTTGCTTCAGGAGGCGGAGTTCAGGGAAGAGTTCCCGATAAATGCGCCCGTAGTCGCGCTTAAAGAGCGCCTTCGTCGCTCCCCGATAGGGCACTTCGATTGTCTGTTCCGCATAGTACTCCCCACACAGTACATAACGTCGCGAACAACGCACGATTTCCGCCATCACGATCGGCAGCGTAGTCTCCGGCTGATGAATGAGGACACCTATTGTAAAGACTAGGTCGAACAGCCGATCACGGAAAGGTAGCTCCCGGGCCGGGCTCCAGAGTGCATTCACACCCGGTAACAAGCGATGGAGTTCGGCCAGGGCTTTGAGATTAACGTCAACACCATACACGTTCCGCACCGGCAGACTGGACGCAATCCATCGCAGATTTGCGCCGAGATTGCAGCCTACCTCCAGTACGCTTTGACACGTGAATTCGGCCAAAATGGCCTGCCAGAAAGGTGCACGTTGATCGCCCGCCCCGCGATTGCGATCCACATACGCGTCGCCGAATTCACTGATCCATAGCTGTTCCAGGCGGCTCGATTCAGCAAGGAAGTCCTGATCCTTTGTCATTCTTGACTACTCCAATCCCAGTCCATCACAAACGGACCCTAAGACCTTGTTCTCGAAGATACCGCTTTGCCTCCAAAGGAGTCTGTTGGGTAAAGTGAAAAATGCTCGCCGCCGCCACCGCGGACGCCTTCCCCACACGGAGCGCCTGCGCCATGTCTTCGTAACTTCCGGCTCCACCCGATGCAATTACCGGGACCGAGACCGCTTCACTGACTCGCTGTGTCAAGTCCAAATCGTAACCTCTCATAGTACCATCTCGCTCTATCGACGTGATCAGAATCTCACCCGCACCCATCTCTTCCGCCTTGCGCGCCAACGAAACGGGGTCCCGACCCGTTGACACCGTGCCAGAATGAGTGCAGGCCTCGTACGTACCCTTCGCCTGCTGTCTAGCGTCTATCGAAACAATGACGCATTGGGAGCCAAACCGCTTGGCGACATCCGCGATCAACTCCGGCATCTCGACGGCTGCTGTATTGATCACTACTTTATCCGCCCCCACCTGCAGCAACCGCCTTACGTCTTCTACCGTGCGGACACCGCCCCCCACAGCGAGTGGCATAAAACACTCGTCGGCAAGTTCATCCACGGTATCAAAATCCGGAGAGCGTCCCTCGCGCGTAGCGGTGATATCGAGGAATACCAGTTCGTCCACCTCCCGCATGTTGTAAACCTTGACTGCCTGCATGGCACTGCCCACTCGTCTCCAGGAATCAAAGCCAATGCCTTTGACGAGACCAACGTTCTTGAACAGCAGAGTCGGCATTACACGTACTTTCGTCGACATTCGCGCTAATCTTCCATCGTTAGAAAGTTCTTGAGCACCTGAAAGCCTACGCGTTGGCTCTTCTCAGGATGGAACTGAACGCCGAAGATCAGGTCATGCTGTACTGCCGAGACAAAACCGCCAGCATATGGGGTGGATGCAATGACATCCGAGTCAGCACGCGGACAGAAATGGTAACTGTGCACAAAGTAAAAATCCCTTCCGGAAGAAATACCTCTGAAAAGGGGCGACCCGCGAATGACTTGGACCTCATTCCAGCCAACATGTGGGATGCGCGTGTCCTCTCCGCTCGGCTCTAACCGTCGGATTTCCCCATCAATCCACCCAAGGCCAGCCGTCTCTTCGCCCTCCCACCCTCTGGTCGCCAGGAGCTGCATACCCAGGCAGATTCCAAGAAGTGGAATCCGTTTGTCAATCACCTGCTCATAAAGGATTTGATCTAGTGATCTCTCTTTGATATTGCGCATCGCCTCCGGGAAAGCACCCACGCCAGGGAGGATGATCCGATTCGCGACATCAAGGTCTTTAGCACGGTCGGTGACCACCGGGACGCCGCCACATTCTTCCACGGCGCGCGCGACGGAATCCAAATTGCACATGCCGTAATCAACAATCCCCACGGTGCGCATAGACCACACCTCGCTCAGATCATCTATCCAGACCCGTTTTCACCATCTGAATCCCTGCCTGCTTCCGCTGACCTGATGCCGCACTCTCCCTGACGAGCGATTGTTCTTCGTCCACGGATGCATCGTCAACAACGTTGTCATAATTAATCTTGGTTAGGTTTCCGTCTTTGTCTTTGCAAAGGTTGCCACGGGAGTCACATAAGAACAATTTCTTATTGGTAAACCTGTCGCACACCTGGATAAACTCCTCCAGTCCCATGTCCATCTCCTGTAACACCTCCCCAATCGGTGTTCCGAGATACGCCCACGGGAATCTTCCGTCATGCTTCTCGACCAGCTTCAGCGCATCTCTACGGGAAAGTCGGCCACGCCGGATATGAAGGCATGCCAGGTCTGTCGCCCTGCCGAAGCCATATTTCAGGAACTTAAAGTAGTCATGGATGCCAGTTTGGATGTTGTCCAAGTTCTCATAATTGATAAGTGAGCCTTCAACGGCTTTGTGATACGTTTCGAACCCGTGCGCCTGGGAGAAGAGGGCGTTCCCATAGCCATCCCATGGTAAGTAATATCCAAGAAAGATACCTGTAACTCCTACCCGTGCCAGCTCCTGGTCCGCAGGATAGGTGTATTGAATCAGATGTCTCTTCTCAATCCCCTCTTGGCCAATCAAGTCCGAGACGCGGAGTCCCAACAGGCCTCCGAACTCTTCTAGCCAGCGCCGGGTTAGTACACTGTTCTGAGCGGCCGCCCCGGGACCTCCGTATTCGTGTTGAGAGTTTTCTCCCCAAACGATTAGCGGGATGTTCATCTGAACGGCAATGCGGACGGGAATGGTAAAGATCGTCACATGCTCCGGCCACGAAATATCCCCCACCTGGGTGAGGGCCAGGCGATTGACGCGACGTCGAACAACTGGATTCGTTGTTACCTCGATGTAGTCGACACCTTGTCGTTTCAGGTTCTCGATATTTCTTCGACCGATGGTGGACAGCTTATCAGTAGACGCTGTCACACACAGGGGGTTCATGCCAAGCTCCAGCATTCGGATAGTTTGAAAGTGACTATCCTTTCCGCCACTTACCGGCACCATGCAGTCGTAGTTACTACCACCGGGGGATCGATAACGGTCCAGGATAGCAAGCAACTCGCGGTTCCGTTCATCCCAATCGACAGCAGTCCGATTCTCATAGCTACGGCAAGCACTACAGATTCCTTGCTCATCTATATGGAGGTCAGGTTTGGTTTCAGGCATCACACAGCGTTGGCAATACCTTATCCAGTGCTTCGACATGTCCTCGTCCTCCGAATCTTCTTTTTTTAGTATTGAGTTACTTGCGGTATGCTCGAATCACCTTCGTGCAGGCCGAAATGACATCATCTATGTCCTGCTCACCCATCGCTGGAAACACTGGAAGACTAATGAGCCGCTCGTAAGCGCCTTCAGACACTGGCCACTGCCCCCTTTTGTACGTAAGTCGCTGATAGTAGGGATGCCAAGGCACAGGAATATAATGCACATTCACGCCGATATTCTCTGCCCGTAGTGCCCTGAACACCTCTGTCCTTCCGACACGAAGACACTCGAGGTTCAAGCGAATCACATACAGATGCCAGGATGATTCACGACCGGGAAGAACGGGTGGCGTCTCGAGCTCCCGCATCCCGGCAAAGGCCGCCGAGTATCGGGCGGCGATTTCGCGCCGACGCGCAACCCAGGCGGGCAATTTCTGGAGCTGTGCGTGACCGAGCGCACATTGGAAATCCGTCAAACGATAATTGTATCCGAGTTCCGTCATCTCATAGAACCAGGAACCCGCTGCCTCGCGCTGGGCGGGGGCGGTCGTGATTCCATGGTTGCGGAATTGGCGCAGGCGCGTCGCCATCCCCCTATCGTTTGTGGTGATCAGTCCGCCTTCCCCGGTCGTGATATGCTTCACCGGGTGTAAGCTGAATGCGGTAAGGTCCGCCAGGGAACCGACTGGCCGGCCCCGATACGTTGCACCCAGCGCGTGACATCCGTCCTCAATCAGGATCAGGTGATGGCGGTCGGCCAGCGCCCGCAGCTCGTCCAGATCGGAGGGCTGACCCGTGTAATCAACCGTGACGATCGCGCGAGTGCGCGGGGTCACGGCCGATTCGGCATGGGCCACGTCCAGGTTGAGCGTATCTGGTCGGACATCAACGAAGACAACCGTACCCCCCTGGTACCGGACGCAGTTCGCACTGGCGGCGAAGGTCATAGCTGGGACAATCACCTCGTCGTCCGGCCCGATTCCGGCGGCGAAAGCTGCCGCATGCAGCGCAGCAGTTCCGCTGCTCACCGCAACTGCGTATTTCGCCCCCACTTGAGCAGCAAAGGCCTCTTCAAACGTGGCGACGGCCGGCCCCGTGGTCAGCCAGTCCGAACGCAGAACTTCGACCACAGCGCGGATGTCGTCCTCGTCCACCCACTGTCGGCCGTACGGCAGCATCCTATCCCGGACCGGCACCCCGCCATGGATCGCCAGGTCAGGCACGGCTCTCCACCTCGGCCAGTCCGATCATCTCTCGCAGCTCTTCTACCGTTAGCCATGCTTCATTCGTATCGCTGCTGTAGCGGAAGCCATCCGGGCAGGGTTTGCCTCCATTCTTCTGGATGTACTCCTGCGCATCCCAATCGTGGAATGTCGGCAAGATCGCATAATAGTCGTCATACTCCAGTGTGTGGTGGGCGTCGTCCTCCGGCACCATCACCTCGTGCAACTTCTCGCCGGGGCGGATGCCGACGACGACCGTCTCGCACTCCCCGGCAATCGCCCGCGCCAAGTCCACGACCTTCATGCTCGGGATCTTGGGGACGAAGATCTCGCCTCCACTCATCCGGTCCAAACACGCCAGCACGAACTCGACGCCCTGCGCCAGGGTGATCCAGAAACGAGTCATGCGCGGATCAGTGATGGGCAGGACACCGGTCTTGCGCATCTTGAGAAAGAACGGGACAACGCTCCCTCGACTTCCGACCACGTTGCCGTAGCGCACCACGCTGAAGCGGGTGCCGTGGGGCCCAGCGTAACTATTTGCCCCGATGAACAGCTTATCGGAGCAGAGTTTGGTGGCACCATATAGGTTTATAGGGTTCGCGGCCTTATCCGTGCTAAGCGCGATCACCTTCTTCACGTTCCGGTCGATAGCCGCGTCGATAACGTTGGCGGCTCCCAGCACGTTGGTCTTCACGGCTTCGATCGGGTTATACTCCGCCGCCGGCACCTGTTTCAAGGCGGCCGCGTGCACCACGATATCTACCCCATCAAAGGCTCGATACAGCCGATCTCGATCTCGGACATCTCCGATGAAATACCGGATAGCTGGATAGCGATCCTCGGAAAAGGCCTCATGCATCTCAAACTGCTTGAGTTCGTCCCTGCTGAAAATGATGAGCTTCCGCGGTCGGAACCGGGAGAGCACAATTTCCGTGAACTTCTTGCCGAACGAGCCTGTCCCTCCGGTAATTAACACAACCCTGTCGTTAAGCATAAGATTCTCCTAGGCTCTGCAGGTGCTCGATGCGCTCGAAGTTCTCGGTGCTGGATCGGTGGACCATCCCCACCACCCGGTAGCCCTGGGTGAGGAGGAAGTCGGCCAGGTAGGAGCCGTCCTGGCCGGTGATGCCGGTGATGAGGGCGGTGGGCTTGATCATTGACCCTCTTTAATAGGTTGCCACGTCTGTCACGTTGCTCGATCACTGCCCCGGCGGGGGGAGACTCACATAATTGTTCATTCAGCGTTCAATATGTTTCATTTCAAGGGGTGTTCACTCCGGGAGGTTTTTAGACGGACTTCCGTTGTGCCCAATTGATTTGAGAAAAAAACGGAATTGATTTTATAAACTCTCGGAGTGAGCGCGGTGCGGATTCCAAGTAGCCTCGACCCCGTGGTTCGACACGCTATTCATCTTTTTTCCTGAGCAGAACCCAGACAGTGGGCGAAATGAGGTCGATAAGTTCTGCAGATGGATAGACACGGTTACACTGGCTGAGACTTTCGGATCTCACGAGCGTTAAGTGATTCTTCATCCACTGGGGCAAAAGGCTAAGAAGCGACAGTCCTGATTGCTGCACGTAGTGTTCAAGTTCCGAAAGCGTCATACGGTTCAGATTGTTTCGATAGAAGCTAAGTGCAACTGACTTTTCACTGGGTCGTATCTCTTCCAAGTACTTTTCGAAATCCGCGGCCTGTAATCTTGCGTGACCCCAAAGGAAATCCAATGTGCATAGACTGTGTCCGCCATTCATCGAGAAGAACGGATTGTATTCATGAAAAGCGAAACCTCCCGGCTTAAGAATGCGAGCAATCTGACGAAATGCATCTTCAGGCCTTGTCAGGTGTTCGAGCACCTCCCAACTCATCACCGCTTCCACGGACTCCGAGCGCAGAGACGAGGAGCAGATATCGTCCTCTAGAAAAGAGACCCTTTGAGCGGTCTGCTTATCTATACTCCTGCTGTATGCGTCTCTAAGGCGTGCCAAGTCAGCGTTCTTTGTGGCTATGGCGCCTTCGCAAACCACACCGTTAGGTGACTGTGTAATGTAGTACGCTGCCATATCCGTCGCTAATACGTGCTTTGCGCCAGCCTCAGCAAGAGCATATGCTGTAGCTCCATCATAGGCTCCAATTTCAAGCATTTCTTTCTCGGCGAATGAGAGGGAGAATGTTCTAAGAAAACCGTCCACGCGGCCCAAGTTGTCTCGCCAAGCTTTGATATTGGCCAAGCAGGCCCTTGGGGATTTAGGTGCAGATGCCTGAGCGGGACGAAGCATCTCCTGCCAGCCTGGTTTGAGGCGGTCTCGGAGTCCAGCAAGGAGTTCAATCCGGTTACCGTAAGAGTCGGTGAAGAATCCGAAGACTTTGTCGGCCTTATTGTCTAGGGGTGAGTAGGCTGGATCGAATTCCTGCAGCAGTCTGTAGAAGTACCAAAATAGTTTGCTGAGTCCCAGGCTCTTGCCAGTGGTCTTTAACAACTTACGTATAGTGGCTCTCATGGATTCAGTATTATTTGTCAAACTACTAAATAGACTTCAAATTTGCAGTCTATCAATCGTTAGACTTTTGTTAAACAAATTAGTTATTACCTGAATTTTGCGTTGAGCGGTTGAAAAGGGAGTAGCAAACCATCGGGGACCCCCGATAGGATTGGCTGAGATTGCACAACGGCCAAGCCGAAAGGAGGTAACCCCGATGGTTACACGCGATCGTAGGGCAAAGCGGCGGGGAAAACAAGGGGCGAACAGGCCCCGGGACACGAAGGTAGCGCGTGCCGTACGGATCACGGCGGACACGCCCTACGGGGAGTGCTCGGAGCGGCTGACAGCCTTCGGGGGGCTGTTGGCGCTGGTGAAGTTTCTGGAGCTGATCGGCTTTGAGCAGGTGTTTGCCGCGCACTACGTGCACCCGAAGCGGGAAGCCAAACTGGGCGGCTATCGCATGGTGCTGGGGATCCTGATGCTGCTGTTCATCGGGTTCCAGCGCCTGGGGCACTTCGCCTACGTGCGGTACGACGCGATGGTCTGCGGGATGTTGCGGGTGGGGGCGTTGCCCGCGGTGAGCACCTTCTGGCGGTCCCTGCGGTCGCTGTCGATTGTGCAGTCGGCCGCGCTGCTGCAGCTGGGGGCGGCGCTGCGGGCGAGGGTGTGGGCCTTGTGCGAGTACCGGCCCGCCCGGGTCACCGTGAACATCGACACGACGGTGAGCACGGTGTACGGGGCGATTGAGGGGGCACGCAAGGGCCACCACCCGACGCATCGCGGCACGAAGGGCCTCCGGCCGGTGCTGTGCTTTCTGGTGGAGACGCGGGAGTACCTGTGCGGCACGCAGCGGCGGGGGGAGACGATCACCAACCGCGAGGGGGCGCGGCAGATCCGGCCGTTCCGGAAGCTCTTGCCCGCCCACGTCCAGGACGTCCGGGTCCATGGCGACGGGGAGTGCATCGGCTGGGAGAGCGTGCAGGCCTGTCGGGATGAGGCGTTCCAGGTCCCGTTCGGCAACAAGCGCTGCGCGCCGCCCTTCCCGGAGGCCGGCGGGTATCGGCACGGGGACCACGAGTACAACGAGTGCGGGTATCGGCTCGGGGACTGGGAAGCCCCGTGTCGGTTCGTGGCGATGCGGATCGTCAAGTGCGGGCCACGCTCCATCATGATCACGCAGATCATTCCATCGTGATCACGAGGATCGGTCATCATGATCAGCCGGATCGG
>Ga0187853_10001874_pt1 | contig 18398 bp, 10 predicted proteins | sample June2016WEW_6_10_2_FD_132417 | JGI IMG/M metagenome (GOLD analysis project Ga0187853, IMG submission 132417) | Peatland microbial communities from SPRUCE experiment site at the Marcell Experimental Forest, Minnesota, USA - June2016WEW_6_100 | ecosystem: Environmental > Terrestrial > Soil >... | reverse complement strand
CCCTCTCCCCATCGGATGGGGAGAGGGAGAGTGGTCGGCCGCCACACACTGTAGGGCAACCCGAGGACTGAGTGAGTAGTAAGCCCGAGTGTCGAGGCTTGTAAGTTGCGGGCTTGGTGGGATAATCGGTGCCATGTACGGTGGTGCACGACGGCAAAGGTTGGCTGGCTCGCGATACGAATCGGAAAGGGCTCTTCGCAATCCCGGGCCTGGCCAGGATCGGCAAATTCAGGGATAGCGTGTTGTACGTGGGGCGGTGAGCGAAGCGCGTCGAGCGTGTGGAGCGTGGGGGGAAGGGACGCTGGAGACTGGACGGGGACTGGGAGGCGGGTTCGGAGAGGCAAAGAAAACGCAGAGACGCGAAGATCGCGGAGGAGAAGTTGTTCGCAGCCTGCGAACGAAAAGGACGAAAAACCTTCCCAAGCTTGCTCCCTCGCGCTATAAGCGTTCCCGTCGGCAGAATCGGGTCAGACCAGGAATCTGCCAAAGACGGCAACGACCGGACTTGGGTAACCGCAGTGAAAGCCCGGCCACTGGCCGCCGAAAAAGAAACATGGGAAGACGGAAGATAATTCAAGATCACCCTGAACTCCTGGGAATGCCCGAAGTCCGTAAGCTTTGGCAAACTGAGGGCTTGTTCTCCGAGCACTACCTCAAAGCGCGGCTTAGGCATAACGACTGGTGGCCCGGCGACGCCGAAGCGCAGCCGGTGTTTAGGTTCTGCAAGGAGCTTTATGAAAAGCGCGCCTTTGCGCTGCGCCGCTATGACAATGAAATGGGGGTCCGCCAGGAATTCATCGACAAGATGCTCGATCGGCTCGGCTTCGCCTGGTCGGACAACCTGCGGCTGCCGGAGACTAGGCAGGATTTGGAGCCTGATTATATCCTCTACCCGGATCCGGAAACCAAGGAAGGCGTTCTCAACAGGAGCGTTGCGGAGCGCTATCGCGCAGCGGTAGGCATTCTGGAAGCCAAGAGATTTGGCCACCCGCTTTCTCAAATCAGCAGGCATCAGCGGCGCTACCCTCACCAGCAAATTCGGGATTACCTGCAGGAATCAGACTCCATTGTCTGGGGGATACTGACGAACGGCGCAGTTTGGCGTCTTTACTGCCGCGACTCCAAGGCCAGCCACTTCTTTGCGCTCAACTTCGAGGCCGCCCTCAATTCCCTTCAAGATTTCAAGGTCTTCCTCGCCCTGTTCAACTCCGCCGCCTTCGCGCGCGACGCCCAGGGCAAGTGCCGACTCGACCAGGTCCGTGAGAGCGCCCTCGTCACGCAAGCCGAGTTGGAGGCCGACCTTCGCCGGCGCATCTTCACCGTCGTCGAAATCCTCGCCAATGGCTTTGCCGAGCGTCCGGAAAACAAAATCACCGACGCCGACCTGGCGGTCCTTTACGAAAACTGTCTCATCTTTCTGTACCGGTTGCTTTTTATTCTCTACGCCGAAGGCCGGTTGTTGCTCCCCGTGGAGCCAAAGTCGCGCAAGTATTACAAGCAACTGTCGCTCGCCCGGCTTCTGAGACCGCTGAAAAGCTTCACCGAGTACGACAGTCAAACCCAAACCCGATTTTACCGCGACATCCACGCGCTCTGTCTGCTCATCAACGGGACAGATAAGAGGGCCAACGATGAATTCGGGGTCCCGCGCTACAACGGCGGGCTGTTCGACCCGGACCGCTGCCCGCTGCTGAAGCAGTGGGCCGTCGCCGACGCGGTGCTGGCGGAGGTGTTGCGGCAACTCATGTTCACGCCGGAAAAGGGCCGGCAGAAGTTTGTCCCCTTCGAGTCGGTGGACTTCGCCGATCTCAGCGTTCAGCAACTCGGTTCGATCTACGAGGGGCTGCTCGAGCACCACTTCGCGCGCGAGGGCGGCAGGCTTGTGCTCAAGACTGACAAGGCTGAACGCAAAGCCTCCGGCACGTATTACACGCCTGACTACATCGTCAAAAGCAAGGAGAAGCGGTGGGAAACCGAAATCCTGCCCCGACTCGCGCCTTACAAAAAGGTCGCCGACCTCTGGACGAACGCCTTCTTCGACGGCTCGCTGAGTGAGGAAGAGTATTTGGCTGCCGCCCGGGAAATCCTGGTTGCGGCTGAGGGCGACGCGGATGGTTTGCACGAAGCGGCCGCACGCTACCATATCAAGGAACTGGACGGGCCTTATTTCCACTGGGAACTCGAATTCCCGGACGTTTTTTTCAACGAAGATGGCCTGCACCGGGACGACGCCGGCTTTGCCGCAGTGATCGGGAATCCACCGTGGCTTGGGTTGCGAACCGGGGAGATCAATTCCAAGCTGTTGCGCTGGCTGCGGCTGAACTTCAGATCATCCATCGGCCAATTCGATTTGGCGGCGACATTCTGCGAGTTGGCGTGCCTCTTGTCATCCGGAAAAGCCTGCGTTGGAGAGGTCATACCGAAGCGGCTCTTAACCAACGAATCGTACGAGAATCTGCGGAAGATGCTCGCTGTCGAGCGCCAGCTCTCTTCGGCGGTAGATCTTGGGGTTGCTTTTGAAGGGGTTGATAACGACGCAGCAATTATGATCTCAGGCAAATCGTCTGACCGCCGGGGCATCACGATGCTCGGGCGTCGTATCAACAAGACCTCTCTGGTGTTTCATTCAGTCCCGTCCTCCACGTTTAAAACGATGCCTTTCCACATCGTCCCCGTCAACAGCGAGGCAAGCGCTGTCAGGCTGGCCACGAGAATTGCCGCCGGTGAGGTCGTCCCGCTTGGGGACTTGGCCGGGATTGCGCGCGGCGCCGAATGTGGAATGAACCACCCGGCGATCTCCCGCCTAAGGACACCGGGCGGGCTTCCGCTGGCAGATCACCTCGACATGGACCGGCATTACGTGGGACACGAAGGCTGGTTTGTCGATCCGTCAAAGATAGAAGCGGCCACATTGAAACCGCCTTCGCTTTATCGGACGGTTCCCAAAGTTCTGATTAGATTCCTGGCGGCTGGCCTGGTCGCGGCCAGAGACGATGCTGGCTATGTCACCACCAACCTCGTTTACCACGTCGCTTGCGGAAAGGAATCGAGTTTTCTTTGCGCGATTCTTTGTTCGCGCTTGCTCAACTTTTGGTATCGGACAGCTTTTCAAAACGATGAAGTCAAATTCCCCCACGTCCAGAAATCGCACCTGATCCGTCTGCCCATTTGCCGCGTCGAGTTCGCGACGCCGGAAAACAAACGCGCTGCGCTCTTGACCCAAGCCAGGCAGCTTTACCAACACAGTCTGTATGAGGGAAGGCCAGATGTCGTGCTGCGCTTCGTCGCCGAGCAGCTTGACGACAAACCCGCGCGCGCGGATGTCGTCCACGACCTGCTTGCCTTTCTGGCCGAACAGATGACAGCCCTGAGCCAGGAGAAGCGAGCCACTGCCAAACAATTCGTGACCGACCTCAAAGATTTCCACAGCATCGACACTCAGGCCTTGAGGCCCAAGACCAAGCTCGACCAGTTTTGGGAACTTGAAGCCGCCGAACTCTTCGCCCATTTCCGCGCTAACAAACTCCGCCTCAAAGATTCCGGCGAAGAGAGCATCCGTGCCCGTTTCCAGAGCGCGAAAGACAAGCTACTGCCGCTGGAATCCTCCATCGTCTTCACGGACGATTTGATAGACGAGATAGTTTATCGCCTCTACGCCCTCACGCCGGAGGAAATCAAAATCGTGAAAGAGGCGGCCAGGTAGCTCCGCAGGCGCGTCCCATCCAACGCCCGCCTTTAGGATTGCCCGTGTGGGCAAGCTGTAAACGCCGCTGCCGTCCCGCGCGGCGGCTGACTCAAGATTCCCCCCAGAATGTAGGAGCCGACCCGAGGCTCACTTTTTAACAAGAGCCGAGACCAGAGCCTCCTCACGCCGGCTCCTACAGAATCTTGAATCAGCCGTGGCGAGCGTCCTGCAAAAGGCTCGTCTTTGTCGTCGCAACCACTTAGGCTCGGCCTCATGAACTCATGGCGCGGATTCGGCGGTTGGAGGGCCGGGAACGGCTTTGCCGGCGTATTGGCCCTGGTCCTTTTCGGAGCGGCGCAGGGCGTGGTCAACGCTCAGGACACGGCCCGGTGGTCCTGGCAGGAGCCGCAGGCAAAGGTGTTGCCGACCGGCGATCTGGAATGGGCGCCGAAGCCTTTCGTGTTCAAGGCGGGCGAGTCGGTCCGCTACATCGACTTCGATTCGGGTAATGACGCCAACGACGGCCTCTCGAGGCAGAGACCCTGGAAGCACCACCCCTGGGACCCCAACGCCGGCGGCAAGGCGGCGGCCTGCAAGGGCGCGCAGACCTGCGTCTTCAAGCAGGGCGTGGTTTACCGTGGCGAGCTGAACGCGAATGAGTCGGGCGCCGCCGAGGCCCCCATCATCCTTACCCGGGACCCGTCCTGGGGCCAGGGGGCGGCGGTCATCTGCGGTTCGGAGGCGGTGACGGGCTGGCAGAAGGGCGCCGACAACCACCTCATCCCGGAGCCGGAGAAGGTGTGGTACGTGGACCTGAACTGGGCGCCGCGCAACGTCTGGATGGCGGGCAAGGACGGCGCCGTGACGCGCATCGCCCTGGCGCGCACGCCGAACTGGACGATCACCGACCCGGACGACATCAAGAGCCAGTGGTGGACGTGGAAGAACCCCGACAAGCCGTTTGACAACTACGCAACGATCAACGGGGAGCGACGGCATCTGGCGTTCGACAAGGAGGACATCAACGAGAGCCAGCCGCAGGACTACTACGAGGGCGCCATCCTCTGGACCACCAAGGGCTGGGTGATGGGCAACCCGTTCCCGGCCAGGGTCCTGGCAGTGGACCGCAAGAACGGCTCGCTGGTCTTCCCCGGGCAGTGGGGCGGCGCGCCGTCCTACAAGATCATACGCGGCTGCTGCTTCTACCTGGAAGATAAGCCCCAGTACCTGGACAGCCCCGGCGAGTTCTGGTTCGACAAGCAGGGAGAGGGCGGCCGGCTCTACATTCGCCTGCCCGGCGACCAGGACCCGAATACCGCCCGGGTCGAGGTGGCCAAGCGCATCCGCATGATCGATAGCTCGGGCATGAGCCACGTGCATGTCCGCGGGCTCACCTTCCGCTTCACCAATGTCTATTGGAACCTGACCGCCGCGCCTTACTGGGTCTCCCATGAGAGCATCGACGTGGAGCCCGGCTGCGTGCGCCTGCTGGGCAGCGGCACGGACATCGAGGTAGCCAACTGCGCCTTCGAGCACGTCCACAAGGGCGTCCGCCTCAAGGCCATGGGCCGGCAGGATGCCATCGACAAAGTGGCGGTGGACGACAACGTGTTCTCCGATGCGGACTCCGGAGGCGTGGAGCTAGCGGACAGCTCGACCTACGGGGACGTGGCCCCGCCGATGGGCCGGCTTTACGATGTCCGAGTGAGGCGGAACAAGTTCGACCACATCGGCATCCGCCCCGACCTCTTCAGCCAGGGCGGGGCGCTCAAGGTGCAGTACGCCCAGACGGCGGAGGTGGCGGGCAATTTCTTCGAGCGGGTCTGCGCCCAGGGGATCGACGTCTATGGCGCCAAGCCGAGCGGCGCCGCCACGGACCGCCCCTTCGCCCGCATTCTCATACACCACAACAAAGTGGTCGATTCGCTGCTGAACGTGGACGATTTCGGCGGCATCGAGACCTGGCAAGGCGGCCCGGCCTACGTCTATGACAACATCTCGGGCAACCCCGGCGGCTACCGCAACTGGGATCGCGTGCTGAACCCCAATGCGGAGAACCGCTTCGGCCACGCCTATTACCTGGACGGGGCGTTCAAGAACTACCACTTCAACAACATCGCCTGGGGCAAGTCCAAAGGCCCGGCCGGCAAGCTGGCCAACACGGCGGCCTTCCAGGAGATCATCAGTTACCAGAACACCTTCTTCAACAACACGATTTACAACTTCGTGCGCGGCTCGCGCCGCCAGGAGCCCCAGGCCGGCCGCGTCAAGTTCCTGGGCAACATCTGGCAGAGCATGGGCCTGCGTGTGTTCCGCGATGCCGATCCGGCGAATACCGAGGCCGCCGGCAACGAGGCCGGCGCCGGACCCCGCCGCAACCAGTACGCGATAGACACCGACGCCTACGCGCGCAACGTCTTCTACGACGTGGGGGAGGGCTTCGGCGTGTTCGAGCCCTCCGGGCGGTGGCACCGGACGCTCCAGGCGTTCCGGGAGGCCCTGGAGGGTTACAAACCGCTGGCCGCGACGGTGGGCGTCATGGCCGAGCAGCCGCCCCTGCGCGATCCGGCCGCTCACGACTTCCGGCCGTCCGCCAACTCGGCGGCCCGCGGCCAGGGCGCGAAGGTCTTCGTGCCGTGGGGCCTCTACGAGACGGTCGGCGAATGGAACTTCTGCCCCATCCAGGGCGATCCGGCGCGCATCCTGGACGAGCACTGGTGCATGTCCCCCTACTACACAGGGCGGGACGACTACTACAAGTTCCCCACGTATCCGCTGAAGGGGGTCAACGTCACGCTCAAGGACTACCAGAACGGCCCGCTCGAGAACTGGACCACCGGCGCCCTGCACTTCAACGGGCGCGACCAATACGCCCTCCTCACCAACGAAGCGATCAACCGCGCGGTCACCATGGATGGCCAGAGGGGCGCCCAGCAGCGCACCGTCAGCGGGGCGGACCTGAGCAACCCGCAGATTTACACCGCGAACTTCCTCATCGAGGCCTGCTTCCAGACAGCGCCGGGACAGAAGGCGGCGACGCTGATCCAGAAGCTGGACGGGGCGGGGTACGCCCTGCGCGTCAACGAGGCCGGAGGGGTGACCCTGGCCGCGCAAGCCGCCGGTGGCAAGGCGACCCTGGCCAGCCACAGCCTCGTCAACGACGGCCAGTGGCATCACGTCATCGCCGAGGCCGACCGGAAGGCGGGGAGGTTCACGATCTACATCGACGGCAGGCAGGACGCCAGCGGGCCCGGCCTCGGCGCGGGGGCCTCGCTGGCCAACGGGGCCGACCTCTGCGTGGGCGGCACCCCGCAGGGTCACGACCTGGACGGGGCGATCGACTTCATGCGCATCGCCCGCGGCACGCTGGCCGACGCGAGGACGACGATCGATGAACTCTACGCGTGGGAGTTCAAGGGGCCGTTCCTTTGTGACTTCACGGGCCGCGAGCGTCCGGCCGATGGCGGAGAAGCCGGCGCCATTGACGAGGTCGCCGTTGCCATTCGCCATGCACGGGCAGGCAAACCATAGTTCCAAACTCCATCGGGGCGTCAGGATGTCCGGGCCAGTAGCGGCCGAGTCGAGGACCGCAGTAATCGGAGTTGCCTCGCCGTGCAAGATTCTGCCATCGCAACCGTATAGGCTATGGGAAGCGCGCAAGACGCGCGTGAGGGCTCGAAAAAGGTAACTGTTCAGGTGGGAGGGTGGGGCAGACCTCTGGTCTGCCGGTTAGCCGGGCCTCTGGCCCGGTGTTCCGACCGCTCCAGGTTCACGGAGCCGGAGGCTCCGTAAACTGGCAGACCGGAGGTCTGCCCCACACTTGAACAGTTACCGAAAAAGAAAGCAGCCGAAACGGAATCCGTATGTCCGCAGCGAAGCAGGCGGGGAATCATGAATTGAAAGAAGGCGAGCCGGTGGAGAAGGGCATCCGCCGGCTTAAGAACGATCGTTGCCAGGATGAGGATCGGGGGTTGGTGCGGGCGGCGCAACAGGGTGACATGGGCGCCTTCGAGGAATTGGTGGCCCGGCATCGGGACAAGATTTACGCCCGCGCCTTTAGCATGGTGCGGGATGAACAAGAAGCCATTGATCTTTCTCAAGGAGCCTGGGTGAAAGGCTGGCAGCGCCTGCCGCAGTTCCTCGGGGAGTCGAGTTTCGGCACTTGGATAACGCGGATCGTGATTAATCTCTGCCTGGACTACCTGCGCCGGCAAAAACGGCGGCCCCTGGAGTCGATTGAAGAGCTGGTCGCCGAGTCCGGCGGGGTCGAACGGCAGATGCCGGTGGTGACGGTCAACCCGACCGCCGGTCTGGAGCGCGCCGAGTTGCGCGAGCGCATCGACCGGGCCCTGAACCAGTTGTCGCACGAGCACCGGACGGTGCTGGTCCTGCATGAGTTCGAGCAAATGGGGTATAAAGAGGTGGCCAAGGCCATGGGTTGCTCGATTGGCACCGTGATGTCGCGCCTCTTTTACGCGCGCCGCAAGATGGCCGCCCTGCTGGCGGGCCTGGAGAAAGAAGATTTGAAATGCTGGACAGCGCTGGATAATTGAAGCTGCAGCACAGCTCGAATTGCGCCTGGAGGATGGCCGCCGGTTCCTCACACCTGCCCACCCAAGGCCTCCTGCAGAATGGCGGCTTGCCGTTCCGGCTTCATCTCCGTGTGCCACTGCGCGAAGGCGATGCGCAACGAGTCGGCCTTCTTTGCCGGCGTGCTCTGGGTTCCTGACCACTTAGGGTGTGCGCCAGTGTTCGAGCCAGTATTCGCGGAAGGAGCGCAAGCGCGGCAGGGATTCGCGGTCCTTTTGGCGGTTCGTTGCCGCCTTGCTGGCGATGATGTCGTCGATGTGGCAGACCGGGAACCCCTCCACCTCGATTCGCCGGCGCCAGGCATCCTCAAATCTCTCGATGCCGTCAGGGGCAAAAACCAGGTCCAGATCAAACGGGCCGTTTTTCAATTGCACGAAGTCCTTGCCGCGCAAAATGTCGGCCGCCTGCTCGTCGCGGAGGGCGAACCCCAACTGGCGCAGGGCCTGGACCAGGGCTGGCCCGTTTTCAGGCGAGCGCTCCACGAAAAGGTCGGCGTCCTGGGTGGTGTCAGGGAAGCCCAGGAGGATCGCCCCGGACTTGCCTATAAAGAGATAGCGGACGCGATGACGGCCAAAGACCTCGCGGATTTCCTCGGCCTGGCGGTACTCAAACGCGGCCATAACCCAGCCAGTCGGGAAGGTTAGCTGCGCACCAGCGGCGGTAGTCCGCCGTGGTCGCAAAAGCGCGGAACGGCTCGTCGTCGAGCACGGGCTTGTAGGTATGAATGAAGGAATAACGGAAGCGGGTCTTGAGCGGGCGGCGGGCCGCGGCCTCAAACTCCTCGAGCCAATCGCGGGGGATGCGTGGGGTTTCTTGCGATGTGGTTGCCATGTCCGTTCCATCCTACAGCACTCGTGTCGAATCGCAAGGCTGGTCACGGACCGAGCCGAGGAACTTCCTAATAAACCGGATTGCCCTTTGCCCCCGTCTGCGGCATGACTTTCGCAGGTTGGCCAAGGTCTGTTCGGCGGCGGTGAATGGCATCCAAGCGTATCCGGTCGAGGTGGAGGTGAACGCCGGGTATGGCGGCACGATCATCGTAATAATTGTGTCGATTTCGCCGATTGGGTTTCCGCAACCCAGCAGTGTTCGTTGATCGCTTTCCGTGGGTCGAAGCGATCGGAGGCCTGGATTGAGAAAGCGCGCCAACTCGCCGCCCGGCAGTTGGGATTGAAAATCGGCGACCAGGTGACCGTACGGATGAGCCGGAAGATCACCCGCTAATGCCAGGGCACGACGCTTTGAAAAGCGGGCTTCTCGCGCAACCGGAGCATAAGGCAATAAACGGCCGGGGTCGCCACCAAGGAGAGCAACACGGAGATGCACAACGCACCAATCACGGCGATAGCGAGGGGCTTGAGCATGTCCGCCCCGCGGCCAATCCCATAGGCGAGCGGCAACATGCCGAAGGCAGCCGCCAGCGAGGTCATGAGGACCGGACGCAAACGGCGGTGGCCGGAGCGGACCAAGGCCTCCTCGAGGCTCGCGCCCTCCGCGCGCAAGTGCTCGACGAAGTCGAGCATCAGAATGCCATTCTTGGCCACGATGCCCACTCCAATAATGGCGCCGAGGAACGAGACGACATTCAGGGAAGTGCCGCTGAGCCACAAGGCCAGCACGGTTCCAAACAAGGCCAGGACCGCGCCGAAGACAATCGCCACCGGCTCATAGAACGAGCGGAACTCAATCAGCAGCACGGTGAAGACCAGGAAGATCGCCATCGCCAGCACGAGCATGAGATTGCGGAATGAATCGCGTTGCTGCTGGAACAGGCCGCCAAATTCGATCATGCCGGGCGGGATGGTTTTGTCCTGGCTGAGTTGGCGCTGGATTTCCGCCATCGCGCTGCCGAGATCGCGGCCTTCGAGACGCGCGCTCACGGCCACGTCCTGCCGCAGGTCCTCGCGACGCAGTTCGAGCTGGCCGGGCTGTTCCACAATATCGGCGACTTGGGAGAGCTTTACGAGGGTGCCGTCGGCAGCGTGGAGGGGCAGCTCGCGCAGCGTCGCGATACGATCGATGCTGGAGCGGTCCACCAGCACGCGGATGTTCACGACGCGATCTCCCTCCAGCACGGTCGAGGCTTCCTGGCCGAGCATGGCGGCGTTTACTGCCGCCGCCACATCGGCGGCGGTCAGGCCGAAGCGTTGCGCCTCGGTGTAGCGCACGCGCAGGCTGATCGTCGGACCGGCGTAGATCAGTCCGTCTTTGGTGTCCACCACGCCTTTAACCTTCTTGAGTTGCTCCTCGACTTCGGGCGCTTTCTTTTTCAGGAATTCCATGTCGGTGGAGAACAATTTCACTTCGATGGGCTCGGGGGACCAGGTGAGGTCGCCGATAAGGTCGCTCAGGACACCGGGGAACTCCCATTGAATGCCGGGGAGTGCGGAATTAAACCTGGCGCGCAATTCGCTCGTGACGGCGTCGGTGCGGCGTTTGCGATCAGGCTTTAGTTTTACGAGAAAATCGCCGGTGTTGGGCTCGGCGATGGCCAGGGCGAGGCGCGCGCCGGTGCGGCGAGAGAAGCTTTCCACGTCGGGGGTGGCGATGAGGATTTGCTCGGCGAGCAAGAGCTGGCGGTGGGTTTCAGTGAGGCTGGTGCCCGGCGGGGCGATGTAGTCGATGACGAATGCGCCTTCGTCCATCGGCGGGAGGAATTCGCTTTCCAGGTGTTGGCATACGCCAACGCCAAGCAGCAGCACCAGGCCACAGGCGCCGAGCGTCAGCCAGACGTGGCGCAGAGCCGCACGCACGGCGATTTCGTAAACCCGGATGACCCTCTGCAACAGGAACCCGCCTTCCTCGCTCTTGGGGGCATGGCTCTGTTCGAGACGCCCACGGTCGCGCGCGAACCAGGAAGCGAGCGAAGGTGTCAGCGTGATAGCGAGCACGAGCGAGGTCAGCAGGGCCACCACCATGGTGAGGGCCAAAGCGCGGAAGAACACGCCGGCGATGCCTTCGAGGAACGCCAGCGGGATGAAGACGACCACCGGTGTGAGAGTAGAACCGACGAGCGGCACGAGAATCTCGCCGATCCCGGCTTGGATGGCCTCGCGGCGCGCCAGGCCGCCGGCGATTTTAACGTGAATGGCTTCCACCACCACGATGGCATTGTCGATGACCAAACCAATCGCCGCCGCAATGCCGCCCAGGGTCATGAGGTTGAAGCTGAGCCCGATCGCCTGCATGGCCACCAGGGTGATGAGGACGGTCACGGGAATGACGAGAATGGCCGTGAACGTGATGCCCCAGTTCTTCAGGAAGAAATAGAGAATGAATATCGACAGGATCAGGCCAAAGCCAATCGCATCCCACACACTGCGGACCGACGCCCGGACGAACAGCGATTGGTCGTAGTAATAGGCCGTCTTCATGTCCGGCGGCAGGTCCCTTTTTAATTCCTGAAGGACCTGCTGGAGGGCCTGGGCGATGTCAAGGGTGCTGCCGTCGGCCTGGCTGCGGATATTGAGCAGCACCGCATTCCTGCCCTCGGCGGTGACGACGTTGAAGACCGGTTCGGGTCCGCGCTCGACGCGGGCGAAATCCTTAATGCGAACCGGATGCAGGTTGACCACGGTCACAGTCAGGTCTTCGATGTCCTGGATGCCATGCACACGGCCATCCACCACCGCCAGATAGAGCGTGTGGTTCTCCTCGTGCATGCCGGTCGGCGAAATCAGATTGTTCTTCTCCAGAGCGTCGGTAATTTGCGCCAGACCCAAGTTCGCCGCCTGCAAGCGAACCGGGTCCACGACGACGTGATATTCCGGCGTGCGTCCGCCGACCAGATCGACGCGCGCGACGCCAGGAATGCGCAAAAAGCGGGGCTTGAGTTCGTAGCGCGCCGTTTCCCACAATTCCGTGATGCTGCGCTGCGGACTGATAAGGCTCACGCCGATGATCGGGAAGGCGGAAAACGTCAGCCGCCAAACCGTCGTGCTGGCGGTTGCGGGCAGCGCCGAGCGGATTTGCGAGAGACGGCTGTTAACGTACAGCTCCGACTGAATCATGTTCACTTGCCAGTTGAAGAAGACATTGATCTCCGCCGAGCCGCGCCCCGTAGTGGACCGTACGGTGACGGCCCCGGGAATGTCCTTCATCGCTTCTTCGATAGGCCGCGTGATGGTGGCCATCATCTCGTCAGCCGGCATCACTCCGTTGTCCACCAGGATGACGACCCGGGGGAAATTGGTCTGGGGAAAGACTGAGGACGGCAGCTTGAAGGCCGCGTAAACGCCCGCGAGACATAACGCAACGCTGATGAACGTGATGGCCAGCGAGTGGCGGAGCGCAAATCGGCCGATCCATGAATCGTTCTTCATGCTCACTGAGACAACACGCGGACTTTGGTTTCCCTGGGCAATGCATAGGCACCTTCCGTCACCACGGACATGCCGGGCTGCAAACCGTCCGCTTCGACTTCGATCAATGCGCCGTCATGCAAGCCGGCCTGGACGGGTTTCTGTGTCGCCTTGCCGCCCTGAACGAGGGCAATGACCGTGCTACCCTCAGCGTCCTTGACGACGCTCTCCGCCGGCACAGCCAGACGGTCTTTGTGCTCCTCGCTGACAATGCGGGCCGTCACGAACTGACCAGGCCGCAGACCGGAATGAGCCGGGATGTTGGCGCGCACGAGCGCCGTGCCTGTTTTGGAGTCCACCTCCGAGCTAATGTAAGTCATCGTGCCCGTTGCCGGAGGGGCGGATTTGTCCGCCAGCACCTCGACGGGTTGCCCCACTTTGAGCGCAGCCAGTTCGCGGCTGGGAACGTTGGCGCTGACCACGAGGCGGTCGAGATCCATGACTTCGGCCAACACGGTCGTCAGGTCCACCGCTTCCCCCGGCTTCACGTTAACGCGCACCACGGTGCCGGCGAGGGGCGCTTGGACCCGCAGCAGCGCCCGTTGGGCGCGGGAGGCAGCCACTTGTTGCTCGGCTTCCTGCAAGGTCTTCTGCGATGTGCCTTCCACCCGGACCAGTTTTCTCTGTCGTTCGAGCGTCTTTTCGGCGAAATCCACGGCTACGTCTGCCGCCCGGCTGTCAAGTTGGAACATCACGGCGCCCTGGTCCACGCGCTGGCCTTCCACGCACTTGACCTCCGTCACCACTCCAGGAACGGAGGCGGCGACGCGAGCGCTGGCCGCCGGGCGCTCGCCCGCCGGTTCCGGCTCGACCGTGCCGTAGGCCGTGATGTAGCCGCGCAGGGTGGCGCGCGTGATCTTGCCGATATGGACAGGAACTTCCGTGTCGGGTTTTTTCTCCGGTTCCTCCGGCTTGGCCGGTTTGAACCAGACGAGCCAGACCAGGCTGGCGACGACGGCCAGGCAGATAACGGTGAAGACCGTCTTTTTCATGGCTGAGCGTTCACTTGATTCGATTGCGAAACTCGCGGCGAAGTCTGCCAAACGGCTTCTGGCAAACCCAGCGGACCTTGAAGCGCGTCTTCCAACTGCACCAGGGCCTGTTGCGACTTGACCAGCGCCTCAAGGCGGGCGAGGGCCGAAGCGCTCAGTTGGAGGCGCAACGCAGCCAGTTCCCCCTTGGAGATCTCTCCCGCATCGAACATCGCGCTCGACCTTTGTTCCTGTTTTTTCAACCTGGCCAGCAACGCATCGGCGTCCGCCCGCTTTTTCAGGGCGGCACGATACCCTGCCACAGCGCGGTCGATTTCGGACAGCACACCGGCCTGGAGCGCGTCGAATCGGGCGGCAGCTTCCGCCCGTTTGGCTTTGGCTTCGGCGATCGGGCCTTGGTTCTGGTTGAAGACTGGCAGTGTCACCGTGATGGCAAGCAACCATTGATTGTCACCCTGATTGTACTGGTAACCGGGGCCAAGATGAACGTCGGGGAATTGCTTGGCAATTTCCAGTTGCAGCGCGGACTGGCTGGCCGCGTATTCGGCCAGCGCGCCAAGAATATCCGGGCGAGTGAGCAGGGCCTGCCGGCGAGCGTCAGCCAACGCCGCGACTTCCGGCAACCGGCCTAAGTCCTCCAATGAAAGCCTAATGCTCTCGAGGGCGCCGACCGGGACGCCAATAGCCCCGGCCAACGCAACGCGAGCCTCTGCGCTCTGCCACTCCGCGTCTCGCAACGCGAGCCGCGTGCTGTCCGAGGCGATGCCCGCCTGGGCGACTTCAAAAGCCGACACCGCCCCCGCCTGGTATTGGCCCTCGAGCAGGCGAAGATTCTCGGCCTGGAGCGCCTGCTGCTCCCGCAGCAGAGCTTCCGCTTCCCGGGCCGCGTTGAGTTGCACCAGACTTTTCCTTACCCCGCTGCGGACCTGCCAGGCGACAGAAGCGATGTTCAGCCGTGCAGCCTCCGAAAGACGACCCGCCTGGGCGATGCGATAGCCGCGTTTCCCGGCCGTCTCAAGGGGAATGTCGAGGAACCCGAGCGGGAGCCACGGAGAGGGCGTGAATGTCGTGGTATCGTAGCCAGGGGTGAGGCTCAGAGTGGGATTGGGCCGCTCCCCCGCCGTGGTCTTTCCAGCCTGCGCCACCGCCCACTGAGCGCGCGCCACATCGAGGCTGGGGTGATAGAAGAAGGCCGCCAGGGTGAGCCTTTCAGAATCCCACGAAACCGCAGGCCATTCGGTGAACGCGCGGTGGAGGTTCTGTTCTAAGAATGACTTGAGGGCAGGGTTGTCGAGGGACCGGCTGTCCAGCTTGCCCGCGGTTTCCGCCGGTGAGAGGGGCTGGTGCTCGAAGCGGGCGCACCCGGCCACAAAGCACAGGAGGCTGATGCTCAGGCTGCGTTTCATACGGGGAAACAATCAATTTGAATTCGCCGCAAAAATCAAGGGTTACATGATTACAGTGTTGTCATTGAACAGGTGCGCGGAGGTGAAACGCGAACCAGGGGGATGCCGCGCACTCAATCAGATTACGTCGAGTTCCCTGGCAGTGAACTTTCCGTATCTCAAGGCCAGCGTTGGCAGCACGAGCAGGTTCAGCACGGTGGAGGTCAGCAGTCCCCCGAGAATCACAATCGCCATCGGCCCTTCGATTTCGCGCCCGGCCTCACCCGCGCCGATGGCCAGGGGGAGCAACCCGAGCGCGGTGACAAGCGCGGTCATGAGGATGGGCAGCAATCGCTCGGAAGCGCCGCGAATGGCGGCTTCCAGCCCCCAGGTCAGGCCTTCCTGCTGCACCAGGTGCTCGAAATGCGAAATCATCATGATCGAGTTGCGGGTGGTGATGCCAAAGAGCGTGACGAAGCCGACCAGTGAGCCCAGCGAAAGCGAACCGCCGGCCGCAAAAACGGCCAGCACGCCTCCAATCAGGGCGAAGGGCATGTTAACCAGGACCAGCAGCAGGTTGCGCGGGTTGCGGAACACAATGCTGAGCAGTAAACAATGCCCACCCCGGCCACGGCCGAGTGCAACGCCAACTCGCGCCTGGCCGAGGCTTGTGCCAGCCCGGAGCCGCCAAACGTCGGATACACGCCGGGAGGGAACGAAACCTTAGCTGCGATGAGCCTTTTCATTTCCGCCACGAAGGACGCCAGATCGCGTCCGGCGACGTTGCAGGTCACCTGCTGCCGGCGTTGCGCGCCATCATGGGCGATCAGGTAACGTCCGGTCGTGGGATAAACCTCGGCCAACTGGCGCAACGGCAGCCGCTGCCCCTGGGAGTTGCGTAACAGCAACTCGCCAACTTGCTCCGGGGCTTTCCGGGACGCTTCATCCAAAATCACAGCCACATCGAAAACCCGGTTGCCTTCGTAGGTTTGCGCAACTTCGGTTCCCTGATACGCGGTTTGAATTGCATCCAGGACATCCACTGGCAAGAACCCAAATTGAGTCAATCGTTCGGGCCGTAACCGCATGACCATCTGTGGCGAACCGGGCTGCGACTCGACTTGCACATCCGCCGCGCCGCTGATCGTGGCAACCACCTGGCGCACTTCTCCGGCCTTTTGATCGAGCACATCCAGGTCGTCTCCGAAAATGTTGACCACCACCTGCGCGGTGGCGCCCGAAAGGGTCTCCTCGATGCGCTCAGCCAAAAAGGGCAGCACCCGAAAGGTCAACCCAGGAAACCTCTCGAGTGCCTGGCGGATTTCACCGGTGACCCCTTCGGCCTCCTCACCGCCCAAGGGCTTCAAATCCACGTCCAACTCGCTGTAATGGGTGCCCCAGGTGTCTTCGCCATTCTCCGCCCGGCCCGCTTGCTGCGAGACGGAACGGATGTGCGGGTTCTTGAGCAGTTCCTCCGTGACCTGCCGGCCCAGGCGCAACGATGCCGCCAGCGAGGTCCCAGGCAGAGCGGCCATGTGCACAATGAAATGGCCTTCGCGAAACTCGGGCAGGAATTCGCCCCCAAAGAACGGCAGCGTGGCCGCCGCCGCCAGGCTCATCACCAGGGCCACGCCGATGACAGTGCGCGGCCGTCCGCTCAAAGTGCCCAGCAAGCGCCGATGACGTGCTTTCATCCAGCGGACGTGCCGAGGCTCTTCCTGGGGGCGGGTCCGCGAGAGCATCGCCAGGCACAGCGCCGGGGTGAGAGTCAGGGCCACGGCCAGGGAAGCCAAAATCGCGAGGATGAACGCGGTCGCCAGGGGCGTGAACAGCTTTCCCTGGATGCCGGTCATGGTCAGGATTGGAAAAAACACCAGCGCCACGATGAAGGTCGCATAAACCACGGCGCTGCGGACTTCCAGCGACGCTTCCAAGACCACTTGAAAAAGCGGACGCGGCTGAGCCCGGGCCAGGTTCTCCCGGATACGTCGCAGAATGTTCTCCACGTCGATAATCGCATCGTCCACCACCACGCCGATGGCGATGGCAAAGCCACCCAGCGTGAGGGTGTTCAGCGAAACCCCGCAGCGATCGAGCACAATGACCGCCGCCAGCAACGACAGCGGAATTGAGCTGAAGGAAATAAAGGCCGTTCGCCAGTCCATCAGGAAAAAGAGCAGCACGACCGCCACCAGGATGCCGCCGATCATCAGCGACTCGTCCACATTCCGAATCGAGGCCTCGATGAAGTTCGCCGGCCGAAACAACCGCGGATGCACGGTGATCTTTTCGGAAGCGAAAGCCGGCGCCATCTCCGCCAGCGCGGTCTCCACCGCCCGCGTCACCTCGATAGTATTGGCGCCATACTGGCTGTACACCTCGAGCACCACGCCGGGCTCGCCCAGGATCAACGCATCGCCAAACTTCGGCTCCGGCCCTTCGACGACCTTTGCCACGTCCTTCAAACGCACGCTCACGCCCTCGTGGTGGGCCAGCACCACTTCGCCGAGTTGTGGCGCCGTGAGAGATTGTCCTTCCGTCCGCAGTACGATTCGCTGGTTGGCGTTATCCATGAACCCCGCCCCGCGCACGGCCGTGGACTGCCGCGCCGCCGCCAGCACGTCTTCCAAGGCAAGGCCATGCTCCATCAGCAGGTTCGGGTTTGCTTGGACCTGGAGCTGCCGCACCTCGCCGCCGAAGATCTCCACTTTGGCGACACCCGGCACTGCCAGAAGCCGCGGCCGGACCGTCCAATCCGCCAACGCGCGCAGTTCCATCCCTGTCCGGTTGGTGGAAGTCAGTCCAAGGTTCAGCACCTTGCTCGTCGAAGAAATCAGCGGCCCCATTTTCGGGGCCTTAACGCGTTGCGGCAGTGAGCCCGCCACTTGGGTCAAACGCTCGCTCACCATCTGGCGGACACGGTAAATATCGGCGCGGTCCCCGAACACCGCCGTGATGGCCGAGAGCCCTTGAATCGATTCGGAACGAAGCGCCACCAGGTCGGGCGCGCCATTGATGCCGTTCTCGATGGGGCGCGTCACCAGCGCTTCCACTTCCTCGGGCGATAATCCCGGCGCTTCGGTTTGGATGACCACTTGCGGGGGCGCGAACTCGGGGAAGACGTCCAGCCTGGCGCGCCGGGCCACATAAAGGCCGTAGGCGACGGCGACGCACGCCAGCACCATGACCACGCCGCGATACCGTAATGAGAATCGAACGATCCGCTGGAGCATCGGGGTTAATCAAACAACTTGATCTGACGTTTTTGCTCCTCGGAAAGGAGAACCTGCGCGCCCTGGACAACCACCCGCTGGTTCGCAGCTACCCCCGTGCTCACGAACCACCCGTCCTCCACGCGATGGTCGAGGGCTATTTCCCGGCGCGT
>Ga0187853_10001871_pt1 | contig 18409 bp, 20 predicted proteins | sample June2016WEW_6_10_2_FD_132417 | JGI IMG/M metagenome (GOLD analysis project Ga0187853, IMG submission 132417) | Peatland microbial communities from SPRUCE experiment site at the Marcell Experimental Forest, Minnesota, USA - June2016WEW_6_100 | ecosystem: Environmental > Terrestrial > Soil >... | reverse complement strand
ATATCACATGATCAATTCAGGTGATACAGCTTGGATGCTTGTTGCGACCGCACTCGTCATGGTCATGACACCCGGTCTCGGGCTGTTCTACGGGGGGATGGTCCGCTCCAAGAATGTGCTCGGCACCATGATGCACAGCTTCATGTGTCTCGGCATCGTATCCGTGCTCTGGGTGCTCTTCGGATACAGCCTGTCATTCGGTCCGGACATAGGCGGACTCATCGGGTCGCTGGACTGGGTAGGTCTTAAGGGAGTCGGCTTGGGCCCTGGGCCGTACTCGGACAAGGTCCCGCACCTTATCTTTTGTTCGTTCCAGCTCATGTTCGCCATCATCACTCCGGCCCTTATCACGGGGGCCTATGCCGAGCGCATGAAGTTTTCGGCCTTTGTTCTTTTCACCATACTGTGGTCCACATTGGTGTATTTTCCTCTCTGTCACTGGGTATGGGGCGGGGGCTGGCTCGGGAAGATGGGTGCCCTTGACTTTGCAGGCGGGACGGTCATCCATCTTAACTCGGGGGTTGCTGCGCTTGCAGCCGTACTCATCATCGGGAAGAGGAAAGGCTACCACCGTGATCCGATATATCCCAACAACCTGACATTGACCATGCTCGGTGCAGGCCTCCTGTGGTTCGGGTGGTTCGGCTTCAATGCCGGAAGCGCTGTGGCATCGAACGGCGTGGCGGTTCTCGCCTTTTTTGCGACTCAGATTGCGACGGCAACGGCGGCACTCTCGTGGATTATCTTTGAGAAGATCATCAAGAAGAAGTCGACGACATTGGGTTTTGCATCCGGTGCAGTTGCAGGCCTTGTGGCCATCACCCCGGCATCCGGTTTTGTAACACCCTTGCCTGCCATGGTGATAGGGTTTGTAGCCGGTATGATCTGCTATTTTGCCGTACTGGCCAAGGACGGATTGGGATACGATGACTCATTGGATGTTGTCGGGGTACATGGAGTCGGCGGTCTCTGGGGTGCGCTGGCAACAGGCCTTTTCGCTTCGGTCGGTGGAACGGGTCTCTTCTATGGCAATCCGCATCAGTTATATGTCCAGGTCATTGCTTCTCTAACGGCAATAGTGTTCTCGTTCATAATGACCTCCATAATCCTTTTAGTGGTGAAAAAGATCACGGGCCTGAGGGTTGAAGAGGAAGAAGAGGTGCAAGGACTGGACCTGAGCATGCACGGTGAGACCGGATATTATCTCAGATAGAGGTGAATAATGAAAAAGATCGAGGCTATAATAAAACCTTTCAAGCTTGACGATGTCAAGGGTGAGCTGCAGGCGATAGGCATCAGCGGCATGACGATTACCGAGGTGAAGGGACATGGGCGCCAGAAAGGGCATGTAGAGATATACCGGGGAGCCGAGTACACGGTAGACCTGATCCCGAAGATCAAGATAGAAGTGGTGGTATCATCCGAGATGGCTCCTAAGGTGGTAGATACCATCATGAAGTCTTCCCGGACCGGGAAGATCGGAGACGGCAAGATATTCATCCAGCAGGTCGATGATGTAATCAGGATACGCACCGGTGAGTCGGGGGAAGGTGCGATCTGATCCTCTGAAAAGGGATCTCCATAGTCAAACAAGACATGGTGATCCGGTTTTCTTTAGAATCGTTCGATAAGGTGTGAAGCTATGTGCGGGATCATGGGGATCTACCATCCACAGCATCTTGGTGATATCAAGGAGCAGTCCCTCAGAAGGATGCTTTCGAGCATGGCCCACCGGGGGCCGGACGGCCAGGGCATATTCCGGGATGATTCAATCATCCTCGGCCACAGGAGGCTTTCCATCATCGACCTCTCGACCGGGTCCCAGCCCATGTCCAACGAAGACTCAACGATTCATATTTGTGCCAACGGCGGTATCTTCAATTACAAAGAGCTCATGTCGGACCTCGAGAAACGCCACCACCGATTCAAGACGAGCTGCGACATCGAGGTGATACTCCATCTCTATGAGCAATATGGGCTTGACCTCTTCGAACATATGGAAGGCCAGTTTGCCTTTGCCGTGTGGGATGCCCCCGGGAAGCAACTCGTGCTGGCAAGGGACAGGTTCGGTATCGCGCCGCTTTACTACACCATGCATTCGGACACACTCATCTTTTCCTCAGAGATCAAGGCCATGCTGCCCATGCTGGGGAAGCTCAGGCTTTCACCAGAGGGTATTGCCCAGGTGTTCACCTTCTTCTCTGCAGTGGCTCCAAGGACCATATATGAGGGGATTTATCAGCTCCGGCCGGGAGAATGCATCGTCTTCAAAGACGGCTCAAAGAAGTCCTTCATATACTGGGATGTGAAGTTTCCGGCGCAGGGGGAACATGACATCATCGATGAAAAGCAGGCTATATCCACGCTTTATGAGACACTTGACGGGTCCGCCTCATTGCGGCTCCGTTCCGATGTACCCGTGGGTGCATACTTAAGCGGCGGGCTCGATTCGAGTATCATCTCCACACTGGTAAAGAAATATGTGCCGGGGATGGAGACCTTCTCGGTAAGTTTTACTGATCCTGCATTTGATGAGTCGCTCTTACAGGAGTCTCTGGGGGCAAAGCTCGGCACGCACCACCATGTGCGAAGGATCGGCTATGAAGATATCGGCGATGTCTTCGAGCAGGTGGTATGGCATGCAGAGACACCGGTCTTAAGATCAGCGCCTGCTCCCATGTTCCACCTCTCACACCTCGCACGCAAGAACGGCATCAAGGTGGTGCTGACAGGCGAGGGTGCGGATGCACTCTTCGGGGGATATGATATCTTCAAAGAGACACGCATCAGGCACTTTTGGGCCAAGCATCCCGACTCTAAGATACGCCCCCTGTTGCTCTTTGCCTTGTATCCCCATTTACCAGTCCGTATGCAGTACCCTGACCGGCACCTTATGTCTTTCTACCAAGAAGACCTTCTGAAAACAGCACATTTCGGCTACTCCCATCTTCCCACATGGCGCACCATAGTCGGTATCCAGCAGTTTTTCACCGAAGAATTCCGCGCAACCCTCGGATCGTATGATCCTGTAGAAGAGCTCGAGGGGCTCCTTCCTGCGGAATTCTCCACATGGCATCCCCTCAACCAGGCCCAGTATCTTGAGATCAAGCTCCTCCTCGCCGGATACCTCTTGTCTTCACAGGGTGAGCGCATGACCATGGCCCATGGTGTGGAGGGGCGCTACCCCTTCTTGAGCCACCGCCTTGCAGAAATAGCCTCGCGTTTGAACCCGCGACTCAAGCTCAAGGGGCTCAAGGAGATGTACATCCTCAAGAAGACCTTCAAGCCTGAGTTGCCCAAGGAGATCTTCTCCCGCATAAACCATCCCCTTGAATCATCCAGTAAGGAGGCGTTCTTCAGCAACATGATGCCCCGGGAACGTGTAGCGCCTTATCTTGAGAGGGATTCCATCGTATCGCATGGAATTTTTGACCCTGATCGTGTGGATATCCTTGTATCGAAGTGCGCACGCCAGGACCGCATGGGATTTCCGGATAACTCTGCGCTGCTCGGGGTGCTCTCCACGCAGATGATCCTGGAACAGTTCTGTTAATACGGTACAAGGCATATGCCTCAGGCCGATTCCCTCATGTTACATCTTGAGAAATCCTTTGCCGCGGTTATAATGAATAACAGAGATTTAAATCTTGGCAATACCCGAGCAAGTGCATAAGCTGTGCTTGTGCGGGTATTATTCTGTCCATGCAGACAAAGGGGGGGAACCATGGTTATCGATTGTCATTACCACCTGGAGGAGAGGCTTCTTAGCGTTGATGATCTTATCAGAGAGATGGAGCGGTGCGGCATCCGGAAGACCGCACTTATGGGGGGCATGGTCGAACCCTTTGCAGAGCCGCCGAAGTTCCTCGTCAAGGGCCTTCAGGTTCTCCTGGAGAGCACTGTGCTTCGGGGCGTGGGCAAGGCCCTGATCTCGAACTTCACGGACAAGGGCGATATCAAGATCCTGGGCAAGCCGTATCAGATCTATGCGGATCCTGACAACGAGGGGGTCTTCGAGGTGGTCAAAAAATATCCTGACCGATTCCTCGGCTGGATCTTCGTGAATCCGAGGGGCAAGAGGGACCAGGTTGAAGAATTTGAGAAATACAAGGACCGGCCGGGTTTCATCGGTGTCAAGGCGCACTCCTTCTGGCACCGATTCCAGCCCGTGGAGCTGGCGCCCGTGGCCGAGCGGCTGGCAAAGACCGGCAAGCCGCTGCTCATCCATGTCGGGTTCGGTGAAGAGGGCAACTTCGAGGCCCTGCTGGCAAAGGTGCCCGATCTCAAGCTCATCCTGGCACATGCAGGCTTCCCCGAATATGCGGATACCTGGAAGAAGATCAAGAACCGTAAAAATGTGTATCTCGATCTCTCCCAGACGAGCTACACGAGCGAAAGGGCCACCCGAGAGGTTGTCGACTACCTGGGTGCGGACCGGCTCTTCTTCGGAACCGACGGCCCATTCGGATTCCACGGCCCCGACCACAAATACGATTATGGCTTCATAAAGCGCAGGATCGAGCGTATGTTCCCTGATATTATGGTTCAGGAAAGGCTCCTGGGTGGAAGCTTCGCCGATGTCGCCGGGATAAGTTAGGTTTTCTTCGTCTATGCAAGAAATGCATGCAAACTCAAAGACCATGCCCTATTCGCATTTGACACCGTCAGGCTGATCCACTAGTTCTGAACAAGGGCTAAAGTACCTCATTCATTTTTGCCCCGGATGGATATCCTCGGACAAGGAATAGTTCAGTGGAAAAAAGGACCGTCACCTACCTTGACAATGCAGCGAGCACATGGCCGAAACCCCAAGGGGTCATCCGCGCTGTGGAGCGTGTTCTGATCGAGACGGCTGCAAACCCCGGCCGTTCGGCACACAGCCTTTCTGTTGAGGCTGCACGAATCATTGCAGATGCCCGGGAGGCCATAGCCTCCCTCTTCGGGGTCAAGGACCCACTGCGTGTAGTGTTTACAAAAAACGCCACTGAAGCCCTCAACATCGTTGTGGGCGGCCTGCTCAAGCAGGGAGACCATGTCATCACCACCGGCATGGAACACAATTCCGTGATGCGGCCCTTAAGGGCCGCTGAAGCAAGCGGCATCAAACTGTCTATAGTAGGCTGTTCAAGACAGGGCGAACTGGATCCGTCGGATGTAAAAAAGGCCATCAGACCCGATACAAGACTCATCATCCTCACCCATGCATCCAATATCACCGGCACTATCATGCCGGTTGCCGAGGTGGGTTCTATTGCCAGGGAACACGGCATCACCTTCTGCATGGATGCTGCACAGACCGCAGGCTGCCTTCCCATAGACGTTGATAAGATGGACGTCGATCTCCTTGCATTTACCGGGCATAAGTCACTCTATGGTCCCCAAGGCACCGGAGGGCTTTACATCAGGGCAGGCCTGGAGGAAAAAATCGAACCCCTCATGATGGGTGGTACGGGCAGCGCCTCCGAGCATGAAGAACAGCCGGTCTTCATGCCGGACAAATTCGAGGCGGGCACGCCCAACACGCCGGGCATCGCCGGGCTGCTTGAAGGTGTTCGTTTCCTGGAATCACGCGGCATAGGCCCTGTCAGGGAATACGAGATGGGCCTTGCAGCACAGCTCAGGAGCGCCTTGACCTCTATCCCTGGGGTGCGTATCTATGGCCCTGAAGATCCAGGCCGAACCATAGCGATAGTATCATTCAGCATGGAAGGCATGAGCCCGTCAGATATCGCCTTCAGGTTAGACGAGGAGTATGGCATCATGGCGAGGCCGGGTCTGCACTGTGCCCCATCGGCCCACAGGACTATTCATACCTTTCCGCAAGGGACCGTGCGGTTGAGTCTCGGGTGTTTCAATACAATAGATGATGTAAGCAGGGCTGTTCATGCAGTGTCTCGGATTGCACAAGAAATGTAGGTTGGGCCGAGCTGAAACGAACCCCGACAAATGTAAAGGTACTCTTAAGGAGGTGAACTATGGCATATACCATTGACGCCCGAGGGCTTGCATGCCCGCAGCCCGTGATATTGACCAAGAAGGCGCTGGAGACGAACGATGATCTCATCGTGCTGGTGGATGACACGGCGGCCCGTGAGAATGTCAAGCGACTCGCAACAAACATGGGTTTCGTTGTTGAGGAGGAGCATCAGGGAAGTGAGACCCGCATCCGCATCAACAAAGTCAGCGCTTGCACACACGCACAGGGGGCCATCACCGGTCAAGGTCCTGTTGTAGTGGTCATTGCATCAGACACCATGGGCAGGGGGGAAGATGTTCTTGGGGGTGTGCTCATGAAGAGCTTTCTTCATACGCTCACTCAGGCCGGAGCGATGCCGGATACCATGATCCTCTTTAATACCGGTGTAAAACTTGCCGTTAAGGGCTCAGAGGTGCTTGATGATCTGGAGTCCCTTGCAAATGCAGGGGTGAATATTCTGGCTTGCGGGACCTGCCTGAATTACTTCTCTTTGAAAGAAAATCTTGCAGTCGGTGTGGTATCCAATATGTACGACATCTCGCAGACCATGCTTGGTGCAGGCAGAATCGTGCAGATATGAGCCGGGTTTTCCGCAGGGTGCTCCTTTTCGAGTCTGTAAGCGCCGTACTCGTTGCCGAGAAGGTCTTGAAGGATAGGGGCATCCCGTATAAGCTCATCCCGGTGCCCAAGCATTTGAGTTCGGACTGCGGGGTGTGCATCCGTGTAAATGTGGAAGACCTGCGCTCTACTGAGGAGATCTTAACGGGAAAGGTGAAGGTGCTCTCCACCCATGAGCTTTCCGAGACATAACAGCCCTTGCATGGTGGAGATAATGAAAAGTTACCGGATGAAACAACCGTCAGATGCGGCCCTCGCTCGCACCTGACGGTTGTTTTGAGATTTCCTAACAGCCGCAGCAGCCGCCGCCGCACTCTGAAGCCCGCTTGATGCCTGATGAGATGATGAAGCCTTCGCCCTGAGGGGAGATGATATAATCTACTTTAATGGGCTTTGCCTCTTCCAGCAGCTGTTTTTCGATCAGGAAAGTATAGCCGCCTGATTCGAATGTCTCATCGGTTTCATTCGCTTCATCCAGGGCCATTCCCAACTGTGGACCGCTGCAACCGGCGCCCGCAATGAATATTCTAAGCGGAGAAACAGCATCACGCGATTTGAAGAACTCCCTTACCATTTCTGTTGCCTTTTCCGTAACCTCGAACATTATCCGTCTCCTTTTGAGGCGCCCGGATCACCAAGCCGATCTTTCAGCTACAATGTCCCTTACGCACCATTTTTATCTATAGATGATTACTCTATCCATTAGGTTCTTATACATATCGAGTATCCCGTCAGCGAGACAGTAACACACGCTGGTCCCTGTGGCCTGCGCTTCAATCCATCCGGTCTCCCTGAGCACCTTCAGGTGCTGGGATACGCTCGACTGGGCAAGGGGCAGGGCATTCACGATTTTCCCGCAGATGCACCGGCAGTTAGGCGGCGTGTTGGCGAGCATCCTTACGATCTCTACGCGTATAGGGTGGGAGATTCCCTTTGCAAGCAGGGCAAGCTTTTCTCCGGACTTTTTGTCGGATATATTCCCGATGCTTTCTTCCAGAATCAAATGAGGCTGGCGCGGCCTGCCTACATACATCTTTGTTCTTCCAGCCGTTGATGTTTTCATCTTCTTCATGCTCGCCACGATGATTATTTATCGGCAACTAACGATAAAGCAGCAGGATACACCCGTCAAGCAAAATCAGCATGAACACGACCCCGATGAACCTGAGCCCTTTTCCAATAATGGCGAGGAGATCAGGAACCCGTACTCATTGCTGTCTATAAAGATCTTCTCAACATGTTTCATAAGATCTTTTCCCACAATGAATGTGAAGCCTTCCTTCTCATATGTCTCATCATTTTCTCCCGGCTCGTCCAGAGCCAGCATGAGCTGAAACCCCCCTCAGCCATGGCGGCCATATATACGCACCGGGCTTACATCCTTGCCTTTGAAATAATATTTTAATGAACTCAGGGCGTTAGTTGTTAACTCAATCATCAGTACCTCCTGGATGCTGATACGTAAATAAAATTTCCGTGCGGGTCTTCAACCGTTTCCATGCCTTCTATCGCCTCGTTCTCTTCTTTATAGGGCACCTCATCTTGGGAGTCCAGATCCCGCCATGGGATAATTTTACAGAGGACGCAATGCGATTATTATTTTTATTGCAAAAAAATTTCTATTGAGTACTCTATCCACGTGTTGACTGTCCTCGGGGGAGTGGAGCCATCAGTATCCGGTATATAAAAACAGATATATACCAAGGGGTATAATCAATGGATAAAGCAAGACTATCAATGATCACACGGGCAATCGGTATTTTCTCTGCTGTACTGCTTATTACAGGGTGCGACTTCTGGGGGGTGAATGAACTTACCGTGAATATAACCTCACCCTCAGGGGATACAACTATTTCTACGGGACAGTCGGTGGATTTCGAAAGCTCGGTATCCAATGGCTCAAGCCCATACACCTACAATTGGGACTTCGGAGGTGGTGCAACAAACAGCACTGAACAGAATCCCGGCTCAATAATATTCAGCACCGCCGGCACTTATACGGTGACGTTGACGGTGACCGACAGCACTGGAACTACAGCGGAATCCTCGGTTACCGTGACTGTTTCGACTTCGACTTCAACGGCATTAACCGTAAGCATAACCTCACCCTCAAATAATACAACTATTTTGCCAGGAGGGTTGGTGAATTTCCAGAGTACGGTGTCCAACGGGACAGGCTCATATACCTATCTATGGAACTTCGATGGTGGTGCAACCAACAGCACGGTGCAGGATCCCGGCTCAATAATATTCAGCACCACTGCCGGCACTTATGTGGTGACGCTCACGGTGACCGACAGCAATAATGCTACAGGGGAAGCCTCGGTCAATGTGATCGTTCAGTAGTCTTAAGCGGCAGATACATAGGATCAAGGTTATCTGCAATGAAATAGAAGGGAAGCAAAATAAATCCGGAAGGATAGGTTGTATGAACCGGGATGTTCATGAGTTGTCGAAGAAGTTAATGAACAAGGAATATGACACGCTTTCATTGCAGCAGCAGCATGTCATTCGCCACATCTCCCGGAGGGAGCATATAAGCAAGGATGTTCGAAAAGAACATGAAGAACAATACACATTCGGTCAGCGTATGGCGGATAAAGTGGCATCTTTCGGCGGTTCCTGGCCGTTTATCCTTCTCTTTTTTTTCATTATGGCATTGTGGATCGCACTCAATTCATACCTACTCATCCAATGGAAAAAACAATTCGATCCATACCCATACATATTGCTTAATTTAGTGCTGTCCATGATGGCAGGCATCCAGGCGCCGATAATCATGATGAGCCAGAACCGTCAGACACAGAGGGACAGGCTTGATGCCGCCCATGATTATGAGGTGAATCTCAAGGCCGAACTGGAGATTATGGCCCTTCACGGTAAGATGGATCAATTGAGGGAACACCAATGGGAGGATCTGGTAAACATGCAGAAAGAACAGATCCGGATGCTGACCTTGCTGGTTGAAGCACTGAAAGTGGTAAAACAGGAGAGAGAAAAGCCCTGATCAAAGACGGCCCAGCTGTTCTCATTGCAAATTCCTTAAGAGGGGATAGCGTGTTTTCGTAGCTTGGGGCTGAGTTTGGAAGATGGTTTTGCCTCGCGAGTTGTATCAATGATATCTTGTCGTAATGCATGCTTCAACAAGAGCTTATACGGCTGTTCAGAAGGTCTTGAACCAATGTATATCCATTTATTATCCAAATCAAAAGGCAGGTTGTTGCTTTTAAAGACTAGGCAGGAATTCCTGGTTGTCCCGAACTCGACAAAAACATACTCATCAATGCGCATAATAAGTGCATTGGTTTGAGGCTTATCGCCATTTTCAAGGGCGAGAATGCGGTCTTGAGCAAGTTTACGAAAATCTTTAAAATCCGCTCCGGGATGGGTAAATGCATGCGGACCCAAGGCAAACCACATGTCTTCTATTTTAGGCACAAAACGCAACCAGTATTGGAGGCGCTTTTTATCTGCCGATGGATCTTCCGAGAGTACTCGGAAAAATTCAGTGATCAGACGGCGTTTAAACCAGCCGTTTATCAATTCCCGCGCAGTCTCATCATTTACGAATGCATCCCAGGCCGCCCGATTAATCCATGGATTACCTATTATTGTTACTGCTGAATCACGGAGCGAGGTATGCTCAGGCCTTGAAACACACTGTGCATAGCGCGAGACTATCCGTGCAATACATTTCTTCTTCAGTATTTCAGAAGGCATGATCCCTGAGTTGTGAGTTATCATAGCCAAACATCGCTCAAGGTGCCCTTTGAACTCATCGTCTCCAAAACTGCATACAGCATTTATGCGGGCCAGGACAGTAGCTTCCCAAACCCATGAATTCCTCGGTATGAATAAACCTTCCAAGGCCGATTTTAGTTCGTTGCAGTCGCCCTGAGCCAAAGCAAGGCCATAGCGATCGCATAGATTCTCACTAAGCAGGTTCATATGCTCGCTGATAACGTGAACCCATCTGTGAGCAGGCATGGCTCGTTGAATTAGGTGAAGATGATCAAGCAAAAACCTGCGCAAACTTTCCCAGTTTTTTTGTCCGGCCTCCGCTACATCATCGGCAAATATATTATAGTCGAAATATCCTGATAAAAGACCTTGATAGCATTTTAGAAACTGGTGAAACTTAAGCTTCTCTGCATCGACTTTTCGCATCAATAGAGGAAAAAGCTCATTATCTTCTATCAATCGCCAACCGTCATCTTCGATGATATGGGAGATACCCAGGCAGGCATATTTCAGGTCCAGGAAGGCGGGCAACTCAGAGGAACGACGAAAAGTTAATAACGTCTTTTCGATCGACCTTTGAGAAATGGTGTCTGCAGGGGTGTCGAAGGCCGAGCAAACCTCCTCCAAGGCCTTACTCATAAGCTGTGGCCGTCCCCATGCCGCATCGTGTAATGCGGCGGAAAATGTCTGATTTATTCTGAGACGCAATGAGTCAAGCACATGCATAGTCAGTCAAGCGGACAGTATTGGTCCTCGTCCAATGGCATGGGAGAAGCTTTGGACCTCGTTTCTCCTACCTCGAGAAATTCAAGTTTTAATTCTATCCGACGGCTTTCTTCCAGGGTTTTCTTTAATGAATTATATGATGACCCCCCGACTAAAAAGAGTTCACGAATAAGCAAACGATCTTCCTTACTGATAGGAACCTCATCCGGTTCAGGTCTGGCGAGTAAGGCGCAAAGCACTCTCTCGGAACGCTGCATACTCAAGTCAAGATTATGCAGATATGTGCCCCGTTGGTCGGCATAACCTTCTACGACAACACGTTTAAGCCATTTTTGACCGAGTGGATCACGGGCTATCTTTAATATGCCGGGGGCAAATGCCCTCAGGTGTCTTGCTTGCTCATAGGTGAGCTTATGGCTGTCGGTGTCGAAACGGGCCTGATCGCCAAAGTCTATAGTATGCCCACGCAGGGTGATCCCGGGAAAATTTTTTGATATCTCATGGATCTTCATTATGAGTTTATTGATTTCATCATCGCGCTGTGTTTTTTTGCGCTCCGCTTCCGAGATGGTATGGGTAACGGCAAGGAGTGTCACGGTCATCACGACCAGGAAAAGTACCATGAGAGCGGTCATCATGTCAGAAAATGATATCCAGAATGGCTTTTCCGCTTCTTCTTTGGCACCTCGATGGGGCCGCAACCTTAAGCCGAGCACTGAATCTCTCCTTTTTCCATCACAGAGTCCAGGACATCTCCAAAATCTTGAATTGCACCCGAAATCAGAGAAACTGATCTTGAGAGTTCCTCGTGAAAGCGTGAATTGCTTTTTCGAAGGGTAAGCTCGATGTTCCCGGCGAATTCGGCATGCGCCTGGGCAAGAACCTCCGTCAACCCGTGCAGATATTCCCCGGCCTTATTCTCGGCAATACCCAGCTGTTCAGTTGCTTCTTGGATTTGTGAGACGATCTGGGTGGTCATGGATGCCTCTTTCCGGGCATTTTCAATGGTGGACTTGAGATCGGAAACGATAGTTGCAAAGATCTTGCTCATATTCTTGTATTCGTCCATCATATTCTTGACTCCATTCGTTGCCTGGACAAGATTTGACGAAGCAATTTGAATTTTTTCCGTCGTATCATTTGCCGCCTGCATGGTGTTGTTTATCCCTTGACCTGCCTTTACAAAGCCGTTCATAGCAGTATTCAAGGTATTCGCACCCGAATGAAACAGTATCATGGATTCTTTTGTGGTTTGCGACAGACTTCCCACACTGTTGTGCATCACCTCACTCGCTTGGCGCATCTCTGTAGCGAGTGTCTTGATCTGAGTGGATATTTCACTCATGGCTGAAATCGTGTATTGCGCAAGTTGATTCTGGAGTGCCCCAGTCTCTTCAGTAGTATGTCTTGATTGTGTCTCAAGGCTCTTAACAATATTGGTAACCTTTGCCCCAAGATCCCCGATGAAGGACTCTATCGAGTTATTCGTGATGCTCATACGCTCAACCATTGCTTCTGCAGCACCCTTTCCCGTTAACTGGGTGTTCTCGGAAAGCTTGTTTATTTGCAAAGCAGCCGACTGCATGGTTGTAGCTGTTTGTTGGAGGAGATTACTCATCTGATGTATTTGATTGCCGAACATATCGTGCATCTGTGACGCGAAGTTGCTCAGGAGATCCGACAATAAGGTATTAACGGTTTCGCCTTGGTTTGCACCTGCCCGGTCAACAGCAAGAGAAATCCGCTCGATCGGCGCCCTGATGGTGTCGGTTAAAGTCTGAGCGATATTTTCTGAAAGTTGTTTATTGAGAAGAGCGGATGCCTTCATTTGCTCTTTCGTAATTTCTGAGATAACTTTTTTAAGATCAAGGGCTAAAGACTCCTTGATTTGTTGCGTTTGCAGGGCTGAAGTCTCTGAAGCTATGACAAGACGCGCTAAATATTCCTCACCGGCCCCGGTATCAAATAGGCTATCAATAAGCTGACACAGTCTTTCAACATGACGGTAACACCCGGTAACAAGAGACTTCTCAATCCAGATAAAGATCATTGCCAGGGAAATAGCGGAAGCAGAAACTATAAAAGAATAACCTACACTCTGGATAAGCCCATTCAGGCTTGCGCGTACCTTATCAGCATCACCCGAGACCTCAAACCGGATCAGACCGACAATAAGACCGGAAAATGTCCCGATGATGCCCAGGCCGGTGAGTATTCCGGGCAAATGCTTATAAAATGCTGTTTTAAGAGGGGTATCTACGAGTGATTGTTCCGTGAAAAATGTCTCGGCTAACGTTGTTGAGCGCCATCGTATTTTCTTCTCTTTACCGTATTGTTCAGGGGCTGTTTGTTCATGAAGCGTCTCACAATACTCATGCCAGGCATGAGAGAGCTTATCATTTGCCGTTATCTCGCGTGATATTTCTTCAAGGTCGGATATCTTGCCCTTGGAGGCGGCCTTTATCTGTTTGAGTCGGTTGATAGTTTCTTGAAGATCCTTTTTTATCCGTATGGCAGGGAATATGAATTCATAAATAAAGGCAATGACTATTGTGAACAAAATTATGGAAATTATTGAGATAATCAAGAAGTGATGGATAAAATCAAGCAATGTATTCATGCCTCACATCCTTTCTAAGGTATGACCCCCACACAAAAGAGCAACAGGCGTGCCACCGGGGATAGTATAGGCCCTTCCTACAGATGCAGGCTGTGCCATAATACTCTACTGGTAAATTTTTCATGCATGAGAGAAAATATTGCCTTTATATCCGCAAATATCATATCAGGGCGGCAGCAAGCCAAGATTGAGTACCCAAACTGCAGGACAGAGGATTACTCGAGTTTCTGAAGATAGTTTATAGGAGGAATTCATAAATCAGAAAATATGGCGGGAGCGACGGGACTCGAACCCGCGACCTCCGGCGTGACAGGCCGGCGTTATAACCAGCTTAACTACGCCCCCGCTCGGGGAGTATTTTTGCCTATATTGAAGCTTCTCCTGCTGCTTTTTGAGATCCCTGACGTCACCTTATATAATAAGCCGCAACCGTTGAAGACACAAGATCCTTTAAGCCTATACGTGCTCCCGGGCATGTTTCGGAACACCTATCTCTTCCTCAGCAGTGATTTCGCCCCTGCGGCTCATCACGATGTGTTTCAAAGGGATATCCACACCGGCACGCCTTAAAGCCTCCAAGGCTGCATGAACAAGCCCTGTGCAGCAAGGCACTTCCATATGCACGACCGTCAATGTTCTTGGAGTTGCATGAACGAGGATCTCGGCAAGGCGCTGTATGTGTTTTTCGATATCGTCGAGCTTGGGGCAGGCAATGGCAACAGTCCTGCCCTTGAAGAGTTTCTCATGGAGGTTGGGACCGGCGACACCGCAGCAGTCCGCCATGAGCAGCATGTCCGAGCCCTTCAGAAACGGGGCCTGGGGAGAAAGGAGCTGGAGCTTCACCGGCCAATGGCCGAGCTGCGAGGTCATCTCTGCACAGTGCCTGCCTTCAATGCCTTTGGGTTCATCCTTCAGGGCAAAGGTCATGACCGAGGAGGAGGGACAACCGCAGGGCAGTGTTGCCGGGCCTTCGTGTACCGAAGGGCCGTGACTTTTCTTCCCAATATGTTTCTCAAGGGCCTCTTCACTGAAATCCTCGGCCTCGCGTTCAACGATCCTTAATGCCCCTGTCGGGCAATCGCCGATGCATGCACCGAGCCCGTCACACAGGATATCGCCGACGAGCCTGGCCTTGCCGTCTACAAGCTTCAATGCCCCCTCGGCGCAGGCGAGTATGCACTGACCGCACCCATTGCATGTATTCTCATCGATCTCAATGACCTTTCTCATCCGCTTCATGCCGAGCTCCTTTTATGTTCATGATATACTTTATATAGGTTCTTTACCCTAAGTATTGCCTTGACCTGGGTCAAGCCTATGCACTTGCCCTTACGGCCGGGAATAAGTAAACTATTGATATGGAACTCCGTACACTCTTCAAACAGACCGACCTCTTTAAGGGCATGAGCGAGGATGCTCTATCCAGGCTCGCTGCCAAGGGAAAACAACGTCGATTCGCCCAGGGAGACACCCTGTTCGTCGAGGGGACAAAAGGCCATGAGTTCTTCCTGCTCACACAGGGGGATGTGCGCCTCTACAAGACCTCACCGGACGGGCAGGAGATTGCGCTGCGCATCATCAGGCCGGGTGAGATCTTTGCCGAGGTGGTCCTCTTTGAGGACACTACCTATCCGGCAAGCGCTGCCGCATTGTCAGCAGGCAGCGTCTTTGCCCTCGACCGGGCCTCCTTTGCCGACCTGCTGGAAGACAAGGGGTTCCGCAACGAATTCATTACGCTGCTCATGAAGAAGCAGCGATACCTCACCGAGCGCATCCTTTACCTTACAACCTATGATGTGGAAGATCGATTCTTCAGGTTCCTCATTGAACACTATGGTACAAGCGGGATTTACCGGGTGGATATGGCAAAGAAGGATATTGCCTCGGCCATCGGCACCATCCCCGAGACGCTCTCTCGCCTCATCAATAGATTGAAGGGTCTGGGCGTCCTCTTGTGGGAGGGCAGCACCCTTGAGGTTGAGAGGGACTTTCTCGAAAACTTCATGGAAGAGGGCGAGGTCAGGTCCATGAATAAGTACTAACAGGAACTTTTCTCGGCAGTGTCTTTCCACGGCATCTTCCAGAGCTGCGAGATGAGCATGCCGCAGAACATGAGACCGCAGCCTGTGATCGCCCTGAGGGTGAGGGCCTCGTCCAGGATAATCCACCCGCCCATGGCTGCAAAGACCGCTTCCAGGCTCAGGATTATGGCGGCATGTGCAGGACGGGCCTTCTTTTGGGCAACCACCTGGAGTGTATATGCCACGCCCACGGACATGATTCCGCCGTAGAGGATGGGGATCGTTGCGGAGATATAACCCTCAAGAGTATTTTTTTCGAAGAGGATGGACACGATCAGACTGAGGACCGAGCAGGCTGCGTACTGCAGGAATGCTATCTTCAGCGGGTCCTGCCTGGGCGACAGCCACCCGATGATGTGCACATGGCAGGCCCAGAAGAGGGCGCCGATGAGCACCAGCAGGTCGCCTCCCGAGATGGTGAATTGTTTGGTAACGCTCAGGAAGTACAGGCCGGCCACAGCAAGAACGGCCCCTGTCCAGGTTCCTGCATGGGTGCGATGTCCGAGTGCAATCCCGATGATGGGAACCAGCACTACATAGAGCCCGGTAATGAAGCCTGCATTGCCTGCGGTGGTGTAGATCATGGCAACCTGCTGGAAGGATGTCCCTGAGAAGAGTACGAGCCCGGCGATCAAACCGCCGCCGAGGCTTGGGCGCGCGAAGAGCCTTGGTTCGCTCGATAGGGCATTATTGTTACGAAGGCCGTTCCTGAAAAGAAACGGCAGGAGTACCAGGCAACCCAGGGCAAACCGCACACCGTTGAATCCGAATGGCCCAACATACTGCATACCGAGGCGTTGGGCCACAAAGGCAAAACCCCAGATGAACGCAGTTATGAGGAGAAGACCGTTCGACTTCAGCGTCTGGCTGCGTTTATCAGTCCATGGCATGAATGATCTCTTTATCGTGGTCTTCCACCGGGTAAAAAAACAGTGGAGAATCATTGATCAGGCTTGATTCGGTGCCTGCATCATCGTGGTGCGGCTTACCCGTCGGACGCCTTCAAGTCAAGCGTGAGGATTGAAAGTATTTCAGACCTTCAGATCATTCTTGAGGTTCTCAAACTGCTCTTTTGTGATCTCTCCCTTGGCGTAGCGTATCCTGATGATATCGAGCGGGGTCTCTGTTGGCTCACCACCTGATTTCCTGGTATGTGCATTTCTCGCAATGAGATATACCGCCACGACGAGGAGGATGAAGAGGAGCATCATCATAAAGTGACCTCCGTACCAGAAGTAACCCATTGGTCCGCCTCCGCCGTAGTACCCATATCCCGGGCACTGTCCAAACAAGCCCATGCCATACTGTACAAGCTGATTATATGCTGCAAATGCAGTATACACCGTTCATCACCTCCTGTTTTAAGATTGCTTTTTTAATATGGTCAGCCTGGCTGAAAGTCCAGGGGAGGCGAGCTTAGTATAAGGTGACAGAAAAATAATTCCCCTTTTAGGACAAAAGAAGACGGGGCGACTTCACAAGAGGCTTATCATGATGTATGGTGGGGCGCATTTGATTTCACTTAATGTGAGGGGATATGCTCCATGAAGGCGACGACTACTCAATCGGATCTCTTACAGGCCGAAAAACAGGTGATGGCAGGGGTCTACGGCAGGCTCCACCATCGATACAGGCAGCGGTTCCCTCAAGAGACCGTATCTTCACTGGCCCGTGCCGTGACATGGGCCCTTTTCCATATCGAGCCTGAAGACCAGGCTGCCCTGCAATTTAATTCCGTGTATCAGGATATCATCGATGCGGAGATTAATAATCTGAAGTCGGATGATGAAATAAGGCGGGTCATCACCGACACGGTGGTGCTCAAGGCCGTGTATCTTCACCGTCAGCGCGGCTGCAAGGACGAAACCTATATGGCGCCCATCGAGCACCTGAAGCATTTCGGGATTTTCCTTGAGGGTGAGAAGCCCCCTACTCCAAAGGGCTATATCGAGATGGCAAAAGAGTTCTATGCATCAACACCGTGGTAATGAACGCTTTCATGATGGTTTTAAGGCCTTGTTGAGAATGTCTTTCATCAGATCGGTATCCTGTGATATTGACGGATAGAACTACTCCGGTGAAGGGCAAAAAAATAATTTCAATACGAATGTGAGAATCCATGATCCCGATCCGTGATGACAACCCGACATCGGGTATTGCGTGGGCGACATTCCTCATCATCGGCCTGAATATCACATCGTGGATATGGCTCCAGGGTTTTGGCATGTACCCGCAGCTTCCCATGTCGTTATGCAAATTCGGGGTCATACCCGGAGAGCTCCTGGGCAATGTAGTGCCGGGCACCGCCGTCCCCCTTGGGTACGGGATGTCCTGTATCGTTGAGGGTGCCCGCAACTGGTATACCGTCATTACCCACATGTTCATGCATGGCGGCTGGCTTCACATCATCGGCAACATGTGGTTCCTCTATATCTTCGGGGACAATATTGAGGACGCCATGGGGCCTGTCAGGTTTATTCTCTTCTACCTTATATGCGGGCTCGCAGCAGTGCTGGTCCAGATGGTCATGAACCCGTTCAGCGCCGTGCCCATGGTTGGTGCATCGGGTGCCATCAGCGGGGTCATGGGGGCATATATTGTCCTGTTCCCCAGGGCGCCGGTACACATGCTTGTGTTCTTCGGATT
>Ga0187853_10001866_pt1 | contig 18472 bp, 15 predicted proteins | sample June2016WEW_6_10_2_FD_132417 | JGI IMG/M metagenome (GOLD analysis project Ga0187853, IMG submission 132417) | Peatland microbial communities from SPRUCE experiment site at the Marcell Experimental Forest, Minnesota, USA - June2016WEW_6_100 | ecosystem: Environmental > Terrestrial > Soil >... | reverse complement strand
GGTATCAGGCGCAGCGAAATCACCAGCGCGATCGAGAGAAACACGATCTGCCCGACCGCTTCGGCCAGCGACGCGACGATTACCGTCGCCAGCCCCACCGGCATGCGCAGTTTCTCGCGCACATCCACCGCCATCACGAACTGCCCCCCGAGCTGCGCCGACGGCGTCACATAGTCGATCGCCTCACCGCCAATTCGCGCCGCAAACAACTCGATGAACCTGAGCTTCGGTGGATAGTCCTCAATGGTGACCCGCCAGCCGAGCGTGTTTGCGATTCGCGCCAGCGCCTCCAGCGAAATTGTCAGCGCCAGGCCCCATCCTGCCATCCGCACGTAGCCAATCACCTGTCCCGGCCCATAATGCGTCAGGAACCAGGCGTAAAACGCGATCGCTATAACGATGAAGTATGTCTCGACGCGGCGCATCGGCAGGTGGAGACCGCCTCTATGGACGGGCGGCAACCGATGCATTCTTTCAGTCGCGCCCCACCTGCGCAACCCAACGCCGCCCCACCCGAATGCCCCCCCCCAAGCCGCTCTAACAGGGCGAAGCCCGCATCTTTCTTTATCCTTACTAAGGTTCAGGAGCTGGCGTCCGCCCTACGGCTCGTCGCCGTGCTGGAACAGGCGCATCAACTCCTCGAGCGTCGCCGGCGGCTTGTGCGCCGTCTCCAGCGTGTCGCGAACGTGATCGACCGACCTCATTCCGACCAGCGCCACGTCCACACCCTGCGTCGAGCGGGTGAACTGAATCGATCGCTGCGCATCGGTGGCGAAACCGCTGAACGCCTTCGCGACGATTGGCGGCAGCCCGCGCGATAACTGCCCCTGCAGCAGCGTCGCGCTCGCCGAAACCGCGACTCCGAGCGCCTTCGCGGCAGCCAGCGTGGTCGCCTTGCCGCCGTGCACGATCTGGTTCGATCGCGTGACAGCCTCCGGCATCGCGAGATTGTACGGCAGCTGGATTGCGCGAAAATGATGCGCGTCGCCGCCAACCTCGCGCGCGATTCGCATCAACTCGTCGAGCGAGAGCCATCCGCGCTCCGTTGGCGCCGCCCGGTAGCCGTTCCACGTCGCGGTCCCGTACACGCCGATCTTTCCGTCGGCCACCGCACCTTCCAGGAACTCGAAAATCGTCGCCATTCTCGCCAGGAACTCATTGCGTTCGACGGCTTCGAGCTGTGTCTCGGGATTGTGGATGTAATAGATGTCGATCGTCTCGAGATTGAGATTCTTGCGCGACAACTCCAGCATCGTGCCGATGTACTTCGGCGTCATGCAATGCGATCCGTCAACCAAATCGGTGGGCGCGACGATTCCCGTCTTCACGTAGCGCTCTTCGAACCACGCGCGCGGATTGGCCGGCACGCCCCCGTCAAACGTTATGTAACCGCCCTTGGTCGCGACGACCACCTGCTCGCGCGCGATCTCGCCAGTTTTGGCCATCTCGCCAATCGCTTTGCCGATATTCCGTTCGCTGCGCTGGAAGCGGTAATTCACCGCCGTATCGATCAGATTGATCCCGCCGCGAAGACTCGCCTTGATCGCCGCTTCGTAGAACCGATCGGTCTCGTCGTCGGGATCGCCCAGGTATGTGCCGATTCCGATCGATGAAACCGACACCCCGAGCACCGGCCGGAAATTTCCCGGCAACTCCGGGAACCGGCTCGCGTATGCGGCCGTAGCTGCGGCGGTCGCGCGCCCCTTAAGCATCATGCCGTTTCTCCCGTGCGCCCTCGCGCCCGTTGCCCGGTTGCGATGAATACTTGCGAAGAAAAAGACTGCGGACCGATCGTCGGCTCGATGTTCTCGCCAACCTTCGCGAACCCACCATCGTCGATATGAACGGCGAGCTGCGGCGCCGAGTAAAATACCTCATCATCGTCGTCGTCGACGCGCCTGGAGAAATCGGTGGGAAGTTGTCTGGACGTGGTGAAATCCTGTTTTGAGGCTCTGTTGATAGGTTACTTTTATCCTTAAATATCAGCTATTTAGCGCAACTTTACGAGAATTTTAGGAGCATCGTTGACATGGTTCGGGCGCGTCATCTAAAGTAAAACACTTTTACAAACCGCGCTTCGCGAGGATTGAGAACCGCCAGCGCGGTATCGGAACGCCGATGGTGAGACGCGACAAAACCAACTACGTCATCCAATCCGTCGCCCACGCGCTCGATGTGCTCGAACAGTTCTTCGGCGACGTCGACGAACTCGGCGTAACTGAACTTTCCAAGCGGCTCAAGCTGCATAAGAACAACGTGTTTCGAATCTTAGCGACGCTCGAAGCGCGCGGCTACATCGAACAAAACAAAGCCACCGAGAATTATCGCCTCGGAATCAAGTGTCTGCATCTCGGACGCCGTTACATCCATCATATGGGCTTGGTGAGGCAAGCGCGCCCCATCCTCGCCGATGTCGCCCGCAAATGCCGTGAAAGCGCATACGTCGCGATCGTCCGGCGCGACGGCGTCGTCCCGCTCGAAGCGGCCGAGGCCGAAGATCGCGCGGTGCGCATCACGCCGCCCATCGGAATTACCCTGCCGCTTCATTGTACGGCGGCCGGCAAGGCGCATCTTGCCTTCGACGCCGAGGAGCAGCTCAAGTCGGCGTTGCCCGAGACGCTGCGCCGCTTCACCGGTAGCACAATCGTCGATCGCGCCGCTCTGTTCGCGCAGCTTGAAGCAGTCGCGCGCGACGGTTACGCGGTGGATTCGGGCGAGTTCATCGAAGAAGTGTCGTCGGTCGCGGTCCCGATTCGCGACTACACGCGCTCAGTGGTCGGATCGATTGCGGTCGCCGGGCCGGCCTATCGCATCGGGCCGGAACGAATCGCCGCCGAGATCGCGCCGAGCCTGCTCGAGGCCGGCCGCGAACTGTCGCGTCGCCTCGGCTACAACGAATAAGTCTTTATCCCCGCAGATGCGAAACCCGCCGTGGGTTTCGCGCATCCTTGGGCAGGGATGACCCTTGGCCGTTGGCACGGCTGGCCAGTATTAAGAGACCGCGCGCCTGCGGCAGGTTAAGGGGAAGAGGCGGTTGCGGGCGGTTGCCGGGGTTGGCGGGGTGGGGCGGGCATTAGTGTGGTTTGACTAACGGGCGGGGCGCTGTTAGAAATTTTTACGTTCCTCGGCTCTATTTCCGGGCAACCTCGTGTGTTTTCGGATTCAACCGATGCATCAACGAATTCGTGGAGTTTAGTGCTTTGAAGATTCTAGTACCAATCAAGCGAGTTCCCGATCCCGCCACCACCATCCGCGTCCTCCCCGACGGCACCGGCATCGCCACCGACAACGTGAAATGGGTCATCAACCCGTTTTGCGAAATCGCGATCGAAGAAGCGCTCCGCATCAAGGAGAAGCAGACCGGCGAGGTCATCCTCGTCACGGTCGGCCAGTCCACCTGGCAGGAGCAATTGCGCACCGGGCTGGCGATGGGCGCCGACCGCGCAATCCTGGTCAAGACCGACGCCGCGCTCGACTCGCTTGCAATCGCGAAAATCCTCGCGAAAATTGCCGGCGACGAGAAGCCCGACCTCATCATACTGGGCAAGCAGGCGATCGACGACGACGCGAACCAGGTCGGGCAAATGGTGGCCGAGATGCTGGGATGGCCGCAGGCGACATTCGCATCCAAGATTGAGATTGCGGCCGACAAGATTTCGGTGATGCGCGAAGTTGACGGCGGTCTGGAGACAATCGCGTTCAAAATCCCCGCCGTCATTACTGCCGATCTTCGCCTCAACGAGCCGCGCTATGCCTCGCTGCCGGGAATCATGAAGGCGCGCAAGAAAGAACTGAAAGAGATTGCGGCCGACAGCCTGGGCGTCGATCTCGCGCCCAAGCTCAAGGTAAAGACTCTCGCCGCTCCGCCCAAGCGCCAGGGGGGGCGCAAGGTCGCGTCGGCGCAGGAGATGGTGTCGCTGCTTCACACCGAAGCAAAGGTTATTTGAATCCGGCTTTTACGATCGCGAACGGCGGAGTGAATTGACATGGGTGACGTTCTGATTTTCGCGGAGCATCAGGGGGGACATTTCCCCAAGTCCACGCTGACCGCGGTTCACGCGGGGCTCGAGCTGGCGAAAAAGCGCGGCGGCAAAGCCGTCGCGGTGGTGGCGGGCGACGCGCCAGAGGCGGCCGCGGGCGAAATCGCCAAGTACGGCGTCGCCAAGGTAATCGCGCTGGCGCATCCGGCGCTGAAGAACTATCTCGCCGACGCGCACGCGCAGGCGCTCGCCGCACTTGCGAAAAAGGAAGGCGCGGAATTTGTAATGGCGACGGCAACTGCGATGGGCAAGGACCTGTTTCCGCGGCTGGCCGCGCGCCTCGGCGCCGGAATGGCGTCGGAAATCACCGCGATCAACGACGACCAGACCTTCGTGCGCCCCACTTACGCGGGCAACGTGATGGCGACGGTCGAAATCGACGGACCGATCAAAGTATTGACGGTGCGCGGCACCGCATTCGACGCCGCCAAGCCGGGTGACGGCGCTGCGCCGGTCGAAAAGCAGAATGCCGAGATCGACGCGGGCGCTCTCAAGATGGAATTCGTTTCGTTCAACGCGACCAAGAGCGATCGCCCGCAACTCACCGAGGCGCGGATAATCGTTTCGGGCGGGCGCGGCCTCAAGGCGGGCGAAAACTTCAAGGCCGTGCTCGAGCCGCTGGTGGACGAGTTGGGCGCCGCGATGGGCGCGTCGCGCGCGGCGGTCGATGCAGGCTTTGTGCCCAACGATCTGCAAGTTGGACAGACGGGCAAGGTGGTTGCGCCTGAACTTTACATCGCAGTCGGGATTTCAGGCGCGATACAGCATCTGGCCGGGATGAAAGACTCGAAGGTCATCTGCGCGATCAACAAGGACGAAGAGGCGCCGATTTTCGCGGTCGCCGACTACGGCCTGGTCGCCGATCTGTTCAAAGCGGTGCCCGAGATAACCGAGGAAATCAAAAAGCTCAAGCATTCGTAGTCCATGCGCGCGGCAAGCATCGTTTCGATGCCCGAATTGAAGCACAAATTCCTCAGCAGCAACTGCATCCGGATGCATTACGCCCGCACTTGACGTTAGGGATGAAGTTTGCTCTAGTGGCCCGTGAACATTTTACACGTCGACTTTGAAACGACAGGTTTCGCGGCTTAACGGGAGGGTATCTTCGATGAGATCGGTTGGCAAAATATTGAAAGTAGCAGCGGTTACGGGCGGATTGCTCGTGTTTGCGTGCCCGCAAGCATGGTCGGCAAGTGCGGATCCGAAGGTGTATACCGAGAGCTGGCAAGACAAGGAGTCATGCACAAAAGTCGGCGGCTCCACTTCCTGCGACTTAGTTTCCGCCGGCAGCTTCACCATCACCGCGACGCTTCCGCAGACCACGACGACCGGGAGTATTAGTCCCAGCGCGCTATTGGGCGCGACGGTCAACATCTCCTTGGCCACTGCTGGTAGTGGGAGCGGCACTGCTACTAGTACTAGTGGCGCTTCCCGTCGCAATTCTAAGCACCCCGCTCATAAGAAAGCGGTCCGCGAGGGTACTAGCACGACGTCCTCGACCTCAGCTCCCACCGAACTCGGTTTCTTCTACACGGGCACGGTCGAACCCAAAAATGGATGGGCGGTAATTGAACGCAGCGGTAAATCCACCGCCAGGCTTGTAAAGACCGGGCCAAATTGCGGGAACCCGAATGTCAAATATGGGGAGATTGTGCTGACGGTCACCGCTGGGTGGGTCAAAGTTGCTGTCACCGGAAGGACGGGATCGAATTCCTGCGGTAATGAGTTCCTGAATCCCGTTTATGCCGAGAGTTTCGTAGGTCATAAAGCCGGGCCGGTGTCGGAGCCGAACGCGCTAGCCCTTGACGTCGGTGTGGGCACCTTCGCGTACAATGCCGGGGGTGTGGACGATGTATCGGTGACTGGCAAGGTGAAAACCAAGAAGGGAAAAGAAAAGATTGGAACAGGATCATCAGCGGCCTATCCTGAATTGTACGACGTGAGCCTTACAGGGACACTGTAGCCGTAGATCACTGTAGCCGTAGATCGTCGTAGTGCCACGCGCCTGCCGTCTACGAGTCGACGGACGCCCCGAGCGCTGCCGGACCGAGGGACCGAACCATGATACCGGACCAAGCGCGCAGCGTGGCCAGCAGCGTTGGAACTGCAACGGGAGAGAGCGCCGACCGCCGAAATGGCGGTCGGCTTCCCGGGGCCGGAAACCACCACTTCGCGCATCCACAACCCTCGAGCCGGGCGGAGTTTTCGCCGAGCGACGCGGTTCTTATCTTCGTCCATTTGTACAAGACCGGCGGCACTACCCTCAACAGAATCATCGAATGGGAATATAAGCTGCCTCGAATCTGTAGCGTGGAGCCGACTTGGTGGCGCTCGTCCTATCAGGAAATCATGCGCTGGCCACGGCCACGACTGGCCCGCATGGACGTATTCAAGGGTCACATGCCGTTTGGCCTGCACAACCTCTTGCCCCGTCCTGCCAACTACATAACGGTTCTTCGCGAACCAGTTGAACGCGCCATTTCAGACTACTACTTCGCGCGCCGGTTCAAGCCCCACCGTAACCATCGCGCCGCAAATCGGTTGACTCTCGAGGAATACTTCATACAGAAGCATGAGCACAACCTTCAGTCGAGAATTCTTGCGGGCCCGAATTCACACGAGCTTTTCCCCAGCGTGTGTGACGCCGCCATTTTGAGCATCGCCAAGGAGAACCTGGCCCGTCAATTCACCGTGGTTGGACTGACCAAGCGCTTCGACGAGACACTAGCTCTGCTCAAAGTCGTGCTCGGCTGGAAAGTCAAACGATATAGGAGCTTTCGGGTAGCTGATAACCGCATCCCGAAGCAACTGGTTGCGCCTGCGACTCTCGCACTGATCCAGGAGTGGGAACGATTCGATCTCGCCTTGTATGACTATGGGGTGTCGCTATTCGAGGAAGCGCTTGCCGCGCACCGCGAAGCTGTTGAGGAAGCGCTGCTGGCGATTCGCAAGGCAAGAGATATGACGCCGCTGGAATCTCGCTACTACTGGGTGTCTTCCATCGCTCGAGCCGCGGTCTGCCGCGCTCGCTCATTGCTGTGAGCACGCGCCAGCGGGGTGACAGCGAAAGCAATCACTCCAGGCAGCGCGCCAAGCGTAGTACTGACGAACCATAGCAGCCCCAGCGCAATGGCATTGGTCCGGCCCATACCAGCCATGCCGAAAAGTACCAGATATGCGCCCTCGCGAACTCCCAGGCCGTTCACGGTTAGCGGCAAACTCGCGAACACGCCGGCGATTGGCACGCAAAAGAGGAACAAAGTGAGAGACGCATCGATGCCAACCCCGCGGGCAAGCAGGTATTGGCAGACCGCGAGCGCACTTTGCACCACCATCGAGATCACCAGAGCGGCCAGCATCGCGCCGGGATGTTCCAGATACGCAACGATGAAGCTCGCGTAACGGCTGAGTCGCGGTGGCATCATATGAACGAGGCGGATGACTAGCGGGCTGGCGACAAAGGCCGCCAGGGTGATTAGACCAATTCCGATTGGAGGAGCAGTCACGACGGCTGACAGCCCTGCGCCATTCAGGAAAATCGCTGCGATTGCCGCCAGCCAGAAGAGCCCGATTAACCCTACGATGCGATCCGCGATCACGGACGCGAAGGCTTCGCCCAGGCGGCTGTTCCGGCGCCCAAGATAAATGGCCCTAAGCGCGTCGCCGCCGACCACGCCCGGGACTAGAGTGTTCGTGAAAGTTGCGATGAAGCGAAGGGCGACAAAATCGGTGAAAGACGCGTAGAGCTTCAGAACCGCGGCGAGCAGCTGCCAGCGGTATGCTGATATCACCTGGGTCGATACATAGACACCTATCGCGGCCACGAAGTATCTCGGCTGCTCGCGCGCGAGCAGCCGAAGAACCGATCTGGCATCGTAACGCCAAACGAGGAAGGTTACGATCGCGACGCCAAGAACCGCGCGAAGCGCGAAGCCAGGATACGAGCGACGTTTGGAAGGAAGGTCACCTTGAAAGCTAGCGTTTTGGTCGTCAGCCCTGAGTGTACTCGATTTCAGAGTCGCATACTTCGCCATTCTACACCCAGCCCGATCGGTGGACCTCGCGGCCCCTGTTCGTGAAGTGGAGTCTTGATCTAACGGAGACGCCGGGCTTACGCAAGTAACCGCCAGGATATGCCAACGATCATCCCGAGGAGGAGAACCGCCACCCCTGCGCCGCGAAAGCGGTCAAGACGCATCCACCAACCGAGCGCGTTCCTACCCTTATGCGGACGCCATGACTTCCCGAGTCGCGCTTCTTCCTGCACCGCCAAGTCGACATAAAAAGCCTTCGCCGGTGGCGCGCCGGCAATCCTAACTATGCGCATGTTCCGAAAGACCGCCTTTCCAGCCGAGTCGCCAGTCCCACCCCAGAACTGGCACGATATCTTTGCAGCAGGGTCGGAATAGGCCGGCCGGAAATAGACATTAATCTTCTCCCCGCGGCCTTTTCGGCGGGAGTGGGCCTTAGTAATGAAACGCCACCGACTGGAATGCACCTCGAGCTGCGCCCCGATACCTTCGCTATTATCCACCTCGGCTTGAAACTCTCCGGTAAACTCATACCAACCCGGAAAAAAGAGACCAGCCGTATAACTCACGCCTGAATCCACAGTTGACCAAGACGGATCATCGGCGTGAATCTTGACCTCGACAGACCCATCGCTGATCCGATTGAAGCTGACTTGAGTGGCGGACAGCGCGCCGTACACCGACCACTGGCCGGTCAAGTTCCCCGCCAGCAAATCGATTTCACTAGATGAAGCGGCCTTCCCGCTCCAAGGGCGGTCTGCAAGGTACGAGAGTCCGCAGATAATCGCTGCCGTCATCGCGGCGGCAACGATGAGTGCTTGCTCAAATGCGTTGCGGCTACCGCGCTGCTTCATGTCCAATCCAACTCGCCAGTCCCTGTCCATGCAGCCATATGCGCGCCGTGTAACCGGCTTCCGAAAGCGGAATACCCATCCACAGCGGAAAGAAGTACGCGAACAGCAATAGGGTCGCGGACATGAATATCAGACAAACAAATTTTCCATCATAGCCTTCAGGGCGTCGCCTCATGAGCAGGTAAACGATCGAGATTGAACAAGCTGCGAATCCGCCCCAAACAACTCCTAAGCCGAGAATCAGACACGGCAGAAGCGGCGCTAACAGTACGATGTGTTCCCAGCGTCGTGCGCCTCCATTCCAACACTCCTTGAGTGCCCCCGCCAAAGCTAGAAGGCCGAAATACAATGCCGGCATGTAGCTGTAAATGAAAACGTAGCGACGTAGCGGGATCCACATCGCGAGACTCGCCATGTATCCGGCGGCCAAAAACATCCAAGCCATACTTTTCTGAGTGTATCCGCGAACCAATGCAATCAGAATCGCAGGAAGGACTGCCCACCAGAGAAGCGGATTTCCCCCGCAGAATATCGCCTCGGCGGCGCCATTGAGCAGGTCCTTCTTCCAATACGGATATGGATGAAGAAGAAGCGGCCAGCTCCAGAATGGCGAGGCGTTGGGAAAGTCAGGTGGCAAGTTTAAATTGCGGGAAATCACACGTTGGTGATAAGCCACGAAATCGCCGATTCCGCGCCATACCGTCCAATAGTATGTCACGAAAACTGCGAGATAGACTAACAACACGATGCCGACGACAAGGCCGCATGCACCGATGACCTTTCTGGCGATCAGCTTGGTGGATTCAGCAGGGAGCCGCGTCTGCCCCTCGACGATCAACGTGACCGTAATAACCAGAAGCGTCAGTGATACGCCCACCTCGGAGATGGCCGCCTTCGTGCCTACGAAGAGTCCAAGCAGTATGCTCATGGCCACCAGCTGGATCCGCCGCGTCCGGAGGGCAGGGTTCTGGACGAAGCACCAAAGCGCAAGATAGGCCCAGGCTCCCAACGTGATGTACACGATGTTGATCATCGCCAATCTTGACGCGACCAAAAACATTCCTTCGCAAAGAACCAATGCCGCAGCGATCGAGGCAGCGAGCTTTGAACGAAACAACCGTCGCGCCAAAAGGTAAGTGATCGGCACAAGCGCTGTTCCCATCAAGGCGTTTCCGGCGCGCCAACCCCACGGACAATTGCCGAAGAGGAAAACGCCGAGCGCTACCAGCAGCTTCCCGCCTGGCGGATGAGTGGAATAAGGCGGCCGCCAGCCGCGCAAGAACGACTGTGCCTGCTTCAGAACCTTTATTTCGTCGTAAACGGGTTCTGCGGGGCTCCCAAGGTGCCAGAACCGCAGCGCCGTCGCAACGACTATCGACGCTGAAATCGCGGCGCTGTCGAAACCCGACCACGACGGCGAGTCGCCCTTCACGTCCATAGGTCAAGTATCATCGCAGTGGTCAGGCAAGAAAGTAGTCGAATAGCTGCAGCCCTGCGTCTTCACCCCCGCACCCGGAGGCTGACACTGTAATCTAACCGCTTCGGGTTTTCCAGGTAAATCAGGGAGAGAGGGTTGGATTATGCGATCGTGCCGGAGGTGCGCAGGCGTTTCAGATCGGCGGGCGAGTAGCCGTGCGCGGCGAGGACTTCGTCGGTGTGCTCGCCGACCAGCGGCGGGCGCGTGATCCTCCCCGGCGTGGCCTCGAGCTTGGCGGCCAGCCCGGTCGTTAGATATTCGCCTAGTTCTGGGTGCGGCATCCGGAGCAGCATCGCGCGGGCGGCGGTCTGCGGATGCTTGAACATTTCCTCGATGGTGAGAATCGGACCCGACGGGATGCCCTCGCGATTGAGCAATTGAATCCAATGCTCCGCGGGATGCGGGGCGAGCGCGCGATTTATTTCCAAGGTCAACGCGGCGCGATTTTTCAGCCGCCGGCCGCTGCTCTTGAATCGTTCGTCGGCGGCGAGTTCCGGCCGTCCAATTGCGGCGACGAGGTTTTGCCACATCACCTCGTTCCCGCATGCGATGTTGAACGGCCGATCCGACGCTTCGAACACGCCGTACGGCGACAAAAGCGGATGATGATTGCCGGCGGGCGCGGGAGTCTTCCCGGTTTCGAAATAAATTCCCGCCGACCAGGTCAGGATGCTGACGATGGATTCGAGCAGCGAAGTCTCGACGCGCTGGCCGCGACCGTCGCGATGGCGCGCCTCGAGTGCGAGCAGGATGCCTTGCGCAGAAAAAATTCCGCCGAGCAGGTCGCAGATGGCGATGCCGACCCGGGTCGGCCCGCTCTCGACGGTTCCCGTCACGCTCATCAGCCCCGACATCCCCTGCGCTATCTGATCGAAGCCGGGGAAATCGCGCAGCGGCCCGGTCGAGCCGAAGCCCGAGATGGAGCAGGTGATGATGCGCGGATTGCGTATCGCGAGCGTTTCGTAGTCCAGCTCGAGCGCTTTCATGACGCCGGGCCGGAAGTTGTCCACGACCACGTCGGCGGCGTCGATCAGGCGCATCAGGATTTCGCGCCCCTCGGGTTTTTTGATGGCGAGGCGCAGACTTTTCTTGGATCGATTGGCGGAGAGAAAGAAGTAGTTGTCGGGACCTTTGCTGGTGCCCAGCTCGCCGCGCGGATTTTCGACCGGTTCGATCTTGAAAATCTCGGCGCCGTAATCGCCGAGGATTTGCGTGCAGAAAGGACCGGCGAAATACCTCGTCAGATCAACAACTTTTATTCCCGCCAGCGGGGGCGGCTGTTCGGCTATGACGGTGCGCTGACTCGAAACTTCCGCGGCGGAGTTACGTCTAACAGAGGCGCTAGTGTTTTTTCTCACTTTTCGTTTATCGCTGGAAATCGATGAATAATGTTATAATAATTGAGCAGCACCCATGAAATTGTCCAGCATGAAAAATAGCGCGTGGATGCTCGCGATCGCCGCGATCATCATTGTAGGCGTCTGGTATTTCCTTGGCCGGAGTTCGTCCGGGACAAGAATTGTTACCGCCGCGGTCACAGAAGGGCCGATCGTGCGCTCGGTGACGGCGACTGGAACGGTCAATCCGGTCATCACGGTGCAGCTCGGCACTTACGTGTCGGGACCGATCATCGCAATTTATAAAGACTACAATGCGCCGGTGACGAAGGGGCAGCTAATCGCGAAGATTGACCCGAGCACCTACCAGGTGACGGTCGATGTTGCGCGTGCGACGCTTGCGAACTCGCTAGCGCAACTGGGCAAGGACAACGCCGACCTCGACTACAAGAAAGTCACCTACGATCGCAACCTGGCGCTGTACAAGGCCGACGCAGTCTCGAAGGACACGCTGGATTCGGCGTACAGCGCGTGGCAGATGGATGTCGCGCAGATCAAGCTCGATCACGCCAATATCCAGCAGCAAACGGCCAACGTGAAAGCGGCCGAGGTCAACCTGAATTACACCAATATCGTGTCACCGGTTGACGGCACGGTGGTCTCGCGCAACGTGGACGTGGGCCAGACGGTGGCGGCGAGCTTTCAGACGCCGACGCTGTTTCTGATCGCGAAGGACCTGACCAAGATGCAGGTGGACTCCAACGTCAGCGAGTCCGATATCGGCTACGTGCGGCAAGGGCAGAAGGCGACGTTTCGGGTGGACGCGTTTCCCGACCGCGATTTCGAGGGCGTGGTGAGCCAGGTTCGGCAGGCGCCGATCACGGTTCAAAACGTGGTGACCTACGACGTGGTGGTGAGCGTGGAAAATCCCGAGCTGCTGCTGAAGCCGGGGATGACGGCGAATGTGAACGTCGTAACGGCGTCAAAAGCCAAGGTGGTGCGCGTTCCGATCGACGCACTGCGCTTTGCGCCGCCCGGAGAACCGCCGGCGGATTCCGCGGCGCTTGACGGAGCACCAGGCCGCCAGACCCGAGTCTGGGTTCTCGAGAATCGCAAAGTCACACCGGTCACGATCACCACCGGGCTCAGCGACGGAACCTGGGTCGAAGTCGCCGAGGGCAACGTGCAAGCGGGCGATCGCGTGGTGACGGACGAAGTGCGCGGCGCAGGATCGCATGGCGCGGGGTCATCTTCGTCGCACGGCGGCGGCGGCGGTGGAATAGGCGGGATGATGCACATGCCCCACTAGGCGCGGGCGGCGATCCGATGAAAAGAGTGATTGAACTGGTCGATTTGACCAAGACCTACCTGCTTGGCGACATTGAGGTTAACGCGCTGCGCGGGGTGAACCTTACGATCGATCGGGGCGAGTTCGTTGCAGTGATGGGTGCGTCGGGCTCGGGCAAATCGACGCTGATGAACATGCTGGGATGCCTGGACCGGCCCACCAGCGGCCGCTACATCCTGGAGGGCGAGGACGTCGCGCGACTGAACGAGTCGGAGCTGGCGACGATCCGCAGCCGGCGAGTCGGGTTCGTTTTTCAGAACTTCAACCTGCTGTCGCGAACCTCGACGCTGGAGAACGTCGAGCTGCCGCTGTTCTATTCGGCGTGGACCTCGGACGGAGAGAGCCGCGCGGCCGACATGGTGAAACTGGTCGGGCTGGCGGGCCGCGAGCAGAGCCATCCGAATCAACTCTCAGGCGGGCAGCAGCAGCGGGTGGCGATCGCGCGGGCGCTGGTCAATCGCCCGTCGATCCTGCTCGCCGACGAGCCGACCGGCAATCTCGACTCGACCAACTCGGCCGAGATAATGGAGGTGCTCACCAAGCTCAATCGCGAACAGGGAATCACGGTGATCGTGGTGACGCACGATCCCGACGTGGCGGCCTACGCGGACCGGGTCGTCACGTTTCGCGACGGCGTGATCATCTCGGACACTCGAAAAGACGGCGCCGGCGTGCGTGGCGGCGCGGGCGGCAATGCGGCGGCGCCGGAGACGGCGGATCGAGCCGGGTCGCTCGTGGACGAGGTGTGGACGTTTGCCAGCATGGCGGTGGTCGCGGCGGGTCGCGCGATCAAGCGCAACAAGCTGCGTGCGGCGCTCACGATGCTCGGTATTTTCATCGGCGTCGCGGCGGTGATCACGATGGTGGCGGTGGGCGACGGGGCGCGAGCGTCGGTGGAGGCGCAAATCAACAGCCTCGGCACCAACCTGCTGGTGGTGCTGCCGGGCGCGACGACCGCCAACGGCGTGCGCGCGGGGCTGGGCAGCAATTCCACGCTTACGGTCGGCGATGCGCAGGCAATTGCGCATGGCGGAGGGCCGGTGGGGCTGGTGACCTACATGGATCGGCAGGTGGCGCAGGTGGTCTCGGGGAATCGCAACTGGAGCACCAACATCCAGGGGACGACTTCGAATTATTTTGCGATCCGCGACTGGCCGCCGTCGATCGGACGCATCTTCACCGACTCGGAGGAAAAGGCGGGCGCGGCAGTATGCTTGCTTGGACAGACGGTGGTGAACAACCTGTTCGGCGAGGGGCAGAATCCGGTCGGCGCGACGATTCGGGTGAAGAACTTCCCGATGAAAATAATTGGCGTGCTGTCCGTCAAGGGACAGTCGAGTTACGGGCAGGACCAGGACGACGTGGTAATCGTGCCGTTCAACACCGCAGAGCGCAAAGTGCTGGGCGTGTCGGCGCCGTCGTCGTCGTCGGCCTCGCCCGCGGCAGTAGCCACAGCTAGCGCGACCAACCCTTACGCGTCGGTACCGACGACCAATTCGGTTTACAGCTCGACCACCGAATCGACCAGCGCGTTCGGGAGCGCTCCAAAAATCACCGGCGTCGTGAATACGATGTACATCAAGGCGAGCAGCTCCGAGCAGGTGGACAGCGCGGTTACGCAAATCACGCGCCTGCTGCACGAGCGCCATCACATCCAGGCGAAACAGGATGACGACTTCACGGTGCGCAATCTCAGCGAAATAGCGGCGGCGTCCGAGAACGCCACGCAGGTGATGACGATGCTGCTTTTGGCAGTGGCGTCGATTTCGCTGCTGGTGGGCGGAATCGGAATCATGAACATCATGCTGGTGTCGGTGACGGAGCGCACGCGCGAGATAGGAATTCGCATGGCGATCGGCGCGCGCCGCATCCACATCATGCTGCAGTTCCTGGTCGAGGCGATGCTGCTGTCGGCGATGGGCGGGTTCGCGGGGATAATCCTGGGCATACTCGTGTCGAAGCTGATTTCAGCGCTGGCGGAATGGCCGACGCTGGTCTCGCCGGTAGCGGTGGTGGGCGGTTTCGTCTTTTCGGCGGCGGTGGGAGTTTTCTTCGGCTATTACCCGGCTCGCAAAGCGAGCCTGCTACACCCGATCGACGCTTTGCGCTACGAATAGTTTGGGAACGATAACGGTTCCGCGCATTGCTCTGCCCGGGCAGAACACGCCCGAGCCCGAGTGCTGGTACGTCAACATGGGTGCGGTGGACAAAGATTTCTTCACCGCCGACGCGATGGTAAAGGCTGCTCCGTAAGCGAATTAGCCAGATAAATTAGGGGCTTTACGTCCCTCTAATAGCTCGAACGGGGCGGTGCAGCGAAAAAGCTGTGCCGCCCCGCGCTTTTCTATCGTCGGAACGTCAGCCTGTAGAGTTAAGGAACAATCCGATAATATGACGAGTCACGTACTTGACTAAATAAAATTTAGCGACCAAGAATTAGAATTCTAAAGATGGACAGGAGGTCGTGGATAATGGCCAGGCATGCTTTGGGGAAGATATTGCCGGGCGTGGGGACGTTAATGCTCTTATGTCTCATCGTGGCTTCAGCAAACGCGACAGTGAAGCCGGGTGACGTCATAACACCCGAAAACGCGGCACAGGTCAAAGACTTGGTTTCACCCGGGGTATTTTACGCCGTGACTCATGGAATGCACATGGAGATCGTGCCCTCCGACCGGATCGAGTGGCCGCCGCCTTACAGGGAGGCGACGGAAAAGTATTCCCCGCAGGTGCGGCTCGCTAACGATCATCGCAGCCTGCTCGGCTATGTCGCCGGCCTGCCGTTTCCGTTGATCGATCCGAACGACCCTTATGCGGGGACGAAAATCATCTGGAACAACGTGTGGCGGCCCATCAGCAGCGATGACTACGACCTGCGCTTCTTCGATTGCCAGAGCGAGTACGTCCGTCCGGGCCAGGACCAGAACATAATCTTGGACTTGGAGATCGGTCATTACGCCGGCTACAACCTTTTCGGACGGACCGAGGTCGAGCCAATGCCGGTCGATCCGGACTTCAAGCAGTCGGGGCGCCTGTGGTTGTTCGCTCTGTACCCCTTTCTTTCGCCGGAGGCCCAGCGCGGCCAAGGCCTGATCCGCTATCGCTACGCGGATCCGAACCGCGGCGACGACACTTGGGATTGGCAGCCCGGCACCCGTCGTGTGCGGCGTCTGAACGAGGCGATAAACAGCAGCGCGACGGGAGCGCAGAGCTTCGATCCCGATCACTTCGCGGGCTTCAACTCCAAGGTCGAGGAGTACAACTACAAGTTCCTGGGTGACAGGCAGATGCTCGCGAGTGCGCATGCGGAGCATTCGCCAGAAGAGACTTGCCCCTACGATGGCGGTGCGACCGCATGCCCCGAGGCTTGGGAGATGCGCCACATATACATCGTCGAGTCGAAACCCCGGCGCGACATGAGCAATCCGGGTGCGCTCGACAGTTTGACCGACGTATTTGTGGACGCCGAATTAGCGTACGAGCCGTACATCGACACCTATGACCAAAAGGGTCATTTATGGCGCGCGCACATCTACTGGCTGGCCTATCGCGACCGCCCGGTGCCGGATGCCCGCGTTGCAATCTACCCGTTCAAGCGGGAGTTCATAGTGGGTTCGGCTTCGATCGACACGCAGGGTAACTACTCGTCAATGTGTTACCTGCCCGGCCAGCACACGCCCGAGCACGAATGCTGGTACATCAACATGGGGGCAGTCGACAAGGATTTCTGCTCAGTGAAGGCGATGGTGGCCTCAGCTCCTTAAGCCCGAGCATTAAGAAGCCTGATTGATTGCTGAAACAGGCGCGGAGCAAAACGGTCAGTCGCCGTGGCGCTTCGCGCCTTGGTTTTTTCCACAGAGCGCGAATGTGAATCGTTTGCATATACCGGATCGCCGAATATATTCGGCGTATCGCGCGATTGGGTCTTTGCACCCAAAGCGTGATGGCAGAAAAGGTCCCGTGTCCGAAGCCGGTGCGGATGCGCCTCGCAGGTCCAACGAGTCGCTCTGCGTCGGCAACTTTCCCGCCGCACCCGCGCGATCCGCTTCTTCCAGCGCATCGCCGCGTAGCCGAGTCAGACCTTGAAGCGGATATGAATCATGTCGCCGTCGCGCATCACGTAGTCGCGGCCCTCGAGCCTGAGCTTGCCGGCCTCTTTGACCTTCGCGTCAGACTTGTGGATGGCAAAATCCTCGTAGCTGACGACTTCGGCCCGGATGAATCCGCGCGCGATATCAGTGTGGATCACGCCGGCGGCATCGAGCGCCGACTCGCCGCGGCGGAGCGACCATGCATGCGCCTCGGGCTCGCCGGCGGTGTAGAAAGTGATCAGCCCGAGATGATTGTAGAGCGCGCCGATCAGCCGATCGCGCGCGGGCGCGTCGAGTCCCGCGTCTTTGAGCATCTCCTTTTGGCCGGCCTCGTCGAGTTCCCACAATTCCGACTCGAAAGCGGCCGCGAGCCGGAACACCTCGAGTCCGTGCGCGCGAACGGCGGCGCGCTCGGCGTCGGTGACATCGGCGGCGGCGCGTTCCATCTCGCAGTTGACGGTGACCAGCGCGGGCTTTCGCGAAAGAAACCCGAAGCTCGAAAATGCCTGGGCCTCCTGCGCCGTCAGTTCGAGCAGTCTCAGTGCTCTGCCGTCGCCGAGCCATGCGATCACTTTCTCGAGTGCCGCGCGTTCGAAGTCGCTGCCGCCCTTCTCCTTCTTCAGCCGCTCGAGGCGGCGTTCGGCTTGGTCGAAGTCGGCGAACACCAGCTCGCCCTCGATACTTTCGAGAGTCGCGACCAGGTCTTTTTCCATGCCGGCGAATTGCGGAATCACGATCAGCAGCGCGTCCATGTCGCGCACCAGCGGCAGCAGACTCGGATCGAGGGCAGCGCCCTCCTTCTGCTCTTTGGGATTTGGCGCGAAGTCGAGGATGGTGAGCTCGACCGGGATCTTCTTCTTCGAACCGTACGCCGATTCAAGAAAATCGAGACGCGGATCCGCGACCTTGATTTGTCCCGGGCGCGCACGATTGCGGCCCTCGGCCGTGCCAGGAATCGGCGCGAGTCCTGTCAGTGCGTGAAATACGGTTGATTTCCCGGCGCCGCGTGCGCCGATGATCCCGGTCTTCAATTGATCCCACCTCGATCTCCGGGATTCTACACCACCGCAATTCGGGAGTAAGCCCGCGAACATGGCGTCGAATTTGCCGAAAGTGACGGTGCCGACGCTGGTGGCAGGCGCGAACGGCGGCCAGCCAGGAGTCTTTCTCGCCAGCGCCGGCTTCGCTAATCTGCTATTCCCGTCTGCGGAGCAGCGCGATGGAGAGCCACCCTAGCTCAGTTGGTAGAGCAGCTGATTCGTAATCAGCAGGTCGCCGGTTCGAATCCGGCGGG
>Ga0187853_10001826_pt1 | contig 18763 bp, 15 predicted proteins | sample June2016WEW_6_10_2_FD_132417 | JGI IMG/M metagenome (GOLD analysis project Ga0187853, IMG submission 132417) | Peatland microbial communities from SPRUCE experiment site at the Marcell Experimental Forest, Minnesota, USA - June2016WEW_6_100 | ecosystem: Environmental > Terrestrial > Soil >... | reverse complement strand
GGTCGATCCGCGGGTGCCCTGGCTTTACAACTTCAAGCTCGACTTCCGCTTCAAATAGCCAAAGTGTCTAATCAACTGCCCCTCCGAGAAATCTGTTGAAACGCCGGGCTATTCTCGGATGTCCCTTCGGGACCGAGACCAGGCCCGCCCCAGCGGCCTGCGCCTACACGCCGGTTTGGCATTTTCGAGCTAATCCAATATTGTCGAACTGGTTGGCTCCCATGCAATTTCCAACCGCCGCTCAGAACCTGCCCCTTTGCCACTCCGTGAGCGTTTTGACACAATGGCTGCGTGAGAGTAAATTCACGAGAAATGCAGCAAGGCCCCGTTTATGAAATCCGAATTCCCATTTATGGAAGTCCAGTTCACGACACTCCGTAACGGAAGAAGGACCTTCGAAATGACCAAGCCATCACCTGGCTGGAGGGACATATCAGTTGCAGTACAATTCTAACTTGAGCTCGAGCAACTGGACCAACCTGGGCAGCCCCGTCCCCGCAACCGGACCGACGCTCACGGCCAGCGACTCCCTCACGAATGGCCCGCAACGCTTCTACCGGCTGGTCCTCTTGCCGTAACGATTCTATGCTCTTGGCGTCGCTGCGTTTGAATACGCCTTCCCCCAACTGTCCGGCTGCCGTCAAGCCTCTGCGGAAGCGAAGAAGAGCAGTCTCTGAACGGGGCCTGGGTCGGAACCGCCGGCCCAACCATGGCCATTAGCCGAAAGTTTGGCCGTTCCAACCCCAGTTGGCGGCCTCGACGCCGGTAAAGTTGAGGTAAATCCGGTTCGAGGGCACTCCCAGGGATTCATTCAACAATCGGCAGAGCTTTTCAGAGAGTTGGCGGTTCACATCGCCACTCAAGCCGCCAATGCTGCGGAGGTCCACAAACGCCGCATCGCCCGGCTTGCCCGACATCACGATGACCGCAGGGCTGGCAGTAACCATGACGTATTGCTCAGGCTTGCCGACAGTCTCAGCCACGATTTTTGACAGCGCCACGAGGAGCGTCTTCCTTTTGTCGTCAGAGAGAGCGACCGTAGTTTCGAGTTTCAACAGAGGCATAATTCACTTCGGTTCAGGTTCAGCACCGCTAACAAGATGCTGCACCATCCGGCGAGCCGTGTCAAAAGCTCTGGAATTGGGCACCGGTGATCGCGGTTTCGATGAGGGGGACTTGAAATGCAGGGTGCCAGCGGCTTACGATTGGCCATGCTTGTCTCCCGAACACGACGCATCTTATGAGCGGCCCGACCTTGCCTGTTGCCGCCCGGCCTGAGACGGCGGGGGCTGCGCGTCCTGGCTCGGACCGCATTCTCTCGATCGATGCCTTGCGCGGCCTGGTCATGTTCAGCATGATCTTCGTCAACGACATCGCCGGTGTCTCCGACGCCATCGTCCCGCCATGGATGAAGCATTTCCACGGAAAGAGCGGCATGACCTTTGTCGATGTGGTGTTTCCGGCCTTTCTGTTCATCGTCGGCATGTCGATCCCGTTTGCCCTTGGTTCCCGCTTGAACCAGGGCGAGCCTGTGTGGAAAACCCTTCTCCATGTGGTGATTCGGACAGTGTCCCTCTTATGGGTCGGTATCTTGATGGTCAACGAAACCCCTGATTCGGAGAAAATGGGTTGGTCCGGCGCCCTCTGGTCCACGCTGATGTACTTCTCGGCTATCCTGGCCTTTTGCATAGTAACACCGCGCCCGAAAGGGGAGAGCCCGGCTGCCCGGGCGAAGGAATTCCGAATTCTTTCCGGGACGCTGCGCCTTGTCGGACTGGCATCGCTGGTCTATTTGGCGTTTGCGTATCGCGGCCGGGACGGCCACCGGATCATCCAACTCTTCCCCTTTTCCCTCCACACCGAATGGTACGGCATCCTCGGCTTGATTGGCTGGGCTTACGTCGTCGGCTCGATGGCGTTCCTGGTCTGTCGCAGCAATCGTACTGCCCTGCTCGGCTGCGCGGTGCTGCTGATGTGCCTTTACCCCGCAGACCGAGCCGGCGCTTTCGACCAATTTTGGCTGGCCAAATACGTTGGGATTGGCGCGACGCTGGGCTCGCAGGCGGCCATTACGGTTGCCGGTTTGCTCCTGGCGACAATCCTGGTGGCGCCTGACACTGGCTCCCAGTGGCCGCGCACCCGGTTTACTCTTTGTTTCATCGCCACCTGCTCGATGGGTGCCTGGCTGCTCCACGGCCTCTACGGCATCAACAAGAACAGCGCCACGCCCTCCTGGTGCCTCTGGGCTTGCGCGATCACTGCCCTGCTGTGGCTCATCCTCCACTTTCTCATCGACGGCCGCTCCGCCGGGGTCATGGCCCGGCCCTTGGTGCTCGCCGGCCAGAATGTCTTTCTGGCCTATCTACTTTCGGACCTCGTACCGTCGGCAATCGATCTGCTTCGCCTCGATGACTGGTATGCCGGCCTGGCGGCGCTGAGCCTGGCCCACGCCGTCGCGCGCTCCGCCGGCTGCGCCCTGATTCTCTTGGCGGCCACAATCGGCCTCAATCGCCTCGGCTTCCGCCTCAAGCTCTGAGCGTTCGACATCGACCTTGGCCAGCAGGGCAAGCCGCTGAATCGAAGCGAAAAGTGTGTTCATGCGTCCGCCAGCCAAGCAGGGGATGCGCATCGAATCAAATCCAAATCCGGACCACGTCGAAATCCATCCCAATTGGGGTGCAATGGCCCAGTGCGCAGGACGTTGCGTTGTGGCCTCGCTGCCTGGGTGTTGCAGCGTTGCTGCTCCAACCTTAGCAGGACCTCAAAACCCTTGTCATTAACATTGTCGAACTGCTCAGGTGGACAACACATCAGCGTTTATTAGCGAAGATTACCGAAGATTAGCGGTTCACTGGCTCAGTGAGTGAAGTTCGCTGGCTCGCCGCGACCCGCTAATCTGCGCTAATAATCGCTGATAAGACCACCGCACATTTTATATCCCGCAAAACGCGGCTCTGTCGAAAGTGCAAGCCACAGCCAAAGGCGCCGGGGAAGTCCCTGTCCACCACCGACAAACCGGCAATCTGCTATTGGTCAGCTTCCGGGGGCGCCCGGAGGCGGTGCAGTGGCAAATCGATTTTGGCGCGAAGCTGAGCCGATAATCTGAAATCACTTTGTAATGCAAAGTATGTGCCATGTCGAGCCCTGACAGGGGCCAACCCGTAGTCTCGGGGGATTTGGCAGGGGTCAGGGCATGGCATGGCAGCGGTCAACCCATAGTCCGGGTCTAATTGGTTGATGTGCGTCAGGAAAAAACCACGCAAAAGGGAACCACACTATGGCTGGCCCCTTCTTTGCCGTCCAAACCAGCTTCATGCGCGGCGCAATTCGGCCATAAGGTCCTCGGCCGTTCCGCGCCGGACACTGCCTCGCCGGCAATCGCGGCGGCTGCCGGCCACTTCTTGAGCCAGCGCGGCGCGGCGTGCGGCAGCGATGCGCTTTCGAACCACGTCCACGAGTGCTTCCTGTTCATCGACCGCCAGCGCGTCCACGGTGGCCAGTGCCCGGTCGAAACTGGAGCCGGGCTTCCTTTGTGTCAGCATGCTCCTATTCGACTTTGGGCGCTTCGATGGTCTGGCCGCCCTGGTGATGGATGGCTTTGGTGACCTTGCCGCCGGCATCCTTCACGAAGGTGACCTGCGCATCGACCACTTTCCAGAAGAACTCGGCAGGCGATTTGGGGAAAATCTCCAACTGTGGTTGTCCGGTCAGTTGGGCGTAGAGGTGATCGCCGGAGCGCGTGACCGTCAGGATGACCTGGCCTTGTCCGTAATCATACTTGCCTAGAAACGCGTCGTAAGTCGCAGGATCGACTTTGGCCTCGGCGATGTCTGCCAGCCGGGGCGCATCGATGGTCTGGCCGTTTTGATGATGGACCGCTTTGGTGACTTTGCCGGAGGTGTCCTTAACGAAGCTCACCTGGGCATCGACGGCTTTCCAGAAAAACTCGGTCTCGGACTTGGGGAAGATCTGCGCCCGAGGCTGCCGGCGAGCTGAGCGAACAAGCGGTCGCCGTCGCGAGTGATGGCCATGATGCCAATCCCATAATCATAACGGCCGACGAGAGCCTCGAGGGCGGCCGGGGAGAGGGTCTGGTCGATCTTCGGGACGGGGCGGGGTTCGAGGGTGTCGCCCAGGCACAACTCGACCACGAGGTGGGCCAGGGCACCCGGCTCCGCTCCGGGAGGCCCCGGCAGAGCGTTGGCCAGAACTACGACCGTGAAACGCGCGCGCGGCAGACGCAGCAGGGAGCTGCTAAAGCCCTGCAAGCCGCCGCCGTGAGAGATTTCCTCCGCCCCGCGCAGGTGGCTGATGGCCCAGCCATAACCGTAGCCGTCGCCGGAGGTGTCGTCTTTGTTGTCCTGGGTTTTGACCGCCGTGAATGCGGCTTTCAGGCTCGCCTCAGAGAGCACCTTGCCGTTGAACACGCCTTCATTCCAGCGATAGAGGTCTTCGACGGTGGAATAGAGCGCGCCGGCGCCCCCGGCGCGAGACATATCCCAATTGAGGGCGTCGTTGAACCGGCCGTTCTCAAAAGCATAGCCCAACGCTTCGTGTGGGAGCTTGAGGCCGGAACGGTGAACCCCGGTATTGGTCATGCCCAGAGGCTCGAAAAAGCTCTGGCGAAGGAAATCGCCATAAGCCATCCCGGACACCTTTTCGACGACGTAGCCAAGCAGGAAGTAGCCGGAATTGTCATAGCGCCACTTTGCGCCCGGGTCGAAATCATAGGGGTCATTCTTGAATGATTGGATGAGTTCTTCGGTTTTGACCGGTTGGGTGACGGTCTTCATGAAATCCGGTTTGTCGGTGTAGCTATGGATGCCGGAGGTGTGAGTGAGCAGATGGCGCAGAGTGACTTCATCGCCGCGGGGAAAGTCCGGGATGTACTTGGACAGTTTGTCCGTCACGCTCAGCTTTCCCTGCTCCTGCAACTTCAGAATCGAGGCGGCGGTGAATTGCTTGGTGATCGAGCCGATGCGGAACTGGGTTTGAGGAGTCACCGGGAGGTGCCGGCCGCGGTCCGCCAGGCCGTAGCCCATTTCGAACAGGACTTTTCCGTCCTGGGCGACCAGCACGGCGAGGCCGGGGATGTTCATTTCCGCCAAGCGAGAGAAAAAGGCCTCGACCCGTTGTGCTGGCGGAGGCAGCTCGAGCCGCGTATTGGCCCCGTGAGCCGCAAGATAATCCACCGCTTCAGTCTGGCCGCGCAGGCGGGCGGATTGGGCGGCGGTGATTCCAACGCTGTTGCGGCCGTCGATATCGATGCCCAGGGCGAGGCAGCGTTTCACCGTGTCCAAGTCGCCCAGGGCGGCCGCCCGAGAGAGTTGGTCGGCCTGGGTTTGCTTGCCCAGCAACCGGCAAACAAAAGCCCAGTCGCCTTGGATGTTTTGAACTTTCAGCACGAGGCGATTGGTGCCGGCCTGGAACTGGACGGGCACCAGGTCATCATCGCGTTGAAGGCCTCGCTCGACCCAGTGTTCGTGAACTAATGTGCCGTTGAGCCAGACCTTGATGGCGTCATCACTCCCGATGCCCAGCAGGCCCGCGGTTTTTTCGGGCAAGTCAATCTCCGCCCAGGCGTAAGCGAGGGCAAAGTTAGAGGGGTCGCTGTTTTGCCGCAGGTCGATGTTCTCGCTGTCCGAATCGACTTGTTGCCATACCAATTCACGGTCGCCGATTTTCTGCTTGAGGCCGGGTTGCGGGTGGATGTTGGGCTCGCCTCCCTGCTCCCGAAGCCAATCCTGCGCGAAAGCCTGCCTTTGAGCGGCCTCGTCCGGCGGGTTCTGCTTTTGGCTGGAAACCGGGATTGGCTTGAGAATCAGCCAATGCTTGAGGAACTCGTCAGGTTTCAGGCCGGAGTAGGCCGGCGCCTCCGCAGTCCCGGCTGCCAATGTGCCGAGGAGCAACGTCAGCGCCGCTGCCAGCACCAGGGCACACGACTGCAAGGGCACGGAACTGAGATGAACCGATGTGTGGCATGAATGCAGGCGGACACTCCATGACTTTATTACGTCCACGATCATAAGCGTATTCACAAACCAAGTTCTAACGTTCAGGCCCGGGGAGAGCAAGCGGCAACCGAATCTTGTTCTCTTTTCCCTGGTTCTGTATTACGGGCCGGAAACCAGCGTTGGGCTTGGCCAGGAGCCGCTCCGGGACTTTGGCCTGCAGCTTGTCCGGCGCGGTTTTGTCACACTCTCGCTGGGCACGTGCGGCAACGTGACCGGCAGCAGCAGGTTTCTGCGCGGCAAGAACCCCAGGGTCAAGGTCGTGGCGGTCCAGCCCACCGAAGGAAACGACGTGCCGGGCTGGCGCAACATTTCGCAGTTGAGTGTCTCAAAGTTATTCGACGCGGCGCTCATCGATGATATATTGGAGGTGGATCTTCGCTTGGCTTGCAGGCGCGCGGATTGAAAAGGGCGTTGCTTAAGCCTGGTTTCGGGCTAAACGCTGAACCGCGCCGGATGAGCCGGCGGAGCCGGATTTCAAGCCGTGGATGCCAACGCGCAAGGCCGTCCCCGGGTGGTAGTGCTGGGCGCCGGGTTTGCGGGATTAACCTTCTGCCAGGCCTTCTCGTGTCCCGAGGCCGACGTCATAGTCGTCGATCGCCAGAACCACCATCTCTTTCAGCCATTGCTCTACCAGGTTGCCACCGCGGGCCTGTCCGCGCCAGAAATCGCCCAACCCATCCGCTCGATCCTGCGACAAAGGCGGAACGCGACTGTGCTGTTGCGCCGCGTCTTGAAGCGAGACTTTCGCCGAATCGATCCACAACAGGCGCACATTATCTTGCTGGAAGCAGGCCCGCGCTTATTGCCGCAGTTCTCAGCCCGCCTCTCATCCAAGGCTGCGGCCCAATTGGCCGCTCTCGGAGTGGAGGTTCGCGCTAATAGCTCGGTGGCAGCGCTCGGGGAAGGCCTCGTGAAGCTGGCTGATGGCAGCCAAATTCAGAGCGCCAACATTATCTGGGCCGCCGGCGTGGCCGCAAATCCTCTGACCCGAAGGCTCGGGGTGGAACTGGACCGCGCGGGCCGGGTGCGCGTCCATCAGGATTTGAGTTTGCCCACCCACCCGGAGGCCTTCGCCATAGGCGACCTGGCGTTGGTGTTGGATCAGCGCGGTCGGCCGGTTCCTGGCATCTCTCCGGCCGCAATGCAAATGGCCCGTCATGTGGCTCGGCTTATTCGGGACGACGTGCGTGGCAAGCACACCACCCGGAACGCAAGACCCGCCTTCAGGTATCGGAACCAAGGCGCCATGGCGACCATCGGCCGGTCAGCGGCGGTGGCGCAGATCGGAGGCCTGGAGTTTTCGGGCTGGGTTGCCTGGGTTGCCTGGCTGTTGGTCCATTTGGTCTTCCTCATCGGATTCCGAAACAAGGCGGCGGTTTTGTTGCAATGGACTTACTCGTATTTCACTTACAAACTTGGCTCGCGCATCGTTACCGGCCTCGGCGACGATTCCGGCCATGAAGACTCTGCACGATGAATCCCGACCCGGGCGCATCGAGGTCCGGCGGGTTTATACTCCCACGCGGCGGGCCAGGACAAATCTGCATCGAGCTTGACCTGAGTCAATTCTCCCAAGCCGTGTCCATGTGATACTTATCGCATGAACGGGCAGAGATCACTTCCGCAAAACCATGAGTGAGAGTATTGTCACGCTGGATGTCCGGGAAGACTTGCGCCAGGGGCGCGAGCCATTCTCGAGAATCATGAACGCCGTCGGCAAATTGCGCCCGGATGAAAGGCTTCGGCTCGTCGCTCCGTTTGAACCGGCCCCGCTTTTTTCCGTGCTGGCGGGGCAAGGATTCGGCCATGAATCGAAGCAGACTCCTTCCGGGGATTGGGAAGTGTTGTTCACGCGCCACAGTGGAAAATCGACAGCGTTCGTTCCTCCGGAACGCCCTCCGTGCAACGCGCCGAAATCCAAAACCACGGAAATCATCGAATTGGACGCGCGTGGACTCGAACCCCCACAGCCAATGATAACAATTCTCGAGGCGGTTGCGGCACTGCCCGACGGCGCGGAACTGCGCGCCCGCACCGACCGCCGCCCGATGCACCTTTACGCTCAACTCGAGGAACGCGGATTCGTTGGCCAAACCGAGGAACAAAACGATGGCAGCCATGTCACCCATATTCAACGCCGTTGAATCGAAACCAGCGGCGCGGAAAGCAGTTCTCCCCGCGGCGGCGCCGAACCTCGCCGGGATTCGGCCGGCTTCGGTTCGGCTGCCGCTGTGTTTTGTCCTGGCCGGCGTGCTATCGCTGCTGATTGGCGTGGCATTTCTGCTGGCGCAACCGGATTTGCTGGCAATGTATCATTACACGCCGCACCTCATCGCCTTGACACATCTGTTCGTGCTCGGTTTCATCTGCTCCATCGTCATGGGCGCGATGTATCAGCTCGTGCCGGTGACCCTGGAAACACAGCTTTACAGCGAAAGGCTGGTGCAATGGCAGTTCGCTGCCCACGTCGCCGGTTTCACCGGCATGGTCTGGGCGTTCTGGAATCTCAACCCGGCGCTAGTCGGAGCCTTTGGCTCGCTGCTGGCGCTGGGCATTGGATTGTTCGTCTTCAACCTGGCGCGCACGCTGGCGAAGGTAAAAGGCTGGAACGCGATCAAATTCGGCATCGGCTCGGCGCTATTCTGGTTGGCGTCAGCCGTGGCGGCGGGACTGGTTCTGGCCGCATCAAAATTCTGGAGCTTCAACCCGTTTCAGCCGCTGGCCGCGATGCACGCACACGCGCACCTTGGCGTCGCCGGCGTGTTCGTGATGATGATCGTGACGGTGAGCTACAAGCTCGTGCCGATGTTCACCCTGAGCGAATTGCAAAGCGAACGCCGCGCCTGGTGGTCCGTCGCGCTGCTCAATTTTGGTCTGCTCGGCGCCTTCGTCACCATACTGTTGCAAAGCCCGCTCAAGCCTGCGTCTGCCCTGGTGATGATTGGCGGTCTGGCACTTTACGGGTGGGAAATCAAAGCGATTCTGCGCGCGCGCAACCGCGGTTCGCTCGATTGGGGAATGAAATATTTTCTTACCGCCATCACCTTGCTCGTTCCGGTGTCAATTGCGGCGCTCGCGCTGTCGTGGCCGCGGCTGCCGCTGACCCCGTTCACGATGCAATTGGAAAATGTCTATGGCCTGCTCGCGCTGACCGGCCTGGTGGGGCTGGCGATTCTCGGAATGCTCTACAAAATCGCGCCCTTTCTGGTGTGGTTTCACAGCTACAGCCGCCACATTGGGCGCGCAAAAGTGGCCGTTCTGGCCGACATGTATTCCGTGCCGCTCCAAATCGCGGGCTACTGGAGTTTTCTGGCCGGACTCGCCGTTTTGTGCGCCGCGGCGGCGTTCTCGCACGAACAGGGAATTCGCTGGGGCGTCAGTCTGCTGGCGTTGAGCCTCGCCATTTTCGCCATCAACCTGGGCAAAATCCTTTCGCATTTCGTCCGCCCAAAAATCGAACCGTTCTCACCCAAGAAACCTTGCCCGGCTGCCAATCTATGATCGCGACACCGCTGACCGATGAACTGCTCCTCGAAACCTTGCGCCAGGTCATTGACCCGGAACTCGGTGTCAACATCGTGGACCTGGGCCTCGTTTATAGCGTCAGCTCGGCCGCCGGCAGGTTGAGGGTGGCGATGACACTCACGACGCCCGGCTGCCCGATGCACGACAGCATCGCGGAGGGCGTCAAAAACATTTTGCTTGCCCTCGATGGGGTGGCCGGCGTGGAAGTCGAAGTCGTCTGGGACCCGCCTTGGCATCCTTCGATGATGACCGAAGCCGGCCGCGCCATGACGGGTGTTCGCAAATATTAACCACCATAGAACCAAGAACTTATGCAAACAACAAACGCAACTGAAAACCTCGTCGGCGCGGACAAAGTCATGGACGTGCGGCCGATTCCCTGTTCCATCAAGCATGGACTCATCATCAAACAATGGCTGGAACTGCCGGTCGGCGAGCATTTCATCCTGCTCAATGACCACGATCCGGTCCCGCTCTATTATCAATTCGCCGCTCAATGGCCCGGCGCCTTCACCTGGCAGCATCTTGTGAAAGGTCCGACGGAATTTCGCGTGAAGATTACCAAGCTGAAGGCCACCGCACCGGTTGCTGAAGTGGCCGAATGTTGCGGCGGACATTGATGCGGAATCAGACTTCCGGCGCCTTGCGGAATCCGTCCAGCCAGTGACGCAGGCTCATGACGGGATGTTCCCACACCATGCGCGGCCCGGCGTAGCGCATCACCGTCTTGACCTGTTCGCGGCGCGCGCGCTGGTAGCAGTGGACGGGGCACTTGGCGCAGGTTGGCTTTTCCGCGCCGAAGCGGCAGCGTTCCAGCCGCGCGGCGGCATAATCCAATAGTCCCTGGCATTCCGCGCAGGGCGTTGCGTTCGAGCGGTGATGGTCGCGGCAATGAATTCCGATCATCGTCCGCATCGTCTTCCATTCGCGCGCCATCGGTTTGCTCACAAAATCAACAACCTTGGTTTCCCGCCCGGCGGAGGCAAGGGCGTCCGGCGCCAGCGGTTCAGCAGCCGTTTTCATGCCCTGATTCTCGCACAGCAGCCTTCGGAGGCTTTTGATGCAAGTCAAGGTCTTGATCAATTCATGGCGCGCGGGCAACAGCGCGACTCATTGACCGCCACCAACAGCCGCTCGCCGCGCGGCTTCGGAAAATGGGTGGCGGCCGGAAAGCCGCTGGAGGGACAGACGCTTGCCGACACCTGCCCGCAATTGGCGCGGCATCAATCACCGCCCCGCCAAAACCCGGCCCACCTGTCCGAATGTGAAAAGCTGCGGTTTGGCGCCATTCCTGCCGGTTCCGAAAAGCGGCGGGTGTTGTGGGGTGTGCTGGCGTCGGCATAGGCCAGACCCGTGCCCCAGCCGAGGGCGCGGCGGCAAGCGGCGATAGTGGTTCCGGTGGTGATGACGTTATCCACGAAATAGAGCGGCCAGGGCTGCATGGGACCAGCGTTGCGAATGATAGCGTGCTGTTCGGCGGTGAGACCGGGCAGGCCGCGCAACCGACGGTTGCAAGAGCCTTCAACCTGGCGGGCGCGGGCAACAGCGCATTTGACGTGAGCGCGCGGAACAAGCTCGGCGATGGCTCGGGCCAGCATGAGATTGGCGGTTAGACTGGCATTGCTGGGATAAACCAGCTTTGATGTTCGGAATTTGGTCCAGCGTCATGCCAAATGAGAATTGGTCTCCGATGTCTCTTAGGTCGACCGATTTTTGCAGTTCCAGGTTTTCTTTCTCAAGTGCCAACCTGCTCTTATGCAGTTCTTCGACCTGCTTTTCGAGGTTTAAAGCTCTTGCTTGCAACACTAAATCAGTGGAACGAAGTTCCTCAACTCGCAATGCCGTTACCCGATTTGTTGACTCCAGGCGGACGGCTTCAACCTTGAGGCTGGCGACCTCATTGTCCGACTTGGCGGCTTCCCAAAATTCCAGGCACAACCCGACTATGAGGACAATTGCTGATAATTTCCCTAACCGCGCCAGCGGTCCCCTCATTTCCCTCCAGTCGGAAATGACTTCGCCAGCTGCCCCAAGGCGCACGAGCAGAATTCCGGGATGGTTTATTAGAAATGCTGCACAGCTACGTAGTGGAGATAATACAGAAATCATCATGAGGCGCAAAAAAGAGGATAAGGTTGCACACTATATCGTGTTATGCGCATTAGGTGTTTTGCTTGTCTCAAAAATCCTTCGACTCCTGATTAAGCGAAAGTGATCGCGCATGGAACGGAGATGGCATTAGAAAAATGGGCTGCTTCTGTAATTGAAACCTCTATGCGTGCATTTATGTTCCAAGCGTTTCGGGTGCGTAAGTTAACTGGCAAACCCGCGGCCCTTACAATCGCGGATTGCGAGTCCGAGGCTCGCCGCATCCATTTATCTGAATGTGACTATGAAACTGTCTTTTCGCCATTCGCCAGCGAAAGCAAGTCTCTGCGTATCCATTCGGACTTGCTCTGCCGGACTTGGCGTATCGCGTCATTAATTTGTTTCGCCTCAATGGGCGTGAACCTCGCGGCGTACGAGTTCGGTTTTATAGAGCCTCTATCTCCGTTGACAATAACGGCGCCCAGGAGTCTTTTAAGCTCTACGTCATTTAAGATTGTCGCCATAGAATCAGGTGTGCGCGCGCAATATTGATTTCTTGAAACCACCCAATCAAGAATATGCCTGAAGAACATATTGGCCTCTGTTCACAGGTTATTGGTAGGTTTATTCACAATTGCCCCGCCGGCCGAATTTCAAATTAGGACACTGCCTTGGTTTGGGTCTCGCCCAGTAATCGGTCAGTGAAGGCGGAGACGGAGTCACCCGCGGACCCCTCACCCCAACCCTCTCCCCTTCCGAAGGGGAGAGGGAGAAGTGTCGGCAGACTCTTGAACTGCCAGGCGCCTCCGGTTCCTCGAGCCGCTACGCAGAATTCTCCCCCTCCCCATCCGATGGGGAGAGGGCCGGGAGGGGCCTGCACGCGGTCTCGCTCCCGCCTTCACTGAGGCCTTGCCCCGCCCATCATGCGCTTAGGGTGGCGGCAGGGCGGGAGGGTGTCAAGGGACAAGTCATCCTTCATCCTTCAGAGAGAGGACAGAGAACCGCGGAATACCCGGAATACACGGAAAGTCCTTTGTTTTCCGCGTATTTCGCGCATTCCGTGGTTTCACAAGAATTCTCGGCCGAGGATTTGGGTCAAGGCTTCGGCCTTGACTGCGGAAGGAGCGGCGGCATAGTGAACGCGATGTCGGCAAAATTCCCGAAGGAGTTAGTTGGCGAGCGCCCGGCCCGCGGCATGACACGATGGCTGATCATCGGCTTTCTGGCAGGCAACCTGTTGCTCTGCCTCTGGGTTTTCCGGGACGCGCTTTGGGGGAGATCGCTGCTGGCGCCGTTGGACATTCTGCCCGCAATCTGCTCGAAGTATCATTTCATGGACCCGGCGTCCTCGGGCATTCCGGCCAACCAGTACATTGCCGATCAGGTGACTTATGATTTGCCGATTCAACTCATAGTATATGAAGCCTATCGGCGGGGGGAAATTCCCTGGTGGGATCCCTATTCCTTCTCCGGGCGCCCGCTGCTGGCCGACGCGCACATCAACGGCACAGATCCGGCCCGGCTCTTGTGCTATCTGACACTCCCCTCCTTTGCGTGGGCTTACAATTGGACGCGGGTGCTCCATTTTGTCATGGGTGGATTGGGCATGCTGTTTTTGCTTCGCCATTGGCGTTTCGCAGGGCCGGCTTGCGTGCTCTTGGCGCTCACCTACGAGTTCGCCGGGTGCCAGGTCTATTGGTTCGAAGATCCTTGGGTCCAGGCATCGTTCAACTATTATCCGCTGCTTTGGCTGTTCTGGGAGGCCGGGTTCCGCAAGCCGAACTGGTGGCGCGCCGTCGCCGCGTCCTTCCTGGTGGCTGGCGTGTTTTACTCGGGCAACCTGCAGTCCCACTCATACCTGGTTTTGTTCGCCGCCGCCTTTGCTCTGGGTTACGCGGGCAAGTCCTGGCCCCGGTGGAAAAGAGTTCTCCCGGCAATAGCGCTCCCGGGCTTGATTGGCGCGGCGTTGGCTATGCCGGTTTTGCTTGGCCAATTGGAGCTTTTTTCACAAACACCCCGGCCCATTGGCGCCCCATGGCTCCCGATCAATGCCCTGGCCGGTCTCGCCTCGCTCTCCGCCATTTACCCATGGATGCTGGGCACGTTCCGCTCCTTGGACCTGTGCAAGCTGGTCGGAGACAACCTGGATGGCTTTCAGATCTTCATCGGTCCGGCAGGGTTCCTGTTGGCCGCATTGGCGAGCTGGTGGCGCCCGTTAAGGGCGGAGCTGGAGCCGTCGAAGCGAACAGCCGTGTGGCTCGTCGCCATTTACCTCATGATCGTATCCACCCCGTTGTCCGGCTTTTTGTATTCCCGCAGCGCCGGGTTGGGCGTGCTGGGCTTGATTGTGCTGGCGGCCCTGGGGGCGGAATCGCTCGTTTCGAGGTTGAATGTGCCGAGGCGCCTGGGGTGGTCCGTGGTCGCGGGGGTCATCCTCGTCGCCGTGGCGACCAACGTGGCGAGCTTGGTCGTCTATCCCAGGTTTCTGCCCAAAGTCCGCCAAATGGTGGCCGCCAAGAGCGCCAAGGGCATTGGCCTTCGGCGGGCTTACGCCTTGCGCGAGTTTCAGGTCAACAACCTGGGAGCCGAGGTCTCCTTCAAAAACCCGGAGACAGTCGCCGGGTGTTTGAGTCTGCTGGGGGTTGCCGGAGCCTGTCTCTGGCCGGCGGTCCGGCGTCACCGTGCCACCATGCCGCTGTTGCTGGCCATTAACCTGGCGCCGCTGCTGATGTTCGGCCAGCGGTTCATCCCGGTTCAATCGATGGCCCTATGGCACCGGCTTGTCGAAGGCGATAGCGAGCAAAAGCGCGTCGCCGCCGTTCTGAATCCCGGGCGCCAGCGGTTGCTGGAACTGACCTGCGATCCTTCCGAGCAGCTCTATCCAGCCGCCCTCGAGCATCTATTCCAGGCGCGGACCGTCCATGGCTATGCCTCGCTGTGGCCAAGGAGCTACGAGGCGATTTCTGCCGAGGAGCAGGCCAGGCATCTGCCGCAGGCGGCAGACTATATTTACGAAACCGCGACGCCCGGGCTCTCCCGGGGAACGTTCAAGAAGAACCCAACTCCCGGCCTGGCGCGGTTCCAGTGGGTGGCTCCGGCGGACCGGGGTCTCGCGATTGAAAAGGAGACTCTCAACCAGATTCACCTCTCCATCCAAGCGGGTCCAGAGTCCGATTTGCTCTGGACCGATACGTATTATCCGGGGTGGTCAGCCTGGGCGGGCTCCGACCGGTTGGCGATTCAGCGGACCGGGCCATTTTTTTCCAAGCTTCGAATCCCCTCCGGAGCCCTCACTCTGGTTTTGCGCTACGAACCTGCGCCGCTCCGGTTTGGCATCAAGCTGGCTTGCGCCGCGCTTATGGTGATCGTAATCGGGTCCGCCGTGGTGTGGTTCCGCCCCAAAAAAGCGGTGCTTTCGACACGCGATTGAAAGGCCGGCCCATCGCGTCTATGGATTCTTCTTCTTATAATCGCCGCAACTGAAGTACTTTTCCAGCCAGACGTACAAGCAGATGAAAAGATAGCGGCTGCCCATCTCACGAATTCTGAGTTTCGCCTCCCCGACGCGGCGATTGCGCCAGGTGATCGGGATCACGGTCCAGGAGTAGCCCCGCACGATGGCTTTGAGGGGCAGTTCGACAGTCAAATTGAAGTGCGGTGAAATCAGCGGACGACACCCCTCGATTACCTCGCGCCGATAGGCCTTGAAGGCGTTCGTGGTATCATTGAGCCGGATGGCAAAGAGGGTTTTAAGGAACCAATTGGCCAGGCGGTTCACAACCAACTTGATCCTGGGATAGTCGATCACCCCCCCGCCTTTGGCAAACCGGCTGCCGAACACGCAATCCCAGCCCAGGTTCAGCTCGTGCCAGTAGCGAACCACATCCCGGCAGTCATCCGATTCGTCCGCCATCATCACGACCACCGCGTCGCCCTTCATCTGGTCCAGACCACAGATCACCGCCCGCCCAAAGCCGCGCAACCCTTGGCTTTTGACCGGCTTCACTTCCTGAGTTCTGGCCTTAAGGCCCAACAGCAACTCCCATGTCCGGTCAGTGCTCCCATCGTCCACCACGACTATTTCATGAGGAATGCCTTGCAGGCTCAACTCGAGGTGCAAGTGCTCCACAGTCGAGCAAATGCAGCCCTCTTCATTGCAAGCGGGGATCACCACCGACAGCAGCGTCAGCTCGCGTCCCTGCGGCGGCGCCGCTAGCCGGCTCCCGGTTGACCGGACAGGCCCTGAAACTTCACTCGCCATGCAAATAAACCACTCTCGGTCGAGGCTCAAGCCCCGCCGCCGGAAAGGCAAGCCGAAAAACGTTCCGGTACTGGCCAATGCGCGCAACCCGACCTTGTCGAGGGCGGTAGAAACCGCAGCGCGAAAACCGTTAAAACGGTTGACATTCGCTCGTTCGGCACGTAACACCCCGCTGAAGCGGGGCGTTAATGAGATTTGTGGGGAAGGCCGATAAAGCTGGGATGCGCCCCTGTCCAATCCACACGTTGACAATTCACGGCGGCCGGCGCAAGCGAAAGAATTCCATCGGCTGGCTGGCCGGAGTGGTGAACACGCGCTGCGAACCGGCGCTGCCCACCGCGGTGGTCACCGTCTGCCAAAGCGAATTGCCCGACAGCGTGTCCGCGCGCTCGAGCGAGTAGTTTGTGCTGCCCAGCGGCCAACTGATTTGCGCCGCCCCGAGGGTCGCCGACCACTCAATCCCCAGGGCGTCTTTAGCCGGCGCCAGGATTTCCACGGTGGCCGGGGAGTTGAATCCCAGGATCAACGGGCCCGCTGACGCAACGGTCCGGATGCGGTCCACTAAAAGCGTGCCTCCGCTGAAACCAGCGATCAGCAGATACCAGGGCTGTCTGGGCCAGCCCTCGACGCGGAAGCTCACACTCTGACTCGTCTCCGCGCAGTCGGTGATGGGGCCGGGGGCATGAACCATCAGCCCGTGATGCGGGAAGGCGCGGAAGTCATACAGTGGGTCCTGGCCAAACATTTGAATGGCCCCCGGCAAGAGCGTGGCCGGATTGATCCCCGGCGCATTCCGCGCCTGCGCCCGCAGGTTGAAGCTGTCCGGCAGCAGACCCTCCAACCCCGTGTCGGCCAGCGGATGGGTCTGTTGCAGGCCCGCTGCGGCGATGCCGTTGGCCAGTTGCACCCACGGCCCGCTGGGGTCGTATCGGGCGAAGCGGCGGAGGGCGTCGGCGTAGGCCAACCCACACCATTGCACCGGCATCCCGAACCAGGACGACACGAAGTCACTGGCGCCGAAGACCGGGATGGTGCAGTAAAGACCTATCGGCTGGCCGGTCGGCGGGTTCAAATAAACGAACGGCAGGCCGGTCCACGCCCAGTAGCGGGCTTGTTCGAGAAAGTCCGGTTGGCCGGACAACTCGTAGCCAAGGGTGAAACAACGCACCAGCAAGGCGCTGGCATAAACGTCGGGCGTGTGCAGCGGCACTTCCCAGGTCTGCGCCCCGCGCGGCACGGTGTCCCGCCACTTGTCCAATGCCTGCAGCAGGCCCAGGCCCTCGTTCAGGAGCGTTGGGTCGCCGGAAAATGTGGCGTCCTCCAGCACCCTCACCACGTGGGTCGCCGTGAGGCCGTTGGCGTCCGGGGACCAATACGTCTTGCCCAGGTCCAGGCCCCCGGTCGGCGGCTGGTAGAGGATCGAGCCGTCTGGCTGGAACAGACCCAACTGCCCCTGGCCATCGTTGAGCGCCGTGGTGATATTGTCCGGCACGGCGCCGTACACCAGGGCCGCCACCGGAAAACTCACGTTGCCGACGAGGGCGGAGTTGTAGTTGGGTGGCGAGACGGCGGCCAGCGCGTAGTTGGCGGTGTTGGCCAGCCGCGCCTGGACCGTCGCATCAGACACGTTGGCGGCCAGCCAGTCCATGTCGAGGGCCGCGTCAGCTGCCGGGGTGAAGCCGAAGTTTGCGCCGATGGCGTTGCGGAAGAGTGCGCCGCTGCGGATCGGGGTATCGAGAAAGCCGTCGGCCTCCAGCGCACAGTAGCCGCTGAGGCTGTAGCCGGTGTTGGGCAGTGCCGGCAGACCGCGTCGCGCCACGAACTGCTGCAGGGCCGGGACGATGGTGTGGCCGCAGCCTCCGATGATCGTGGCGTGCAGCGTCAACGTCTGACCGGCGGCCAGTGTTTGGCCGGCGTAAGGCAGCACGCTGCCGTCCTGGCGGATGGCGGGATCGGCCCCCGGGAAAATGAGGCCCATCAGGTGGCCGCCGGATTGGAAGATGCGATCCGGCGAATCAAACAAGGCGGCGAAGTTCGTCGAGGGTTCCCAGAGCAGGCCGACATAGTTGCTGCCCGCTGCCAGCGCCATCAATGGGAAGGTGAGCTTGATCGAATCGGGCGCCTGCCGCTTCCAGCCGGCAGCGGTGATGTCCGCCTGCGAACTGCTCGGCTCGTTTTCCAGGTACTCCAGGCCGGCCAGCACGGCTTGGCTCTTGTTGGTGCCGAACGTGCCCACGCCCGGCAGCAACGTGAGCATCGGCAGGAAAATCACCGACCGAGCCTGGTTCACCGTCACGCGGCTTTCAACCTCGATGCCGCCGGGCATGGCGCTGGGCTGAAACGTTTGTGCCAGTTGCCATTGGCCGCCGTCGGGATCGGTTGCGCCGGCGCGCACGGTCAACGCGCCGTTGGTCTGTGCCAGCGCCACGGGGTTGGTCAGTCCGAACCACCACGGCATCCGGCCCCGGAGGTAACCGGCCAAGGACCGAGTGTTGCCCACCGCCATGTTCGTGCCGTTGACGCGCACCACAAACGCGCCGGGCGCGCTGGCGTCATGCGCCAGCGACAGTTCACCCGACACGACGCTGGGCGCGTTGGACGCGAGCAGGGGCGGCACCGGCGCGGGCCACGCCGGCTCCGCGAATTGGGCCCCGGCACCGGCCGCCAACACCAGCGCGCCCGCCAATGTGGTACTCAAGAAACAGAGCTTTTGTCTCCGTTCTCTCTGTTCTCTCCTGTTCACGTCTTGACCACTCGTTTTGTGAACACCGCACTAGCAGCCTGTCGGACTTGGAAACCGATTTCAGTAGCAGGACCCTGCCACCAGATCCCGCTGCTCACAAAAATCAAGATTTTCTGACTTTACGTTGTCCCC
>Ga0187853_10001817_pt1 | contig 18815 bp, 16 predicted proteins | sample June2016WEW_6_10_2_FD_132417 | JGI IMG/M metagenome (GOLD analysis project Ga0187853, IMG submission 132417) | Peatland microbial communities from SPRUCE experiment site at the Marcell Experimental Forest, Minnesota, USA - June2016WEW_6_100 | ecosystem: Environmental > Terrestrial > Soil >... | reverse complement strand
CGCCGCTTGCTGGTGGCGGTCTGGCACGTGCTCACCGAACGGGCCGCCGATCGCAGAGCCGACCCGGATATGGTCGCTTCCAAGCTGATGGTCTGGTCCTGGAAACTGAATGAAGTCCAACGCAGCGGTCTAACCTCACGCCAGTTCGTCCGTTATGGTCTCATGCGTCTGAAGATCGGTCAGGAGATTGACTGTATCAAGCGTCAGGGAAATCGTCCCATCGCTTCCGTGGAAGAAGTGCTGGAGCGCTTGCCTGAACTCAATTTGAACATCTGATCTTGATCCTTCCGTCGCAGTTCTTTTGTCAGCCTGTGCCAATCCAAGCTTGGTGCTGGGTAGGGAGGGTATTCCATTATTCTAATTTTAAGGTACTATATTCTTCGACATTTCTGCTCAAAGAAATTCACCTCTTGACATTGCAATTCATCGGTATATTTGTAAGAATGCCTATCTTTGCAAGCCTAACTCCAGCGACAGAAAGGAGTGCAGGCCGAGGGTGGCGCTAATGCCGGCAATGAATTCCCGGTCTCCTCTATAGCGCGCGTAGAAACGGCGGATCATGTGCACGCCTTTTTTCAACGCCAGAATGTTGCCGGCTTTGAACCATCGGTATATGAGCATACCCACTTGATTTGGATGGTCCGTGCCGGCAGCCTGCTAGAACCCCTCAACCGGAACCGCTCAATAATAAAGTATGGGATTGATTCGAATGGGTGGAGGAGGTCGAGTTTAATGCTCATCTCGGATAATATATAATAATCGCATATTATCCGAGATGATGAAAAAAGTCTGATCGTGCACTCTTTTATATCCTCCCAACCACGATTAGCATCGCACAATAATCGACTATACCCAATCCTCATATCCGGGCACATTTGCCATGGCGTATCTAAGGATACTGATTCGATTCTGGAGTGGCCGGTCGCCTTTGTAGACCTGATTTCGGAACATGTAGTTGCCTACCTGATATCTCTCGAGAAAACCGTCGACTTGCGAATTCTTCCAGGCTACGAGAGGTTCTGCAAAAGAAGTGGCCACATTGGGATCTCCAGCCATGCTCGACTTTTTAGATCTCATGAAATAACCTTCTACAGTAGTTCTCCCCTTGCCATCGACCAAATTTTTCGTGCCCATTGAAATTTTCGGGTCGAGGCTGCGGGTTGACAAAACCATCTGGCGATAGGACCAGTCAAGTTCGTCTTTTTTCTCAGGATAGTAGATTCTTGAAGATGCAAAATGTTTCCAATTCATATTTAAATCACCCCTATAGAGTACATTTTCTATATCCCAGAAAATGTACTCTGGATCCGCGGGCGGCAGGAGATTTCTCCATTCCAGTAAGCTGGTCAATCCGGTAATGTATAAATTGGCTACGCGTTGAAAGTAGTCGGCATCTTTTCCTCTTGGCTCGGCGGCCAATATGCCTTTCAGCGGTTTGGATGAAAGCCAGGCTCTGGTATTTTTGTTCTTCTCGGTATCTACATTTTCAACGACTCTTTGGGCTATCGTAGCCAATGTCCAAATACGAGGTTCAGACAGGGCGTCCGAGCAAGCGCTCGAACAGATATACATGATTTCCGACCATGAGTTAGAAAATGCGCCTGGAAGGAAGCCTTGTATCCTCCATAAAATTTCCCCTGCTTGTGTAAATAGTCCCGCATTTACCATCTGCATGAACTGCGTATAAAGCCACCGCGACAAAGGGATCTGCATTTCCGTGGGAGGCAATTCGTTGGCGGGTTCTTCCCGCAATGCAGTTTTCGCTAAAAAGGTTTCTTGGAGCAATGAGTTGCAAACCCCGAGTTGTCCTGCATTGTTCAAGCTAAGCAGGCCGGCATCCAGGAGACAGCTGATAATCGGCGACAGGTACTCTGTGTAGATCTTTTTCCATAAACTTTCCAGAAGCCTCCGGTCAATATAAGCGGCAGGCTTTTCCTGCATTGTCATCCCCCAGTATGGCAAATAGGAGAGCAACTCTTTAGCCAGGATTTTTTGATCACTGCTGATGGGTAAATCTATAAGTTTCTTGGAAACCAAAATATCAGCAATTTCCGTTGGGCCTGGCAATTTTTTATAAAGCTCCCGAGCTTCAAAAGCAGCCGAAACGTTTTCTTGAAATTGCCAATAAGCGGAGACGCAAGGAGGGTAGTTTGATAAGAGTTCGTCTTTGTTTTGGGCACGTTGTGGCGTGACTTCACTTGCAGCTGCTTCCTCGTGGATGCTAATAATCGGTACATCTCTTGTGATGCCCAATGACCGGCAAAAGGCATTATGAACAAGGAGCAATCCCTTTTGGCGATTGCGTGCAATTGTTGACTGATGCCTGCCCAGCACTGTGTAGAGCTCTCTCAAGACTTCCCGGTCGAGATCAAGCCCAAGCTTCTCAATAGCCTCCGTCAGAGGTTTCTTCTTTTTCAACCATTTCGTTGTTGAATCGTCACTGTCGATCGAAGAAAAACCAAAAGGACTCTTACTCGTCATCGACAGAAAGGCCGGATAAAAATAACGGGCAAAGCCAATTAGCAGTGGGACCGCAATATTTCGTTTCTTTCCGGAAGATTTGTATAAGTCTTTCCAAACCGCCAGTGAGACCAACACAAATAACACGCTGGGTTCCAATTCGTCCAATTTGGCCTGATCGAACTGTAGTCTTAGCCATGGATCCTGAAGAACTTGAGCAGAGATTGTCTGGATACCCACTAGCTTGTGACCAACATTCTCCCAGCGGTCCCCTGCTAGGATATCCAGGAAAAGTTGCTCAAACTCATCCCTCTGGGCGAGAAGAATAGCTAATTCTTTATAATTTTGCATTGCATATGCAAGTCAAATGCGAAAAAGAGCTTGAAAGACGGGGAACTAATTCATAGAATGACAGGTAATAAAACCAATTATAACAAATCCGATTTTTTATGGAATACATCGAAAGGGCAAGTGAGAGGATTATCTAATGGCCTCATTCTCGGAGTGTATCGAGCAATTCATAATTTGGAAGCGTATCAAACGCAACAGGACCTATCGGGATTATCAATACAGGTTCTCCGTCATTCTTAAGGCGGGACAGATCTGCGGTATTGCTGGGCGCGATGTTCGGGATATAGGATCCAAGGAGCTGTACGATCTGGTAATTACCCTGGACAGCAAAGAGCACTTTCCTAATTTATGTGAGAATACAATTTCTAGTTTGATTAAGCGCCTCAAATCCTTCTTTAGGTGGCTTTGTGAAAACGGGATGATCAGCACAAATCCGGCAGAAAAGCTCGATTACCGCAGAACGGAACCACGTGGTACTCTGCCTTTTGAGGACGATGAATTATCAGCACTCTTCGCGTTGTCGCCACAGACGGACAGCCAAGGACGCGATTATGTGGTATTCCACCTTGCTTTGGATACTGGCCTTCGTCTAGAAGAAATTTGCGGACTCTGTATTCGTGATGTAAGCGGATCGCAGATTACCTTATGTGGCAAAGGGGGAACACATCGAACGGTTAGCTTTGGAGAGAAATCTAGGCGCTTACTTTCTGATTACATTAATCAGTTCCGGCGGAGTGCTCTGCGAGATGATCCGCTCTTCGTAACAGCCGAGGGTCAAAAGTTGACTAACACTACACTGGCTCATCGACTCTCTCTTTGGGCGGCCAAGGCCGGCGTGAGAGGCGCAGCTTTTCACCGCTTCCGGGTAAGTTATGCCGTTCAATTCATCCTGAACGACGGCGATCCTTTGGAACTTCAAATGTTGCTTGGTCACAAGGATTTGACCATGACGCGTTATTATTGCTGGCTTGCCTACAGGCGCAAAGCTTGCACACACAACTCGCAACGCAGCATCGTGGATGCTCTTTGCCTGGGAAACCAATCTCAGGAGGCCCGGCCACAACCGGAATTTGTTGCGCCTGCTGGAGCTAGTGAAGCAGTTGCCGGAACACCGGAATTGATGTTTCGAATGTTTCAGACGTGGCTCGCAATGGTATCTCAAATGCAGACCAAGCAAGGAGAAAAACCGCCACAGAATATTCCGCCACTCCCCTCACTGTCGTGGATGCAACTAACTGATCAATTCCACCAGACACTCTGGCATAACAAACCGTGAGGATTGAATTTGGCCAGGCGCTTTGCAGACCGATAATAAAAGGAGGAATCCATCTTTCGAACCATAATTAAGAACCGAAATAGACAACCATAAGTGGTTACCAGAGAATTGAAGAAACAATTATACATGCGCGCAATTTATCAAGCCAAAATCTACCAAGGAGCAAAAAACATGGAATCAATCTTTTCTGATTGGGTCGTACGAAAAACCATCAAAGTCTATCTTTCCTATCAACACGCCATTCATGCACGTGCAAAAGAAAGCCGGCCATATATCCTGCACGCTTTATACGCTGTCCTTATTCATGAGGGTCTCGAGGCGGCAGCAGCCGAACAAGATCCCGAAACTGGTATCGGGTATCTGATCGTGGATAAGCGAATAACCATCTCTGTTATTAGCGTTCCTAAATTGATCGAGGATGAATATTTTTGGTTGCCCATAAATTTTGAATGTGAATTGCAAGCTTGCTCGCTGGTTTTTAATTTCGGCAGTCCTGAGGCTGATTTCCTTCCCCGGCCACCGGCCGAACAGGTCGAGGTGGATTGCTTCTGGAAAAAGGGCGTAAGCCTTTGTGATGGCTCTGCTAACCTTTTGGACCGGTCGATTGCGAAAACCCTCTAAGTCAGGCTAAACAAGAGGCAGTGAATAATGTTCCGAAAAATTGTTCCCTTTGAAGTAGTTGCCGATGAAACTTCCCGCCATCTACTCTCGCCGATGCAGAAACTTATCCCGGAGGCGGTTCAAGCTGCAATCCAGGCTCTGGATGGCGGAGGTTCTGTGGACCAGGCCGGCCAAGCTTTTTTGGCCGGCCTGCAACTCTGGGTAGAAAAGATCAAGGCTGAACAAGAAACAAGGGTTCAATCCATTCGTACAGAATTGTCCGAAGCCCGGAATTCTAAATACGAGAAGGAGAAAGAGATGAAACAATTGATAGGTCAAATAAAAAATATAGAAGAGGAATTGGAGATAACTAAAAAAGATAAGATCAAACTCGAAAGAATAATAACTTCTCAAAATCAAATCTTAGCTCAACAACATGATCAGATCATGCGTTTTCTCTCTACCGCTCAAGACGACACGCACTCTTAATACCCCCTTATTAATTAAAGGGTATTGACATTAAGGAATCGCATTATGCGCACAACAGAATCCGATCTCCAAAGAATGCAACGGGATCTGGAAAAGGCCTTGCCGGGGCAGGTCTGGCTCAAATTGCTCGAGGTTTTTGTACCCAGCGGTGTGGCAGATAATCTTCAGATCCGGGCTGGTACCGGAATGAACCGGGATAAATTGAGTCGTGCCCTGGATAAATTGGAAGCAGCAAGCGCCGGTTTCCCACCCATCCTGCACTTAATAGATCATGGCATTCTGAGATTCGGTGTACGAGGCAGGGCGCCCAGTGTTTATTCGCTTGGGCCAAGCGGCGCTGAACTGTTGGCCGCCAACGGGCATCCAGGCATACTGCCCTGTGAACTCAAGACTGACCACTCAATTGCCCATGCTTTGAGCATGCTTTCCCTGCACCTTGCAGCTTGGCAGGCTGGTCTGACAATTTTCACAGATTCTATTATTTCATTTGGTGAGCAAAAATCGATCCGCCCAGATCATCGAATTTTGCTTCCGGATGGACGCTCTGTTTTTTATGAGATCGAACAGGACGCAAAGCATTCTCTTATCCCCCGCATGCTTGAAAGTCTGACAAACAAGCAGGCATTCTTTAAGAGCAGTGAAAGTTATGAGTTTCTCCCAGAAGTACGCATGGTAGTTAATTTACCCCGGGGAACAAAATGGACTCGAACTTTGAATGTTTGGCGTGAATGCTGCAAACTGCTTGTAGATCAAGGATGTGAAGAGTTAGCATTTCGTCTGCTGGTCGTTCCCATGGATGAATTCTTGCAGGCACCTTATTGGGGGTATGAAGTTTCCGATCACTGGCAGGACTTGACATCCCAAACGAGTGTGGATGATGCTAGAAGTGGTGGACAGGAGATAGGCCCCGTAAGCCCTTACGAGCTGAACCATTCGGCTGCCAGAGATAACATCGTCTTGAAAGCTTTGCTACAGGAATACAACGAGAATATTATTCCTAATCTTCTCCAGCCAGATTTCGGCATGTTCGATGTAATCTACACAATTTACATGGCCTCCAATTCCACTTATGCAAATTCCTCTGAACTGCCTCACGAATCCGTTTACTTGTTGAAGCGTTATCTAGAGATGCATCCTACTCTGATTGACAACCTGAGAAGAACATTGAATCAGGGCAAGGGACACATCCGGTGGAATCACATGACGATTGTCCACCGGATGCAAAAAGTGATCAACTGCTTCCTGGCCTATCATGGCTGGCAATCAGGCCGATCTTTGAAAGTTAAGGCTGTTAGCGATGGATGGAGCGGGCCGGGGGATTTCGGTATGGCAGCTGAAATTCATTTGAAGTTCGGTGATTATCACGATTGGCAGGAATCTGTTGTCTACCGGGCATTGGAATGGGTGCTGTGGGCTTTATTTGAATATGGCGATGAGATTGGACTTGGCAGACCGGAATTTTGGTAAGGAGGAATAACCCCAGATACAACTATCCGGACCTACCTCCACATTGCACCGTTCTTGCAACGGGAAGAATGCACGAGAATCTGAGAGCCCAATATTGGGTTTTCAAAGAAGGGGATAGCCTTTTTACTGGGTATTACGGTGGCCCGGCTGAGTCAATTGGAGCGCATGTTGTTCTCGCTCCTGGGAAGAGGACAGGATGGAAAAATGGGGAAATATACGCTCGCATACACCATCGATGCTCTCGAGTATCTCCTGGTGTCAACGACCATTTAGTGCGAACAGGCGGGGTGTAACATGCTGGCGGCGCAGTAACCCGGCGGTGTGTGAAAGTCTACCCAGTTGATTCGGTCCCGGATTTGTATAATTGTCGGCTAACCGGTCAGAAGTTTTTAGGCACTCTGCACCCTTTAGCCAAGCAGATTCTTGGGCAATGGGCGAGGCGAAGCTGGTTCCGACAATTTAAAAATAGCTAAAGCGCCAAATCGCGTCAAATCAAGCTATAAGAAGCAATTGCAGGCCAAAAGATGACAATAATAATGTTACATAATCCGGATGTTTTCGCTCCAAAGATGGCGCCGATCTTTTTTGCCAGATCCGAGGCTACATCTCGACCGCTCGCAAGAATAAACAGCGGACCTTGGATGTTTTACGCCTGGCTCTAGCCGGGTCACCTTATTTGCCTTCTTTTGTCTCAGGTGCCTGAGCAGTTACGAAAAAAATAACAAGGAAGAGGAAAAAATCCATGAATCGATCAAACCAAAATTATTTCAGAACTCCTTATCAGGGAAAACCAGAAGCTAATATTAAATCGTTCTCCCAAAACATTGACGAACAGGCCGGCCAATTCGTAACCGAATTACTGGCCGGGATTCTGGATTTATTTCTAACCGAACGGTCACAAGACAGTTCGATGCCCAAGATAGTTACTCAAGGGTCAGAAAAACTATTGACCGGTTCTGAAGTTGCTAACCGCCTGGATATTAGCAAAGCAAAAGCATACAAGTTAATGAGCACAGGAAGGATTGTTTCTATAAGATTTGATAAAACAATCAGAGTAAGGGAACAGGATCTGGCAAAATTCATAAATGATCATATTATCCAAACTATGTAAAAATGATCTTACAGACCATTCTCTGCGCAGATGATATGGTAGCCGTATAAACAGCCATACTTACTCCGCTTTTCACATGCTTATTCTACAATCCGCCATTATCCACCGGACCAGCTCGGTGATGAGCCTCTTCGGTATCCAGATTTGTTTACTTCTGATAACGTTGTAAAACGCTGATGCCAAGATTTTCTACAAATACCTTACAGCTACCAGCAGAGAAGGCATAGAAAACATAGTGAAAAGAGACATTTTTACCCCCATATAATTTAGGTATGAAACTCTAAATGCCCCCTCATGGTCCTCAACCGATTATTTACCTGCCACAGACGTGGTAGTCAAAGTAGCACTCATCGAAGTTTTTATAGGAAGATTCTTTACCAATGGAGTAACTGCTGGTAAGCACATTCGGCGATTAGCCCAACGCGGTCAGCTTTTCGGCAAGAGAACTAAAACGATCGTTTCCTCATCAAGATAAACAACGGTCTTATTTTACAAAATATGTTTTATGATTAATATCATGGGTTTAATGTTGATCCTGGAGGTTTCCAACAAAGTAGGTGAGGAGTTCGCCAACCATTTTGATGCGATTGGGTTCTCGAAGACATTGAGGGAAGAATTTTTTTATCTTTCTACCGGCAATCTGACGGAGTCTATTAAAGGATTTAATAATTGAGGTCAATTATTTTGAACGAATTAATTTTCGAAAAGGTAACTTCCTTTATCGAGAATAAATTTTCCATCAATTAGAACAGATCCATCTTTTCTCAAATCTTTTACTAAATCCCAATGTATAGCCGATAGATTTGTACCGCCGCATTCAGGGTAAGCACGGCCTAATGCTATATGAATAGTATTATTGATTTTTTCATCAAAAAAAATATCTTTACAATAAATCCAGATATTTGGATTTACCCCAAAAGCAAATTCTCCGATCTTACTTGCTCCTTTATCCGATTGTAAAATACTTTTTAAGAAATCTTGATTATTTGAGGAATTTGCATCGATCAAATTTCCGTTTTCCCATGATAGGGAAAGATTATTAAATAGTCGCCCGGCATATATTACAGATTCATCAAAAAAGATTCGTCCATTTACTGAATCTTCAATTGGAGATGTCATGATTTCTCCATCAGGCATATTAATATGGCCATCACCGACTACCCATTTTCTTCCTTTTATTGAGAAACTGAGGTCCGTATTTTTTCCGATGATTTGAATTTGATGGCTATTACTGATTGTTTTCGCCCACTTTTTCCATTTTTCCCCCTCGGTTTTCCAATCAATCAGGCAAGCTTCGAAAAACATATTCATGATTGTGTCTTCATCTACTCCGGCTTGCTGAGCAAATAACGTATTTGGAACACGAACTACACACCATCGAGTTTTTTGCCATCGAAGGGTAGATACTATACCTAAAGCAGTTTGATTAATGGAAAGATTTTCGGAGGGTATATCCCATAATTCACTACTATTAATTGCTCCACGTAAATTTATATAAACATCCGCCCAATCCATTCCATACGATTCAATTTCCGGAACCCATTTTAGTTGATCTGAAGTTCCATATTTTAACAATGACCTACGGAATTTTTCGGAAAGTATTTGTACTTGAGGATACCCTCCTGCTCGAACGACTGCTTCATAGACTGCTTGTGTGAGAGAAAAGCTTTCAATTTCTTGCATTGCAATCATCACTCGTTCTCCAGGAGAGACATGAGTGGAATAATTAACAAGAATTTCTCCAACTTTTTTCCAGCGATTATCCATTAGCTTTTATAGTTACCTTCCTCGAAAGGATTTCACTTTATTCATAAACTCTTGCACGCGGGTTTGATCTACCTCATTCCAAATATAACCATCTCGCTTAAAGGTTGTACCAATGACTGCACCATCAGCGATAGATAATTGTGCTTCTAAATTTTCAATTTTGACGCCCGTATTGGCAAATACAGGTGTGGTTTCTGCAACTTTTTTGACGTCCTCTAGAATTGTGGTTGATGTCTCAGCACCTGCTGTAAGACCAGAAACGCATAAAGCATCTGGACGGGCGTTGAAGATAGTAGAGCGAGCAATGTCCGTGATAGACCGATTTCCTAAATATGATGCAGCTTCAGGAATAATATTAAATATTAATTTTATATGTGATCCATTGATTCGATGTTGATAGCGAACAACTTCACCACAATTTGTATTCCACAATCCAAAATCACTAGCATAAACACCTGTAAAAATTTCTCTTATAAATAATGCGCCAGTCGCTACCGCTAAATCGATCGATGCTATTGGATCCCAAAGAACATTGACTCCAAATGGGACTTTAATTTCGTTATGTAACTCACCAATAATCCTACCCATTACGATAGATGTAATAGGCTCAACTTTTGTTAAATAAGGCAAACTAGCTTCATTGGAGAACATTATTCCATCTACACCGCCTCTTTGAAGGGCATTTAGATCTTTCCTGGCACTGTCTACTATATATTCGATCCCTTTTTCTTTATCATAGCCAGGATCTCCAGGCAAAGCAACTAAATGACACATAGCAATAATAGGTTTTGTTACTCCAAATAAATCCTTCAGCCAATCCATAATGATCCTCCTTCAGAATGTGAATATTGTTATTTATTATCAATAAATACAACAATATAATCCAATAATAACACAATTATACACAAATAAAACAGTTAATATAGACAATTATTCACATAGGATTAATATGATGAACCTGCATATAGTCAAGGCGTTAGTGATTAAGATTTTATTTGATCTTCGTTTTTTATGCCAAGATTATGAAATAAATACTATTCGATATATCTACTCATGGTAGTTGTCGAACCTGAATATGCAGAGAAACAGGTGATAAATCACTAGAAATCGCCAGATGTACAGCAGCCAGAAGTGGAGATGAAGCTTGGAATATACTGATTTAAGCCGTATATGCCAACCTTTCAAAAAGCCCTTAGATACTATTTTATACTAGAAATTTGATTTTTTTGGAAATACCAGAGAAGATTTGCTGATTGGAGAATTACTATTAATAAAATGACAACGAATTATTCACATAAATACACCCTATTTGTTAGAATTTGAAAAATATCATAGGAAAGTATTGTAATATTAACAATAATATTGTATAATAACAACAAATTCGAACATTAATCACACCACAGTTAATCCAATATATTTATTTAGGAGAGAAAAATGAAACTCACAGATGAAGTTTATATGGTTGCAGCTGGAGACCACGGGATTAGGCTAACGCATCAGTCGGATTGTGCTGTTTATCTGATTGATGGAGGAAATAATCATCTAGCTCTAATTGATTCCGGTGTTGGGGCGGATACCAAAGCCATTATTCGAAATATCGAAAGTCATGGTTTCGATCCCAAAAATATAGAGACTGTATATTTGACCCATGCACATTCAGATCATATTGGCGGCGCAGCTGATTTCAAAAAAATGTTGGGTTGCAGTATTGCTATTTCTGAAGAAGAAGCACCTTTTGTGGAAAATGCTGATGAGGAAATATTAGGATTGACTGTAGCAAAAGCGGCTGGATATTACGCAAAGGATTATTTTGTAAAACCATGCAAAGTTGATATTCGAATAAAGGATGAACAAGTATTCAAAGTCGGTGAATTAAGCATGAGAGCAATTATTGCAGCAGGTCATTCACGTGCTCATGTTTGTTACTTGTTGCAGGGAAAAACGAAACGTTATCTATTTGCTGGTGATCATATTACTTATGGTGGTTTGATTAGCCTGCAAAATTACGAGAATTCAGGCTCAACGATTGAGGGTTATAGAAGAAGCGCTCACAAGTTTGAGGGATTAAATGTGGATGCATTCTTACCTGGTCATATGTTATTCACTCTTGAACGTGGCCAAACCGAGGTGGACAACATGATCAAAGCCTGCAAACATTTGATGTTTGCTGGCCGATATTACGCTCCAATGAATATTTTCTAAAATCGACAATTTTTATAAATATCCATAAAGGATTACATAAATGCGATTCGGAGTCGTAGGTAATAATCTTTACGGACAAATGTTTACAAGAGGTGTCAATGCTATCAAAGATTGCCAAGTAGTGGCAATTTGTCCTGATTTAGAAGAAGACATTTCCTCGATGGCAGACGCGTATTCATTAAATAAATATAAAGATTTCCAAGCAATGTTGCAATCTGAGAAATTGGATGTAGTACTCTTAGCATCTGTAACTAGTCATCATACGCAACAGATAATCTCTTCACTAGATAAAGGACTTCATGTTATTGTTGATCGGCCAGTGACATTCTCGGTATCAGATTGTGAGCAAGTAATAAAACGCTCTAAAGAAACCGGAAAACTCGTATCTGTAGCGCAAATCCTAAACTTTTGGCCAGAATATGTAAAGATTAGGGAGATGATTTGTTCTGGGGCATTAGGTACGATTACAAACGTAACGACTTCACGAGTTTCTGGTTTAATTAATTCGAATTGGTCACAGCGACTCTTAAATCCAAATTGGGGATTCGGTGGCCTTGAAGCTTTAATTCATGATATTGATTTTTTAAATGGACTTTGGGGGATGCCTGATGTAATTGCAGTGCGAGGCTCTCTCTCGCCTGAAGGTGGTTATCAACAAGTCCATGCGATACTTAAATATCATAAGATACACGTTGGAATCGAATCTGATTATGGCGTTTCGTACAATTACCCGCTCACAATGTACTTTCGCGCAGTCGGCACGGCAGGTACCCTTCAATTCATATTTCGCGGTGCGTTAGCAAAGCAAGGGTCATCAACTCGATCTCTTACATTATTTCCGAAGGGATCTGACCCAAAAGTAATTGATATCCCTTTGTCGGAAGCTTTTCAGAATTTAGTTGTTAATTTTATTGAATGTATAAAAAATAAAACAATTCCTGAATGGGGGAATATTTTTCAAGCCAAAACAAATATGGAAACTTTGATTAATATTATAGATATATGGAGGAAAAATAAATGAATCAATAGACTAATGAGATATTTTGAAAAACAATCGAATATATTCAGGCAAGACTCAATCAAACAAGGAGATAGAGAATGAAGCGAAATAGTTTTGTAATGTTTTCGATCGTAGTTGCCATTTCTATGTTATTGGCTTCGTGTGGATCAGTCGCTACACCAGCCGCACAAGCAACTGCAGTTTCTGCAACCACTGCACCAGCTCAAGCAACCACTGTACCGATGGCTACCGCTGTACCGACGGCTACCGCTGTACCGACGGCAACTGCCAAACCAGTTAATACTACTTTAACTGTCGCGTTAAATGGTGAGCCTGCAATTTTGCAGCCACAGCAACCGGTAGGTAGACTGAACGAACTTGTCAATGCATTACTTTTCGAACCACTCTTGTCACGAGATGCACAAGGAAATTTGCAACCTGCCCTGGCCGAATCTTGGAAACTTATTAATCCGACGACATGGGAATTTAAACTACGTGCCAATGCAAAATTCCAGAATGGGGATCCAGTAACGTCTGCAGATGTTAAATTTACTTATGAACAATTAGTTTTAAACCCAGCCGCCAAATCACCACATATTACATTCCTACAAACCATAAAGACAGTAAACATCATTGATGATCTTACGTTCGATATAATCACTACGGTGCCTGATGTGGTTTTACCTTCTCGTGTGGCTGATTTATATGGAGGAATCGTTCCCCAAGCATATTACGAAAAACTCGGAGAGACTGGATTTGAAGCAGCCCCTATTGGTGCAGGTCCATACGAATTTGTTAGTTGGACTAAAAATAGCCAGATGGTTCTAAAAGCATCTCCTAATTATTGGGGGAAACAACCTGCATATAGTACGCTTATCTTAAAATTCATAACGGATGACGCGACCCGAATGGCCGCAGTGCAAGCAGGAGAAGTTGATATTGCTTCCACTGTCCCACCTGCTTTGGCAGGTGAAATTGGCGCTTTGCCAAATTACAATGTGGATTCTGCTCCAGATTCACGGTACTATTTCTTGGTGACTGATACAACCAAGCCGCCGTTTAATGATGTTCGTGTCCGCCAAGCGCTAATGTTCGCGATCGATCGGGCAGCCTTGGTAAAAGGTTTGGCGTATGGATATGGTACCCCGCTTATGATTCCTTTTATACCACAAACCTTTGGATATGATCCATCCTATCCAGTGATATATGACCCGGCAAAATCAAAACAGCTCTTAGCTGAAGCTGGATATCCAAATGGAGTAACAATTGATTTTGATGCCTTCACCGGATCGATTGTAGATCACTCAAAGCTGGCCGAAGCACTGCAACCCCAACTTGCAGCGGCTGGATTTACGACAAAATTAAATATTGTCGATTATGGTGTCTTTGGACCAAAACGCCTTGCCCACCAAACAGCACCATTGTATATTTATTCGTTAGGTGATTGGGCTTTTGATATGGGTGTCCAACTTAAAAGCTATGTTGAAGGCTCACAAGGTTATTACTATATCGATCCTGTACTTGGTGCGAAAATCGATGCAGCATTAGGTGAGTTCGATGCGACAAAGCGTGTTGCAGATTATAAAGATATCCAGAAAGACTTTTATGATAAGGCTCCGTATACAGCCATCTATCAGATAAACCAAATTTGGGCTGTTTCAAAAAGTGTCAATTGGACTCCCTCAATGGATGAATTTTTCCGATTCAACCTAGCGCAGCCGACTCAATAGTCTATTGCATCATGGATAATAGGAAGGGACTTAGAGTCCCTTCCTATTGTTATTAAACTGATTAAATATCTCAATGATTTTTTTTAGAATTCTCATTATCCATTAAAGCATAAACCCACATTTAAACCGGCAAGAAATAATAAGATTATTAACAATACCTCCAATATTATGTAGTATTAGAAGGTTCTAAAGCCAGTGGATTATGCCCAAGCGGCCGATCTGCTTAATAATATTAGCCTAATAAAACGGCATCAGTTTTTTCCAGAAGCATTTTTATTGCCTCGACAGTTTAGCAGTAGCTGTTATTATGTGCCTTCAAGTCATGGAAGATAGAATCTGGATCATTCAGCTAAAAACGCCGAAATAGGATCTTAGTAATATTGAATATAAAGAAAATCGGGTCGGCGGAGTTGGTCACAGTGGTCTTTATGATATTCATCCCAAAGGACATCTGGACGATATAAAAACCTCCTGGCCCCAATATTGTTGGTCATCGCGGAAGTTAAACTCGATCTGGAAGCGCAAACTGTAAAACTTGATGAATTTATTATAGCTCAGCTTCATATCAGTACAATATAAAATGACATGCTCCTGGACTTAGGCATCCAGTTTTGTCTTAAAAATGATGTCAACATTGAGCGGTAGAGCAAATTCCTTCGTCAGCGGTTTAGCCTGATAAATATCCATGTGGATGTTCTTCTCGACTGTGCTGTCTTTCAAGTAAAATGGTTTGCAAAAGTGCTAAAATGTCGGTCATAGGCTTTTCGGGAACAGTTCGATGGCGACGCGTTAACATTACCTGATTAGCCTTTTTTATCAGTTCAATTTTGGCGAATATATTATATAAGGAGAATAAATGTCATATCTTGCAAGAAGATTGCTTTTATTGATCCCTATAATGTTTATTGTCTCCATCGTGGTTTTTGGAATGGTATTTCTTTCGGGTGATCCAGCTGTTTTAATGTTACCTCCCGAAGCAAGTGCGGAAGAAATTGCACAATTTAGAGAATCACATGGTTTTAATGATCCTTTTCTTATTCAATATGGTCGTTTTGTCGGTAATGCACTGAAAGGTGATTTTGGTGTTTCACTTCGCTACAATGAACCAGCAATGCAATTAGTGCTTGAGCGACTTCCTGCGACTCTTCAGCTAAGTGGGCTTAGCATACTTTTGATAGTCTTGATATCTGTTCCATTAGGTACAATTGCAGCATTAAATAGAGGTTCGATAATCGATTATTTTGCATCCTTTATCTCCGTTTTTGGTCAAGCAATTCCCAATTATTGGCTTGGTTTTATGTTAATGTTTTTATTTGCGATAACACTTCACTTATTACCAACATCGGGTGGTCCTGGAATTAAATATGCGATTTTACCAGCTATTACTATCGCGGTAAATATATTGGCATTAATTACTCGGATGACTCGTTCTTCCGTATTGGAAGCTCTTAGCGAAGATTATGTGCGAACTGAACGAGCTAAAGGGGTGCCCGAGGGAATTATTATTATTCGGCATGTATTAAGAAATGCAATATTGCCTGTGATAACAATCATTGCTTTGCAATTTGGGTATATCTTAGGTAGTTCGGTAGTCATTGAAACAGTATTTTCATGGCCAGGACTGGGATTATTGACAATCAATGCAATACAAAATCGCGATTTTCCGGTAGTCCAAGCCGCCGTAATATTTTTAACATTTGCATTTGTTATTATTAATTTGGTGGTGGACATCTCATACCAATTTATTGACCCCCGGATTCGGTTTATTGGTCAGGAACAAAAATGATTAAACGCAGAAATATTAAATTCAAATTTCATTCAAGGCTATTGCAGAAATGAAAGATTTTTTGGCAGCATATATACGTAATCCTTTAGCAAGAATAGGGACGATCATTTTATCGATCGTCATCATTTTGACTATATTTGCGCCGATAATCGCTAACCATGATCCTTTGACACAAAATTTGAATAATGTGCTCTTACGACCTGGCTCATTTGTCAATGGAGAGTTGTTTATTTTAGGTACTGATAGTTTTGGTAGAGATATATTCAGTAGGATATTATATGGTTTAAGAATTTCTTTACCACTTTCCGGCCTAGCCGCTTTGTTTGCAATGACAACAGGAGTATTTATTGGATTGGTTTCAGGGTATTTTGGGGGAATTGTTGATTCGCTTTGCACTATGGTTATTGATATATTTTTAGTTTTTCCATTGACTTTAATCGCACTTTCTTTAGCTGCAATTTTGGGACCTAGTGAACGTACTTTAATTATTGTAATGATGATAACTGGCTGGATGACCTACGCTAGGGTTATTCGAGCGGTTGTTCTTTCTATCAAAAACAAGGAGTTCATTGCTGCCGCGCATATTATGGGTGCAGGAGATTTTCGAATCATTTTTAAGCATTTATTACCCAATATTGTGTCACCAGCTCTAGTAATATTTACCTATAATTTTTCACAATTTGTAATCTTAGAATCGGCACTTAGTTTCCTGAGCTTGGGAATTCCTCCTCCAACGCCAACATTGGGCGGGATGATCTCTGATGGTAGAGATATTCTGACTATTGCACCATGGGTAATGATATTCCCAGGGATTCTACTAGTAGTTACCGTGCTTAGTGTCAATTTTATCGGTGACGGCTTGCGTGATGCACTTGATCCGAAGTTTAAAAGAATGGTTTGAAAAAGCAAAAATAGGTTAAAAATGGACAAACTTTTTTTAGGAATAGATATTGGATCTTATGAATCAAAAGGGGTAATCGTAAATCAACGGGGGAAAGTTATAGCATTTGAGAGCATAGGGCATCATCTTTCCTTTCCTAAACCCGGTTATGTTGAACATGATGCTGAAGGAGTATGGTGGAATGATACAAAATGTATCAGTCAAAAATTGCTCTCAAAAGCATGTGTAGACCCCAAAGATATAAAGGCTGTAGGTATTAGTTCTATTGCACCTTGTGTTTTGCCTATAGATCATGATGGGAAGCCATTGCGACCTGGAATTCTATATGGAATTGATAATCGTGCGACAAGTCAAATTAAATTCTTGGAAAGAAAATTTGGAGAAAAGCAAATTTTTGAAATTTGTGGACAAAAACTTTCAGCTCAATCTGCAGGACCTAAGATATTGTGGGTGAGAGATAATGAACCGGATATTTGGAATAAAACATGGAAAATTCTAACAGGTAGTGGATATTTGGTTTACAAATTGACCGGAAATTGTGTATTGGATCGATATACTGCATCTGCTTATTCTCCGTTGCTTGATATTCAGTCACTCAGTTGGTCTAATGAATTTGAAGAATTTATTCCAGTAAGATTATTGCCAAATTTATTTTGGACTACAGATATAGCTGGATATATACATACTAAAGCATCTAAAGAAACAGGTATTCCAGAAGGTACTCCAGTAGTCGTAGGGTCTGCAGATGCTGCTGTTGAATCCCTCAGTGCAGGATTATCTGATGTGGGAGATATGATGCTGATGTATGGATCAAGTACATTCTTGATACAAAAAACAGAAAAGCTTGTATTGTCTTTAGATTATACTGGAGCTGTTTTTTTGCAAGATGGTCATTTTGTCCTCGCTGGAGGTGTTTCAACCGCAGGCAGTCTGACCCGTTGGTTTCGAGATGAATTCGGGTATAAAGAATTGCAGATCGAAAAAGAAGAAGGAATTAATGCATTTACAAACCTATCTTTGCTTGCTGAGAAAGCACCTAAAGGGGCTAATGGGGTAATGGTTTTACCATTTTTTAGTGGTCATGTGAATAACCCTAATGCAAATGGTGTGATTTATGGTCTTAACCTTACTCATACTCGTTCTGATGTTTATCGTGCAATTCTTGAATCGATTGGTTATTTAATACGCGATAATTTTGAAAAAATGATTTTGTTAGGTGGAAATCCTTCTAAAGTTTTCGCAGTTGGAGGAGGAATCAAGAATCGTTTATGGTTGCAAATTGTAAGTGATATTTCTGGTATTACTCAATATATTCCTGATTGTACTTATGGGGCTTCTTATGGAGACGCTTTTACTGCAGCAATAGGCATTGGTGAATATGAATCTATTTCTGAAATTGGCAAGTGGGTAAAAGTCAAAGAAATAATTACACCAGATAAAAATTCGCGGAAGTTTTATGATGATAAATATTTAGATTTTAAACACCTCTTTTCAAAATTATTTTCTAACCCGTAAATCATTTCTCGTGTGGATATGCAGTTAGATTATTCCACTAGAAGCCCGGCCGAAAAGCTCGCGTTTTTCGGGGTTTGGGAGTACACTCCGCGATAGACCAAATCAGGAGTGAGACATGCTTGGTAAACATTCTCAACAAGGCAGCCTGTTCGAGGCAGAT